>Ga0163144_10019634_pt1 | contig 13581 bp, 11 predicted proteins | sample OliLak19BULKMAT1_FD_123175 | JGI IMG/M metagenome (GOLD analysis project Ga0163144, IMG submission 123175) | Freshwater microbial mat bacterial communities from Lake Vanda, McMurdo Dry Valleys, Antarctica - Oligotrophic Lake LV.19.BULKMAT1 | ecosystem: Environmental > Aquatic > Freshwater >... | reverse complement strand
TCGAAATGACGGGGCCAGTCGACATGACCGGGCCGCCAGCCGTCAGTCTGTGCGGAGCGGTCAGGCGCAGTCGCAGAATCCACCGCTTCCGATGCTGCCGAAGCCGAACGCGTTTCACGCTAAGCCACCCCGGAATTCCAAACGCACCGCCAGGATTGCGATGGCCGACCGATGGCCTGTCATCTCGACCGATGGCCTGTCATCTCGACCGCAGGGAGAGATCTCAAGCCACTCAGAACGAGATTTCTCCCCTCGCTCGAAATGACAAAGCCACTCGAAATGACAAAGCGCCGACGCATCTGAACGAGTGTCACGCTCAGCCGAACCGACGTTTGCACGATCCAAACGCCCAACGCCTCGCGACATCACCTTTGCCACTGGCTCTGCCGGCGTCGATGGGTTCCAATACGCGTCCTTTTGCTTACTGGTGACCGCATGCGTTTGGCTCTGGTGACTGCCTTTGCCGCGAAGGATCTTGATCAAGACCTTGCGCCGCTGCTGGTAGCCGCTCAGGAACGTGGTTGGAACACGCAGGTGTGTTGCTGGGACGATGCAAGCGTCGATTGGTCCCGGTTTGATGTTGCGCTATTGCGTTCAACCTGGGACTACGCCTACCGGCTGGAGGAATTCCTGGCCTGGGTGTCTGCGGTTGCGCGACAAACCGAGCTTCAAAATTCGGCCGCTTTGGTGCTTTGGAATACCGATAAGCGCTATCTGTTGCAGCTTGCCGATCTTGGTGTTCCGATCATCGCCACGCGCCTGCTTGCGCCGGGGAGCCCTATCGATGTCTCTGATCGCGCTGAATTTGTGGTCAAACCCAGCGTGGGTGCGGGTGCGCGTGGCGTGCGCCGGTTTGCCTCTGGTGAATTGGAAGCGGCGCGAGAGCACATCTTGATGCTGCACCGGACCGGTAAGACTGCTTTGGTGCAGCCTTATTTGGGACGCGTCGAGCGCGAAGGGGAAACCGCACTGATCTACTTCAACGGCGTGTTTAGTCACGCCATTCGCAAGGGCCCGTTGCTGCCCGTTGGCGCGCGCAGCGAGAACGCATTGTTCGAAGCGGAGGCCGTCATTGCCCGCACGCCCCGCGCGCAAGAGCTTGCCGTAGGCCAACAGGTGCTTGCGGCCATTCCTGCCGGGGCTCCGCTTTATGCCCGTATCGATCTGCTTTCCGATGCGGCGGGCAGGCCGCTCCTGCTGGAGCTTGAGGTGACTGAGCCTTCGCTATTTTTGGCCACCGAACCTGGTTCCGCCCAGCGATTGCTGCATGCGTTGGCCACCCGCCGCGCCAAGGCGAGTGCATCGTGAGCGCGTTCTACCTGCACCAGATCGACCCAATCTTGGCCTCATTGGGTTCTTTGCATCTGCACTGGTACGGCCTGATGTACGTGCTCGGCGCCCTGGGCGGCGAATGGCTTGGCAAGCAGCGCGCAAAAGAGCTTTGGCGCGGCATGGACGCCAGGGCCATGGAGAGCATCTTGATCTGGGCCATGGTCGGCGTGATCGCCGGCGGCCGGATCGGCTATATGTTCTTTTATGGCTGGCAAGAACTGGTCCGTAATCCACTCAACGTGCTGAAGGTGTGGGAAGGCGGCATGAGCTTTCACGGCGGCTTGCTTGGCGTGATGCTGGCCATGTTTCTGTGGTCGCGCCGCACCCAAAGGCATGTCTTTGATGTATATGACTTTATTATTCCGCTGGTGCCCTTGGGCCTGGGCTTGGGCAGACTGGGTAATTTCATTGGCGGCGAGCTCTGGGGGCGCGTCACGCAAGTGCCTTGGGCTGTGATCTTTCCTCAGGCGCTTTCCCCTCAGCCCGCCAATCAAGCCGATTTGCTGGCGCAATACCAGGCCGGTTTGCTGGATGTTCAGGCGCGCCACCCTTCGCAGCTCTATCAGGCGTTCTGGGAGGGCGTGGTGCTGTTTGCGCTGATTTGGTGGTTCTCTCGGACGCAGCGGCCACGCTACGCGGTGAGCGGCATGTTCCTGCTGATTTACGGCATTGGGCGCTTTGCCATCGAGTTTTTGCGCGAGCCGGATGCCCAGATCGGCTTTATCCTATTGCCCTGGATGAGCATGGGACAGCTGCTTTGCCTGCCGATGATCTTCGGCGGCACTGGCTTGCTGGTATATGCCTATCGGCGGCCTCAGGTCTAATGTGCGGTTTCCGGCCCGGTCTGAGGCCCCGTTTCAGGCCCCGTTTCAGGCCCCCTCTTTAATCCCCGTTTCAGTCGGTTAGGCGCCTTCGATGCATTGTTGAGGTTGGGGCGGCCCTCCGCGCCTCCCCAGGCCTGTCATTTCGACCGCAGGGAGAAATCTCGTTCTCGCCTCGGTCTGCGATCTCTCCCTGCGCTCGCGCTGACGGCTACCGGTCGAGCCGACAGGCAGCGGTCGAAATGACCTCCAAGAACGAGCTTGGCTACTAGCTAGGTTGTCAGCCTGCGCGGTCTAAGAAGCGTGGCGAACAGCCATCCCGCGAAAGCGCCAGCAAGACAAAACAGGCCAAACCCGAACGGAAAGCGGGTTGCTGAGATTGGGGTTACGCCGACCAGCTCACGCATTAGCCAAAGCATGGTGGCGACTGCAGCGGCGCCAGCGAGCGGAAACAGCCATGGGCGTGCGCGCGGCAGCCATCGGGCGAGCAAGCCGGCCACGAGGAAAGCCGGCAAAAAGCTTGCGCCCAGCAGCACTGCCACAGTAGGCGCGAAATGGCGCCAATCGTGCACCACAGTTTGCAGATGGATCATGGCGCTCAAGGGCAAGCCGAGCCCGGACAAAACGCTGAGATTGACCAAGCTTTGCGCCGCGCTCGCCACAAGTGTGGCTGCGAGCAAGGCGAGCAGAAACGCGCCGAGCATGCGGGCGCCGGTCTTCCAAGCTATGCGCATGGCAGTTTCCTCAAGGGGTTGCCCAGACGTTGCCCGAGCGCGCGTCCGGAAGCAAGCCTGATTTGCCATTAGCTGCAGCGCAATCGCGCGCAGATCCTTGCGGGACGAATCGGCGAAGCGAAAACGCAATCGGGTTAAAGTGCCGCCCTCTGCTTCAGCGCAAAGATGGATCATGCCTAAAACGATGCACGCCCTATCTGTTCCCATCGTCACTGTCGGCTTGTTTTGCGCCGGCCTGCTTGCTGCCGCCGAGCTGCGCGCGGAGCTTTCGCCGCCCCTACGCGTGCAGGTGATGGCTAAGGAGCTTGAGCGGCCGTGGGCATTTGCATTTCTGCCGGACGGTCGCGTGCTGATCACCGAGCGCGCCGGCCAACTGCGGGTTTGGCAGGACGGGAAGCTGTTGGCGGAGCCGGTGAAAGGCATGCCGGAGGTCTACGACGAAGGCCAGGGCGGGTTACTGGATGTGCAGGTTGATGCAGATTTCGAGCGCAACAAAACCATTTATTTTTCATACGCGTATCGAGATGGTGAAGGCAACCACACGCGCGTAGAGCGTGCGATGTTGGACCGCAACGCGCTGCAAGCGCGCACGGTACTGTTCACCTCCAGTCCCGGGAAAGGCACGTCGGTGCACTACGGCGGTCGGCTGCTGATGCTTCCCGGGCGAGAGCTGCTGTTAGGGCTGGGGGATGGTTTTGACTACCGCGAAGCGGCCCAGGACCTGCGCAGTGATTTGGGCAAAGTGATCAGTATTCAGGCCGATGGCAGCGCGAATCAGGGCCGCGAGCTGGCGAAAATCTACAGTCTGGGACACCGAAACGTGCAGGGATTGGTCTATTCGAGCCGGGAAAATTGGGTTTACGCGCACGAGCATGGCCCGCAGGGCGGCGACGAAATCAATCGCCTGCAGCGCGGCGGTAACTACGGCTGGCCGCTGCTGAGTTACGGCTTGGACTACACCGGCGCTCGCGTCACGCCGCTTGCCGAGCTGCCGGATCGCCCAGACCTGCTCGCGCCCGTGCTGCACTGGACCCCTTCAATTGCGCCATCGGGCATGGCGATCTACGAAGGCAGTTTGTTTCCGGACTGGCAGGGCGACCTGTTGGTTTCAACCTTGGTAGGGCGTGAACTGCGGCGCGTGAAGCTGCGAGATGGCAAGGTTCTGCAGCAGGAAAGCCTGCTCAAAGAGCGTGACCAACGTTGGCGTGATATTCGCGTCGCAGCGGACGGCTCGGTTTGGTTACTCAGCGATGGCGAGCAGGCCGAGTTGCTCCGCATCACGCCAAAATCGTAGCGCTCGGGATTCAAAGCCCTGGCCGCAAAGCCCTGGCAGCAGGGCCCCGGCAGCAAAACATGAGCCAAGAAAAAGCCCGCCGAAGCGGGCTTTTTAGATCTAACGGCAGGGATTTTTTAGGCCCGGGTTTCAGGCCACGGCGGCTTGGAACTGCTCTTCTTCGGTTGAACCCTTGAGCGCCACCACCGAGCTGTTCGCGCCCATGATCACCTGCGTGACCTGGTCGAAATAGCCAGTGCCCACTTCGCGCTGATGCTTGGTCGCGGTGTAGCCGTGCACCTCGGCGCCAAACTCGGCTTGCTGCAGCTCGACATAGGCACTCATCGCGCGCTCCTTGTAGCCGCGTGCAAGCTGGAACATGGAGAAGTTCAGGGCGTGGAATCCAGCCAGCGTAATGAACTGGAACTTGTAGCCCATGGCCGCGAGTTCACGTTGGAATTTGGCAATCGTTGCGTCGTCCAGATACTTCTTCCAGTTGAAGCTTGGTGAGCAGTTGTAAGCAAGCAGCTTGCCCGGAAACTTGGCGTGCATGGCGTCGGCGAACTGACGCGCAAAGGCCAGATCCGGCTGCCCGGTTTCACACCAGACCAGATCCGCATATGGCGCGTACGCCAAGCCGCGTGCAATGGCCTGCTCGGCACCCACCTTGGTGAAGTAAAAGCCTTCTGGCGAGCGTTTGCCGGTGAGAAACGGCTGGTCATTGGGATCGATGTCGCTGGTCAACAGGTCGGCCGCGAGTGCGTCCGTGCGCGCCACGATGATGCTCGACACACCCATGGTGTCGGCCGCCAAGCGCGCCGCAACCAATTTCTGCACCGCTTCTTGCGTGGGCACCAGCACCTTACCGCCCATATGGCCGCACTTCTTTGCGCTGGCCAGCTGATCTTCCCAATGCACGCCCGATGCGCCCGCTTCAATCATGTGCTTCATCAATTCAAACGCGTTCAACACGCCACCGAAACCGGCTTCCGCGTCGGCCACAATCGGCTGCATCCAGTCGATATTCTTGCCGCCCTCGGCGTGATGCAGCTGGTCAGCGCGCAGCAGAGCATTGTTGATTCGGCGCACCACGTTCGGCACTGAATCCACCGGATAGAGCGACTGGTCTGGGTACATTGCGCCGGCGGTGTTGGCGTCTGCTGCCACCTGCCAACCGGAGAGATAGATCGCCTTTAACCCGGCCTTGATTTGCTGCATCGCCATGTTGCCGGTGAGCGCGCCAAGCGCCGGTACCCACTCCTCGCTGTGCAGATAGCGCCAGAGCTTTTCGGACCCTTGTTTGGCCAGAGAGTGCTCAACATGGACCGTGCCGCGCAGACGAACCACTTCTTCGGCGCTGTATGGGCGCGTGACGCCTTTCCAGCGTGGATTATCGCGCCAATCGGCTTTCAGTTGTTCTGCAGTCATCAAGGCCATGCTTTTGCTCCGGGTTGGGTTGTGGTTATTGATCAATCGCTTGGCGCACTGGCTGCACGCTAAGACTCGACCTTTTTCGCAGCGTAGGTGCGCGCAGATGGAGCTAGCGCTCTATGCCCGGAATTGGCGCCCTGATTTGCCGCGCTGGGCTGCACACCGCCTGATGTTGTTGGCCCAGTTTTTTTGGCCCAACTTCAGCGGCCCAACTTCAGCGGCCCAGCTTTTTCGGCCCTGGTCGTTGTCAAGCTGCCCTACGAGCTTCACGATAGCGGATCGATGCGGCTCGCCCCGCTCAACGGCATGCTACGCAAGCTACCTTGGAGAGCCCCGTTGGGGCGAAGGGCAAGAAGAATGACGAGCTGGACGGGTCTAAAGAGCGATTGGTCGGGATTTGAGAAGCTGGTTTGGGGTGTAGTTCGGTGTCAATACATGCATCGAGCCTGTTCGGACGCGATGAATCGCGCCCATACCGCGAAGCGCGCATGGGTTTTGAGCCCGCAAAACCGCAAATTAGCGCCGGAACCGAAGCGCAGCTGCAAGCTTTCGATCTGCGGATGCCGAACGGAGGTTAGCCCCAGAGTTTAAGGCGTGGCGTGGTGATTTTCGGCCAGCGCCGCTAGGACTACACTCCACACAATGCAAAAGCACTTCAGCACCGCCGGGCCCAGCAAGGCGGATTTGCATTACCTGCTCGATCCCATGTCGCGCTTTGACTTGGAAGAGCTGCTATCGCTGATCGCGCAGGAGCGCTATTTCGTCCTGCACGCACCACGCCAGACCGGCAAGACCACCTGCTTATTGGCGCTGCACGACCTGCTCAACACCCAGGGCCGTTACGCCGCGCTGTACGTAAACGTGGAGGCGGCGCAGGCGGCACGGGGAAATATTGCCGCTGCCGCCGAAGCGATACTGTCCAAGCTCGCCGAACAAGCCATTGACACCTTGGGATCGCCGGTGGTCGAGACCCAGCGGGAAGCCCTGTTGGCGCGTGGCGCGAATGCGGCCTTGGCCAGTGCGCTGCGTGAGCTGAGCCAGGCCTTGTCCAAGCCCTTGGTACTGCTGCTCGACGAAGTTAATGCCCTGGTCGGCGACACGCTGATTTCCCTGCTGCGGCAGATCCGCGCCGGTTATACCGACCGCCCCAAAGCCTTTCCGCAGACGGTAGTGCTCTGTGGGGTGCGCGACGTGCGTGACTACCGAATAACCCAGGCCGATGGCGAGGTAATCACCGGTGGTAGCGCGTTCAATATCAAAGCGGAATCCTTGCGGCTCGGGGATTTCTCTGAGCCTGAGCTGCGGGCTTTATATCGACAGCACACCCAGGCTACCGGCCAAGTGTTCAGCGAAAAAGCTCTGCACTTGCTTGGCATCTGACCCGAGGGCAGCCTTGGCTCAGCAATGCCCTGGCGGAACAAGTGACTTGGGAGGTCAAAGCAAACCGCGACCCCAGCGTGCGCATTACCGCACAGAAAATACGCGCTGCCGGGGAAGCTTTGATCTTGCGCAATGACACGCACCTGGATCAGCTGACCGACAAGCTACGCGAGCCGCGCGTGCAGCGGGTCATCGAGCCGATGCTGCTGGGGGTGGACAGCAGCGCCTCGGATGCCGATTTTCAATACGTGCTGGACCTTGGCCTGATTCGTCTGCAGGACAAGACGCTGCTTCCAGCTAATGCGATTTATGCCGAAGTGCTACCGCGTGTGCTGAGCAGTGTGGCGCAGCGCAATCTGAGCGACGAGCGCATTGCGCCGAGTTGGCGAAGCGCCGATGGCCGCCTCAACCCCCAGCAATTGCTGCGCAATTTCCAGGAATTCTGGATCAACGACGGCGAGAGCATGATGGCTACCGTGCCCTACCACGAGGCGGCGCCGCATCTGGTGCTGATGGCCTATCTGCAAAGGGTGATCCATGGCGGTGGGCGCATCGAGCGCGAATATGCTGCCGGCTCGGGCAGGTTGGATTTGCTGCTGGTTTACCGTAAACAGCGCATGGCCATCGAGGTCAAAGTCTGGCGCGAAAAAGCCAAAGATCCGCAGCCGATGGGTTTGCAGCGGTTGGAACGCTACCTGCATCGGCTGGGCTTGGAAGAAGGCTATTTGGTGATTTTCGATCAGCGCAGCCAAGCGCCCGAGTGGGAGCAACGGATGAGCCTGACGGAAACCAGCACCGCCAGTGGTAAGGGCGTGCTGGTCTTGCGCGGCTAGCCGGCTCAACCCTGCTTCGAATGGCTCAACAGCAGCTTGGCTAAGTCCCTGCCGCTGGCGCGGAAGCGATTAAGCAATCCAGGTGTTTGCCAATCTGCTAACCGACCGGCAGCCGAACTGGGAACTGGCCCTGCGCACGGGCATGCCTTCGGCTGCGGACATTGGCATTGCGGCGCTGCGACAAGCGGGATGCAGCATGCAAGTGCCTGCTGAGCATGGCGGTTGACGCAGCCACCAGCCTGAGTCGCATAACGGCTGCTAGCACCAATGTCACCGCCACGCGACAAGCTAGGGTTGGTGGATATCTTTGGGTTGTCGAATTCACAGAGCGCCAACGGCGCGACGCCATACCAACCTGGGGCAACGCCCCAGGTTGGGGACGCGCGCCTTCAGCCCTCACGTCGTGAACATCTCCCTAAACTTTGTCCCTAAACCTTGGCCGACGGCCTAGGCTGGTATGGCATCGGGCCTTTGGCCCTGAATTCCCCTGTACCCCGTTTTTAAGGCTGGATGACGCACTACCGCAAAGGCGTCGCCGGATCGCCAAACAGCACGATCGTGTAATTCGCCTCCAGGTATTCCGCGGCCTAAAGTCAGGTAGCACAGCAACGTCGGGTACACGGCTGACCATCCGAGATCGTTGCCGGGCGGCAGTGGAAAATCGTCGCCGAGTGCGCACCCCGCTGCGTGTGGGTTGTCGCCAACAACGACCCACAAATCTGGGGCGAGCGCGATGCCGATCCGGCGCTCTACATTGATCGCATCGCAAGCGAGCCTGCGTACCGCGGTCGGCGCTCGGTGCGGGTCCTCGTTGGCTGGGTGAACGAGTTCGCAGCGGCCCATGGCAGGCGGTTTATGCGGCTGGATACCGTTGGCGACAGCACCGGGCTTATCCGCTACACGAACCGCTCGCCAAGTTTCTACAGGCTCCCTCCTATCGCGCTGGGCGCCGCAAACCAAGTTGCCGAACTCACATGTCGGACTCAGTCGGCGTCGGACTCAGTCGGCATACAAGAACAGCACTTCGCTGATCTTGGCCACGAAAGCGTCGCTGCCGCCGTTCGGAAACGCGTCGGGACCTGCGCGAACCGGGAAGCTTGCGTCGGCGGTCGCCGTGTAGCCGGTCACGTAGGCATTACCGCCACTGTCGACGGCAACAGCGCTCGCCCCGTCGCTGCCAGTGCCACCGATGTAGCCGGCGTAGATCAACTGACTGCCGGTAAAATTCACTTTGGCAATGAACGCGTCTTCGCCGCCGTTGTGGCTGAGGTCGGGACCGCCGCGCACCGGGAAGGTCAGCTGGTTCGAGGTCGTGAAGCCGGTCACGTAAGCATTGCTGTAGCGGTCCACTGCAACGCCAGCGTCGATTCCCGCACCGGCCCCTTCAGCGCCGCTGCCGCCGATGTAGCCCGAGTACACCAATCCCGTGCCGCCGGAGTTGATCTTGGTGACGAAAACATCGGTGCTGCCGCCGTTATAGGTGAGGTCGGGTCCGACCAGAACCGGAAAGCTGGACTGGTCAGAACTCGTATAGCCCACGACGTAAGCATTGCTGTTGCTGTCGACGGCGACGTTGTAGCCGATTTCGATACCGCTGCCGCCGATGTAGCCTGCGTAGATCAACGCATTGCCGCCGGCATTTACTTTTGCGATAAACGCGTCGTCGCTGCCGCCGTTGTAGGTCAGATCGGGGCCAGTCACCTCGGGAAAGCTAGCCTCGGTGGAACTGGTATAGCCGCTCACATAAGCATTGCCGGCGCTGTCAATCGCAACACCGGAAGCGCCATCGCGCGCCGTGCCACCGATAAACCCGGCATAGAGCAAGTTGGTGCCAGCGGGACTTACTTTGGCGATGAAGGCATCGAAGTCGCCGTTCGCGGTCAGATCCGGACCGCCAAACACGGGAAAGGTGGTTTGCGTCGACCTCGTGTATCCGGCGACATAGGCAGCCCCGAAACTGTCCACCGCGACGCTGATAGCATCGTCGGTGCCAATGCCGCCGATGTAGCCGCAATAGATGAGCGCGGTCCCGGCGAGGTTGACCTTGGCAACAAAGCCGTCGCGTTCGCCGTTCGCAGATAAATCGGGCCCGGCCACCACTGGGAAGCTGCTTTGGTTTGACGTGGTCATTCCGACGACATAGGCGAAGCCCGTGTCGTCGACCGCGATCCCATAGCCAATATCGCTGCCACTGCCACCGATATAGCCCGCGTAGAGCAAGGTAGTGCCGGTATTGGAGACCTTAGCGACGAACGCATCCTGAATGCCATTTGCGGTTAGGTCAGGACCGTTGACCACGGGAAAGCTGGCTGCAGCCGAGGTCGTGGTGCCAGTCACATAGGCATTGCCGGCACCATCGACGGCGATGCTCAAGCCCTGGTCCGAGCCGCTGCCGCCGATAAATCCAGAATAGATCAGCGTCGGATCGATCACCAGCGCATGGCGGCGGTCGTAATCGGCAACCTTGAACGTGACCGTGTTCTGGTCAAGCAAGTGGTAGCGACCGGCGACGCTCACGCGCCGGCCGTCGATGTCCTGATAAAGGATGGGTGCCGTTTCGGTCACTGCGCCAACGGAAGTGCCGTAGACCAAATTGCCGCGCTCATCTACCCCGAGCGAGTCCTGTCCGTGGTAGCGCAGCTTGATCTGTGCGGGGTTGGCGTACGCGGCGACGGTGTACACAGATTCGAGTCGACCGCCGTGGCCGTTGTAGCTGAGATCAATGCCCGGCCAGGCTTGCACATAGCGGATTTGGCCATGCGTCGGAATTCCCGCACGCCAATCCTTTTTTGGACCCGTGAAGTAACTGACGACCCCGGGCAAGCGTTCCCGACTCTCTACGCGCTTGGCGCTCGCATTCACCAGTTCAACCTCGATCGTATGCGCCTTCGTAGCCTCACCCTGGCCTTGCGTCAGCCGCAGGGCATGGCCACGGCGGGTGAAATACAGGCTGTAGGCCGAGGACTGCAGGTAGTACGCAACGCGTTTGTCAGTCTGCCCGCGGTTCTCGACGAAGGACAACGGCAGCTTGCCGTAGTTTTCCAGAATCTCAGCGCGCTGCCGTGCACCCAGAGCCTCGGGCATCGCCTTTGCGCAGACCTCGGCGCCGGCGAGCATCAACCCGGCACAGAGGGCGAGTCCGGGTAGCCGCAAATAACACCGGGGGTTCTTCGCGGCTTGAGATGGCGTTGGAAAGCTGACGTTGCTGGAAATCATGACGAGCTCCTTGATTGATCGATCGGAAGGAAAACACCGATTGATCACAAAGGCGCAAAAGGATCTCGGGATGCCTCATCGGCAACAGAGAATTTTTCCCCCTGCACAAGGATTGAAGGCCAAAATGATCTTTTCCCCGAAAAACGTGTTCGCCTGATGGCTGTCCAGAAGTCTTGTCCAGAAGTCTTGCCAGAAGTCTTGCCAGAAGTCTTGCAAGGAACTTCAGTGCTCTTCCCCGCGCGTTCTCCGCGCCTGCGCATGAGTGCTGTTTCTCAGCCGCCTGCAGAGGGGGAACGTATTGAGCGGGAGTGCCGGAAATGCGTAGACCCGCTCGCTTAATGGCATCACCAGCGGTGCGAGCTCAATGCCGCTGGCGGTAAACTCCCGGTCGTATTGAAACGCCGCGATCTCGCGCCCTTCTTCCCGCGACACCGCGCCAATGGTTCGCCCCCAGAGCCGGACTTTTGCGATCATGCGGGCTCACCCCAGGTCCATTTTTTTCGGCTGCGCGGACGCCGCCTTGTGACCGCTGGCGCGCTGGCGTTTGCGGCCTTGCGGCTTCAATTGCGCCATTGGGCTTAATGTGGCCTCTGGGATCAAGGTCTCGAAACGCTCCAGCAAGCCAAGCGCCCGGCACACGCGCAGGAAACCCGAAAGCTGCGTCGCCACCTCGCCCGACTCCAGCCGCTCCACCGTCCGCTTGGCCACACCGGCCTGTTCCGCCAGCGCCGCCTGCGTCAGATTGCGCGCCAGCCGCGCGCCGGCCAGCCGCCCGCCCACTTCGCTCAGAACGCTTTCGTCATTCAGCTGGTCGGTAATTTTCATCATTCGTCCAATATGACGGCTTGATCTTAAAAAGCAGGCTTATCCGCCATAAGCGGCGATTTGCTGCTTATCGTCATTGGTAAAGACTTGTTTGCCGAAAAACGATTGTAGTCGTCCTCTGCGGCGATTTATGCCGGTAGCGTTCATCGTCAAGCGCGCGTTGATCTTCATCGCGACCGCTTCCGCCGCGGGCAGTGGACATCAAACAGGCGGCCGACATGAAACAGGCGCCAAGCGTCATTGCGCGCGGAGCCGTCGGGCGCAGTCGCTTAAATCCGGAGTTTGCGGTTTCGACCAAGCTCAAGCAGTCTCAGGCTAACCGTCATGACAGGTGGCCACCGCGGAGCAGGAAACCCGGTTTCAGCTTGTCTGACGGAGTTTTGCGCTAATGGATTCCGCGACTACGCGCGCAATGACCGTTGCCGAACTTTCAGGGGAACCACTCGCGTTATTGCGCGCAGAGTCGGCGGGCGAAATGGTTTAAATCCGCAGTTTCCAGTTTCGACCAAGCTGAATGAGTTTCACGCGAACGATCCTGTCCAGAGCTTCCTCGACGCGCTCAAATGGCAGCGACTGAGCATTTGCGAGTGGGCATTGGCGGTCGGCGCAGAAAACGCGCACAGGGTGCCAGGGGAGAATTCGCAGACCTGCGTTTGCGGTGTTCTTGCTATGCTTTAGCGATGCGCAATTCACCGCCCCCAACCCTAGCGGCCAGTGACCTTTTGCAGGCTGCAGCCAGCGCCGACACGCAGGCGAACGCGGCGTTGATTGATGCGGTCTACGCCGAGCTGAAAGCCGTCGCAAAGCGGATGCTGGCGGGCGAGCGTGCGGGGCATACGCTGTCGCCAACCGCGCTAGTTCACGAGGCCTACCTGCGTATTGCGGACGATCGCACGCTGGGCGTGGTGGATCGGCGGCAGGTTTTCGCCGTCGCTGCGCGCCGCATGCGCCAAGTGCTGGTTGACCACGCGCGCCGCCGCGATGCCGGTAAACGCGGCGGCAGCCAGCAGCAGCGCGTGACCTTGTCCAACTGGCACGCCGATGAATCTGGCGATTCACAGACGCAACGAGCCGTCGATGCACTCGCGCTGGAGCATGCATTGGGCCAGCTCGAAGCGGCAGATCCGCGCAAGGTCCGGGTGGTCGAGTTGCGCTATTTCGCCGGCTTGGAAATGGCCGAGATCGCCGCGCTGTTGGAGATCTCGCGCGCCACCGCACAGCGCGATTGGGATGTCGCTCGGGCGTTTCTCTACCACGCGCTGCAATGACCCTGCAGCGCTCGCTCGCATTGCTGGACGCCGCGCTCGAACTGCCACCTGAGCAGCGCCAGAATTTCCTGCGCGACATTACGACAGAATCGCCGGAGGTCCGTGATGCGGCCGTCGCGCTGCTTAAGACGCTGCAAACGAGCGAGGGATTTCTGGAGCCGCCGCCGGCCGTTGACGCGCCGCAGCAGATCGGCCCCTACGAGCTGCTTGAATGCCTGGGTGCGGGCGGCATGGGCATGGTGTATCGCGCGCGTCGCCGGGATGGTCTTTACAGCAAGGACGTCGCGCTCAAGCGGCTGCGCAATCCATCGCCAGACCTTGCCCGCCGCCTGCATCGCGAGCGCGAGATCGTCGGTGCGCTGGCCCACCCCGGGATTGCGAGTTTGCTCGACGGCGGCACCGATGCGCAGGGCGTACCGTACCTGGTGCTGGAGTTTGTTGACGGCGTGACGCTCGACAGCTGGATCC
>Ga0163144_10019633_pt1 | contig 13581 bp, 11 predicted proteins | sample OliLak19BULKMAT1_FD_123175 | JGI IMG/M metagenome (GOLD analysis project Ga0163144, IMG submission 123175) | Freshwater microbial mat bacterial communities from Lake Vanda, McMurdo Dry Valleys, Antarctica - Oligotrophic Lake LV.19.BULKMAT1 | ecosystem: Environmental > Aquatic > Freshwater >... | reverse complement strand
TGTTCGCGGTTGATCCCCTGATGCGAAACCCGCGCCACCTGTTCGGCGAGGCGCTGCACCAACCGGTCATCAATCTCGGGCGTTTCGATCCGCTGCATCCCGGGGCTTGCGGCGTCTTCGATCCACACTTCACCCGGGCGGTTGACCATGATTTCGGTCACGGTGTCGCGGTCAAGCCAGCGGCGGAACGGCGCGAGATAGGCGTCGAGATAGACGCTGCGCTCAGCCGAGAGCGGCGCTGCGCCGGCTTCGTCTTCGCCCATCGCGGTCAACCGGTGGATATCCGCGCTCATGCCCCGGCTCAGTTGCCGACCGTGCTGAAATCGAGATCGCGCGCGGTGAACACGCGGATCGGTTCGCCCATGCGCACGCGGATCGTGGGGCTGATTTCGCCCTGCGATTGCACCGCCGAACTGGCCGCGCTCTGCGCGCCGCCCGCAACGATCACGCCGCCGACGCCGCCGGTCGCCAATGCGCCGAGCCCGCCCACGACCGACAACAGCAGCCCCGAACCAAAGCGTTTAAAGAAGTGGCTGTTGACGTCGCCTTCCAGCCCCGTGGTCCCATCAAACCCGATTGCGGGGGACGCGAGGTTGACCGATACACCATCGGGCCGGATCAGACGCGTCCAGATCACATAAGCGCGGCGCTGGCCCTGCTGCACACCTGCCTGGTACTGACCGATCAGGCGCGAGGAACGCGGAACCAACACGCGCTTGCCGTCAAAGCTGCGCACGTCCTGGCTCACCACGGCGCGGACAAAGCCGGGCACATCGGTGTTGATCGCGGTTTCGAGGATCGCGGGGATCAGCGTGCCTTCGGTCACGGTGGTCGATGGATTGGTCATCGGGCGGGCCCGAGCGGGCGCGCCGCCCACGCCGCCGATCTGGCTGGCGAAAGCGGCCGCGCCGCCGGTGCCAGCGGGAACGCCCGTCCCCGCTGCTGCTGCAGCCGGAACCGGCGCTACGGCCTGCCCAAAGCTGTTTGCCGCGGTGCTGCCATCGAAAATCAGGCTCGGGCTGGCATAGGGGTTCGCCGCAGCAATCGCCTGAAACGACGGACTGTTGGCCAGCACCGGCGCGGGCGCAGGATCGGGCTGCGGCGCGATCGCCGGAGCCAAAGCAGGATCGTTCGAAGGCGGCGCAACTGCCGGCGCCACCGCACCAGCCTGCGCCGGTGCCACCGCCGAATTGCCGACGCCCTGCTGATCCGGCAGGTTGGCAGAACTCATCGCCCAGAAGGTGACCGCGCCGATCCCTGCGACCACCGCGACACCGGCCGCGAGACCGAGACCGTCGCCCTTAGCCTTGCGATCTGTGACGGCGGGGAAAGCCGAACGGCTGGCGAGATCGATGATTTCGGCGGATTCGCGCTCCCGCGGATCGCCGCCCTCACCGGAGGCACCATCGCCCTTTTTGGGCGGTAAACGCATGGCCAGACGCATCAGTTGGTCTCCGTTGCAGGCTTGGTCAGGTTGAACCCGGCGCTCCGGGCCGTAGGTTTGGCAGGGCCGGTGTTGGTCAGCGTTGCTGTCTCCCGGCCCGATCGCAGAATGATCTGCGGGGGCACGCCGTCAACCACGACTGTATCGCCGCGCGTGGTGAAGTTGACCGGGCCTTCGTCACCATCATCGTTGGTGATCAGGATTGCCGGGATCGCCACACCGGCGGGCCAGGTGAGGAACACCGCGTCGCCATCATCATAGGCCCGCGATGGGAGCAGTTCTGCTTTGCCTGCGCTGGCCCATGCGAAGTTGAGGCTGGCCGGATCGACCACGGCAAACCGGTCACTGGCGGCGGCCACTTCGGTCGGGTTGGCAGCTTCGCGCAGTGCTTCCGCCTCGGCTTCGGCAGCCAACGCAAGCCGCGCTTCTTCCTCGGCTTTTTCAAGGTCGGGGTAGCGGAATTTCAGCACATAGAGCGGCGAGTTGCGGGGGCTGGCCACCAGATCGAACAGATAGGTACGCTTGTCTGTCACCACGGTCATGTTAGTGCGTGCGGCGGGTTCAAGCGGCTTCACGAACAGGATCGTCTGCGCCTTGTTGGGCTGCACCTGCCAGGATGCGCTATCGCCGATCGCGACATTCTCGATCGCTTCGTCGGGAGCGAATTTGATGGTGGTCTGCACCAGCACCTTACCATCGATGCGCACCACGGCTTGCTCGTCATAGACGAGCGTTTGCAGGCGGCTATCCTGCGCAGTCAAGGGCGCGGCAAGCGTGAGGGCAAGCGCGGCGGATAGGGCAGCGCGGATCATTGGTAAGTCTCCGTAGGCGGGGTGACGACCGGCTTTGCAGCAGGCGTGCTGCTGGCCGAACGGAAGCGATTGCCGATGCCGCGGGTGCGCGATGTGGCAGCGTTCAGGGGCACCGCCTGCCCGCCCGCATCGCTGGTGGCATAGACGCGGGTTTCACGTGAAACACTGCCCGCTGGCTCTGCGTCATTGGCGGCAAGCGTGGGCAAGGTGGGGGCAACGTCGACCCTGCGCGGGGCAAGACCGGCGCTAGCGGACGCAACATTCATGTTGCGCGGCATGGTGGTCGCAGCCGGCGCAGCCACTGGCAAAGCGCGCGGCGTGTCACTGTCGCGGCCCCGTTCCTTGTCGGGCACCAGACCAAACACCTGCCAGCCTGCCACCATCGTGCCTGCGACTTTCAGCGCCATGAACATCAGCGACACATGCACCGCGCCAACGAGGAAGAACGCCATCGCGGCCTGCTGATCGATCTGCCCCGGCACCGCCACCAGCGCGGCGAGGATCGGCACCGCGAGTTCGAGCACAATCGACCCGCCCAGCACCGCGAACAGCGGCGCCAGTGCCATCATCGTCAGCCCCTTGAGCCAGCCGGTGAACAGCCCGCGCGTGCCGTTGAACAGCGCCAGCACCACGAAAATCGGCCCCACTGCCAGCAGCAGCGCCAGCGCAATCCGCGCGGTCACCAGCAAGCCCACCGTGCCAAGCAGCAGCAGCATCGCGCCCAGCCACATCATCCCCGGCGGGGAGAAAGCATTGATATCGGTCGTCGGCCCGCTCGCCTGCTGGATCGCCAAAAACACGACATCAAGCTTCTGCGCAAACGTCGCAGTGGCTGAACCTTGCGTACCGGTCAGGATGCCCGCGATCTGATCCGGCCCGCCAACGAAGATGTTGTAGAAGAAGGTCGAAAACGTGACGAAGCTGGTCGCAAAACCGACCACCAGCCCCAGCGTCACCATCTTGGGCAGCAGCGCGCGCACCGACAGGTTCGACCGTCCCAGCATCAGCGAGATGCCGAAAAACGCCACATACAACACCAGCATCAGCGTCAGCGCGAAGGTCAACTGACCTTCGCTGCCGAACAGACGGTTGAACGCCTGTTCGCTAACACCGCTGGCGATGCAATCCACCGCGGTCAGCGCGGAGGATACGCCGGTGCCCATCGCCTGGGCGGCCAGATCGCAGGCGGTGCTCATTCCGCTGCCTGCCAGATCGGCTGGCCGTCCTCGTCGACTTCGCCATCAGGCCACGCCCGTCCGGTCAGTGCGGGATACCAGGCCGAAGGTTCATCCCCCACCGCCTCGCGCAGCAGATCGAGCCTGCGAACCGCGCTTTCGCGGCCCGACAGGATCGTCAACACCTCGGGCGAGCCCGACAGGTCGAGCCGGACGACAACGCTGGCATCGGGCTGCCGCACGAGGAAGCAGCGCGAGTGCGCGGGCAACGAGCGGATCAGCGCAAATTCGTGGCTCGTCAGGCCGAACCCGTCGCAGTAATCTTCGGGCCGGGCGCGGCTGTTGGGCATGAACACCATCGTCGCGGTCTGTTCGACCAAGGCGGTGGAAATCCGGCTGTCGAGCGCATCGCGGGCGCTTTGTGTGGCAAAACCAACCAGCGCATTGCGTTTCCGCAGCGTCTTGAGCCAGTCGCGGATCCGCGCGGCGAAGACCTCATCATCCAGCGCCTTCCAGCCTTCATCGATCAGGATCATGGTCGGTTGACCATCCAGCCGTTCATCAATGCGGTGGAACAGATACATCATGGTCGGCGTGCGCAGCCGCGGGTTTTCGAGCAGCGCGGTCATGTCGAAGCCGAGCACGCGTGTCCCCAGATCCAACCGGTCGCGTTCATTGTCGAACAGCCACGCGTGCTCGCCGCCGTCCCCGCCCGGCGATCCGATCCATGCGCTGAGCCGGTCGGCAAGATCGCCCGGTTCAGGTCGCCGCGCGCCGGCCAGCAGCTCCTTGAAGTGGCGCAGCCGCCGCAACGAAGGATCATTGGCATAGGTTGCATCAACCGCGCCGCTGACTAGCGCGAATTCCTCCGGCCCATCAGCTTGCAAGAGCACGGCGAGCCAATCGCGCAGGAAGGCACGGTTGGCTGGCGTATCGGGCAGCGATAGCGGGTTGAACCCGGTCGGCTCCCCCGGCGAAATCCGGTCATACCGGCCGCCGATCCCGCGAATGAACAGCTCTGCGCCGCGATCCTTGTCGAACAGGATGGTGCGCGGTTTGAACTTCTGTGCTTGGGCGACGAGGAAATTCATCACCACGGTCTTGCCCGATCCGCTCGGCCCGATGACTGAGAAATTGCCCAGATCGCCGTGGTGGAAATTGAAGAAGAACGGGGTGGCACTGGTGGTTTCCAGCAGCGTCACCGCATCGCCCCAATGGTTACCGCTCGCCTGCCCCAGCGCAAAGCCGTGGAAGCTGCCAAAGCCCGCCATATTGGCCGAGGAGATCAGCGCGCGGCGGACGATATATTCCTCGTTACCGGGGAACTGCGCCCAGAACGCAGGTTCAAGATTGGTATCCTCGCGCACGGCAATCGCGCCGGTATCGGCCAGCGCGGCGGCGCAGGACGCCATCGCATCATCAAGCCGGTCGAGCGATCGTTCGCGCACCAGCACGGTGAGGTGGTGATCACCGAACCCGACCCCCCCGTTTCCGAGCGCATCGCGCGCGGCCATCATGTCGGCGCGTTCTGCCGCAGCTTCCTCGTCAACCGAACGCGAACGGCGCAGCGCGAGATCAATCCGCTCACGCGCGGTGGTGCGTTCATTGGGGGCATAGCTTTCGCTCACCACCATTTCGAACGGCAACCGCAGCAGATTGTCGAGCAGGCCGGGCGAGGTCGCCTCGGGGTAATCTTTCAGCCCGAGGATCGCGGCAAAATCAGGCGCGGCGCTCCCCCGCAATTCCATCGCATCCAGCCCGAAGCTGGCCCGGCGATACGGCAGCATGTGGCCGATATCGGTCTCGGGCGAAGGGCGACGCACCGGACGCATTTCGCCATTATACAGCGCCGAAAGCAGTTCGAGCATTTCAGAATTGGTGCCGCCGCTGTCAGAGCCTGGCGACTGGTAGTCTCCCAGCACCGCCGCGCCGTAACTTTGCAGCGAGGCGACCAGCCCGGTGATCGCGGCTTTCAGGCTGCGAATATCCTTGGGATCGGCCTCTGGCTCATCCTGGCCCTGACGCGAGAAAAACTTTGAGAACCGTTCCGGCAGGCCGCTCTTGCCGCGCGCGGGGCGGCGGATCAGGGTGACAAACTGATCATTGATGAACAGCGATCCGCCCGCCAGCCGCTGTTTCCAGCGTGCGTCGATATGACGCGACAGAGCATCGGGGAATTCGGCGTCGAGCTCCACTTCCACCCGGCGGCGGATGACGTGGTGATACATCACGAACCGGGCATCAAGCGTTGACCGCAGCATCACTTCGCGCGTCGCAGCGTGGGCGTTCAGCGCGTCCGAATCCTCGGTTTCGAACAACAGGCCCGGCACCTGAATGGCGCTCATCACCGATCCATCGCGCAGCAGCACGGTGTTGTCGTCCACCAGCCGGGCATAGGGCAGGCGGTCGCCCACGCGCGCTTCCTTCGCGCTCCAGGCGGCGGGTCCGATCCATTTACGGGGCATAGGAATTGCACCCCCAACGCTTGAAATTGGGCACGCGCGGGCATTTCGAAACCTTGGTGATCCATAGGTCAAACACGCGCGGTTCGCGAAGCGAGGCAAAGTAACCGACCACGTGCATCGCAATCGGCACCGGGATGATCCAGAAGCTCTTGAGCACGAGGAAGGCGATCGTCGTCACCATCAGGTTGATGACGAAGAAATTCATCGTCACGCCTGCAAACATCTGCGGGCGGGTGAGCGCGCGGTGCACCGGTTGGCGGACAAGGTCGCTCATCGCCCCGCCCTACCCCGCAGCCGACTGGATGCCGGCGACGATGGTGGTCGCGCCGAACAGGATGAACACACCGACGATGACCGTCGCGCCAAAGCGCCAGTTCATCCGGCCGGTCAGCATCATGAAGCCGATTGCGGCCACCGCCATCACGGCGACAGTGGTCGCCACCGTGCCGAGCAACGTGCCCTGCAACCACAACAGCGCATTGTTGATCGGGCCAGAACCGGCCGGGTCAGCAGCCTGCGCTAAAGCTGCGCTCGGGATGAGCGCTAGCACCGCAAGCACGATCAGACGGGCAGGAAGACGAAACAGCGACATCATTTTTTCTCGACACTTTCACTTGAGCGATCATCAGGCACTTGAGCGATCATTAGGCACTTGAGCGATCATTAGGCACTTGAGCGATCATTAGGCACTTGAGCGATCATCAGGCACTTGAGCAATCATCCGCCGACTATTGCGGCGACGGACGCGAATGGTTGGCTAACCGGCCCATAATGGCGGCAACATATTGCTTTGTCTCGCGGATATTGGGGATGCCATTGGCACGCTCAACCCGCCCCGGTCCGGCATTATAAGCGGCCAGCGCTTTTTCGAGATCGCCGTCAAACCGGTCAAGCTGTTCGCGCAGATAGCGCGCGCCGCCTTCAAGGTTCTGAAACGGATCGCGCGGATCCACACCGAGATAGCGCGCGGTGCCGGGCATCAATTGCGCCAGCCCCTGCGCGCCTACCGGCGAGCGGGCGTCTTCACGCCAGCGGCTTTCCTGCCACACCAGCGCTTCAAGCAGACTGGGCGACAGGTCAAAGCGTGCAGCAAGCTCGTGGATCTTGGCGGTGTAGCGCAGCGGCACGCCCGCAGCATGGCGTGCGGGATCGGCGATGGCGCTGTCCGGCACCACCAAGCCTTCGATCATGATCGGTTCAGCGGCCGCCGCCGCTGCCTGCGCAGGATCAGCCGTTGCCGCACTGGCCGCCAACGGCCCGGCCACCCAGCGCGCGCCTTCGGGACCGAGTTCGAGCACGTCCGCCCGTGCCCCTGTCGCAAGACCGAGCACCAGCGCAGCAAACATGACGCGGCGAACCGCGGCGAGAATCATTCCCGAAGCCTCCAGAATGCTTCCCTTTGTCTAACCTAAATGACAGACAGGTGACAGCCCGATGAACAGAGCCGCGCGCGGCGGGAGCGCACAGCATCCGCGCCAGACAAGAACACGGGCGAGCCGCCAGTCGCAGCCCGCCCGCAAACGGCGTCCAATTCGGTGCGACCCGAAGGGCCGCGCTTTAATCAGTCAAGACCCAATTCAATCGCGGTAGGTCAGTTGCTGGCTGTTGCTGCGAAATTCGCCGCGGTCGAGCATCTTGATCGCCTTGCGCGCCAAGCGCCGCGAATCGGTCGCGCTACCGTCAGCGGTATCAAGCTCGACCACCTCATGGCAGGCGAGCGCCTGTTCGAATGCCGCACGGGCCTTCGTCTCGTCGCCCATTTGGGCATAGGCAATGCCGAGATTGATCAGCACTGCAGCATCATGCGGATCGGCGGCGCTGGCTTTTTCCAGCATGACGAGCGCCTGATCCCCGCGTCCGGCGGCGAGCGGTTGGGCAGCGAGTTCGGTCAGTTGGACCGGCTGCTGCAAGTGCGCCGCGGCAGGCTGTGCCAACGGGGCGGCGGCGATCAACGCAATGGCGAAAGCGGTAACGGACATGGGCAAGCTCCCTCTACAACTGAGGAGCATAGTGACTCACCTTCACACCGAATGCAACAAAACTGAAACATTGTAATTTAATTGTAATGTAAAGTCTTATCTATCTGTTTTCCAACTTTTTAATTGCGACAACGGCACATGCTTTTCCGTTCTCGAGCAAATCAATTTCTGTCATATTTGTCTTTTTTCGGTCATATTGCTGCGATTGCCACACGGCTGTCATGCTGAAAGAATTCTGTCATGTGACACCCCTAGCGAACCCCTAGCGCCGATTGACCGCGCCTTTTTGATTCTCGGCTTCTGAGGGGACCGCTCGCTGTGAAAAACATTCAACGCACTCTCGTACTGGGTTGCAGCCTGCTGGCATTGGCAGGTTGCGGCGCGGATGAAATCGTCTCGCCGGGTACCGGCGGCGACATCATCATCAACAATCCGGCCCCGACGCCGACGCCGACGCCGACTCCTGCGCCGACTCAGTCGCTCGTGACCCCGGCTGCGGGTTGCCCGACCATCTCCACCACCGGTGGTCTGGTCGATGCCGGCACCATCACCGGCCCGACCGGCACCTACCGCGTCTGTCAGCTGCCTGCGCGCTTCACCAGCACGGATACCCTGCCGCGAATTGCTGGCCTGGTCTACCAGATCAACGGCCGCGTCGATGTGGGCACGGATCGCGGCTTTGCCAGCACTGGCACCACCGTCACCGTCACGATCGAGCCGGGCGTGATCCTGTTTGCACAGGCGGATTCGTTCTTCGTGGTCAATCGCGGCAACGCGATCCAGTCGAACGGTACCGTTGATCGTCCGATCATCTGGACCAGCCGTGACAACATCATCGGCCTCGCCAATGACAACAGCCAGCAGCAGTGGGGCGGCGTCGTGCTGCTCGGCCGCGCGCCGATTTCGGATTGCTCGAACGGCGTGTTCAACACCGTTGCGATGCCAAACAACAACCCGACCTGCGAAGGCCGTCTCGAAGGTGCGGCGACCGCCACCCCGTTCGGCGGCGCTGCCCCGACTGACAGCTCGGGTTCGTTCCGGTTCAACCAGATCCGTTTTTCGGGTTTTGAGCTTGCGCCGAACAACGAACTTCAGTCGCTGACCACTGGCGGCGCAGGTTCGGGCACCGTGATTGAAAACCTGCTGTCGTTCAACAGTTCGGATGATGGCGTCGAATTCTTCGGCGGCGGCTTCAATGCTCGCAACTTCGCGATCATCGGCGCATCAGACGATTCAATCGATGTCGATACCGGCGCGATCGTCAACGTTGACACCATGATCGCGGTTCAGCGTTCGACCACGGGTGACCGTCTGATCGAACTAGATTCGCCCAACGTGTCGGATCGCACCCCTTCGAACAACATCCCGCAGACCCGTTTCCAGCTGAACAACTTCACCTTCGTAACGCGTGATGGCGCTCCGCAGGTCGTTCAAGCGCGCGGCGGTGCGGCAATCGGCCTCACCAACGGCGTGATCAACGCAGGCACCAACCACTGCTTCCAGATCGATGAACCGGCCACGCTGGCTGCGATCATCGGGGTTGATTCGGTGGTCGGCGATTGCCCGGCGACCGATCCGATCCGCGGCGGCGCAGGTAACACCAACGCCGACGTGGCTGCTCGGATCAACATGGGCACGAACAACAACTTCGCCTTCATGATCACGCTCACCAACAATGTGGTGAACGGTGCGGGCGAAACCGGGCGGACGGCGTTTAACGCCAACACCCGGTCGACGTTCTTCCCGACCCGCACCTTCATCGGCGCGATCCAGAACGCTGCCGCGCTGACCTCGACCTTCGGCAACTGGACCTGCAACTCGTCGATCCAGAACTTCAGCAGCACCAATGGTGCCTGCACCTCGCTGCCGATCGGCTGATAGCAGATCGAAAAATTGGGGGGGTGTGGCCACGAACGTGCGCTGCGCCTCCCCTTTTTCCATGTTCCGGGCAGCGCGTCGCTGCCTAACTCAACTTGGCCTATCATGAGGGGGTCCTCACCTATGTCGACCGGCACGCGCCTGGCAGGGTTGCTGCTTTTCACCACCGCGCTCACTATGCCGTCACTTCTGCATGCGCAGGATGCTGACAGCCCAGCGAGCGAGGACGAGCTCACCGATCAGGTCGAGGACACCCCACCCGAAGAAGAGCTGCAGGATGTCGATATTTCGTTGCCTGGCGGCGGGATCATCGTCACCGGCCGGCGCAACCGCGATCCAGCGCGCAACTCGGGCCAGGTGCTCAACGTGCTGTCCGAGGCCGACATCGCCCGTACCGGCGAAGGCGATATCGCCGGCGCGCTGAGCCGTGTCAGCGGCCTGACGTTGGTCGGCAATGGCCGCGTCTTCGTGCGCGGCTTGGGCGATCGCTACTCACTGGCGTTGCTCAACGGCCTGCCGTTGCCCAGCCCCGAACCGCTGAGCCGCGTCGTCCCACTCGACATTTTCCCGACCAGCGTGATTTCGTCTTCGCTGGTGCAGAAGACCTACTCCGCCAACTTCCCGGGCGAATTCGGCGGCGGCGTGATCAACCTCACCACCAAGGCGATCCCGACCGAAGATTTCCTCACCATCGGCGGATCTTTCAGCGGCGATACCGAAACCACGTTTGAAAACGGGCTGACCTATTTCGGTTCGCAATTCGACACCTTCGGATTCGACAACGGCAACCGCGATTTTCCGAGCGCGCTGCAAGGCCTCATCGCCAGCGGCACGCGCGTCAACGATGCGCCCGCCGATGTGCAGCGCCAGCTGGCAGGCCAGATCCTGCCGATCAACCTCGTCACCCTGCAGCGCAATGACGAACTGCCGGTCAATTTCTCTGCCAACATCACCGGCGGTGGTTCGTTCGAAGTGGGCGACGGCAATTACCTCGGCATCATCGCCACCGCCGGGATCACCAACACCTGGCGCAACCGTTCGGTCATCAGCCAGCAGTTTGGCGATGCGCAGGCGGGCGATATCATCTTCGATTCGAACACCTTCATCACCGATAACAAGGTGCTGGTGAACGGGTTGCTCGGCATCGGGCTCGACATTGGTGAGCACACCATCCGCTGGACCAACCTTTACATCCGCGACTCTCTGAAGACCGCGCGCCTTGCACAGGGCACCGATTTCTTCACCGACCGCGTCACCGGGTTCGATTTCCAGACCCAGCAGACCGGCTATTTCGAACGTCAGCTGGTCGATTCGCAGATCGTGGCCGAGTTTGAATTCGACAAGCTCTCTCTCGATCTGCGCGGCGGTTATGCCCGCACCGATCGCGAAGCGCCGTACAACGCGACCATCCCCTATATCCGCACCAACATCGCGGGCGATCCCTTCGGTGACCGCTTCGTGGTCGATGTCGGCGCGCAGATCGGCGGGACCGAGCGTATTCAGGTCGGCTTTGAAGACCTGCAGGAAGAACTGATCTTCGGCGGGGCGGATGTCTCCTACGAACTGACCGACAAGCTGTCGGTTACCGCAGGTTACGCCTACACCGATACCGAGCGGCGCTCGCTGTCATTCATCATCCGTCCGCTGCTTGCCTCGACCGCCGAACTCAACACCGCGCTGCGGGCGCTTGGCCTGCGGCAGCCGGGGCAGATTATCAACGGCGCGACGCTGGCAGAATTCCCCGATGGTACGCCGTTCTTCAACGTCACGGTGTCCGATCCGACCCCGTTCCCGGCATTCGATGCGGCGCTGACGATCCATGCAGGATACGGTCTGGCACGCTATCGCCCGACTGACCGGCTGAGCATCGAGGCTGGTGTGCGTTTCGAAGACGCATTGCAGGTCGCCGCACCTGATCTGACGTTCGGCGGCGGCAACCTTGCCAACCCGACGCGGATTGCCAACGACTACTTCCTGCCGTCGGCCACCATCACCTGGGAAGTGATCGATGATCTGCAGCTGCGCTTTGCCGCATCGCAGACCATCGCCCGCCCGCAGTTCCGCGAGCTGGTGGAACAGACCTATTTCGATCCGGATTCGAACCGCCGGTTCCGCGGTAACCCGTTCCTGCAGGACAGCGAGCTGATCAACGCCGAAGCGCGCGCTGAATATTACCTCGGCGGGCCCAACAAGCTGAGCCTCGCGGGTTTCTACAAGGAAATCGACAACCCGATCGAAAACTTCCTGATCACCGCGCCGGGGATCATCGAAACCAGCTACGCCAACGCGCCGTCAGCCGAACTTTACGGGGCCGAGCTTGATGTTGCCTACGGTATCGACCTTTCGGATTGGGGCGGCTTCTTTGAAACCAAACAGTTCCTGGTTATCGCCAACTACACCTACACCCAATCGAGCATCTCGGTTGCCGCGGGTGACATTGCGCCGATCCCTGGTGCCACCACCCAACTGGCCAGCCAACTGTTCGACCAAGGCTCGCCGTTGGTGGGCCAGTCGGATCACGTGGCAAACCTGTCGCTCGGGTTCGAGGATCTCGACAAGGTTCAGCAGTTCACCGTGCTGGTCAACTACGCGAGTGAGCGTGTGACGCTGCGCGGCGGCGCGCTACCCGATGTGGTCGAAGACCCGGGCCTGACCGTCGATGTGGTGGCGCGTTCGGCGCTCAAGCTCGGCGGTGTGCCGCTCGAATTGTCGCTCGAAGCGCGCAACATCTTCGGGCGCGACAATTTCGAGTTCCAGGAGATCAACGGCAACCGCGCCGAGATCAACACCTTCCAGGTCGGCACAAGCTTTTCAATCGGGCTGAAGGCTGAATTTTGAGCGGTTCGGGCGGTGGATGATCCCACCGCCCGAACGTCGCCCCGTGCTTGACGCGGGGTTAGGCTTTCCTAGCCAACATCAATCGGCATTGCGCACTTGCGTTGCAGGAATTAGCCAATCCCCGTGTCAAGCACGGGGCGACGGGGTATTGGCGTAATTCCTCACCCCAGATCGAACACATACCCCAATGACCGCACGGTGCGCAGCGGGTTGCCGCCGCCTGCTGACTTGAGCGCACGCCGCAGCCGGCCGATCCACACGTCTACGGTGCGTTCGTCAATCGCCGGCTCCCGCTTGCCGAGCCCGCTGATCAGATCCTCACGCGTCAGCACCCGGTTGGGGTTTTCGGCGAAGAACCGCAGCAGCCGGAATTCATTTGGCCGCAGCACAATCGGCGCCTCGTTCCAGCGCGCCTGCAAGGCGGCCATATCAATCGTCAGCGCGCCGAGTTCGAACCGCTGCGTGGCGTGACGCTCAACCCCGCGCGATTGCAGCGCCAGCACCCGGTCGAGCACGGCAGTGCGGCTCAGCGGGCCGATCACGTAGTCATCCGCACCCGCCCGCAGCGCGCGGCGGCGATCGTCGGAGTCGTCGGTTTCGAGAACCATCGTCACATGCGCATCGACCGTGCGCGGATCGGCGCGCAGGCGGCGGCACATTTCGAGCCCGGCGAGATCGGGCAACACCCAGTCGATAAACGCCCACATCGGACCTTCGACCAGACGCCGCGGCCCTTCCGGCCCCAGCCTGTCAAAGGTGAAGCGCCGCTGATCGTGAACGAAATCCTCAAGGCTTTCGCCAAGCTCGCTGGTCAGGAAGATATTAACGACGTCCATGCGTGCCCCGCGCTGCTGTCAGCGGTTTGAGTGGCGCAGGCGTATGACGCGTTCGTGACTGAATTGCAGCAGTGCGTAAGACTGCGGATCACACCGCCATCCGGCCCAATTCAGGGCCCCGAATCAGGGCCCCGAATCAGGGCCCCGAATCAGG
>Ga0163144_10019632_pt1 | contig 13581 bp, 10 predicted proteins | sample OliLak19BULKMAT1_FD_123175 | JGI IMG/M metagenome (GOLD analysis project Ga0163144, IMG submission 123175) | Freshwater microbial mat bacterial communities from Lake Vanda, McMurdo Dry Valleys, Antarctica - Oligotrophic Lake LV.19.BULKMAT1 | ecosystem: Environmental > Aquatic > Freshwater >... | reverse complement strand
GGGCAGATTTGCAATTGCGACTAGTCGAGCCGTGCTGAACGGCCATTGAATGCCCTTTGCAGCTTAGCGGCGGCGCAAGTCTGCAAATGTGGAAAAATGCACGATGTTCCGGCTGTGTTCGCGTGCGGCAGTGGCGAAAGCGCGGGTCTGCGCCTAAATAGATGCAATGCATGGCCGCCCACGGTCACCGCCGCCTGCGCGGCTTTACAAATATAAACAGAAACGGCCCCACCCTTGAGCGACGACACCGAAATCCTCGATCCCCCCGTTCCTACTCCGATGAGCGGATTTGAACGCATCGACATCGTTGATGAAATGAAGTCGAGCTATCTCGATTACGCGATGAGCGTGATCGTCAGCCGCGCGCTGCCCGATGTGCGCGACGGGTTGAAGCCGGTGCACCGCCGGATTTTGTGGACCTGTCAGGAAAACGGCTACGTCGCAGGCAAGGTGTTTCGCAAATCGGCGCGGATCGTCGGTGATACGATGGGTAAGTATCACCCGCATGGCAACAGCGCGATCTATGACGCGCTGGCCCGCATGACGCAGTGGTGGTCGATGCGGGTGCCGCTGATCGATGGTCAGGGCAACTTCGGCTCGATGGACCCCGATCCGCCCGCCGCCGAACGCTACACCGAAGCGCGGCTCGCACGGGTCGCACAGGCACTGCTGGCCGATATCGACAAGGACACAGTCGACTTCCAGCCCAATTATGACGGCACCGAACGGGAACCCACGGTACTGCCCGCCCGCTATCCCAACCTGCTCGTCAATGGTGCGGGCGGAATCGCGGTGGGCATGGCTACCAATATCCCACCACATAACCTCGGCGAAGTGATCGACGCCTGCTTTGCCTACATGGACAACCCGGCGATCACGTCCGAAGAACTGATTGCATACATTCCTGGTCCCGATTTCCCGACCGCGCCGCTGATCCTCGGCACGCACGGCGCGCGTTCGGCCTATACTACAGGGCGCGGCTCGATCCTGATGCGCTGCCGCCACGAGATCGAATCCACCCGCGGCGCGCGCAGCGAAGGTCGCGAAAGCATTGTCTTCACCGCAATCCCATATCAGGTCGGCAAGAATTCGCTGGTCGAGAAGATCGCCGAAGCCGCCAAGGATAAGCGGATCGAAGGCATTTCCGACATCCGCGACGAAAGCTCACGCGAAGGCGTGCGGGTGGTGGTCGATCTGAAACGCGATGCGACCGCTGACGTCGTTCTCAACCAGATATGGCGGCACACCCCGGCGCAATCCTCGTTCCCGGCGAACATGTTGGCGATCCGCGGCGGGCGTCCGGAAACGCTGCTGCTGCGTGATTTCATAGCGGCGTTCATCACCTTCCGCGAGGAAGTGATTACCCGCCGCACCAAGTTCGAACTCGCCAAGGCGCGCGAGCGGGCACACCTTTTGCTTGGCTTGGTGGTAGCGGTCACCAACCTTGATCAAGTGGTTGTGATGATCCGCACTGCGCCCAACCCGGCCGAAGCGCGCGCACGGTTGATGGCCAAGGAATGGCCGATCGGCGACATCGCGCAGTACATTCGATTGGTCGAAGCGATCGATCCTGACGCTGATCAAGATGGCGGTACGTACCGCCTGTCCGAACGGCAGGTTCGCGCGATCCTCGAACTGCGGCTTCATCGCCTCACCGCGCTCGGCCGGGATGAAATCGGTGAGGAGTTGAAAGGTCTGGCCATCGCGATCGAGGAATACCTCTCGATCCTTGGCGACCGGGCAAAGCTCTATGGCGTGATGCGCAGCGAGTTGGCGGAAATCCGCGCGACTTACGCCACCCCGCGACTGTCCGAAATCGCGCCCGCATGGGACGGTCTGGACGATGAAGACCTGATCGAACGCGAAGAGATGGTCGTTACCGTTACGCATGACGGCTATATCAAGCGCACGCCGCTGAACACCTTCCGCTCGCAGGCGCGCGGCGGCAAGGGCCGTAGCGGGATGGCGACCAAGGATGAGGACGCGGTGGTCGAATTGTTCGTCACCTCAACCCACAACCCGGTGCTGTTCTTCACCAACACAGGCCGCGTTTATCGCCTCAAGGTGTGGAAACTGCCCGAAGGCGGCCCGCAGACCAAAGGCCGCCCGATGGTCAACCTGCTGCCCTTGGGCGAGGATGAGCGGGTTACCAATGTGCTGCCCCTGCCTGAAGACGAAGCGTCATGGGCCAACCTCAACATCGTGTTCGCGACCGAACGGGGCATGGTGCGACGCAATTCGATGGATGCCTTCACCAATGTGCCAACCGCTGGCAAATACGCGATGGGCTTTGTCGAAGGATCGGGCGACCGTTTGATTGGGGTGCAATTGCTGACCGAAGAACAGCAAATCTTCCTCGCCAGCGATTCGGGCAAGGCGATCCGTTTCTCGGCCACTGACGCGCGCGAAACCAAGAGCCGCACTGGTATCGGCGTGCGCGGCATGGCGCTGAAGAACGGCGCCAAGGTGGTCAGCATGGCGGTGCTCGATCCTCTTGCCGCTGACATGGAAACGCGCGAGGCCTACTTGCGCGCTGCTTCGTGGAAGAACAACGATGCCGCCCCCACCCTGCCCGCAGACCAAGTCGCGGCGATGGCGGAGGGAGAGGAGTTCATCCTCACCATCACCGCCAATGGCTATGGCAAGATTTCGTCGGCCTATGAATACCGCACCACGTCGCGCGGCGGCCAAGGGATCACCAATATCGGCACACCCGAAAGCAAGCCGGACCGCAACGGCCCGGTGGTGGCCAGCTTCCCGGTCAAACACGGATCGCAGCTGATGCTTGTCACCAATCAGGCCAAGCTCATCCGGCTCGGCATTGATCTGCGGCATTTGGTCGAAGACGGGTTTGAAATCCTCAAGGGATACTCGATTTCGGGCCGCAGTTCATCTGGCGTGCGCATCTTCGATGTCGCCAAGGGTGAACACATCGTCGGCGCAGCTTTGATTGACGAGACGGCGGAGCCAGAAGGCCCGGCCGAGGAAGCCATCGCCGCCGAACTGGGCAACGATCAAGGCGAGCCGCCCGCCGCCTGACCCGCGATAGCTCGATGTGATGAAAAAATGGGCAGTCGGCGCGTGCACCGGCGGCCCATTTTTCTTGTGATCACAAAACAGGCAGTCCCTATCTGACGGGCTGCTCGCCGCGCAGGCATTGTACGATCCCGGTCGCGATCATGACCTGCCCGACATAGTAGAGCGGCCAGATCATCAGGTCAGGCAGCGGCGCGAAATCATGAGCGCCCATGCGCGAGAAGATCAGCCAATCGCTGATCACGAACAGCACCGCGCCGGTGCCGACCCTATAGCGCGGGTAGTGGCTCATCCATGCAGCCGCTGCCATTGCGCCCAAAATGCTGGCATAGATCGCGATATTGACCTGCCCGCTCAAACCATAGCTGACCAGCGGGGTGCCGATCAGCAGCGCCAGCCCCATCAGCTTTTGCACCGGCGAGGGGCGCGGGTGACGGTTTCGCAGATAGAGCGCGACAGCGACACAATGTGCCGCTGTGAAGAACACTCCGCCCGTCAGGAAATCGAGCTCGATCGCCATGTCGCCCACTGCGGCGAGCGCCAATGCAAGCACCAGCATCGCCCCGTCGATCCCGCGCCGGTCATTCGGCACGCGCACCAGCACATAGACCGCGAGCAGGCTTACCCCCGCTCCCTTCAGCAAAATGCCCCAGGTGCCTTCGCCGATCGGGTTATCGCGCAAGAAGTAATATGCGGTGGCCGCGGCCACGCTCGCCAGCAACCACGGCCTCTGTTCGATCAGTGCCTGCTTTGCCATGTCTGCCTTGTCCTTAGCCCGATCCCGCGCGGTATCGCTTGCAGGCTCGCTATCACGCAATTACCTGACCTTCCATGACTGGATCACCAACAATTCACGACGTTCATATCATCGGCGGCGGGCTCGCCGGGAGCGAGGCCGCGTGGCAGCTTGCCCAACGCGGGGTCAAGGTGCGCCTGTCGGAGATGCGCGGTTCGGGCACGATGACCGCGGCGCACCAGACCGATGGTCTGGCCGAGATGGTGTGCTCGAACTCCTTTCGCTCGGATGATGACGCGAAAAATGCGGTCGGGCTGCTGCATCATGAGATGCGCGCGCTGGACAGCGTCATCATGCGCGCAGGCGAAGTCGCGCGGGTGCCAGCCGGCAGCGCGATGGCCGTGGACCGCGACGTGTTCTCGGCTGAGGTGGAAAAGGCGCTTCATGCCCATCCCAACATCACTATCATGCGCCAACGGGTGGACGCCCTGCCCGCCAGCGGCCTCACCATCGTCGCAACCGGGCCGCTAACTGCCGAGGCGTTGGCGGGCAGCATCGTGCAAGCCACCGGGAGCGAACGGCTGGCATTCTTCGATGCGATCGCCCCGATCATCCACCACGACAGCATCGACTTGTCGAAGTGCTGGATCCAGTCGCGCTGGAACAAGTGCAATGAGGCATCGAACGAGGGCGGCGATTACATCAATTGCCCGATGAGCAAGGACCAATACCTCGCCTTCCATCGCGGTTTGATCGAGGGCGAGAAATCCGAGTTCAAGCAGTGGGAAAAGGACACGCCCTACTTCGATGGCTGCATGCCGATCGAGGTGATGGCCGAACGCGGCTGGGAAACGCTGCGCTATGGCCCGATGAAGGGTGTCGGGCTTGATAACCCGTTTGATACCACACCAGAGTTTCCGCAGGGGCGCTGGCCCTATGCGGTGGTGCAGTTGCGGCAGGATAACAAGCTCGGCACACTGTGGAACATGGTGGGGTTCCAGACGAAGATGAAATACGCCGCGCAGGTGGAACTATTCCGTACCATCCCGGGGCTGGAAAACGCCGAGTTCGCGCGATTGGGCGGGCTGCATCGCAACACCTTCCTCAATTCACCCGAGGTGCTGGATCGTCAGCTGCGCCTGAAAGCCGCGCCGCATATCCGCTTTGCTGGGCAGGTCACAGGCTGCGAAGGCTATGTCGAGAGCGCCGCCATCGGGCTTGTCGCTGGCATGATGACCGCCGCAGAGCTGGCGGGACGCGATTGGCAGCCCCTGCCCGCCACTACGGCGATCGGCGCGCTGTTGAGCCACATCACAGGCGACGCCGAGGCAAGCACGTTCCAACCGATGAACGTCAATTTCGGGCTGTTCCCGCCGCTTCACGACGTCGGCAAGAAGGTGCGCAAGGAGGCCTACACATCGCGCGCCAAGGCTGATCTGGCCCACTGGATTGCAGAAACGCGCGAGGCAGTGCCCGCCTAAGGCGTCATCAACACTTGCAGGCAGGTTTCTTCTTCACCGCTGGCTTGGGCGCGGTGGTGGCGAATTCGCGCGGGGTGAGACGGCCGTTGCCATCGGCGTCGGCGCCTTCAAACCGGTCGACGGTCGTCACCGCCCATTCCTCGAACGTCAGCAAATTGTTACCATCGACATCGAGATCGCGAAACGCATCGGAACGGGTCGAGAGCATTTCATTGCGGGTGATCAGCCGGTCACGGTTGCGATCATAACGGAAGAACCGCAGCTCCTCACGCGAAAGCCCGCTGACTTCGGGCGGTGCCGGGCCTTGCAGCGCGCCGGGATCGCTGGCTGGCAATGCCTCGGGATCGGGCGCGGGCGCTTCGGCCACAGGCGGCGGCGGAGCATTGGCTTCGATCGCGGCGCGGCCCTGCCACCAGAACACGCCCACTCCTGCGAGGGCCAAGCCTCCCAATACTCCGACAACAGCTTCGCGCACCGGTATGCCCCCGATTGCTGAACATTCTGCGCAAATATACCTAATCAGGTCAGAAAGATAGCCGCCCGGATTGCCGTCAGCGGCGCGCCCCTGCCCTCCATCAGTGGACGCCCGCCGCGCCGCAGTGCACGCAGCGCCAGCGCTTCAAGCACCGCCAGCCCGCGAAGGGTTTTCGGCAAGCGTCCGCCGCCCCCTAAGCGTGACAGTGCGGTATCAATCACCATCGACCGCTCGATTGCATCGGATACCCCCAAAACCACATCGGCAAGCGCCCAGCGGAACGCGGCTGCGGCAATCCGCTCCGCCTCAGTTCCAGTGCAATCCGTGACCAAGGCGCGGAAAAATGCCCCGCGCTGCTGCCCGAACGATGCAATCTCGGCCGGGCCGAGCGTTTCGGCGCTGACCAGCACTTCCCACCCGTCAACCATTGCGATCAGCGCAGCCTCACGTCCGGCCCAGTGCTCACCCAGCCCATCGAGCACCACATCACCGCGCGGGCGCTCGCCCACCGGCTTGCTCAGCGCATCGCGCCACCACGCGAGGCGCATCTGGCCGAGCATCGTTTCGGTGGTCCGCGCCGCAATCCGGGCAAGCCGCCGGTCAAGCTGCAAGGCCGTGGTTAACGCTGCGCGAAGCATTGGCGGGGTCCATGCCAGCGCCAGCTCCGCCTCGGGTGAGAGAATGTCAGGGTCAGGCAAGTTCATAAGCCCTTGCGCCTAGCCGCGGCGTTTCATGCTTGGCAAGCGATCTGTCCCGCGCCGGGACGCGGCCATACACACGGCCACCCTAAAGCGTGCTTAACCTTTTGCTAACCATGATCTTTCGCATTCCGCTTACCAGACTGGCTTATGGCAACTGACGATCTGGGATTCCTGCGCCATTTTTGCGCGGGAAACAGAATAAGGACAGTTTCCGATGGGGCAACAGACACCGGCGCGTAAGTCGTTTCTGCGTTCACTGCTGCACGATAAGACCGCGAACACCATTGTGATTGCAGCCGCTTCGATGTTCCCGATCCTGGCGATGGTCGGCGGCGGGATCGACGCGAGCCGGTATTACATGGCATCTTCGCGGATGCAGGCGGCGTGCGATGCTGGCGCACTTGGTGCGCGCCGTGCGATGATCACCGACGATTTCGAAGCCGAGCACCGCGAGACAGGGTTCAATTTCTTCGATCAGAACTTCGAAGATGGCATGTTCGGCATCGACGCCCGTGTGCGTGACTACACCAGCGACGGCAATGGCCGGGTTGATGGCACCGCCAGCGGCACGCTGCCCACCGCCATCATGTCGATCTTCGGTTATACCGAGCTCGACATTGCGGTGAACTGTTCGGCCGAAATCAACATCTCTAACACCGACATCATGTTCGTGCTCGACGTGACCGGTTCGATGGCTGAATGCCCCGATGGAAGCAATTGCGGTGGCGGTGCAGGATCAAAAATCGCCGGATTGCGCGAAGCGGTTATGAACTTCTACGATGCCGTGGAAGACGCCACATCCGACACTGCGCAGGTTCGTTATGGTGCCGTACCCTATGCGCCAAATGTGAACGTAGGTTTCCAAATCCCGCGTGAACACATGGCCGACACCCACACCTATCAGTCGCGCTTTGCACGCTTCCATTTTGTCAATGAATGGCAAACCGTATCCGATCAGGTTGAATGGATGCCGCGACTGGTTGGCAACTTCGGCTCGACCAACACCGATCTGTACCGCTTCGTCAACCGCGCCAACGATCCAACCCGCGAAGACATTAACGATAGGGCTCGCTGCCTGGCGATGAGCGGCAATACCCACACGCAGAGCAACGTTCGCTATCAGGTGATGACCGATGAATATGTGCTCAATGTATGGGCGGGCGGCAGTGCCAGCCAGAGGGCTGGATGCCGTGGCCGCGTGATCAAGCAGGAGCTCAGGTCGGTCAACCGCCTGCGCGACTACATCTATTGCCCAATCACGCCGGGTTCGGCAACCAATTGCGGCAACACCAACCCGGCAGGCAGCCCCGCTGGCTGGGAAACGGTCAATCTTGCGACGCTGTATGATGATAACCGCATCGATATGCCAACCGGTGCCAATGGCACAATGCAGACGCTCCAGTGGAACGGCTGTATCGAAGAAGCGGCCTCGGTCGCTACCGGTACCTGGGACCCGGTCAACGCCAATGCCTTCGACCTTGATATCAACCTGATCCCGCAGACCCAAGCGCAGCACTGGAAGCCGGCCCTAGTAGGCGCACAGTGGAACCGGAGGGATAACAATGGCACTGGCTCTCGCACTCGCAACACCGTGGTTACGACCAACGCAAATATGGAACGGCCGGGCCAGACATGCCCTGCCCAAGCGCGTCGCTTGGCGCAAATAACCCGCGGCGATCTACAGGCCTATGTAAACGGATTGACACCTGCCGGTAACACTTATCACGATATCGGCATGATCTGGGGCGCGCGCTTTATCTCTCCGCGCGGGATCTTCCGGGCTGACAATGAAACCGCCCCCAATGGTGATGCAATTGGGCGGCACATCGTTTTCATGACCGATGGTATTCTGGTAACAGGTAACACTCAGTATGGGACTTACGGCGTCGAATTCTATGATCGGCGCGTTACCAACGACGGTTCATCAAGCCTCACAGCCCGCCACTCAGCGCGCTTCCAGGCCGCATGCCGTGCGGCGCGCAACGAGAACATCACGGTATGGGTGGTCGCCTTTGGCACCGCATTGTCACAGAACCTGATCGACTGCGCTTCGCCGGGACGCGCCTACCAAGCTAACGACGCTGCTGCCTTGAACAGCGCGTTTGAGGAAATCGCTCAGAAGATCGCAGCATTGAGGTTGACGCAATGATCCGTCGCACGCACCCCGCCCGCCGCACGCTGCTCCACCGCCTGATCGGCGACCGCAGCGGTGCAACGCTCACCGAATTTGCCTTTGTCGCGCCGGTCTTGATCATGATGATCATGGGTATCTTCGACATGGCGCATACGCAGTACACCAATGCCCTGCTGAGCGGCGCCGTTCAGAAAGCCGGACGCGACATGACGCTGGAGAACGCCGGAAGCCAGCAGGCCGCCAACGACGCACGGGTGCGCGCTCAGGTTCTAAACATCTTGCCGGAGGGTGCAGAGGTCGAATTTGAACGGCTGTCGCACTTCGACTTTACCGACATTGGCGAACCGGAAGAAGTCATCGAGCCTGCTGCAACCGCCAACCGGCGCTGCGATGCGGGCGAACGCTACATCGACGAAAACGACAACGGCAGATGGGACGCGGACCGCGGTCAGGATGGCAATGGCGGGGCGCGTGACGCGGTGCTGTTCACTGCGATCGTTCGCTATGATCGCCTGTTCCCGATGTACGAGTTGATCGGGATGTCTGATCAGGTGACTCTGCGATCGAGCACCGTGTTGCGGAACCAACCTTTCGATGAGCAGGATCGCTCCACTGACACCGAGGATTGCTGATCATGCGTATTGCCCGCCTCGCCAAATCGTTTCCCAAGCGTCTGACTGCTCTGCCGCGACGCTTTTCGCGCCGCCTGCTGGGCGACCGTTCAGGCGTTGCGATGATCGAATTCGCGTTTACCGCGCCGCTGATCCTGGGGCTCGGGATGCTCGGAACCGAAACCGCCTATCTCGTGATCACTCACTTGAAGGTCAGTCAGGTTGCGATGCAGGTGGCCGACAACGCTTCACGCGTGGGTTCAACCGATGTGGTTGCCGCACGGCGCGTGTTTGAAAGCGATATCAACGAAACGCTTGTCGGTGCGGAAAAGCTGGCGGAAGGGATCGGCATCTTCCAGCAAGGCCGCGTCATTATCTCGAGCCTGCAGCAGAACGCAGATGATGGGCAATGGATTGCGTGGCAGCGCTGCCGCGGGGCCATGCAGTGGCCATCTTCTTTCGGCGAAGAAGGTGACGGCGCGAACGGCAGAGGATTTCCAGGCATGGGCCAGCCTGGCCGCGAAATCACTGCCAGCCCTGGCACTGCAGTAATGTTCGTCGAAGTTGCCTATACCTACGACGCTCTCACCCCGTTCGAGATTTTCGATAATCGGGTCATCACCTACACCGCAGCATTCAACATTCGCGACAACCGCGATCTGACCCGCTTGTTCGACGACGGGGCTGGTGCGGACTGCAACGTATTTTCGGCGGCCCGTCCGTAGCTAACGCGGCCGGACGGCCCTGACCTGCAAGCTTCGGGTTATTTGTAGCAAACCTTGCGCGCTGCCTCGGCAATCCGCGCGGCATCGATCAGTGCAAGCTTTTCGAGGTTGGCGGCATAGGGCAACGGCACGTCTTCGTTGCAAACCCGCAGCACTGGTGCATCGAGGTGGTCGAACCCTTCCTCCATGCAGATGCTGATAATCTCGCTGGCGATCGAACAGGTTGGCCAGCCTTCTTCAGCTACAATCAAACGGTTGGTCTTGGCGAGGCTTTCCAGAACGGTCTGCTTGTCGAGCGGGCGTAGCGTGCGCAGGTCGATCACCTCGGCATCGATCCCTTCGTCTGCCAGCTTTGCCGCCGCGTCGAGCGCCATGCCGACGCCGATTGCATAGCTGACGATGGTCACGTCCTTGCCTTCGCGCATGATCCGCGCTTTGCCAATCGGCAGGACGTAATCATCAATGTCCGGGACATCAAAGCTGCGGCCATAAACCAGCTCGTTTTCGAGGAACACGACCGGGTCTTCGCAGCGGATCGCAGCCTTCAACAAGCCCTTGGCATCGGCGGCATCATAGGGCGCGATCACGATCAGGCCGGGGACGCTGGCATACCACGGGCCAAAGTTCTGGCTGTGCTGCGCGCCGACACGGGTGGCCGCGCCATTGGGGCCGCGGAACACGATCGGGCAGCGCATCTGCCCGCCTGACATGTAGTTGGTCTTTGCGGCTGAATTGATGATGTGATCAATCGCCTGCATCGCAAAATTGAAGGTCATGAATTCAACAATCGGACGCAATCCGCCCATCGCAGCCCCGGTGCCGATCCCGGCAAAGCCATATTCGGTGATCGGGGTGTCGATCACCCGCTTGGGCCCGAATTCGGCGAGCAGGCCTTGGGTAACCTTGTAGGCGCCCTGATATTCGGCGACTTCTTCACCCATGACGAACACACGCGGATCGCGGCGCATTTCTTCAGCCATGGCGTCGCGCAGGGCTTCGCGCACGGTGGTGCTCGTCAAGCTGGTGCCAGCGGGGATGGCGGGGTCAGCTGCGGTCGGTGCAGGTGCGGGCTTTTCAACTTTCGGAGTCGGAGCCGGAGCCGGATCTGGTGCAGGCGTTTCCGCAAGAGCGGGCGCAGGTGCCGAAGCAGCCTCCTCCCCTTCCCCTTCGATCAGCGCGATCACCGCGCCCACCGCGACATCCTCGGTGCCTGCCGCGACCAGAATCTTCGACAATATGCCTTCGTCGATGGCTTCGAATTCCATCGTCGCTTTGTCGGTTTCGATTTCAGCGATAATGTCGCCCGGTTCGATCCGGTCGCCTTCGGCCTTGAGCCACTTGGCAAGCGTGCCTTGCTCCATCGTGGGTGACAGTGCCGGCATTTTCAGTTCAATTGCCATGGCTTAATACTCCCCCACCAGGACATCGGTGTAGAGTTCAGCTGCGCCCGGTTCAGGCGAGGTTTCGGCAAAATCGGCTGCCTGCGCCACGTCAGCGCGTATCGCCTTGTCGATGGCTTTCAACTCGTCCTCGGTCTTGCCTGCGTCGATCAGGGTCTTTTTCAGCCCTTCGATCGGATCGTGATGATCGCGCTGTTCCTGAACTTCTTCGCGGGTGCGGTACTTGGCCGGGTCGGACATCGAATGCCCACGATAGCGGTAGGTGTTGCACTCCATCAGCACCGGGCCATGGCCTGCGCGCACGTGGGCAAAGGCGATTTCGGCAGCCGCGCGCACTTCGAGCACGTCCATCCCGTTCACTTCCATCCCCGGGATGCGGAAGGCCGTGCCGCGGCGGTAGAAGGCGGTTTCGGCAGAACTCCGCTTGGTCGCGGTGCCCATCGCATACTGGTTGTCTTCGACCACGAACACGATCGGCAGCTTCCACAGCGCCGCCATGTTGAAGGTTTCGTAGACCTGCCCCTGATTGGCCGCGCCGTCGCCGAAATAGGCCAGGCAGATGCCGCCATCATTGTTGTATTGGTGTGCCAGCGCGAGACCTCCGCCAAGCGCCACCTGCGCGCCGACGATGCCGTGACCGCCGTAAAACTTATGCTCGGTCGAGAACATGTGCATCGACCCGCCCTTGCCCTTGGAAATCCCGGCTTCGCGCCCGGTGAGTTCCGCCATGATCACCTTGGGATCAATCCCATAGGCGAGCATGTGGCCGTGATCGCGGTATCCGGTGATCACGCTGTCGCGGTCATTGTCCAATGCCGATTGCAGCCCGATCGCGACCGCTTCCTGCCCGATGTAGAGGTGACAGAAGCCGCCGATCAGCCCCAATCCGTAAAGCTGACCCGCCTTCTCCTCAAACCGCCGGATCAGCAGCATCTGACGGTAGAATTCCATCATTTCCGCATCGGTCGCGGCGTAACGCTTCTTCTTCACGAACGCGTCTTGCAGCGAATGGAGGGTGAAATCGGCATCACCCGCCTTGGGGGCGGTTTTCTTTACCGCCGCGGGCGGTTTTGCAGGCTGCTTGGCCAAGATCGTTTCCTCTCTGTGGCGCACTCATGGGGAGGAGGGGCGCACCGGGTCTGTGACTTGTTCTATAGGCGGGGAAATATCACGGGCGCAACGCCAAGCCGTAAGGGAACCCTCTCACGCATACGAAATCAGCAGAATCCGAAAAGGCGCCCCAGTCCTTGGCCGCTCAGTCGCTATCGAGCGTAATCACGACCTCGTCTTCGCGCATCACGCCAAGTTGTTCGCGCACCAACTCACTGGCGAGATCAGGGTCAGCCGCATCGGGATCAAGCAGCATTACGCGGTTGCGCAGCGCATCGCGCTTTTCAGTGAGCTGGGCGATCTGCGCATCACGCTGCTCAAGCGCGGTGACGTTCTCACTCCACGCGAGCACTCCGGTGGGGCCGCCGATGGCAAAACCGGCCAGCAACAGCAAGGCGACGAGCGCCAATAGCTGTTTGCGCCGTTCACCCGATCCCCCATAACGCATAACTGGCCTGATCCCCCTTTACGAGATTGTCACAGAATCACACTTGCTGCCGCGCTGCAAGCACGATGCGCCGCAATGCCCAAAAAACCGCGCAATTTTCGCATTTTTTGCGCGCCGCGCGCCGTTTCAGTAGCTGCGCGGTAGGCCGAGCACGTGTTCAGCCAGATAGGACAGGATCAGGTTGGTCGAAATCGGCGCCACGGTGTAAAGCCGTGCTTCTCGGAATTTGCGCTCGACATCATATTCCTCGGCGAACCCGAACCCGCCGAATGTTTGCACGCACATATCAGCCGCCGCCCAACTGGCTTCGGAAGCGAGCAGTTTGGCCATGTTGGCTTCCGCGCCGGGATTGCCGCCTTCATCGTAAACCTTCGCCGCGTGGTACACCATCAACTCGGCGGCGCGCATCTGCGCATAGGCACGCGCGATCGGGAACTGCACGCCCTGGTTCTGGCCGATGGGCCGGGCAAACACGCTGCGGTCCTTGGCGTAACCGGTCGCCTTCTCGATGAACCACTTGGCATCGCCGATGCATTCGGCCGCGATCAGGATGCGTTCGGCGTTCATGCCCGACAGGATGTAGCGAAAGCCCTTGCCCTCCTCGCCTACGAGCGCCGATGCCGGGATGCGCAGATCGTCGAAAAACACCTCGCACGACGAATGGTTCATCATCGTGCGGATCGGCTTCACCGTCATTCCGTTGCTGAGCGCCGCCTGCATATCG
>Ga0163144_10019628_pt1 | contig 13583 bp, 11 predicted proteins | sample OliLak19BULKMAT1_FD_123175 | JGI IMG/M metagenome (GOLD analysis project Ga0163144, IMG submission 123175) | Freshwater microbial mat bacterial communities from Lake Vanda, McMurdo Dry Valleys, Antarctica - Oligotrophic Lake LV.19.BULKMAT1 | ecosystem: Environmental > Aquatic > Freshwater >... | reverse complement strand
TGCCACCACTGCCAACCAATACCGAGAACGACTGACCGCTGCACTTGCCTCCGAACACCGACCATCGGATAGAGCCGATGCGCCTACTTGATACTGGTGAGTGACGTTGCGCTGTGTGCGTAGTGTCGTTGAGGTCTCGGTCGGGTTGTTCACGAAGCGCCTGCCGGCCCGCGTTGGCGGGTCTGGCTTGAGAACGAAGAACACCCGATCGAGGCGTCGTGGTGGTGTGGCTCGAGAGAGGTGATCCAGCGCGAACACGATCCGAAGTAGGAGTGCCCACCACGGTCCCCAACCATCAAGGAACCATGGAGGTAGTGATGCTTGTGATCATCGGGATCGAGCCGCACAAGGCGACCCATACAGCGGTCGCGATCGGCGACAGCGAGGATGAACTGTCGAGATTGAAGGTCCGCGCGACTCGTGATCAGGTCGCGAAGTTGTTGACGTGGGCGGCGCCGTTCCCGTCGCGGCTGTGGGCTGTCGAAGGCGCCGAAGGGCTTGGGTTCCTGCTCGCGCAGCAGCTGGTCACTGCTGGCGAAACGGTGGTCGATGTCCCAGCGACGTTGGCGGCGAGGACGCGGGTGCTCGGATCGGGCAGGTCGAACAAGAACGACCCGAACGACGCAATGTCGGTCGAGGTGACCGCGTTGCGATCGCGTGGTCTGCGTCGGGTGCAGTCGGTCGGCAACAGCGAAGTGTTGCGGCTGTTGGCGAAGCGCAACGCCGACATCGGCCGGCAGCGATCGCGTGTGGTGTCCCGGTCGGATCGTGCACCGTCTGTCTCGCCGCGGGAACCGCACCTTGAACTCTGCGATCCACACGGCTGCCGTCACCCAGCTCCGCCACAAGCACAGTGTCGGGCGCGTCTACTTCGACCGCAAGGTCGCCGACGGCAAGACCAAACGAGAGGCTCTGCGCTCGTTGAAGCGGCACGTCAGCAATGCCGTCAACCTGAATCGGCCGGTCTTTTGCATCAGGTCCGGGTGGGTGTTGGGACCGGATATTCCGGTCGTGGTTGATGGTAGTACGCAGTTTCCATCTCTGCGGGTGGGATGTCGCCGATCTCGCTGCGGAGGCGGCGGTGGTTGAAGAATTCGACGTACGCCAATGTGGCCAGCTCGACTTGGTCGGCGTTGCGCCAGGGGCCTTTACGTTTGATCAGCTCGCGCGCCGAGCTCGGCGAGGCGGTCGGTGTAGCGGATGCTGGTGTATTGGGCTGCCGGCATCGGAGTGCGCGATGACACCGTCGAGCAGGCTGGTGCGCCGCGACCAGACGGCCATCTCCAACGCGTCCATCACCAGGTCGGTGGTCATTGTTGAAGCGACCCGCCAGCCCACGAGCATCCGCGAGTAGACGTCGATGATGAACGCCGCGTAGACGAACCCTGACCCTGTCGCGACGTAGGTGAAATCCGAAACCCACAGCTCGTTTGGTCGGGTCGCGACGAAGCGTCGCTTGACCAGATCTGGTGCGCGTGGGCTCGCTTTGTCGGGGCGGGTAGTGATGATCGACCGGGAGCGACTGACACCGCGTATGCCCAGCTCAGCCATCAAACGCCCGATGCGGTCCTTGTCGAGGATCAGCCCGTACTCGCGTCGCAGACCGGCCTTGATCTTGCGTCGCCCGTAGACCTCGTAGTTGTCGTCGAACAGCTGACGGATCTTGGGTTTCAACACCTCGTCAGCAATATCGTGCGCCGAGATCGGTCGGGCCAAACATGACCGCACCGCACTGGCGACGATCTGCAACACACGGCAGATCGGCTCGAGACCAAACGTGTCGCGATGAGCAACAACGAACGCGGTCACCTCCTTGATTGGCGGTCGAGCTCCGCCCCGAAAAAAGCTGACGCCGCTTTGAGAATGTCATTGGCACCAACCAGTTCCCGGTTCTCCTTACGTAACGCCGTGACCTGCGCACGAAGCTCATCAACGGTGCCCTGCGAACCGGCACGCGCCGGACCACCACGCGCCGGACCACCAGGCGCCGCCGGCGCCGCCGCTTTCACCCAGTTGTAGAGCGTCACCGGCTTCACGTTCACCTTCGCCCCCAAACGCTCACACGCCTGCTTACGCGACTCGGTGTGCTCGATTGACTCGAACACGAACCTCACCGCCTGCTCCTTGAACTCGGTCGTGTACTGCTGCATCTTCGGCATCTCTGAATCCTCTCAGGATCATTGAAGACCTGATGCAGAACCCCGGTCGATTCAGATTCAGTACGGTCGCCATGAATCCTCGGGCGATCACATACAGCGCAGATCGCATACGACTCGGCCACGGCACATCCTCGCACGTCGGCAACCGGCTCGCCCGGACACGGCGCACGACAGCCCGACGAGACCGGATCGGGTGAGCCTGTGGGGGCCCGGGGCGGTCGGACGATCGGCGATCAACACGACGCGCCCGACGCTGCGAGCGCATAACGTTCAACCCACCGCGGCCAGAACGCTCCAAACCCCACCGATAACAGCGCGCGGATCCGGCGATCTGCTCGGCGAATATCGCGCAGAACGATGACCCCCGAACCCTCGCCTCTCATGTGTTGTCAGAGGATAGTAAAACGCTGCCTGACACGGCACTAGTCACAATCGTCACAGCCCAACCGCGGTGCATCGGCTTCGGTCGCCTGCGAGACTTGACTTGCCATGACCGCAGTACGTGTTGCCATCGCCGGAAGCTCCGGCTCCATCGGAACGCAGACGCTCGATGTTGTGCGTGCCGAGGCAGGCCGCTATGAGGTCGTCGCCCTTGGTGTGGGCTCATCTGTCGCGATGCTCATCGAGCAGGCCCTCGAATTCCGCCCCAAAGTCGTTGCAGTCGCTGATCCTTCAAAGCGTGCCGAAGTGGCCGCCGCGCTGCCATTTGCCGAGGTCGTCGCCGATCTTGCCGATCTTGTCGATGTTGCGGATGTGGTGGTCAATGGTGTCGTCGGGTTCGCCGGGCTGCAGGTCACGGTGCGCACGTTGGCTGCCGGCAAGCGCCTCGCCCTCGCCAACAAGGAAAGCCTGATTGCGGGCGCTCCGGTGGTGCAGCCATTGCGGGCCACGCCGGGGGCAGAACTGGTGCCGGTGGACAGCGAGCACTGCGCCGTACACCAATGCCTGCGGTCATCTGCGTTCAACGACCGCGAAGTCAGCCGCATCGTGCTGACCGCCAGTGGGGGCCCCTTCCGCGGTCGTACGCCCGCCGAGCTGGCCAACGTTGGAGTCGACGAGGCACTGGCGCACCCCACCTGGAGGATGGGTCCGAAGATCACCATCGACTCCAGCACCCTGATGAACAAAGGCCTGGAAGTCATCGAGGCGCACGAGCTGTTCGGCACCCCGTATGACTGCATCGAGGTAGTGGTGCACCCGCAGAGCGTTGTGCACTCGATGGCCGAGTTCACCGACGGCAGCACCATCGCGCAGCTCTCCATGCCCGACATGAGATTGCCGATCGGGTACGCACTTGCCTATCCGGCGCGCATCGCCACCCCGTTCGGTCGCATCGATTGGACACGGCTGGGGCGCCTCGACTTCGAGGCTCCCGACACTGCGACGTTCCGCTGCCTGTCACTCGCCTACGAAGCCGGTCGCATTGGCGGCACGGCACCCGCGTGGCTGAGCGCCGCCAACGAGGTAGCGGTCGAGGCCTTTCTTGCCGGCCGACTGCGCTGGCATCAGATCGCAGAAGTGAACGACGCCGCGCTCCAGCGATACGAGCAAAGTGCCGATCACACCATCGACGACATCATCGCTGCCGACGCCCGTGCGCGTCAGGTGGCCCAGGAGATCCTTCCGACATGAGCAACGACATCAGCAACGACACAACCGATGAGGCGACCGACGGTGCTCGCCCGAGCCGCTTCGAGCGGATGAAGGTGGAGGTTGTCTCCGGGGGCACACAGGCCCCCGAAGAAGTGCCGAAGGCAAGTCTGCAGACCACTCTTCTCGGAGCGCTCGCATGGCTGGCTCTCTTCGTACTGCTCTTCATCAGCAGCCCCTGGCGGCTGGTGTTCGTGGTCGCGCTGCTGATCTCGGTGATGTTGCACGAGCTGGGCCACTACTGGACGGCTCGCAAGAGCGGCATGAAGGTCACGCAGTACTTCATCGGGTTCGGTCCCCGGCTGTGGAGCGTGACGAGGGGCGGTGTCGAGTACGGCGTGCGTGCGTACCCGCTGGGTGGGTTCGTGAAGATCATCGGCATGACGAATGTCGACGAGGTCGCACCGGAGGACGAGCCATACACATACCGCCAGGGCACCTATGCCAGGCGCATGTGGGTCATCACTGCCGGCTCGGCGATGCATGCCATCATCGCGCTCGTACTCGTGGTCGGGGTGTACGCAACCGTCGGTCAGGTGGCTCAGTCCGGCAAGGTGACCATCCAGGCGATCACCACCGACTCCCCAGCGGCTGCGGCTGGTCTGCAGGCCGGCGATGTATTGCTGTCCATCGATGGCACCACTGTCACCAAAGAGTCAGAGGTAGCCGACACACTGACCGTCTCTCACCAGCCCGGCGACCAGGTAGCTCTCGCGGTCATTCGCGGCGGCGAGCCGCTGACACTGCAGGCGACGTTGGCACAGAACACGAATGCCCCCGAGGGTGTGGTGAAAGCGTTTCTCGGCATCAACTATTCATCCATCGATCGTGTGCCGATGTCGCTGGGCGCAGCATTGGTCGAAGGCCCGAAAGAGCTGGCAACCGGCGTCGGCCAGGCGACCGTTGCCATCGCCAAGGTGATCAATCCGGTCAACGTGTTCAGCCACCTCGTGGGAACCAACGACGATCCCGCCACTCGCCCGGGCACCATCGTCGGCGCGACGAATATCAGTTCGGACGTGGGCACCTTCGACGGCTGGGCCGGCATGTTGGTCTTCTTGGCCAACATCAACCTGGTGCTCGGTGTGATCAACATGTTCCCGCTGTTACCGCTCGATGGCGGGCACGCTGCCATTGCCACATACGAGCGACTGAGGTCACGAAAGGGTAAGCGCTACTACGCCGACATCAATAAGTTGATGCCGGTGGCAGCAGTATGCATCGTCCTCCTTGCGTTCATGTTCCTCACTGGCCTCTACCTCGACATCGCCAAGAGCTGATCCGCAGTCACAATCGCACGTGTCGCGGCCCCGCCGGGTCACACCGAGGTCAGGCTGTGACACGTGCGATCGTGAAATGCGCGGGCGCGCACGCAGGGCTGGACGTCGCAGTAGTGGCGGGAGGTGGCACACTGAGCGGGTGAGCTTCGAACGACGCACTACTCGACAGATCTTCGTGGGCAAGGTGCCCGTTGGCGGTGGCGCACCAATCACGGTGCAGTCGATGACCATCACCAAGACGGCAGATGTCGAGGGCACGCTGCAGCAGATCTATGCGCTGGCCGCCGCAGGCTGCGACATCGTGCGCTGCACCTGCAACGAGGCGGAGGCTGCCGAAGGGTTGGCGCAGATCGTGCCGCGCTCGCCCATCCCGATCATCGCCGACATCCACCACCAGTACAAGATGGCACTGGCCGCGATGGAAGCCGGTGTGCACGGTCTGCGCTTGAACCCGGGCAACATCCGCCGCCCGGAGCACATCAAAGCCGTTGCGACCGAGGCGAAGGATCGCGGGTTGCCGATTCGCATCGGTGTCAACGGCGGTTCGCTGGACCCGGCCCTCTACGAGAAGTACGACGGCTTGAAGCCGGAGGCGATGGTCGAGAGCGCACTGAAGGAGATCGCGTACTTCGACGAGGTCGGCTTCACCGACTACAAGATCAGCGTGAAGGCCTCGAATGTGCCGATGATGGTGGAGGCGTATCGTCAGCTCAGCGATGTCACGGACGCCCCGCTGCACCTCGGCGTGACGGAGGCCGGTCCGCCGCCTGCCGGGCTACTGAAGGCCACTGCGGGCATTGCCACACTGTTGCTGGAAGGCATTGGCGACACCATTCGTTACAGCCTCACCGCCGACCCGGTGGAGGAAGCGCGCGCTGGTCGCCAACTGCTGGAAGCGCTCGGCTTACGCGAACGCAAGAACGTCGACCTCATCGCCTGTCCTTCTTGCGGGCGAGCGGAGGTCGACGTCATCGACATCGCCAACCGAGCAATGAAGGCGTTCGGGGACCGAAAGATTCCGCTGCAGGTCGCCGTGATGGGGTGCGTCGTCAACGGCCCCGGCGAGGCGCGCGAAGCAGATCTTGGTATCGCGGCTGGGAACAAGCGCGGGCATCTCTTCGTGAAGGGCCGCAACGTTGCTGTCGTTCCCGAGGACGAGATGGTGGAGGCGCTGGTGGAGTGGGCGGAGTTCATTCACGAACACGGCACCGAGGCTGCGCTGGCCAGGGTGGACACCACCATTGCCGAGCGCGAGGCTGCCAAGGACCGGGCCAAGATGTTGGGCGACCAAGGCGATGACGTCAACCATTCGGACGAGAAGATCGTCGAGATCCGCCGCACCGTCAGCGGCGGCTGACGTGAGCGCGCTCTGGCCGGAGCCGCACCCTTCGCCGTTGTTCGAGTTCGATCCGTCGCCAGTCGCGATCATCGACCCCACCCGCTATCCGCAGATGCTGGGCTTTCCACGCCATGCAGTGATGTGCTGGTTCGGCAACATCGTCCGCGACCGAACGGTCGATGTCGAGCCGATTCATCAGGTCGAGTTCGAGCACGGCGACCACCCGATCTGTGTCATCGAGCATCGCGGGATGCCTGTCGCTCTCGTCAGCCCGGGTGTCGGCGCGCCGGCAGCGGTGACGTCGCTGGAGGTCGTCATCGCCCTCGGTGCTTCCCAGATCATTGGTTGTGGAGGGGCAGGCGTCGTCAAGCCCGGCTTCGATCTTGGTCATGTCATCGTGCCCACCGGCGCGGTGCGCGATGAAGGCACCAGCTACCACTACGCGCCCCACGATGCCGAGGTGGCCCCGCACCCGCGGGCGCTGGCGGCGATCGATGATGTGCTCACCGAGGCGGGGGTGCCCCACGACCATGGTTTGGTATGGACCACGGACGCGATCTTTCGCGAAACGCAGGCCAAGGTCGCTCATCGACGCGAGCAAGGGTGCCTGGCTGTCGAGATGGAGGTTGCCGCAATGTTCGCGTGCGCTGCATTCCGCGGGGCCACCTACGCACAACTGCTGTACGCCGGCGACGACGTCAGCGCTGCGGAGTGGGACCACCGCAATTGGAACACCGACGCGAGTGCGCGAGACCGGTTGCTGGATCTCGCCCTCGATGCCGTGATTCGACTCTAGCCAACAAGCGGCGGGCGAGCGATCCGGCTAGGGCTGCCGGACGCAGAACACCGTGCTCGGGCCCTCGAAGACGACGGTCTCACCGGCGGCGAGGTACGCGGCGTCACCGTGGCGTAGCGGCCCGACCGCGCCGCTCGTGCACAGCAGCAGTTCGTGGCTCTGCGACGTATGCGTCATGCGGTCGGTGACCTCGAAGCGCCACAACTCGAACGGCGTATTGGGGGTGGGGTAGCACCATCGAGTCGGTTCGACTTCGATAGCACGAACGACCGGGTTCGACAGCTCCTCGTAACGGAGCACCGCGAGCAACTCGGGCACGTCGATGTGCTTGGAAGTGAGGCCGCCGCGCACAACGTTGTCGCTGGCGCCCATGACCTCCACACCGAGGCCGTGGAGGTACGCATGCAGGTTTCCAGGGCCGAGAAAAATGGCCTCACCAGACTGCAGCAACACTCGGTTGAGCAGCAGCGTGACGGCGACGCTGGGCTCGTTGGGGTACAGCGCATCCAGACGGGTGACCAGCGACGCCTCAGGTGAGCGATGCTCCGCACAGGCGGTGATGATGGCCGCTGCATCGAGCGCGCCGAGATAGAGGTCGGCGACAACCGCCTCGAGGCCGCTGTCGCGCAGCACGAATGCTGCCTGGTGGGCGCCGATGTCGCGCAGCAGCGCCTCGGTCGCCGCAACCGGACGAAACCCACACAGCGTGTCGAACGGGGTGAGTGCGCACAGCAGCTCGGGCTTGGCGAACGGATCGCGGTAGATACGCCGGGGGTCGCTCAACGCGATACCGGCGGTGTCCTCGCGTGCGAATCCGGCGGCGGCAGTGGCCGTGTCGGGGTGGGTCTGCAGCGACAACGGGTGTGCGGCGGCCAGCAGCTTCAACAGGTATGGCAGCTCACCCGATACCGACGACAGGGCGACGCCGTCGGCGACGGAGGACGGCGCCGAAGGGTGTGTGCCCAGCCACCACTCGGCCCATGGCTGCCCATCTGCGGGCACTCCGAGGATGTGTGGGATGGCCGTCGGATCACCCCAGTCGTAGTGCTGAGCTATTCCGCTGACCAACCTCATCGCCGAGACGTTACCCGGCCGTCAGAACAGGCGCAGCTCGTCGGGCTTCATGCCGCGTAGCTCGTCGTAGTCGACCTCGACGACAGTGAAGCCGCGTGCCTCGGCCAGTACCTTTGCCTGTGGCTTCACGCTCTGCGCGACGAACACACCGCGAACGCTGCCCAGTGACGAATCAAGATGCAGTCGCTCGATGTAACGGGCGAGTTGCTCGACGCCATCGATGTCGCCGCGCCGCTTCACTTCGATCGCCACCACCTGGCCGCCCGCATCGCGACAGACCAGATCGATCGGGCCGATTGCGGTCGGGTACTCCCGACGAACCAGTGTGAGGCCTTCTTCGATTGCGTGCGGCGACGCTGCCAGCAACACCTGCAGGTGCGCTTCCACTCCGTCCTTCTGGAGGCCGGGGTCGTCGCCGAACTCGTGCGCAGTCTCGGTGAGCACCTCCAGCAGGGTGATCACCAGTTCTTCGCCCTTCGGGTTGGTCACCGTCCAGTGGCCTCCGCTATCGACCAGCGTGTTGGGTGCGTTCATCCAGTTGAGCGGCTTGTATGCGCCGCCGTCGGCATGGATGGCCACGCAACCGTCGGCCTTGACCATGATCAGGCGGACGGCCTCGGGGAGGTGGGCATCAAGCCGACCTCGATAGTCGACAGTGCAGCGGGCTACGACAAGACGCACGGCGAGCGACGCTACTTGGCGACGTGGTCGCGCATGCGCTTTTGGATGAGCTCGCGGCGCGCCTGCAGCTCGCGGTAGGTGAGCGCATCGGTGGCATTGTCGACCCCGAAGCCAGCCTTCACTCCGTCCATGTTGATGGCAGCCGCATTGTGGTCGATGCCCAGTTCGTTGGCCAGGCGCTCACCGTGTCGCTCGGCGAACATCATCGAGATCTTGCCGATTTCACCGAGCAGATCGAGGTCGGGAGCAAGGCGGGCCATCGCACCATCGAGGAAGACCATGTTCTTGACGTACAGCATGAGTTCCTTGGGCAACTTGGCGCCGTAGCCCAACAGCGCCTTGACGACGCGCTGTACTTCGGCCACCAGTTCCTCGCCGCTGAGCGTGGTGGGGTCGACCGTCGGCTGGTCCAGCCGCAGATCCTTGATCACGGCATCGAGGTCCGTGTCGGCAGGCAGCGCGCCAAGGTCGCGCATCGCAGCCATCTGACCCTTCACGTCGTTGGTCGTCGCGCCCAACATCATCCGCAGGAAGGCCAGCCGGCGCTCGCCAGTGAGCCGACCGACGATGCCGAAGTCGAGCAAGGCGGTGCGTCCGTCGGGCAGCACGAAGAGGTTTCCACCATGTAGGTCGCCGTGGAAAATGCCGTACACCATGGCACCCTCCATCAGCGCGACCATGGCCGTGCGCACGACGTCTTCGGTGTCAATACCAGCGTTCTGCATGCCAACCACATCGTCGAAGTTGAAGCCCTGCAGTTTCTGCATCACCAACACGCGCCGAGTGACAAGCGTGGGGTGCGGTCGTGGCACCACGTAGCCATGGTTGCCCAGCTCGTGCAGCATGGCCGCCACGTCGATCATGTTGGCCGCCTCCATACGGAAGTCCAGTTCCTCCACGATCGTCTCGGCGAACAGTTCCACAAGTGCCGGCGGGTTGGCGAGCGAGGCGATTGGAATCCGGCCGACCAGGAACGGCGCCAGCCACGCCATCACCCGTAGGTCCTTGCGCACCAGCAGCGCGACGCTGGGCCGCTGCACCTTGACGACCACTTCCTCACCGGTGAGCAACGTCGCTGCATGCACCTGAGCGATGGAGGCTGCGGCAAGGGGGGCACGGTCGAACTTTGCGAACACGTCCTCCAGGCGGGCGCCCAGGTCGGCCTCGACCACCAGCCGAACGGTGTCGAACGGTTCGGCCGGCACCTGATCGCGGCACTTCTTGAATTCGTTGACGAGCTCGGCGGGGAACAGCCCTTCGCCGCTGGAAATGATCTGCCCGAGCTTGATGTACGTGGGCCCCAGCTGTTCGGCTGCACGTCGGAGGCGCAGGGAGATCTCGGCGCGGCTGGCTTCGGGAGTTGCGTAGCGGCCGCGCTTCTTGCGCACCAACCAGGGCACCACCGAACTGGAGAGGACCCGCACCACTCGTATGACCCGGCGGCCGGGCGGGACACGGCCCGCCTTGGTCAGGGCAGGCACTTCCCCCTGTGCGCGCGTACGGAGATCGGCAGCCAGCGGCAACCAGCGGATGGCATCGCGCTGCAATGTCCATGGGCCTTCCTCGGTGAAGGCAGCCCAGGTCCGATCTTCGACAACACTCATACCTGCATGATCGCAGCGATTTTTGGAAGTGGCACGGTCCAGGTGAATGCGAAGGTGTGACTAACATCCGCCCGAAGAGTTGAAGGTGTGGGTCAATGTCTGGGGGACAACCATGGGCGACAAGTACTACGTCACGGATACATCGCTGTCCGAACGCTTCCCGATCTATACGCGGGCGAATGTGGGGGAGGTGTTCCCAGACCCCGTGACCCCACTGACGAGCTCGACAGCGCTGTTCGAGGCCGAGCTGGGTTGGCGCGATGCGTGGGTACGAATGGGCGCGTTCGATGCCGATGAACTGCCCGACGGCGACTTTTGTCAGCTCGGTGTGCAGGGTGGCTACTGCTACCTCAATGCGTCGCTCATTCGCCTGTTCGGCGAACGGGCCCCTGGCCTCAGCTGGCAAATGATGGACGAACAGTTCTTCGGCGCGCAGCCGGGCATCCCGCCGTACGAGGAGATGGACGGCGATGTACGCCCTGATCTTGGCGAGAAGATCGGCGAAACCTTCGGCTGGGTGTTCGCGCAACAAAGCCTCAGCGATCTCACCGAGCTGACCGACGAGCGCGTGCTCACCAAGTCGCTGCGCGAGAACCGACCGGACGTGACGGCGCTGAGCCTCGAGGAATTGTGGTCGCGCTTCTTGGAGATGGTGCCACTGCACCGTCGGATGTTCGCGCAGCACCTGTTCACGACGTACATGGCAACGGTGCCCCTGGGTGCCATCAGCGCCGTCGCGAGTGCGGTAGGCCGCCCCGACCTGATCATGCCGATCATTGCCGGCATCGGCGAGGTGGACTCAGCCGAGCCGAGCCATGCGATGTGGGCACTGTCGCGGTTGCCGCTGGGCTCGGCCGAGTTCGACGCGGGCTTTGCCGAGTTCCTGTACGAGTACGGAAGCCGTGGGCCCAACGAGTGGGAGACCCGGTCCGCCAGCTGGGAGACCAGGCCGGCGCTCGCCCTCGCAGCGATCGACCGCATGCGTGCCGCTCCGGACAGCGCCGACCCCGCCGGCCACCACGCCGAACGTGTGGCCGAACGCGAGCTGGCTTCCGCCGAGCTGCTAGCGATGGTGGAGGGCGATGCTGCCACGCACGGTCAGCTGGCAGCTGCGATCGGTTGCTCGAAGGCGTGGCTGCCCGGCCGTGAACGCACGAAGACCAACAACATCCGGGTCGTGCACGAGATGCGTATCGTGATGCGCGAGATCGGGCGACGAATGGTCGCAGCCGGGGTGTTCGACGAGATCGAGGACTTCGGGTTCGTCACCAAGGACGAGATGCCTGCCTTCCTTGCGGCACCCCAGACACTGGCCGCTACCGTTCGCCAGCGTCGTGCCGAGTACATGCGGCTGGAGCAGTTGGAACCGCCATTCATCTTTGTCGGCCGCACCGACGGGCCCGACACGTGGCCGCGTCGCGACGCCGCCAGCGCCAACATGCTTGCGGCCGGCGACGTTCTTGCGGGTATGTCCGGCTGCCCCGGCCAGGCAGAGGGCATTGCTCGCGTGGTGCTGGACTCGAACGATCCGTTTGCGCTCGAGCCTGGCGACATTCTGATTGCGCCCATCACCGACCCGTCGTGGACACCACTCTTCGTGCCCGCCGCCGCTGTGGTCGTGGATGTGGGGGCGCCGCTCAGCCACGCCATCATCGTCAGCCGCGAGCTGGGTATTCCGTGCGTGATCAGCGCCACGGGGGCAACGCGGCGCATTCCCAATGGTGCCCGCGTGCACGTGGATGGCAGTACCGGCATCGTCACGGTGCTGGAGCTGCCGTAGCCGCTGAAAGCCCACGGGGGTGACTTTGTCATACCATCGCCGCATGCGGCGCAGGGCGAGCAAATTGTGGACGAGGTTCCTGGTGGTCGTGGCCGTGGGCCTGGCTGGGTGCTCCTCACAGCCAGGTGTACGAGCGACCGAGTCGAACACCGGCTCCGCCCTGACTGCTGGTGGCGACATCACCATCGCCACCGACCCTGCCACGCGGGTGCTCACGCTGGAGAACGGTCTGATCGTGTACCTGCGCCAGAACGATCGGCCGGGCAAAAGCACCCAGATGCGACTAGCGATCAACGCCGGTTCAGGGTTGGAACAGCCCGACCAATCGGGAGTCGCCCACTTTCTGGAGCACATGTTGTTCAACGGGACCGAGCAGTTCCCGAACAACGAGTTGATCGACGTACTGCGAACGTTCGGCATGGAGTTCGGCGCTGATGTCAATGCATACACGTCGTACGACGAGACCGTGTACGAGCTGACAGTGCCCACCGATGACCCGGACAACCTCGGCACGGGGTTGGATGTGCTCGCGCAGTGGCTGACCGCAGCCACACTCGACGAGTCCGCCGTCATTGCCGAGCGGGGGGTGGTGCTCGACGAATGGCGCGGCCGAGACCAGGCGCTCGGCGGCCGAATTGGCACCGCACTGGAGACCATGTTTCTGACTGGAACCGGCTATGACGGTCGCGGCCCAATCGGCAGCGATGCTGCGATCGAGGCGATGACTGCCGCCCCGCTGCGGCGGTTCTACGACGCCTGGTATCGCCCGGAGAATGCGGCGATCGTGGTTGTCGGCGACTTCGACATCGACGACATCGAGCAACTGGTCCGTCAGGAGTTCGAGCCGCTGACCGGTCGCGGCGCCCAACCCGCACGGCCGGACCTCGCGATCGCGCCATACGTCTACTCGGCGGTAGTCGTGTTGGCCGACCCCGATGAGGTGCAGGCCTCTGTCGAGCTGACCTACCCGGCACCGGCGGTGCGCGCCACGACGATTGGCGCCCTGCGCGACTTCGTCGTCACCCAACTCGCCTTCGACATGATCGCCACTCGTCTTGCCGACGACGTCACGCGAGGCGCCTCGGCGTTACTGACCGCCGGACCTAGCAACAACAACTCGGTACGCGGGCTCGACGCGCCGAGCGTGTACCTCACTGCGTCCAAGAACGGGGCTGCCGACGCCGCCGACGCAGTGGTGGTCGAGTTCGAACGTGCTCGAC
>Ga0163144_10019627_pt1 | contig 13583 bp, 10 predicted proteins | sample OliLak19BULKMAT1_FD_123175 | JGI IMG/M metagenome (GOLD analysis project Ga0163144, IMG submission 123175) | Freshwater microbial mat bacterial communities from Lake Vanda, McMurdo Dry Valleys, Antarctica - Oligotrophic Lake LV.19.BULKMAT1 | ecosystem: Environmental > Aquatic > Freshwater >... | reverse complement strand
GGTTCGGGGCTCCGAGGGCCGGAGTTCCCTTGGCTTCCGGTCCATGGCACATCGCGCAATTCTGACCGAAGATCTCCTTGCCCTTGGCCGCGCGCACTTCGTCGTGGGTCATGCCCGACAGCGACAGTACGTAGTGGGCCACATTTCTCGTGGCTTCTTCCCCGATGGCCGCACCGAGCGCCGGCATTATCCCGTTGCGACCCTCGAGGATAGTGGTCTGTATGGTCTGGGGATCGCCCCCATAGAGCCAGTCGCCATCGGTCAGATTCGGGAATCCGCGGCTGCCCTGCGCATCCGAGGCATGGCATTGCGAACAATAGTTCAGATAGAGCCGCTGGCCGATCTCGCGTGCCGCCGGATCGGCGGCCACCTGCTTCAGATCCATGGCCGCGTATTTGTCGAAAAGGGGGCCGAACCGCTCGGCCGCCTTCTTCTGCTCGCCCTCCCACTGGCCCTGCGAGGTCCATTTGTACAGGCCCGCGTAGCTGCCGAGGCCCGGATACAACACGATGTACAAGAGGCCGAAGACGATCGTGATGTAGAAGAGCCACATCCACCACTTCGGCAACGGATTGTTGAGCTCCTGGAGATCACCGTCCCAGACGTGGCCCGTCGGCTGCACCGCGCTTCCTGCCACACGCTTTCCCGACATCGTCTTCAACAGCACGCCGCATGCAAGAATACTCGCGACCGTGATGACGGCAACGTACACACTCCAGAATTCGCTGGTGAAATCGCTCATGTTCTCCGTCCGTCAAACCTTGTGGGAACCGGCAGGACCCTCTGGCGGCGCGGATTCGTCGTCGAGCACCAGCCGCGCCGCTTCTTCGAACTGCCCTTTGCGCCGGGAGCTCCAGGCCCACCACACGATCGCGAGAAACACCAGGAACGAGATCACCGTTATGGCGGCCCTCAGGTCGTCGATCGAGATATTCATAGTCTTCTACCTCACGTTCTTCAGTGCCGTGCCGAGACCCTGAAGGTAGGCGATCAGGGCGTCCTGCTCGGTGTGGTTGGCGAGTTCCGCCTGCGCACCGGCGATCTCCTCGTCGGTGTACGGCACGCCGACCGCGCGCAAGGCGCGCATCTTCGCTTCGATGGAGTCGGCATCCGCCGCGGATTCGGCGAGCCACGGATACGAAGGCATGTTCGATTCCGGCACCACATCGCGAGGATTGTTCAGATGCAGGCGGTGCCAGTCGTCGCTGTAGCGCCCGCCCACGCGATGAAGGTCGGGGCCGGTGCGCTTGCTGCCCCACTGAAACGGGTGGTCGTAGACGTATTCGCCCGCCACCGAATAGTGGCCGTAGCGCTCGGTCTCGGCACGGAACGGCCGGATCATCTGCGAGTGGCAGTTGTAGCATCCCTCGCGGATGTAGATGTCGCGCCCCGTGAGTCGCAGCGGCGAGTAGGGCTTCACCCCGGCGACCGGCTCGGTGGTCGAGTGCTGGAAGAACAGCGGCACGATCTCCACCAGCCCTCCCACGCTGACGGTGAGGACGACCAGCACGATCAGCAAGGTGATGTTCTTCTCGATAAGTTCGTGGCTGAAGTTCATGTTCGTCGGTTCCTGCTCAGTGCGCGGCGGCAGGCCGCAGGATCGGTGCGTCGAAAGCCTTGGCGCCGACCACCGTCTTCCACGTGTTCCAGGCCATGACCAACATTCCGCCTAGGAACATGACACCGCCGACCAGACGTATCGCATAGAACGGCGCCGTGGCCTTCACGCCCTCGACGAACGTGTAGGTGAGCGTGCCGTCGGCGTTGACCGCGCGCCACATCAGGCCCTGCATGACACCGGCAATCCACATGGCCGCGATATAGAGCACGACGCCCGTGGTCGCGACCCAGAAGTGCACGGTGATCAGTCTGACGCTGTACATCTCCTCGCGCCCGAACAGCTTCGGGATCATGTAGTAAAGGCTGCCGATGGAGATCATCGCAACCCAGCCGAGCGCACCCGAGTGCACGTGTCCGATGGTCCAGTCGGTGTAGTGCGAGAGCGAATTGACCGTCTTGATCGACATCATCGGTCCTTCGAAGGTGGACATGCCATAGAACGAAAGCGACGTGATCAGGAACTTCAGAATCGGGTCGGTACGCAATTTGTGCCAGGCGCCCGACAGGGTCATGATGCCGTTGATCATTCCACCCCACGACGGCGCGAGCAGGATGAGCGAGAACACCATGCCGATCGATTGGGCCCAATCCGGCAGTGCCGTGTAGTGGAGATGGTGCGGGCCCGCCCACATGTAGGTGAAGATCAGCGCCCAGAAGTGCACCACCGACAGCCGGTACGAATACACCGGCCGCCCGGCCTGTTTCGGCACGAAGTAATACATCATCCCGAGGAACCCGGCGGTCAGGAAGAACCCGACCGCGTTGTGTCCGTACCACCATTGCACCATCGCGTCCTGTGTGCCGGCATAGACCGGATAGGACTTCCACAGGGTCACGGGGATCTCGGCACTGTTCACGAGATGCAGCAAGGCGACGGTGAGGATGAAGCTGCCGAAGAACCAGTTGGCGACGTAGATGTGCGCCACCTTGCGCTTCGCGATCGTGCCGAAGAACACGACTGCGTAGGAAACCCACACGAGCGTGATCAGAACGTCGATGGGCCACTCGAGTTCGGCGTATTCCTTGCCGCTCGTATAGCCCAGAGGCAGCGTGACCGCGGCGAGCACGATCACCGCCTGCCAGCCCCAGAAGGTGAAAGCGGCGAGTTTCTCGCCGAACAGGCGTGCGTGCGACGTCCTCTGGACCACGTAGTACGAGGTCGCGAACAGCGCCGATCCGCCGAATGCGAAGATGACCGCGTTGGTGTGCAGCGGTCGCAGCCTGCCATAGGAGAGCCACGGAATGTCGAACGTGATTTCGGGCCACAGCAGCTGCGCCGCGAGCACGACCCCGACGAGCATCCCCACGATGCCCCAGACGACGGTCATGATCGAGAATTGCCGCACCACGCGGTAGTTGTACTTCGATTCCGTCTGCATCACAGCCCTCCGGTCTCCGATGTCGCATCGTATCGATCGGCCCGGGGATGCCGATTGATACAGATCAAAACCCCCGGGATTGCAGCCTCGATACCCCTTGTTGGGGAAGGGACAAATTGAGCGTGGGGCCCCCCATGGCTCTCAGTGCTTTGCGTCCTCGTGCGGCACCGTATCGTCGTCCTGCAGGATCCGGTACGCGGGCCCTTCGAGATCGTCGAACTGCCCGTTCGAGATCGACCACCACAGGACGGCACCGATGATGAACACCAGCACCACGCTCACCGGAATCAGCAGGAACAGGATGTCCATGGCGCTACGCGGTGGCCCGCGCGCCGACGATGGTGGGCCCGGAGCCGTTCGGTGCGGCGGCTCGGGGCTCGCGCAGCCTGAGCGCATTGGCAACGACGATGAGTGAGCTCGCCGACATGCCAAGGGCTGCGACCCATGGCGCGATGAGACCGGACACGGCGAGAGGAACGGACACCAGGTTGTACGCGAATGCCCAGGCGAGGTTCTGGCGAATGATCGCCAAGGTCCGGCGCGCCAGGTCGGCAGCGTCCGCGAGCGCCTCCAGGCGTTCCGACGTGATCACGATATCGGACGCGCTCTGCGCGAGCGCCGCACCGCCACCCATCGCAACGGCACAGTCGGCCTGCGCCAGCACCGGTGCATCGTTGATGCCGTCGCCCACCATCACGACGCGTGCGCCCTGCTCCTGCAACGTCAGGATGAGGCCATGTTTGTCCTCGGGCGACAAGCCCGCTTGCCAACGTTCGATGCCGACCTGCCTCGCAACTTCGGCAACAGGACCGGCATGGTCACCGCTTGCGAGCAGGACGATCCTGCCCGCGGCGCGCAGCCGTGCGACGACCGCCGCTGCATCCGCGCGAACACGATCGCCGAGATAGAACACCGCCATCGGACCGGTCTGGTCTGCCAGCCACACTTCAGACCGGATCGCATCGGCTGGAAGCGGTAGTGATGCGCTACCCGTCCAACTCTCCACGAACGCCCTGCTGCCGATGCGCAGGCGGCGGCCCTCGAGCGTTGCCTCGATGCCCGCGCCGGGCACGTGGTTGGCAGCGACCGCGCCTGCCTCGATGCGAATTCCGGCCGCGAGTGCCGCCGCCATCGGATGCGCCGATCCATGCCCCAGCGCCGCGGCCAGCGCCCGGCAGCAATCGGCGCCCGCCTCGGCGAATACCTGCGTGTCCAGCACGGTCAAGCGGCCCTCGGTCAGCGTCCCGGTCTTGTCGAACACCACGTGCGTGGCGCGGGCGAGCGTCTCGATGGCGCCGCCCCGCGCGATCACCACGCCGACCCGGGCAAACGCGCCGGTTGCGACGGACAACGCAGCCGGGGTCGCGAGCGACAGGGCGCAGGGACAGGTCACCACCAGCACGGCGATCGCGACGGGCCAGGCACGTGCCGGATCGATCGTCCACCAGGCGAATGCGGCCGACGCTGCGATCGCGAGGATCGCCAATACGAACCACGACGCGATCCGGTCCGCGGCGACGACAAGCGGCGGCCGCGTCGACTCGGCACGCAGGACGAGCCGCACGATCGCGGCGAGGCGGGTATCGGCCCCAGCCCGCTCGACGCGCACGACGAGGGGCTGGGACAGATTGACTGCCCCGCCGGTGATTTCATCGCCCGGTCGCCGCGGCAACGGCCGGCTCTCGCCGGTGAGCAAGGACTCGTCCACCCGCGTTTCGCCCTCTTGCACGACGCCATCGGCCGGAAACGATTCTCCCGGCGCGACGAGGATCCGGTCGCCACGCACCAGCAGCGACGCGGGAACGACTTCGGAGATCTCCAGGCCCGCCTGCGTCCGCAGCCGGGTTGCGCGCGCCGGGATGCCGTGCATCAGATGACGCAGCGTCCGGGCCGCTCGATCCCGCGCGACGCGCTCGAGGGCCCGCCCGCAGAGCAGGAAGAACACGAACATCGTCACGGAATCGAAGTACACCTCGGCGCCATGAGTGAACGTGGCCCAGCAACTGCCGAGAAAACCGGCGCCCACGCCCAGTGCGACCGGCACGTCCATGCCGAGCCGCCGCAGCCGCAGGTCGCGCAGCGCGCCGCGAAAGAACGGCGCTGCCGAATACAGCACGACAGGTGCCGTCAGCACCAGGCTTGCGAGGCGCAGCAGCTGCGCGATGTCCGGTGTCAGGTCGCCCTGCCTGGCGATATAGGCGGGGTACGCGTACATCATCACCTGCATCATGCCGAAGGCCGCAACCATGATTCGCCACAGCGACTGGCGTCGCTCACGCTGCTCGACGGCAGCCCGGGCAGCGTCGTCATCCGGCCAGGCCCAGTAGCCGATTGCCTCCACTGCGGCAAGCAGGACGGACAGCTTGGTCGAGGCCGGATCCCATCGAACGCGCGCCCGGCCGGTGGCATAGTTGATCTCGACGCCGCGGACGCCGTTCTGGCGAGCCAGATGCTGCTCGTTGAGCCATACACAGGCCGCACACGTGATGCCCTCCAGCAGCAACGAGGCCTCGCAGGTTCCGTCGGGGGCGATGGTTACGAAGTCGCGCTGGATCTCCGGCCGGTCGTAGATCTCTTGCGCCGCCGGCACGGAGCGTTCGCGAAGCGTATTCAGCGCCTCCGGCGCAGGCATGTGTTCGCGGTCACGGTAAAACGCGCCCAGCCCACTGCCGGCTATGGTCTCGGCGACGGCCTCGCATCCGGCGCAGCACATCTCGCGCGCCACGCCGTCGAGGATTGCCCGGTAACGGCCCGGCTCCGTCACCGGGAGTCCGCAGTGAAAACACGTCGGCCGCCCGGGCAAGGCGGCTTGGGAACGCATGGCGCTCGCTTCGGTCATCTTTGGTTTCGGCGCTGCGGCGACGCGCTGCACCTCGCGGGAAGGGCCAACACCGGAATCGGGCCCGTGGCCGATGTTAGCGGGCGGGCCGAGCCGCCAACTTGATGCAGATCAACCGGTGGCGCGCCGAAGGCTAACGCGCGCCGAACCGGGCGATGGAACGCAGGCGTGCCAGCAGACCCGGGCGCAACACCGGCGCCGATTCCTTGGGCGCTTCGACCTTCTGCTGCACCTTCGCGAGCGCGGGCGTGGCCTTGTAGGTGTGATACCGGATGAGCGCGGCGTCCACGTGCTGCCGCAACTGGGCCGCGTTCACGGGCTTGCCGATGAAACGGTGCACCTGGGCTTCGTTGATCAGCTCGATCAGCATCTCCGCATCCACCGTCTGCGTCACCGCGATGGTGAGAATCTGCGGGTATTCGAGCTTCAGCAGATGCAGGAGCGACTTGATTTCCTGCGGGTCGCCGTCCATGTCGGCGACCATCACCGCCACCTCGCGCTCCTGCAGGAGCGTGACCGCCTGATCCATGTCGCGGGCCTGCGCGACCCAGTGACGTTCGCCGTATTCGCGCAGCAGCGTGGGCGTGACCGCACTGTCCGGATCGAGCGAGAGTATCGACTCCTCGAACCTGGGCTGCGACGGCAACTGCCACGCGGGCACCTCCGGAAGCTCGGTCGCGATGTCGACGGCGTCGGACAGGATCCGCTGCACGTCCTGGGTGTCCCAGGGCTTGTTGATGAAGCGCCAGACCTCGCCCTCGTTGATCGAGCCCACGATCGAGGCAAGGTCCGAATACCCCGTGAGCAGGATCCGCACGGTCTTGGGCGAGATCTCCCGCGCCTGGCGCAGCAGTTCGACCCCGAGCATGCCGGGCATGCGCTGGTCCGACACCAGCACATGCACCTCCAGGCGCTTCATCATTTCCACCGCCTGGCGTGGGTCATCGGCGGTGTAGACGTTGTATTTCTGGCGAAACAGCGAGTGCAGCGCAGTCAGGATCCGCGCCTCGTCGTCGACGAACAGGATCGTCGGCTTGTTGCTCACCACCGATACCGTCCCTGGCGGCGCGACGCTCGTCTTCGGCACGCCCGACAGGCTGTGATCCTTCGCCTCGGGGCCGGCGCTGCCGCGCACGGCCCTGAGCAGATTCGGCGTGATCTTCGTCGTCACCTCGTCGACGGAAGCAGCCGGCTTCAGCAGCCCGGCAGCCATGGCCTCGCGTACCGCGAGAGAGAAATCGTGGGCACTCTGGAAGCGGTCCTGGGCGTCCTTTGCCATCCCCCGCAGCACCACCCGGTCGAGTGCCGGCGAGAGCAGCGGGTTCACGATCGAGGGCGCGGTCGGCATCTCGGTGAAGACACGATGCATGATCACCGCGTTGTTGCTGCCTTCGAACGGGCGCTTCAACGTAAGCAGTTCATAGAACACGACGGCCGCCGCATACAGATCGGTTCTCGGATCGGCAGTCTCGCCCGCGAACTGCTCGGGTGACATGTAGGACGGCGTGCCGATCAGGTCGCCGGTCTGGGTGAGCTGGGACGACTCGAGGCGCGCCACCCCGAAGTCGGCGATCTTGATCGTCCCTTCCCGGCTCACCATGATGTTGGCCGGCTTGATGTCGCGGTGCACGACCCCCTGCGCGTGCGAATACTGCAGGGCCGAGAGCACCTGCAACATGATGTCGCACACCTTGTCGGGCTCGGCGCGGAAATCCTCCGACTGGAGATAGGCCGTCAACGGGCGGCCGAAGACGCACTCCATCGCGATGTAGACGAGATTGCCCTCTTCGCCAAAATCGTAGACCGCGACGATGTTCTGGTGCTGGAGGCGGCCCGCGGCACGCGCCTCGACGCGAAAACGCGACAGGATGGTCTCGGATTCGGATGCCTCGAGGCGGGACTTGTCCACCACCTTGATGGCAAGCGTGCGTTCGATCACCGGATCGTAGGCCTGATAAACCACGGCCATGGCACCCGATCCGAGCTGCGAGCGAATGGCGTACTTACCGACGTGCTCGGGCAGTGCGGCCATCGCCGGTCAGGCCGCCACAGGCTGGGACTGAGCGACGGATTCCACCGGGAGCAGCACCGTAAAGCGTGTCCCCTTGCCCACCTCGGAGGCCACGCTGATCCGGCCTCCGTGTTGCTCGACGATCTTGTACGCGATCGACAGGCCCAGGCCGGTTCCCTTGCCGATGTCCTTGGTCGTGAAGAACGGATCGAAGATCTTCGGCAGCACCTCCGGCGCGATGCCGTGGCCGTTGTCCTCGATATCCACCGCGACCTGATCGTTGCCCACGCGCCGCGTCACGATCGTGATCACACCGCCATTCTCGGGCGTGGCCTGCGCGGCGTTGGTGACCAGATTGAGGAACACCTGGTTGATCTGCGATGGTGAGCAGGATACCTCCGGGATATCTTCGTAGCGGCGGCGGACATCCTTGAACTTCACCAGGTTGCGCGCGATCTGCAAGGTGTTTTCCAGGCCGTCCCGGAGGTTGAAGCGGGCCACCTTGTTGCGATCCAGGCGACTGAAGTTCTTCAGGTTCGAGACCAGTTCGGAAATCTGGTTGATGCCGTACAGACCGTCGGTCACCAGGCGGCTCAGCACGTCGAGAACTTCGTGCTGCCGCATCTCCTGGGCCATCGCGGTCACGCGCCCGAACTGCGCACCGACCTGCGATTCGGTCGCATCCCCGGTCTGCAGCATCTCGAGCAGCGACTCGGTGTCGGCCAGCAGCCTCGAGATCTCCGGCAACTGCGTGGTCACGGACTCCAGGCTCGACTTCACATAGGCAAGCGGCGTGTTGATCTCGTGCGCGACACCGGCGACCATTTGACCGAGAGAGGACATCTTCTCCGACTGCACCAGCATCGCTTCCGATTCCTTCAGATGCCTGAGCGCGTCGGACAGCTCGCGGGTGCGCGCATCGACCTTGTGCTCGAGCGTTTCGTTCGCGCTCTTCAACTGCGCGTTAACGTCGTTGATCACGCGATAGGAGCGGAACAGCTGGGAGCCGAAGTAGGCGAGGAAGATCAGCAGCGCTGCCGAAAACGCGATCAGGTAGACGCGGTAGAGCTCGCGTTCGTCGAGCTGATACTGGAACGACTGGGCGAACGCCGCCCCGACGCTGTCGGTGCGCGGCGCGGTCGGAAAGTAGTACAGCCGGTCGAACAGCTCGTCGCGCGAGGGCTTCGCCTTCACCAGCGAGTCGAGCGCGACAGCGGTTTGAACGAGGGTTTCGCGGGAACCTTCCGGCAGGGCATCGGCCGCCGAGGCGAGCGTTACCCGCGTGGATGCGATCTCGTTGGCAGGCTCGGGCGCGGCCAGCGAGCTGTATTCGAGCGCCGTGGCCGCGAGGCGGTCCAACACTGTGCGCACCTCGTCGATCCGCGCACGATCGGGACCGGCCGCGAGGCGCGCATCGCGAACCTGCGCTTGTGCCAGCGGAACCAGATTGAGCACCTCGCGCAAGGCGGCCTTGAAGGCGACCGACTGCGTCCGGTATTGCCCCATCAATGCGAGCTTCTGGTCGAACTGCGTCGCGAGCGACGCTACGCTTGCCACCAGCACCGGATCATCGAGCGCCCGCGCCTCTCCGGACAGCCCCTGTATCTCTCGACCCACCGCATCGCGCGTCAACGAACTGAGCTCATCGCCCCCGAGCAGTTCGCTGCGGGAGCGCAGCACCGTCTCATTCCACTTGGCGTCGATCACCTTCAGGTTGCGCAGATGCTCGTTCACGCGGACCTGCCGCCCGAAATCGACGCCCTGGGTCTTGTAGTAGAGGAATCCGAGCAAAGCCGCCAGGAGTCACACCAGCAGGAACAGCAGAGCGCGGCGCAGCAGCTTCATGGAGCGGAATTTGAACCTTTGGCTGGACGGGGTGAAGCACCCTATTGTACTGGGTGGAACCCGTTCCGGTCAGCCCGGACAGGCGAACGGCATGTCCGGCGTTCTACGCGCCGAGTAACCGGCGCAGGACGCTGTCGCGCGGATCAGCGCCCCGCGCCGGATCGGGGCGGTTCACGCCTGGCGGGTAGCGGCGACGGCACTCGTCGAGACCTGCTGCTTCTGGCTCCGGGCGAGTATCAGCGTGACCACGACACCCGAGAGCGCGAACAATGCGAGCGTGATGAACGCCCATTCCGAGGAATTGGTCGCCTTGCGGATGTGGCCGATGATCTCGGGCCCGAAATAGCCCCCGAGATTGCCTACCGAGTTGATCCACGCGATGCCCGCAGCTGCCGCGGTACCGGACAGGAATGCCGTCGGCAGCGACCAGAAAGTCGCAACCCACGACAGGATGCCGCCGGTCACCAGCGTGAGCCCGATGATCGATGGAATCGGGGCGTGCCCGACTACGGCGAGCACACCGAGCCCTACGGCCGCCACCAGCAGCGAGCCCGATGAATGCCATGTCCGTTCGCCGGTCTTGTCCGAATGCGCTCCCACGACCACCATGCAGATGGACGCGATACCCCAGGGGATCATGCTGACCAGCCCGACCTTGAGGTAGTCCTTCTTGTCGATGCCGAGTTCCTGGACGATCGTGGGCAGCCAGAAGTTGACCGCGTAGAAGCCGACGACACCGGAGAAATAGACGAAGGCGAGGGCCCAGACGCGGAGGTCCTTGAACGCATCCAGCATGTGATGCTTGGCGCCGACTTCGTGCTTGCTCGCATTGTCCTCCGCGACCGACCTGATCACGAAATCCCGCTCCTCCTGCGTGAGCCACTTCGCCTTCTGCGGGCCGTCGTCGAGAAAGAACAGCACCAGGATACCCACGCCCACGGAAGGCAACCCTTCCAGCAGGAACAGCCACTGCCAGCCTCGCCAGCCGTTGACGCCATCCATGTACTGCATGATCGCCCCCGAAACCGGCGAACCGACGACGTTGGCGATAGCGATCGCGGTCATGAACAGCGCCACCGCCTTGGCCCGCCGCGCCCCCGGAAACCAGTACGTGAGGTACAGGATGATGCCTGGAAAGAACCCCGCCTCGGCGGCACCGAGCAGGAAACGCAGCGTGTAGAACCAGAACTCCGAGTTCACGAACATGAACGCGCTGGAGATGATTCCCCACGTGATCATGATTCGCGCGATCCAGAGCTTGGCGCCGACCTTCTCAAGGATGACGTTGCTCGGCACCTCGAAGATGAAGTAACCGATGAAGAAGATGCCGGCGCCGAAGCTGTAGACCGTATCGCTGAAGCCGAGATCATCCGACATCTGCAGTTTGGCGAAGCCCACGTTGACTCGGTCGAGGAAGGCGACGATGTAGCAGATGAACAGAAGCGGTATCAGCCGCGCCGCCACCTTCGCGAACGTTGCAGCCTCGAATTCCCGGGAAACAGTTTGCGTGGCCAATTGAGCGCCCCCCCTGTGGTTTAATTTTCCTCGTCAGGCCGGAGACTGCCCGGTCCCGCGGGTGGGCGCATTGTAGGGACCACCCGGGGGCTTGGCTACGGCCGGCTCGTTCCCGGATATCGGGAACAGGCCGTCCCGGATTGTGACGTTGGGCGACTTGGGCGCCTCGGGGTCCGCCGGGGTGCCCACCCGGGGCTGCGTTCTGTCATCATCGGCCATGACGGCAGGCTTCCCGGGAACGCAACTCGCTTGGACCGGGTCGATCGCCCCAATCGGCTGGTACTCTCGCCCATGATGAACGACGCCACTACCGCGACCCGCCGGCTCGCCGGCCTGCCCGAACCGGAGCCGCTGCATCCGGATCTCGCTGCTTGCCTGGTGCGACGACCCGGTCGCCTGCCATCGCTCGAGCACCCCTTGATCGTGCAGGCACCCTACATACCGCCGCTCGCGAGCTACGTGAACGGCCTGTACGACTCGCTCTCGAAGCGGGCCAATGCCCTGCTGGAGAGCCGGGCCTACGATCGATGGCTCGAGATGCACTCGCGCGCCCATCAGCTTGCGGTGCTGGTCGAGCGGGGTACCCGCATGGACCACGGCAACTGGTGGGAGCTGCTCGCTTCCGTTTTCCGGCGTGAACTGCCCTGGTTTGACGACGAGGCCGGCCGATGGATGCAGGCCATCGGTGCCGACCGGCCGTCCCGGCGGCGCTTCATGACCCATTCAGAGGCGGCGGCGCTCGATCAGCTGCCCGATCTCCTGAACGTCTGGCGTGCGGTTCCAACGAACCAGCCAGGGGCTGGTTTCAGCTTCTTCCTGGACGAGGCTTCGGCGCGGACCTTCGCCGCCACCGCGCGGGTCCGGCTCGAATTGCCGGAAGGGTCGTTCACCCTGTTGAAGGGGCGTATGCAGAAGCCGCACGTCTTCGTCCTGTGCAACGCGCGGGGCATGCCGGAGCTTCTGGCTCCAGGCGCCAAGGCGATCGCGGAAACACCCATCGGCACGATCTGAAGCCGACTTCAGGGCGTCCGTTCCGCGCCCCGGACCTCGAAACGCACGCGGTCGAGCTCCTTCCCGTTGGCATCGATCAGCGCCAGTTCGTGCCGCCCGGCGCGCGGGCGCCATAACGCGTCCGAGAGCGGTTCCAGGGCTGCGCCGTCGAGTCGCCATTCGACGATTCGGCTCGCGAGTGTGGATTCGAACCGCACTCGCTGCGCGTCGGCTGGAATGTCCGGATCGATCGAGATGACCGTGCCCTCGCCCGGGTAGAGGATCCGCACGGCCGCCGGCAATGCGGGTTTCAGAGCCACCTCTTCCACTTCGGTGCCCTTCAGGAACAGCTCCTCGCGGTCGGCTTCGACTTCGGGGGAGAAGTGGACGTGCTGGGCGACCACGTCCGCCGGGCGCGGCGGGAGCTGGATGCGGCCTTCGCCCCGGTGCAACGCATTCATGAGATCGAGCCAGGCCGGCGCCGCCCCGGCGATCCCGGACACGTCGCGCATGGGGCTGCCGTCGAAATTCCCGACCCACACCCCGACCGTGTAGCGGCGCGAGAACCCGACGCACCAATTGTCGCGCATGTCCTTGCTGGTGCCGGTCTTCACCGCCGTCCAGAACCGTGTCGAAAGCGGGTTCTCGAGGCCGAAAGTGATGCTGCGGGTGCTCCGGTCCGACAGGATGTCCGCCACTATGTAGGCGGCGCCGGGGTCCATGACCTGCAGCGTCCGGCCCGGCGGTGCGGGCAGCAGCCGCGGTCGGCTCCAGGTACCTCCGTTGGCAAGCGCCCGGTAGGCATTGGCGAGTTGCCACAGGGTCACGTCGGCCGAACCCAGGGCGAGCGAGTAGCCGTAGTAGTCACCCGACTCCACGACCCCTTCGAAACCCGTTTCGCGCAGGCGCTCGGCGAAACGTTCCGCACCCACCAGCATGAGCGTCCTGACGGCGGGTACGTTGAGCGAGCCGGAAAGGCTCGTACGCACGCTCGCGATACCGCGAAACTCGCGGTCGTAGTTTTGCGGCACGTAGAGTCCCGCCGCGGTCACCAGGTTGGCGGGCGAATCGTCGAGCAGCGATGCGCCGGTGAGCAGGCGTTCCTCGATCGCCAGGGCGTAGAGGAACGGCTTCAAGGTCGAGCCGGCCTGCCGCGGCGCCCTCACCCCGTCGACGAACGGCGCACTCGAACCGATACCGGAGTTGCCGGCATACGCGAGCACTTCGCCGGTCGCGTTGTCCAGCACCAGCGCCGCGGCGTCGCGCACGTTGCGCCCCGACAATTGCGCGACCTGACGCTGGAGCGTCTCCAGGGCGAGCGCCTGGAGACGGGTGTCGAGCGTCGTCTGGACCCTGCGGGCATCGCGTGACAGCAGCTCGCGGG
>Ga0163144_10019626_pt1 | contig 13583 bp, 14 predicted proteins | sample OliLak19BULKMAT1_FD_123175 | JGI IMG/M metagenome (GOLD analysis project Ga0163144, IMG submission 123175) | Freshwater microbial mat bacterial communities from Lake Vanda, McMurdo Dry Valleys, Antarctica - Oligotrophic Lake LV.19.BULKMAT1 | ecosystem: Environmental > Aquatic > Freshwater >... | reverse complement strand
GGGATGTGGTGCGTTGCTGGTCAGCGCTTGGGCTTGGTGGCCTCGTCAATGGCGGCAATCAGCTCAGCGGCAATATCCACTTCAAATTTCTCATTGGGAATGTTGGCGGCGTCACTGCCTTGCCGCAGGTCCGCAATGAACGCCTGGAGCTCCAGGGTGGTGAGGGATTGTTTGAGCTCCAGTTTGCCACCCGGCTGCCGCACACTGATTTTCTCAACGGACTTTCCCACCTGTTCGGTGGTGATCTTTTTTTCAAAGACGCCGCGTGCGTAGCGGTGAAGCTGCAGGATGGCCGCGTCTTTCTCCTGCGCGGTGATCTTGGCGGCATCAATGTACTGGGCCTTGGCCGCAACAATGCTCCCCAGAGGGAGCAGCGGACTTTCCGCCAGTTTCTCCGCCACGTGGCCCAGGTCCTCCATGGAGACCTTGCCGGCCTTGAAGTCCTCACTGAGCTGGTTGACGCGGCTGATGATCCGCTTCTTCTGATCCGCAGGCAGGTCCGTCTGGTTGATGGCCTGCGTGATGCCCTGGTTGGCGGCGTCCGCGCCCAGCTTGCGTCCCTCGGTATCCATCCAGCGGTAGCCCAGGAAGCCCGCCACGCAGCCCGCAACCAGCAGGCCGCCGCAGCCAATCATAAGGAACTTCCCGCACCCGGATTCATTGGCCATGCGGCCCCTTATCAGAGATGGGGCGGGACGTGCTGGGAGCGCGGCAATACCGACCGAATATGCACTGTGTATGCAGTGCATATGCAGTGCATATGCACTGCACCATGCACCCGCGGCCACCCTCCGTGTGGTGAACCCGCACGGCAGCACAGCCTGGCAGCCAAGAATGCCAAGCCGGCGCAGCTCACCCAGTCTACGCAGCCGGCTTCCGATGGGATGCTACCAGCCGACGCAATGGCGGGGGTTGCAAGCCGGCCGGATGCCCTGGGCCCATGGCGCCGGCTTCCAGCGCGTGGCCACCGTGCCGTTGTGCGGGGGCCTTTGAGGCCTCCGACATCCCGCATCCGAACAAGAAGTTCAGAATTCCAGAATTCCTGAATTCCAGAATTCCAGAATTCCAGAATTCCAGAATTCCAGAATTCCAGAGCACATCACCGCATCCCTGCTTAGCGTGAATGGGCCCCCAGGGAAACCCCGGGCATCCATGTGTAATACCGCAGGGCTCCTTCAGTGTGCGCCCTGGAGGATGAGCGCGTAGACCGCCTGCTGCTCGGGTGTTGCCGTGCGCATGAACTCCTGGCGCATCTTCTGTGACGTCACTTCAAACGCGGCGCGCTCCTTTGGAGTCAACACGTTCACCTTGATGCCCGCCTTCTGGAAGTTCTCCAGCGCCAACGGAACCATGGCCCGGATCTGACGCCGGTGGGGCTCCATCACGGCGGCGCCGGCCTGCATCAGCGCATCCCGGGATTGCGCGGGCAACGCGTCCAGGGTGCCCTGGTGAAAGAAGATGGCTGCGGGCTGGTAGATGTGGTTGGACACCGTGAAGTGCGAGCCCGCCGAGTACCAGCGCGCCGCAAACGCATACAGCGGCGTCTGGTCATATCCGTCGACAACACCGGTCTGGATGGCGGTGATGGCCTCCGTGGCGGGAATGGGGACGGGGCTGGCGCCCAGCGCACGCCAGAACGCCAGGTGGATAGGATTCTCCTGGCTGCGCATCTTGCGGCCCTTGAAATCCGCGGGACTGTGCACCGCGGCGTGTCCGCCAAAAGAACGGAACCCGTTCTCGCTCCAGAAACCAAAGACCAGGCCACGGCGGGTGAAATGGGGTTTGAGCGCGTTGCCCACCGCCCCATCCAGCAGCCGGTCCGCGGCATTCTCTGACGAGAAGAGGAACGGAAGCTCCAGCACCGCCACTTCCGGAACCTGAGAGGCCAGCGCGCCAATGGAGGCGCTGGCGCCCTGGAGCTGCCCACGCTTCACCATCAGCACCGCTTCATTTTCATCACCCATCTGCCCGCCAAGAAACAGGCGGATGGCAAGGCGGTGTTGGCTCTTCTCCTCGGCAAGCTGCTTGAAGTCCTGCAGCATCTTGGCCCAGGGACTGCCTTCCGGAGCCATGGAGGCCATGCGGATGACCACCACCCCCGGTGTGCCTCCGTCCGTCGACATTGCCCATCCAGCCAGGGGAATTCCAACCAGCGCAAGCACCAGCACCACACGGAACATCATGGCCGCGGAGTAGGGCCCGGCGTCCGCAGCATGCAAGCGGGATTGTCTCAGCGGCGGAAGCTGACGGTGAAATCCAGGCGGCTGGTGACCAGGATCCGGCAGCTGAGGAAAGACGTGCACTCAGAGACGGGCTGGGCTGCGTGCAACACCACGTGGACCTCCGCCGGACCTTCACCGGACATGGCAAACTCCGGAGCTGCGCACTCAATGCGCGTGCCTTCCGTGGTGCAGGCGCGTGTGGCCGTCTGCACGTCAATGGAGCCCGGTTGCACCACATGCCATTCCACGGTGATCTCCACCTGGTCCAGCACGTCCGACGCCACTGAATGTGTGAAGACAAGCGGGGTCTCCGCGGTCCACAGCTCAAGGTCGGGCATCTCACGGGTCAGCCGCCGCGGCGTCACCACGTCCAGCGCACGCATGGTGCTGCCCTCCTGCCCCGCGCCGCCATCTGCAACGCGGATGAGCACCACGTCCGGATTGCTGGGCGCCATGCCGTCCACCCCGTCAAAGCCGCCGCCGCACGCGCCGTTGATCTCATGCGGCTTCAGCAGCACGTCGTTCAGAAACGCTTCCCGGTCCCCCGTGCACGGAAGTCCGGCGTAACCTTCTGTGGTGGCAAAGACCACGGGAGCAGCCTCGGAAAGATGCACTTCAAGCTTGGGGCCCGGATCATAGATGTACGGCGTGGTGCACCCCGCCAGGTGCGCCCCGGCAATGGTCATACACAAACAAGTCACCGCGTGCAGGGACCGCACCGCTCATCCCGCCGTTGCGCCGCCACAGGACGAGCCCTGGCCTGCTGTACATCCAAAACAATGTGGCCCCACCGCAATCTGCCTGGCCTTCAACACCGCCTCTTGAAAATCAAAAATGGTCCGTGGATTTCCCTCGCCCATTTCAATCTCCAGCATCTGGTTGAAGTCACAATCAAACAGGCGGCCATCCCAACCCACGCTCACCATGGTCCGGCACATCACACCCTGGGCCGCGGCGGGATTGAACGCCCCCACCAACTTCTCCATGTAGCGCTGCAGGTTGCCACTGCGTTCCAGCCATTCCAGGTACCGGCTGATGGGCATGTTGGTGATGGCAATGAGGCGCGTGAATTCAATCCCGTGACGGATGCGCAACACACGGCGGAAATCCGCTTCAAGCTGCGCCTGCGGTGCGGGCAGAAACGCGCCCGCGGGGTTGGTCACCAACGTCAATTGCAGCGGGCTGCCCGGCATCCCGTAACCCACCTGGTTGAGCTTCTGCAGACCCTCCAGGCTCTTCTCAAAGACGCCGTCACCACGCTGCGCATCCGTGGGCCCGGCCGAGTGGTACGGAAGTGACGAGACAACCTCCACGCCATGCTCCGCCAGGAACTGCGGCAGGTGGTCATGGCGCTTCACCGTCAGGATGGTGAGGTTGCAGCGGTCCAGCACCCTCCGGCCCAGCGCACGCGCGCGGATGACCATCTCTTCAAACCGTGGATGCAGCTCCGGAGCGCCGCCGGTGATGTCCAGCATGGGAATGGTGGTGCGCCTCAGGACGTCAAGGCACGCGTCCAGCACATCATCCGGCATCACCTCTTTGCGGTCCGGTCCTGCATCCACGTGGCAGTGGTGGCACGTCTGATTACACTTTTTGCCAACGTTGATCTGCAGCGTCTCAAGCCCCGCCGCTGTGAGGGCTCCCGCAGCGTCATCGAATGAGCGTGCCAGCGGGAGCTGCCCCAGCATGGCCTTCTGGGCTTGTGGTGTGGCCAGTGCGTGTTGCTGGCTGAGCAGGGAGAGGCCCATCCATCAACCCATGGACACTTTTTGCGCGTGGTTGCGCATCTGCACGCCGTGCACCAGGGACGCGCCGCCGCGGATGGCCGCAGCCACGTGAACCGCCTCGGTCATCTGCGCCTTGTCTGAGCCCTTCTCCAGGCACGCCGTGGTGTACGCGTCAATGCAGTACGGGCACTGCACAGCGTGGGACACGGCCAGTGCAATCAACGCTTTCTCGCGCTCCGTCAGAGCGCCCTCAGCAAACACGGCGTTGTACCAGCTGAGGAATTTCTCCCACAGACCGGGCGCGTCCTTGCCCATGTCCGAAAACTTCCCCAGGTCTGACGGATGGTAATAGTGGTTGTGCTGGTCAGACATGGGTTCTCCTCGTGGGAAGGGGAGCGCGCTTGTCCCTGACGCGTGGCAGCCCGTCAATGCACCCATCCTCCCACCTCAATGACGTTGTGGACGCGCACCTAAGGTGCCAATGAACCGGACATGAACGCCCGCGCCATTGTCATTCTTGGTGAGCAACGCTTTGAGCCAACACTGGGTGACGCAGTCCGCGAGCTGGGCGTGAGCGGAACCATGGCCACCGTCACGGCGGGCTGGCAGGAACGTGAAGCGGAGGATCAAGAGCTGCAGGAGCACCTGCACGGCGGCACCATCAACCTGCGTCTGCACCGCCGCGCTGAAGAAGTGTTTGCCGAGGACAGCGAGCTGCTTGCCGGTCACCGCGCCAAGCAGGCCGTGCTGCGCCACAAACAGGATTTCTACCGCGTCCGCCTGGAGCACGCGCTGGACGCCAACCACGTCATCCATCAACGGCAGGCACCGCCGGAGATTCTTGTTGAGGAGGAAGCCGCGTCGCTGGCGGCCATCCGCGCGCTGGATGAGTACCATTTGGGCCAGTGTGAGCGCGTGGACCGCGAGTTTGACGCCGCGTTCCGTCCGTTGGAGCGCCCGTCCATTGCGCGTCACCGGCGCGAGATTGCCGCCATCCTGCGTGACTGCGCCGCCGTTGGCATTGCCGGCGGACACGTGGCCACGCTGCTCAACCGGTTGCGGCTCTTTGGGATTGATCAGCTGGTGGAACAGCACGCGGTGTTTGCGTGGTCCGCCGGCGCCATGGCCATCTCTGAGCGCGTGGTGCTCTTCCATGATTCGCCGCCGCAGGGTCCCGGCGTGGCGGAGGTGTTGGAGGGCGGACTGGCGCTGCTGAGGGGCGTGGTCCCACTGCCGCAACCGGAGACGCGCCTCCGCCTCAAAGATCCCGAGCGGGTGCAGGTGATGAACCGCCGCTTTGCGCCGGCGCGCTGCCTGGCGTTGCCGGCGCGGTCCTACGTTGTCTTCAAGGGTGGGAGTTTTGTCCGTTCCACCGGCGTCATTGAGCTCAATTCCAACGGCTCCCACACCACGTTGTCCACGCTGCCCCACGGCGTCTGAGCGTCCCCACCATGCAGAAACTGGCCATTCATGAGTTGGAAGCGGGTGAGCCCACGCGGGCCCGGGTTGATGCGTGGATGGCGGGACGGACCTTTCCCGTTGTGGAGGGCCCGCGTGTGACATTTGTTTTCCGCGGTGAGGCGGACGGCGTGATGTTGCGCCACTGGATCTTTGGACTGGAATCCCGCCAGCCGCTGGCGCGCATCCCCAAGACGGACCTCTGGTACCTGGTCAGTGAAGTGCCGCCGCATTCCCGCGTGGAATACAAGTTTGAGCTGCAGCGTGGCGGCGGAAGCCACTGGATTGAAGACCCGCTCAACCCGCACCGCGCGCGGGACCCCTTTGGTGCCAATTCGGTGCTGCAGGGTGAAGGGTATGAGGTCCCGGAGTGGACCCGTCCGGACCCGCTGGCCCGTCAGGGTTCACTGGAGACGTTGTCCATCCGCAGCGCAGCGCTGGGGGGGATGCGCCACGCACACCTTTATCTGCCGGCAAGATTCCGCCCCACCCGCCGCTACCCGTTGCTGGTGGTGCATGATGGGAGTGACTATCTGAATTACTCGGGAATGAAGCCCGTCCTGGACAACCTCATCCACCGCCTGGAGATTCCGGATGTGGTGGCGGTGTTCACGGACTCACCGGACCGGCTGCGTGAATACGGCGCGGATGAGAACCATGCCCGCTTCCTCACGGAAGAGCTGGTGCCGCATCTGGAAGCGCGGCTTCCGCTGATGGACCAGGCGCGCGGACGGTGCCTGATGGGTGCCAGTTTTGGCGGCGTGGCGGCGTTGTCCACAGCCTGGCGTTATCCGGGTTTCTGGGGACGGCTGCTGCTGCAGTCCGGCTCCTTTGCGTTCACGGACATTGGACGGCGTCACCGCCACGGACCGGTGTTTGACCGCGTGGTGGAGTTCATGAACGCGTTCCGCACGGACCCCAAGGCCATCAGTGAGCGCGTCTTTGTCAGCTGCGGCGTGTATGAAACGCTCATCTATGAGAACCGCTCTCTCATCCCATTGATTGACGCCACCGGGATGGAGGTCCGCTTTGTGGAATCCCGTGACGGCCACAACTGGGAGAACTGGCGTGACCGTCTGCGTGAGGGTCTTTCCTGGCTGCTACCCGGCCCGCTGATGATGATTTATGAGTAATACTTAAAAAGTTTGTCACGCCGCGCCTGAGCGGGACCAGTCCTGGTTGCTGCGGACGCCGCCAAAACCCACCGTGTCAAACTCATCCATGGACCCGGATGACGTCACGCCCAGTGCGCGGATGACGGTGTTGATGGGCAGGTCCCGCACCGCGGTCCGGACCATCTTGTGCCCCGGCGTGGTGTCATGGATGAGCGGGCCCAGCTCCAGGGAGCCCCGGCGCCACAACGCGCTGGCCTGGCTTCCCAGCCCGCCAAAATAGTTGGTCTCCAGGTAGGCCACCGGCCCGTTCCTGGACCATTGCGCCAGGAGCGCTTCCAGCGCGGAGGTCAGCAGGCGGAAACTTTCGGCGTGGACCTGCGTGAGCGGCCCCAGTCTCTCCAGAAGCGCACTGTCGACGGGAATCAACGCAACCTGCTGTGCGGCCGGATGTAATGTGGCGCCTGGTAGCCGGCCAATGACACCCGCCAGCAACTCTTCACGCGCCATGATCACGGAGACTGAGTGGCTCACTGAACGCTCTGATCTCCCCCAAGACCGGCGCACTCTACCTGATCACCCGCGCTGGTGCGCACACGCGGCCGGGTGACAGTTGTGTGACAAGAAAATGGGGCCGGAAGCACCCGCTCCCGGCCCCATCATCAACGCGTCTTCAACTGCAGCATGGGAAGTGCCTGCTCTCCCATGACCAGGTGGACCTGGCCCACCTTGCCGGCCAGATCCTTGTAGGCCTCCAGCTCCTTGAGGCGCATGAGCAGCGGGTTCTCCGTCAACAACTGCGCCGTCTGGGCCAGGCTCCGCGTGGCAGCCGTCTCCTCGCGGCGCATGATGACGTTGGCCTCTGCGGCCTTCTGCGCCTCAATGACCTTGTTCAACAGCTCCTTCATCTCACCGGGCAGGACAACATCCTTGATGCCAACGCTGTCCAGGTTAAGGCCCAATTCCAACGCCTTGGCCGCAACGGGCGCGCGCAGCTCCTCTGCAAGCTGATCACGTCCCGCCAGCAGCACATCCAGCGTCCGAGTGGTGACAACGTCCCGCATGGCAAGCTGGGCAGACAGGTACAGGACCTCATCCGCGTTCTGCGCCACCGTGGCCAGCTTCCGCGGATCAACCATACGCAACACCATGCTCAGCGTGAGACGCAGGCTGACCTTGTCCTTGGTCATCACGTCCTGGCTGGCCACCGTGAGCACCCGCTCGCGGCCGTCCAGCACCGCAAGGCTCACCTGGCGGACCGTGGTCCACGCTGCATGACGTCCAGCAGGCAGCACGGCATCCAGCACGCCGTCCACAAAACGCACGGCAACCGCGCCTTCCGTGACCTGCACCTCCACGTAGTCCGCCGCCGGCACCAGCTTGCGCACCTGCGGATCCAGCGGAGCCACGTCCACAGCACGCGTATCCAGCAGCGTGATGCGCAGCGCAGGGTCCGTGCGGAAGATGAAGTGACGGCCAGGGCCAAGCCACTTCACCGGCTTGCCGGCCACGGAGATGACGGCGCGCTCATGCGTCTGCACCATCAGCGTCTCAAGCTCATTGGACGGCGCCAGCGCAGCCTGCTCAGGCCGCATCTCAGCAACAATGGTGTCCGTGTTGAACCGCACCACGGCATACGTATGGAAAGGGTTGAAGACAGTGTAGCGGCCGGGCGTGAGCCAACGCGTGGGACGGCCATCCGTGTGGAGAACTGCGCGCTCATGGACTGCAACGTGGATCATCATGGGACACCTCTTTGCTGCTTGAGTATGACTTTTAAACAAGGGGCGCGCCGCGTCTTGGCACAGCGTCCGTTGGGTCTTGCTTTCCGTTGCCACTCACATGGGTGTGCGGTCCGGAGGTGGTGCGGACAGGAGAGCCGGGTGCGCAGCCACGTGCGGGCGCTGCGTCCTGGCAATCCTGCTGGCACCGTCCCGTCCGTCACGCCGCATGTGCGGAAAAAGAAACACGGACACTGCACTTCAACGTGGCGCGCCCTCCCTGCGTGTTCACCTTGGAAGGGTGACGGGTAACCGGATGGAGTCGAACCATCGCCAGTCTGCTTATCAGGCAGATGCTCTACCACTGAGCTACGAGTTGACCGTTTCCCGCCGCTGGAGCGGCGCAGAACGGGGCTGCAACAACCGGTAGGACGGAACAGGATGGGTCACATCCCACTGCCAACCGGGCCCGCCACGCTGCATTCAGGAAACGGCAGTGTCTCCGCTGCACCATGCAGCGGAGACACCCGTGGACAAAGCAGCGCGCGTGCCAGCGCCGTCTGCCCGGGAGCCGCCGGTCCCGCCGCTCTTGGATGATAGAATTGGCTCGTTTCTGATAGCCTGCTATCGCCCATTGCCGGTGCACCCAACGCGCGCCCGTGGTGTATCTCCCCATGTCACGACGGAGGCGTGCCCCATGTGGTCCATCCTGTGCCTGGCAGCGGTGTTGTCCCAGACGCCGGACCGCAGTGTGCTGGTGATGCCGCTGGAAGGCCGCGCCGGTGTGACGCCGGCGGTGACACTGGCCATCCAGGATGTGCTGACCTCAGAGATGCGCCGCGTGCCCGGCTTCAAGGTGGTCACACTTTCAGACGTGGAGCAGATGATGTCCCAGGAGCTGCGGCAGCAGCTTGCGGGCTGCAACACGGAGGGGTGCCTGGCGGAGATTGCCGGCGCGCTGCAGGCGCAGGAGCTGGTCTACGGCACGCTGGGAAAGCTGGGTGAGGATGAGCTGGTGCTGACGCTCACCCGAGTGGAACCCGGAACCGCACGTGCCCTGGGTGGTGAGAGCGAACGCCTCAGCGGCAAGAACTCCGACGCCATGCTGGACGGTGTGCCGCGCGTGTTGCAGCGCCTCTACAAGGACTACGTGCCGCCCGCACCGCGCGTGCAGCCCATGCGCGCGTGGATCCTGGGCGCCGCGCTCACCGCGCTGGGCGCCATGACCCAATACGGGATGTTCTCCAGCATTTTCACCTGCGCCTTCTTTCTCTTCCCATTGACGCCGCCACTGCTGCTGGCCGGCATCCTGGTGAGCACGTTGGCGTGCGCCGTCACGCCGGTGCTCAACACCTGGCAGCAGGCGTATTTTGCGGATGCGTTGGGCCGCCGCCAGACGGGGACGCGTTGGGCCGCGTTGGCGGGTCTGGGTGTCCTGGGCGCGGCGGTGATGCTGGCTCCGTTGGCGGGCATCCTTGCGTCCGCTCCGTGGGTGATTACCGGTGGCGGCTACACAGCGTGGGCAGCGCGTTCCACCAACGCGCTCCAGGGGGTCACGCAGCCCAGCACCCTTTCCGGCGCGCTGGCCACCAATGTGGTGGTGGGCGCGCTCTCCAGCGGTGGCTTGGTGTTCATTGCGTTCTTTGCTGCCAGCATGATGGTGCTTGCCGTGGGCACTGTGACGGCGCCAGTGGTCCAGGCGCTGGTCCTGCTGTGGAAATCCCAGGTGCGTCCGGAGAGTGTGCAGTCCCAATCACCCGGCCTCTACGCCCCGCATGAAAGTGTACCACATATTTTCCACTTCCTGCCCCGGTGGCTGATGGGCGGCCGTGAAGAGGTGCCGGACACCGTGGAGACGCCACCCGCGCCGCCAGCCTGAGCGCTGCGTCAACTTCTGGTGGGCCAGGGATGAAACATGGCCGCACCCCGCCGCGTGGCGTAGACAGCGGTGCATGAAGATGGCCCTGGTGGTGCTGGCGGCATTGCTCGTTGCTGCGGGAGCGGCGGTGACCGGCGGATGGATGTGGTTGGAGGCGCAGGTTGCCACGCCGTTGGTGGCGGACGCGCCCAGCCAGGAGCTGGTGGTTGCTTCCGGCGCCAACGGCCGGTCCCTGGGGAAGCAGCTGGTGGAAGGTGGGTTCATCTCGGATGCGCGCGTGTGGCGCTACCATCTCTGGCGCCGCAAAGGGCTCAAGGCCAAGGCCGGCCGCCACCTCATCAAGCCCAGCATGTCCATGACCCAGATTGCGGACGCCCTGGAAGGCGCGCCCCTGCCAGAAGACGTTCCCTTTGTGATGATTGAAGGCTGGCGCCTCCGGGACACGGATGAAGCACTGGCCGCTGCCGGATGGCTCAAGCCGGGCGAATACACCAAGGCCGCCACCGACGCGTCCCGCTTCAAGGCACTTTTTCCGCTGCCCGCCGGCGGCACATTGGAAGGTTACCTTTATCCGGAAACGTATGGCGTCGTTCCCTTGTCATTCACCGTGGATGGGCTCCTGCAGCGGCAGTTGGACACGTTTGCCGCGCGCATCTGGACGCCCTTTGAAGCGGAGATCAAAAAGAGCGGGCGCACGTTGCATGAGCTGGTCACCATGGCCTCCCTGCTGGAGCGTGAAGAGCCCACACCCGCACAGCGCCCGCTGGTTGCGGGCATTCTCTGGAAGCGGGTGGATGCCAAGGTTCCACTGGGCGTGGATGCCACCAGCCGCTACGAACTTGCGCACTGGAATGACCGCGCCGCCTTCCTCAAGAAGCTCCGTGACGTCAATGATGTCTGGAACACGCGCCACAAGCCCGGCCTGCCGCCTGGCCCCATTGGCGCGCCCACGGTGGCGTCATTTCTGGCCGCGCTGCGCCCGGTCACCAGTGACAATTGGTATTACCTGCATGATGCGCAGCGGGTCCTGCATCCCTCACGCAATGCGCAGGAGCATGAGGCGCTGCGCGCCAAGTATAACGTGTACTGAGCACTACACGTCCACCAGCTCCTCCCAGATGCCCACCTGCCGCCGGCCTGTGGAATCCGCGGCGCCTCGGTACATTCCGGCGGAATTGAACGGCATCACCACAAGGCCCTGCGCATCCACCGCAATCAGCCCGCCATCTCCCGGCGCCAATGTGGCCAGGGCGCCAGACGCTGCGCGCTCAAGGCTCTCACCCAGCAGGACCATGCGCTGGTGGACGGTGTGCGCCACCACGTGACGCATGAACTGTTCACCGGTGCCGGTGCAGGACACCGCGCAGCTCTGATCATTGGCATACGTCCCCGCCCCAATCAGCGGCGAATCTCCAACCCGTCCTGCCCGCTTGTTGGCCAGTCCGCCCGTGGATGTTGCGGCCGCAACGTGCCCGTGAACATCCCGCGCCACGCAGCCCACGGTTCCCCGCGTGCCGCCGTCAATGACCCGGGTGAGCGGATTGCCGCCTTCCTTGCTCAACGCCGCCAGCCACTGCGTCCGGCGCCGCTCCGTTGAGAAATACGTGTTCTCCACGCACTCCACACCGGCCTCCTGTGCAAAATGGTCTGCACCAGGGCCGGCCAGCAGCACGTGGGTGGTTTTTTCCATGACGGCGCGGGCCAGCGTGACCGGGTTGCGCGCCGTGCGTACCGCGGCCACCGCGCCGCACTGGAGCCGGCGCCCGTCCATGACAGCGGCGTCCAGCTCATGCTCACCATCATGGTTGAAGACGGAACCCCGGCCGGCGTTGAAGAGCGGCTGGTCTTCCAGGAGCCGCACCACGGCCTCCACCACATCCAGGCTGCCCGCACCTGAAGCCAGCAAAGCCTCTCCGTGCAGCAGAGCTTCCAAGAGCGCAGCCACACACTCCGCGTGCAGCGCCTCCGTCATGGGCCTGGGGATGACACCCGCGCCGCCGTGGATGGCCAGGGCAAACATGGCGGTTCAGCTTTTCTTGGCGGCGGGCGGCACTGGCTGCTCCACTTTCTCCTTCTTGTACTGGCGGTCCACAATCACCAGGTACACCACGGAGATAAGCGCCACGACGCCACCGACAACACACGTGAAGATGGTGAGCTCCAACATGCGCCCGGTGTGACGTTTTTCATGCATCAATGCAAGTGCTGCGGCGGGTTTTCTGGGGAAGAAGCCGCCCTTCCGGACCCGCACCGCACCGTGAGATTGGGTGCTGCATTTGCGAGAGAGCACTCGTACGGCTTGCATCCAACGTCTGCATAGAAGAGCCACTGGCGCAGGTTGGTGTCCGGAAGGGACGGCAAGCACGGAGCATTGCGGGCGGCGTGCCACGCGGACTCCGCGTCCATTCAACATGCCTACGTGCACGTACTGTCCGGAAGCCGGTCAGGGTGAAGCGTTTCCGGTCACCCAGGCTGTGCCAGCACACACCGCAGCGGCATCCCGTGGCGCCGGGCGTACTCATTGAGCAGTGCAACCTTGCTGCGCGCCTCCTCCAGAAAAAGGGTCCCGCAAGATGCGTGGCCGTCCTGGTGGATCTGCAGCGTGGCGCGTTCCGCATCCGGCGGCTTCATGCCCAGCAGGCCCTCCAGCACGTGCACCACAAAGTCCATGGAGGTGAACTCATCATTCAGCATGATGATGTCCGCCACACGTTCTTCGGGGGCGCCGTCCTCGGAGGGTGGGGTCTGGCCGCCGTTGGGGCCCAGGTGCCCGTGCGCCAGGTGCAGCATGACGCGCAGCGCGGTGGTGCCCTGGTCTGCTGCAAAGCTGGTGGCAGGCGAGGGATGGGAGAGCACACCCAGCAGCACCTGGACAGGAAAGCCCACACCGCGGGCGTGCAGGGTGCGCAGCTCGGCCTGCTCCAGGACACCCAGCACGTGTTGGGTGGGACGGGGGCGCACCTCCTTGCGCGCGCGGTAGATGCTGCTGGTAGCGGTCACAAACTGCTCCGCGTCCTTGTGCATTTTGACCACGTCACACCCGGCGCCACGCAGCGCATCCCGCACATCCTGCGCGGCCAGCAGGTGCAGCAGCAGGTGCACATCCGTGATCACCGAATGCCCACGCACCCGCGTCTGCTCCTCCAGCACATCCAGCATGCTGCCCATGAGCGCGGTCTCCCGCACGCGGCTCAGCAGCCGTCCAAAGATTCCGGATTTTGTGTTGGCCGCCATGGGCCCATCTAGCCACCCGGCACGGTGCCCGCCAAGCGGCCGCATCAGGCCAGCGGGCCGGCGGGGAGCAGGACCCGGAAGGTGCTGCCGGCGCCTTCCTGGCTGCGCACCTCCATGCGGCCGCCCATGCCACTCACCAGGCGGTGGCAGATGGACAGCCCCAGGCCCGTGCCCAGGCCCACCGGTTTGGTGGTGAAGAACGGGTCAAAGATCCGCGCCAGCACGTTGGC
>Ga0163144_10019625_pt1 | contig 13583 bp, 10 predicted proteins | sample OliLak19BULKMAT1_FD_123175 | JGI IMG/M metagenome (GOLD analysis project Ga0163144, IMG submission 123175) | Freshwater microbial mat bacterial communities from Lake Vanda, McMurdo Dry Valleys, Antarctica - Oligotrophic Lake LV.19.BULKMAT1 | ecosystem: Environmental > Aquatic > Freshwater >... | reverse complement strand
GAAAAGACGTTGCCATCCCGATGTTTCTTTTTTAAGAGCGCGTGTTTCACAGGCTCAAGTGCAAACAGAAACAGGGAAATGGATGCCACATCACGAATCAGTACGTCACGTACGGCGCGTAAATCTTTTTTTTCTTCGTCATCAGAAGGATCAGCCGTGTTTTTTGTATCCACATACTTTGGCGCGCGCAACCATTCTGAATGCATCCGAGCAGGCATCATGGTAAAGAAGAACATAATAATGCTAAAGGTAAGCGGGAGCCGTGGAAGTTCGATGCCGCCTAATTCTGGCGTTTTTTCAAAGCGACTAAATTCGACATTGTTGGTAATTAATGACATCATCTTCGCAGAAAACCTTTTGCTTGCAGCGTTTAACGGATTTGATGTCTGATCGGCCAGCGCGTCCATATGCTCAGTATAGTGCGCACCCTTCTTGGGAATCGTGACAAGTTTATCCTGCATGGCGTTGGCCCACTGAGAGTAAGCGTTAATGGCAGGCTTTTTAGAATTGTTCAGGAAGGCGGTCATCACGCGGAAACCTCCATCTGCTTTCCCGTAGGCGATGGTGGTAGAACAGAACCGTTCAAGTCTGATTCACGACTCAAGCGGTTGGCAGGGTACTCGCGTCCTTTTTGAATGGCGTGAGACAGATACCACATCCACGAAGACATCCACACTCCTGCCCCTAAGGCTAAGGTGGCTTTGGTTGCCTTCATGTTTTCAAAGGACCGTGTGACCATATCCACAGGGCTATACTCGCCGCCTTCTTTGAAATAGTTCCGCATTCCCGCCGCCAGAATATCTCTGCCTCTATCGAGGTTTTTAACGAAGGATAACACCTCAACATCCGTACCGTTTTTAGTAAGCATCGTCATGCTATTATCAAACCGTTTTTTAGGATAATGTCGCGCATTTACTTCTTCAGTGAGCTGTTCAAAAATAAGATAAAGCGCCTGATGCTTGGCTGTTAATGCGTTTAGAATGTCTCGGTTTTTGGCATTGGTGAAAATCGAATCCATTCCTTTTTCGAGATCAAAGGAAAGCAAGTCACCCTGAATAGTGGCCAGCTCATCGATAACTTTTTTAAGCGTCACATTTTCAAGTGTGATTGTAGACCCTTTCTCTCCTTTTGTGAGACGCTGGAGTTGCTCGCTCAAGCCAAAAAACTCATTTTTGCTAAGGGTCTTTTTAAGCGTTTCTATGTGGCCTTTACTCAAATGATAGTAAGGATCACCAGGGCTGGTTCGGATAAAGGCAATGCGTAAGGGACTATTTAAATCCTTTTCTGGGATTCCCTTAAATTGCTGTAACACATTCTGCTGGCCGATAGTTGCAATGGCAGCGTGGTCTTTCTTCGATGTAGGAACGCTGGTGGCACTCGTTTGAAGAGAGGCCAATGTCTTACGAATGCTATCCACCTGTTGAGTGGCATCCCCCTGAGACATTAACAACCCACGTCGCCCTGTGGGCGCAAGTGGGCCAAGTTGGGTAAAACGTCCCATGAAAGGAGCAATCGAAAAAATAATAGCGGGCACAAGCAACGCACCAGGAGACGCCTGCACTTCACGCAGCATTTCTTCTATCAGGTTGGGCCAGTTGGCATTTTGCAATTGTCTCTGCTTAACATACGCCCACTTATCGAGACCCTGTTTTTTCTGTGCTTCGGGGTCATCATCAGGATCATACGGAATCGCGCCGCGTTGCAAAGATCGAGAGACGCGCGGAAATCCCATCCCCGCAAAATCAAGAATGGTAAAATCCCAGAAAAACTGGGTATCGATCTTCGCCGTCAGCAGGGCTGCTAATGCTGGGTTCAGCGTCGCCAAATAGCCCGCCCCTCCAAGCAGGGCTAGTTCTGGGGGAATCGCCACATGCGGCAAATGCTTTTTATTACCCGCCACATGGCCGTTTTGAAGTATTAAGGCATCTCGGTCGTTTACACGTGTTTGTTGCTGAACGTTAGGCTCATCCTCTCGCACTGGATTCAACGGGGAATGTGTCATCAGCTGTTGCTGAAGCACCGCCTTATGTAGTCCCTGTTGTGGTTGAGAGTAAGCCATGCATGGGTTTCCAGTGTAAATGATGTTGCTCGTTGACGTCGCGTGTGAAAGTCTTGTCCGTTTGGTGAGTAGGTTGGCACAAAAATGGCTCAACTCAAGTATACAAACCCTCGTGAAGGGGGTTTTGTGTTAGAAGCACAACGCTTTACGCCTTATGGAACAAATTTGGGTGACATCCAGAAATGAAGCAGATCCAAAAAACCAGCCAAAAAATCAGGAAGGGAGAAAAGAGAGCATCTTAGCCTTTAACTATACGCCAAATTATTAAGAATTGTCAAAGGTAAGAGATTGCCTGTGCTTAGCACCTGATACCCATTATATTAAGCAAGGGCGTATCGCGTCTTTGTTGTTGCCGCCTCTTTTTGTTCAACCATGTATTATTTATACATTTGTTTCACAAAAAGAGCCGTCGCCTAGAATCCATCCATCCGCCCTTACTTCCTATAAATGGTATGACAACACCCACAAGAACGGAGTCATCACGAATGGAGGGGTTGCAAAATGTCGTGATCTTGCTTAGGCCGTCGGCTAGAATCCATGCATCCGCCTTTCTTCCTAGAAATGGTATAAACTAACATGATGGTTATTGTTTTTCATTGAGGGCCTTCATCATGTCTCCCAGTTCTTTAAACCCCAAAGCAGGTGAATCTATCGAGCAAGCATTTACCCAAGAAGGCGAGCACCGTCCTTGGGGAAACTATCTGATCTTAGGGGATACAGATCACTACAAGTGTAAACAGTTGCAGGTTTTGCCAGGGCAACGCTTGAGCTTACAAATGCACTATCACCGCGAAGAACACTGGATCGTCACTCGCGGATTAGGCACGGTTACTCTGGGGGATAAGCTTATCCCGATTGAAGCAGGTAAGACTGTTCACATCCCCAAAAAAACAAAGCATCGCCTTGAAAACATCGGCGATGATGTGCTTGAACTGATTGAAATCCAACTCGGTGAATCGTTTGATGAAGACGATATTGTCCGCTTCGATGATGATTATAATCGCGCTTAACTTCCTCACCCCTCGCCCCCTGAAGGGGTGAGGGGACAGAAGCTAGAATTTATGAGAAAATAAATCATAGTCAAAATCAAGGAATCCCTACCATGCCAACCGCGACCAAACCCATGCCTAAAGAATACCAAGACGCGCTAGATCAATTAACCTCCATCAAAACCATGTTCATCACGGCGCACGTGGGGCCTGATGGCGATACCCTCGGTTCGATGCTTGGCTTTAAGCACAGCCTGCGTCAGTTCCTTCCTAATATTGAGCGCATTGATTGCTTAATAGCTGGTAGAATGCCTGATGTCTTTCATTTTCTTCCTGGTGTGGATGAGGTGATTAGCTTTGATCGTACGCCTGAAAAAGCATTAGAGTTTTATGATCTGGGTGTTTCTGTGGATTGCGGTGCAATTTCTCGTTTAGGCCCTGTGGCGGAACTGTTTAACAAAGCCAAGACGACGCTTAATATTGATCACCATGTGTCAAATGATGCCTTCGCCGATACCAACATTCTTGAGTTTGATGCTGCGGCGAGTGGTCAAGTCATTCTCAACATTCTCAATGCGTGGGGAGCACCTGTAGGGGCTGACGCTGCGACTTGCTTATACGTGGCGTTGCTCACCGATACAGGCGGGTTCCGCCATTCATCCACCACACCGGAAGCCTTTGAAGCAGCGGCGCAATTGCAGCGTGAAGGCGCGGATGTCACGGATATTTTTTCCCAGATTTATGAAAATCAGCCACTTGCTCAAATCATGATTGGCGCGGATGCTGTTCAACAGATGCAGCCTCATGCGGGTGGTAAAATCATGTGGACGCAAATTCCGTTGACGATGCGTCAAGCGCATGGCGCACTCGATGAACACACCGAAGGGATTATTGATCGCCTACGTTGTGTGCAAGGCGTCGTAGTGGCTGCAATCATCAAAGAAATGGAATCAGGAAAGACTAAAATCAGTCTGCGTTCTAATTCCGATGACGTGAATGTCTCGGATATTTTAGCGAAGCATTTTGATGGCGGGGGTCATAAAAAAGCAGCAGGCGCCACCAGTGACTTATCCATGCAAGAGACGACAGATAAGTTGTTAAAGGTGTTAGAAGAAGTTCTTCTGTAAAAAACGTTTTATCGCTAGTGATCGCTAACGTGTTGAGCCCTCTCCCTAACCCTCTCCCTTAGGGGGAGGGTAGGGGTGGGGGAAAACTAACCCGCTCAAACATAGAATGTTTAATTAATTTTACATTTGGCTATACATTTCGTATTAACCCATATTCGGCTGTGTCATTGCATCAACGGAGAGAATCTCATCGAGGCGTTTATTGTCGATTTTGTTTCCGAACTTGTCGGTCATATCCATCGATAGTGCAGCCTCACGAACAGTCATACCCTCGTTTAGAACAAGCTTGCCAATCGCCGCCGCGTTGGCGTATCCGATAAACGGATTCAGTGCTGTCAAGAGAATCGTTGAGTAGTTCATGCGGTGCTCGATGAACTCCATGTTGGGGGTCAGCCCTGCGATACAGTGGTTCGCGTATTCACGAAGACCATTGGTGAGCAACTGCTGGGATTCAGTCACCTTAATCAGAATCATCGGCATCATGACGTTCAACTGCCACTGTCCGTTCTGACAGCAAAGTGAAATCGTGAGATCGTTGCCCTGTACGGCGTAAGAGACTTGATTCATTAGCTCAGGCAGAACAGGGTTTACCTTCCCTGGCATGATGGATGACCCAGGCTGGAGGCTTGGCAGAATAAGTTCGCCGATGCCTGTTTTAGGCCCTGACGAATAAAGCTTCACATCATGCGTGATTTTCTCAAGCTCGATGGCCACAGAGCGCATCGCGGCGGAGTAGTCGCTAAAGTGTCCAAAACTTGAGGTAAGCTGGAAGTAGTCTTTCGCCTGCTTAAGAGCCATCCCTGTATATTCGCTGAGATACTTTACCACGCGCGGACGGTACTCCTTGTGTGTGTTGATTCCTGTTCCTAAAGCAGACGCGCCCAACCCGATATAATGTAAGTTTTCGGAGGCCACTTCCAGCTTCTCGCGAGCATCGGCCAAGGCCTGAGCATACGCGCCCATCTGCTGCCCGAGTGTCATCGGCACGGCATCCTGCATGTGTGTCCGCCCGCAGATGAGGACATCCTTGAACTCGGTTTCTTTGTCTCGGAAGGTGTTTTCTAACAGCGTGACGCTCTCGACAAGTTTTGCGTGACGCTTTAAAAAGGTGAGGCGCAACACCGTCGGCGTGACATCGTTTGTGGATTGCCCAAAGTTCGGGTGATCGTTAGGCTGAACGGGTGTGTATTCGCCTTTGGGGAAGCCGAGAATTTCGTTTGCACGGTTCGCCAGAATCTCGTTGCAATTCATGTGATTGCTCGTGCCTGTGCCGCCCTGATAGACATCCACGATGAACTGATCGTCGTATGTGCCTTCGGCCATTTCGTTACAGCCTTGGATCAGTGCATTACCGATTTTATCGTTCATCTCGCGGTCTGTGGGGTCAAGCATCCCGAGTTCCATGTTGACGGTGGCGGCCGCCTTCTTAATCTGGCTGAATGCCCAGATGGCTTCAGGGTATTGCTGAGCAGGTTTAATGCCTGTCATCGGGAAGTTTTCAGACCCGCGTAACGCTTGTATGCCGTAGTAGACATCCGCAGGGACTTGGCGTACCCCCATGGAATCTTTTTCATCGCGCGTCGCAATGGGCGTGGCTGTCGTTATCATAGGGGTTTCCTCACAGTATTAAAGCATCTCACAACATCTTCATAGTGTAGTCAAAATAATTAAATGCGACAACATCCGTTATTGTTGTTCGCTATTGCGAAGGGGATCGATTTGTTATAGCCGACGTTATAATCTTTGATACGCTTTCAGGTTGAGCGGGTTGCTTTCCCCAACCCCTGCATAGCCCGCCTACCGCCCTCGCCTGCGAGAGGCGAGCGAGGCGTGCCCCCTAAGGGAGAGGGGGTAAGAAGTAAAGTGTTTCATTAGACCTCCTTCATAACTGCCCATTAGGCGCATTTTCTGTGTCAGGTCAAGCCGTTTTTCGGTTATGAACCATCATGTTCACGCCCTTAAAGCCGTTTGCCCTTCCTTGAACCTGCATCCTACTGAACAGTTATGAAGGAGGTCTATTGTTTTAGACGTTAGCTATACACCTTGTTTTTGCGTATCTGAGTCTATTTAAAAAGATGTTTGCATAGATAATGGTAAAGGCATTGTAACGCCGTGGATTGAGGGTTGTTAGTGTCATAAATGGGGTTTGTAGGGGCGTGGCGGTGTGTCCGCCCGCCGTGGATGCCGCCACTCAGGAATTCTTCGCGCTGGCCAAACGTGGATCAAGCACCACTAGCAGGGCATCGGCCAAGGCATTCCCGATAATCAACATCGTACTTGATAAAACCAGACTCGCCATGACCATGTTCGCATCGCCCGAAAGTGCGGCATTGTACATTTCCATGCCAATTCCTGGAAAGCCGAGCACAGTTTCAACCAAGACGGCTCCGCCAAAGAGGGCGGCAAATTCAAACCCTAAAATCGTCACGAGCGGGTTTAAGGCATTCCGTGCAGCATGTTTAAAAATCACGTGGGATTCATGAATCCCTCTTGCGCGGGCGGCATGGACATATTCTTTAGACAGGACATCGAGCAAATTCGCCCGCATTAAGCGTTGCATCGCAAAAATAGACCCAAAGGCCAGCACTGCAGCAGGCAGAACTAGATGCAAAAAGACATCCCACGCCTGATGATACCACGGCCATGCGAAGGCTTGCGGACTGCTAATGCCTCCGAAGGGGAGCAGCCCCGTTTCCACCACTTTCACACCGAGTACCAAGGCCAAAATAAAGGCAGGAATGGCGAGCGCGACAGAGGTTAAAAACCCCATGCCGATATCGAACATTTTTCCGCGTTGTGTGGCGGTCAAAATTCCCAACGGCACACCGAAAAGCCATGTGAGAAAGATGACAAACACATTCAGCATTAGCGTATTGCCTGCGGCTTTTGCGAGCAACCAGATCACGGATTCTCCACGGTTGTTACGGCCCAAATCACCCTTCACAAACGAGCTTAACCAGTTGGTGTACTGCGTATACCACGGTTTATCCAAGGCGAGGCGGAGGCGTTCTTTTTCGAGTGCCTGCGGACTAATCTGCGGATTCTGCTTCATCTCGGCCAAGGGGTCAATCGGTTGGCGCAATTCAATTTTATCCAGTACGTGTACCACGCCTGAAGAGGTCCATGGCGCGGGGAAATTAATCGGCCCCAGTTGAATATCAAAGCGCATGAGCATGAAGCCGAGTAAGGAAACCAGCATAATGTTTAGCGGCAGCCAGAGTAGGCGCTTAATGATTGTGGTTCCTATTTGCGCCTGCGCACCCATGATGAATTCCTTTGTAATGATGACTCTATTATACAGAGGGTCTAACGGATAGGCGAGTGTTCATTCCCTGTCCTCTTATACCCATTATATTAAGCAAGGGCGTACCCCCCTCCCAGCTCTCATGCACTTTTTGGAGAAAAAAGACGGTTCGATCACCCCTCTCCCCAAGGGGCAGAGGATAGTATTTGCTCAAAGCCTTCCTTTACGCTTTAATAAAGGTCTGTATGCGATTTAACTCATGATTCGGGGAACCGTAAATGCTCAAGTTTTTAGGTGTTGTGTTAGCGGTGGTTCTTTCCGCCATTGTTGGGGTCGTGGCGATTGGCTGGCGCATTATTGGGAAAGATTTACCCAGTGTTCCTGAACTTGTGCAAGAACGCAAACAGGAAATTATGTCGAATCAGGCATCGTCGAAAGTATACGCCAGCGACGAAAAAACCGTTATTCTCGAAAACGGAAAGTTTGTCATCCACCCTGTGAAGCTTGCAGATGTGTCTCCGCATTTCACCAAGGCACTCGTGGCTACTGAAGACCGTCGTTTTTATGCTCATAGAGGCATTGATCCTGTAGCTATTGGCCGTGCCGTGTTGCGTAATGCCAAAAGCAAAGGCATGAAAGAAGGCGGTTCCACCCTCACGCAACAGCTCGCGCGACTTCTGTTTCTCAGCAATGAGCGAACCCTTACGCGTAAGCTTAAAGAAGCTATTGTCTCGGTTCAGTTAGAAAAAGAGTTAAGCAAAGACGAGATTCTCGAGCTTTACATGAACTACGTTTATTACGGACAGGGGGCTTACGGCATTGATACCGCCAGTGAGGTCTACTTCAATAAAAAGCCGAAGGATTTAACCGTCACGGAAGCCGCCATGCTCGCGGGGATGCCTCAGGCGCCTTCGGCGTACAATCCGCTTTATGCGCCCAAACTTGCTAAAGCACGACGCAATGAAGTGATTCAAAACCTTGTTGAAGTCCGCGCCATTAGTGTAGAAGATGCGCGTAAATATCAGGCTATGCCGTTGGGGTTAAATAAAAACCTGAGCCGTCTTGCCCTCACAAACAAAGCACCCTATTTTAACCAGATGGTGGAGCAGCAGGCCAAGGATTTGCTAGGATTAGAAGAAGAAGAGTTTTGGGAGCGTGGGTTAAAGATTTTTACAACGCTTGATATGAAGGCCAACGGGGCGGCTCGTACCGCATTTGATGAACAGGCAAAAGCCTATAACCGCACGGATAAAAACAGCCAGATGATGTTGATGTCCATGAACTCTCAGACGGGGGCTATTTTGGCGTATGAAGGCGGCAAGAACTTTGTAGAAAGTCAGTATGATCGTATCCAACGTTCGCCACGTTCACCAGGCTCTACGTTTAAAGTGTTCACTTACACCGAGGCGATGCGGCAAGGCATATCGCCTTATCGTGTGATGGTGGATGCCCCCATCAGTTTTGGGAACTGGTCCCCTCATAACTATGATCGCCGATATCGTGGGGCGATGACGCTCATGCGCGCGCTGGGGATTTCAAATAACGTCATTGCCGTAAAGTTGATGAATGAACTCGGTCCCGATGCCGTGATGGCCACCGCGAAAGAAATGGGCATACAAAGCCCGTTAATTGCGAACCTGACGGCCACCCTTGGTGGATCATCCGTTTACATGGTTGAAATGGTTCGGAGTTTTGGAACGCTTTCAAATCACGGTGTGCGCGTGAATCCGCATTTTATTACCCGCATTGAAGGCAAAAACGGCGAAGTGCTTTACAAGCAGGACATTGTCAAAACCCGCGTTCTTGACGAAGGGGTTGCCGATACCATGACGACTATGCTTCAGCATGTTGCTGCCCGCGGTACAGGACGTGGTGCGCAGTACGGCGGACCCATTGCAGGGAAAACAGGCACCAGCGATGAATACCGTGATGCATGGTTTATGGGCTACACCCCAAGTACCGTTACTGGCGTGTGGGTAGGGAATGATGACAATACCTCCATGGCTAAAACCATCACAGGGGGTAGTATGCCCGCGCAAACATGGAAAACGTTTATGACCAATGCGGGCTATTCGCGTAAGGGCTTTAAACTCAATACCGCGCATACGGCGACGAAAGAACAGGCAGCAGAAGAAACCGTTGAAGACCCTGTACCGATGACGATTGAAGAAGCCGCCGAAGGGGCGGAACCTATCTTTGAAGATGCCACCACAGGCGAGCCTGATCTTGAAACCCTTCGCAGCTTTCGCACATCGGATAAGGAAGACAAGGTTGATCCAGCATCGCTGTCCCCTGCGGATGCAGAAGCGTTATTACGAAAGCGTGCTGCTCAAATCGGTCGCGAAAAGGAGCCTGTCTCTGTTCGTGAGAAGGTAAAAGACAAGGTACAGAGCATTAAAGAGAAAGTGATTCCTGCCCGAGAAGAAAAAGCCAACCCCCCTGTGCCGACTGGTGGGGCTGCTGCTGGAGCTGCCGCTCCTGTGCCTCCGCCAGCGGGATAACGATAAAGATCACGACGCTTTTCTTTTTGCATCACGATCGTTTTGATGTCGTAGCCAACGTTATGATCTTTGATACGCTTTCGGGTTGACATGGCTGGTTTCCCCCACCCCAGCATAGCCCGCCATCGGAGAGGCGTGCCCCTTAAGGGAGAGGGAGTAAGAAGTAAAGTGTATCATTTTCTTAAGCGTTAGCTATATCAGGTGGCAAGAATGTTTTTAAGTAGGACTATCACAGACAACATCAAAGAGTTTCTTCACGCGATTATAGAAATTTTCGTGCGGGCCAATTAACACGACATAAACAACTTTATTATCATCGTTGATCTGATAGGCAATGCGCCATTCAAGCCCCTGATAACGCACATGATGTGAGCGTAACATGGTGAGCGGTTGTCGGAGCTGTTCACCCAAGGCAATCGGATCAAACGCTAAACGTTCAAGGGCTGCTTTTAATTTAAGGCGCAACGGTTTATCCCATTTTTTCTGGGCTTTCATCGATGATCGCGATAGTAAAACCTGATACATGTTGCCTCATAAAGTTCGTTTGATTCAAGCACGACAGATCGCCACATCCGCTTTTTCAACTTTCTGCGAAAGGGCAAAATGCTCTTTGCAATGACGAAAGGTTAGTTAAGGTCGTCGAATGCTTCGGCTAAGGTAAACACATCACCCCGCTTGATTTCAGCCAGGCTCAGTAAAACCTGATCGAACTGATCTTCATGCAGGATGATATCCACTGTTTCAGTCGTGGTGACACAGGCTGAATACAGAAGACGACAGGCATCAAGACCTGAAGACCAGAGTGTTTCAACATTGCGAGCAAGTGACATGAGCGAAAATCCTTATAACAATGAACTGCCAAGCAGATAAAAACAGGTGGCTTCCCTATTTGTGCGGGTAGCGGTAAACTATAAGGGTGTCACCGCTCTATTGGCGGTCTACTCCATGCATAGGAACCCAACCCTTTCGTGAACATGCTTTGCTGCTGCACATATACAATAAGAACATCCATAAGTGCACTTGCCTTGCACATTTCAGAGAGAGAAATTGTAAAAGGGTTACCCCAATGATGAGTTTAAGCGTTCAAGAAACACTGACAAAATACGATATTCAACACGATCAGCTTCACGCGTGGGAATCCGCGCTAGGTATCCAGATTCCTATGGATAAGCAGGGACAGAAGCTGTATACGCGTCAGCACCTGAACCTTTTTAAGAACGTGAAGAAGCATCTTGCCTTAGGCAGAAATCTCGATCAAATCAAGCAGATTATTACCTTGCCGCCTGCCGAATCGGGGCAGGCCATCGATCGAAACATCAAGAGTGCATGGCAACACGCGCCAGCAATTCAATCTATTCCCACTTCAGTTCCTGCTATTGTGTCAAAGCTTTCTGTGTCTCTTCAAAGTGAAGCCCTTATGGCTGAATTCCAACAGAGTGCGCAAAACCTTGTCGAACAATCACACGCCCCTGAGCAAGAGATTCCTATGGAATCCTTTGCGTCGCTAGAATCAGACATTCAAGACATGGTAGATGCGCAAGCACCCGAAACAGACGTGGTTCCCGAACCAACACCCATTGAACTGGCTGAACCTGCTGAACCTGTAATTGAAACACCCGATGCTACCGCTCAAGACCCCATTGCTCATAAACCTGTGGCGGTTTCAATGCCTAAACCTCCTAAAGCGGTTCCTCCTGTTACTAAGCAAATGATCGAACGGATCTCTAAAGAAGCCAGCCCTCAAGCAGCGCATGTCGCAAGCAATATCCCTTTAGCAACTGTTGTTCACGATGCCCATCCACATTCCATGCAGATTGTGGATCGCTTGTTGACAGAAAAAGATACCCTCCAGCAGCGTTTGGTTGAAGCAGAAAAGTTGAACTCACATCTGTATAATGTGAATGCGTTATTTAACAAGAAGGTCAAAGAGCTGACTGAACTGGTTCAGAAAATGAAGGCCAATTATAATGAAGCTGATCTAATGAAGTTGATGGAAGAAAAATCCACGCTTCAGCGGCAGCTTTTAGATGCTGAACGTCATAAACTTGAAGCGCAGCGCAACGCCGAACGCGCGCAAAATATCGCCACACAATCGCAGGAAGACCAGCGTCATGCAGTCAATGAGCTTCATGCGCAACGGTCTGGCTTCAAACCGAATCGCTTTCTAGGCAATTGGAAAGAAACGATTACCCTTCGTGAAATTCAGTACGATACCTTTGGATTAAATGTTGAAGAACAACGCCAACAGCACCGATTGATTGATATGACGCCAAGTCGTATTGTCGGGAATGTGGCCTTTTTCACCACACGCTTTGCTTACCCCGATAACGAGTTATGGCAACGTATTGAAACCCTGACCTGCGTTTACCTTGATGATAGCCAGGCAGCGGGCGACTTACAAGTGGATTACATCCTTGATGGCGTGCCTGTCTGTCGCGCGATTTATACCGCGACTCTTGAACGTATCAGCTAATTTTTATGCGGGAATGAAAATGGGTCGTTACTATAGCTGACCTTGTAAATAACGAAACACTTTACGTCTTACCCCCTCTCCCTTAGGAGGGGGCATACCTCGCTCTTCCCACCTATGGCGAGGGCGGTAGGCGGGCTATGCCTAGGGAGTGGGAAACCAACCCGCTCAAACTGGAAGTGTTTCAACGTTTTTTGGTGTGGTTATAGAGATGAAAATAGCAATTATTAAAATCCCTTCCTTCGCTAAAGCTTAACAAACTCTTCAGAGAGCGACGCTGTATTTAGCACCACTTTCATATATCCTTGAGTCCATTATATTATTCTTTGGACATCCTGTAGATGAAGCTCAAGATTCTTAACGCCATTGAAACCCTGCGCAACAACTTCTGGTTTATGCCCGTATTGCTCGTCATTGTGGCGCTTATTGCCAGTCAGGTGACGTTGATGATGGATGATCATTTCTTTGAAAGTGCGGATGTCAACATCCCCTACTGGCTCTTTCAGGGAGGGACTGAAAGTGCCCGCGCGGTTGTTACGGTTGTAGCTACAAGCGTAGGAACGATGCTTAGTTTAGCAGTGTCGATCACAATGGTTGTCTTCACGCTATCCGCGTCGCAATACGGCCCACAAGTCCTGAGAAACTTCATTGTTGATAGCCGCAGTCAGGTGATTCTTGGCGGTTTTATTGGGTTTTTTGTTTACTCTCTTATGGTACTGCGAACGATTTCATCGGTTGGGAATGTCGAGTATGTGCCCCAAATTTCGGTGACGCTTGTCTTGGCGATTGGTGTTATAGCGATGTTTTTGCTGGTTTACTTTGTCAATCACATTGCTCAGGGCATGCGTGTTGAGACCTTACTGGAATCCATTGGCCGAGAGCTACACGGAACCATTGATCTGCTCTACCCTCCTCTAAAAGCACAAGAGCGGCATAACGAAGATAATGATTCACCGAGACATGAAGAAGTGCTACGTCCTACGGAACTGGATGTCATGGATGAGGAAATGACCTCGCTTGAACAGGCTTTGGACGAATCTCAACATACGATTGACTTGCCTCATTCAGGTTATAGACATTCCAATAATTAGTGATTCTTCTTCAATATGTGTTCTAGGGCTTCTCCAATCGTAAGTTTCATCCATTTTCTCAGCCGTCGAATACGCGCTTTTAAAACAGACCACCACTGCTCT
>Ga0163144_10019624_pt1 | contig 13583 bp, 12 predicted proteins | sample OliLak19BULKMAT1_FD_123175 | JGI IMG/M metagenome (GOLD analysis project Ga0163144, IMG submission 123175) | Freshwater microbial mat bacterial communities from Lake Vanda, McMurdo Dry Valleys, Antarctica - Oligotrophic Lake LV.19.BULKMAT1 | ecosystem: Environmental > Aquatic > Freshwater >... | reverse complement strand
GTGCTGCGGTGGACTGGAGTGGTCTGCCAAGCAAGCGATTGAACAGAGCGGCTGGCGGGGACGGTTGGAGATCATCACGGTGCCGATTGCCGCTTGAACGTCAGTCAACGTCCAGCTGTGCCTTACGAAAAACCCCCCGCTTGATAGGCGGGGGGTTTTGTTCGTCCAGTTTAACACCGGCCTTCACTAACGAAACTTAGGCGATGGCGCGATCGCCATGGCGCATGCTGTGATGGGCATCCTTGTCGTGGAGTTTGCGCAATTGGGCCGCGCACTTGTCGGCAACCACATCTATGGCGGCATACACCGTCTCTTCTGCGTCGTGAGCGATGACGTCCTTGCCGTGGGGCAAGTGCATGTCGGCATCAACCCGATATCCGCCCTTTTCAGCGTGGTGAATGGTGACGTGGATCTTGGTCAGCTTGGCATTGAATTTCTTCAAGCCGCCGAGCTTTTCGGTGATGTAACTGCGGATCCGGTCAGAGATCTCGAAGTGTACGCCGGTGATCTGGATTTCAGGCATGACGGATGGTCTCCCGTCGGCGATCGGCTTCCCCTGTGCCGGTCTCTGTTAGGTTTTCTGTGAGGTGGGGATGCCCTCACGGTTTTATTGTAGCCAATGCGGCAGGCACCAGTCAATGGTAATCCGTGCGGCTATACCCGCAGACGTCGAGCGCACCGATTCACGACCAGGATTCTTCCGCCCGTCGCAGATACCTGTCAATTCAGGGTTTACAGCCGAATTGGAAATCGTCCGCCGAAGGCTCGCGGGCATGCTCGGCAAGGAATCCGGCAATGCGTACCGCTGCCAGCTGTGCTATCGGTCCGAGCGCGTCTTCGGCGAAGCGATGCCCGGCGCCCGCGACCACCTCAAGCCGGCTGTGATCGCATACGGCCTGCAACTGCTTCAACAATGCCTCGGCCTGGGCGATCGGCACCTCATGGTCAGCATCGCCGTGCATGAGTAGCGTCGCCGGAATGGCCGACAGGTCCGCATGCACGGGCGAATGATCGCGGTGCCGGCCCATGGCAAAGCGGTCGCAGGCAGGTTGATGGGCGGCTGCCGTCCCCTGTCCGGGTTCCAAGGTCGCGAGCGCGCCGCACGCGACCACTGCACGCACCGTCTGCTTGCGCGCCAGCCGCGGCGCCAAGTTGAACGCTGCCAGCGAACCGCTGCCGTGGCCAAGCAGGGCGATCGAGCGGCCTTCGAAGCCCAGCACACCAGCCTCCTCGATCGCCTTGTTTGCCGCATCGTTCAGATCAGACAACACTTCATCACCGGTTCGCGCACCGTCACCCAGCGGACGATGTCCGAGATTCGCCACGGCGACGCCGAGGCTGGCAAGCAACAGGGCGAATCCACGCTGGGCCTCGCAACGTCCGTCCGCCCACCAGCCCCCGCCGATACAGCACAGCAGGGACCCGGCGGCGCCATCCGGCACGAAGACATCAATGCGCTGACGCAGATGGTTGCCGTAAGGAAGGGAGAGCGTGGTGGCGATGGGCATGGGAACCTTGGTCGTCTGGAGTCAGGGCAGGAGTTGATTACATGCGCTCGGGCGGGATCAGCCCAAGCAGGCGAAGACCCTCGCCGATCGCACCGCGCGCAATGCGCACCAGTTGCAGTCGGGCGGCGGCAAACCGGATATCGTCGCACAACACGCGGGCGGTCGGCTCTCGACCGCCTGCAGTCAACCAGGTTGAGACGGCTCCGGCAAGTCCGAGCAGGGCTTGAGCCACGATGCTCGGTTCGTCGGCCTCGACGGCACGTTCCAACTGACCCTGCAAGCGAGCAATGGCCAACAGCACGGCCTTCTCGTCGTCACGTGCCAGCAGGCGCGGATCACCTGCTTCGGCCTGTGGGTACAGGTCGGCGAACTTGCGCTCGATCGAACACAGGCGGGCGTGACTGAACTGGATATACGGACCGGTCTCGCCATCGAAGCGCAGAGCCTCTTCGAATTTGAACTTCACATCGTTGGTGCGCGCGTTCTTCACGTCATTGAAGACCACGGCACCGACTCCGACAGCGCGAGCGATGGCTTCACGTTCGTCGCCGACGATCTCGGGATTCTTCTCCGCCACGATGGCGCGGGCGCGGTCGACGCCTTCCTCAAGGACTTCGCGCAGCAGCATGATCTTGCCGCCTCTGGTGCGTCCACGTGCCCAGCCGGGCTCCAGGCCTTCGCCGGGTTCATCATTCCACATCAGAACGATACCGAAGCCGATATGACGCAGCCGATCTGCATAGGGCCGGCCGAGCAGCTTGGCCGCCGCGAACCACTCCTGGAAATGCAGCGACTGGCCGAGGTCTACCACATAGAGGGATCGGTCGTAGGTGAACTCGCGGAAACGGTCGTCGGCAGCAGCCAGATCGCGAGTCGCATAGAGTGTTCCGCCATCGGCGCGCTTCAGCAGCATCGGCTTCTTGAACTGCTTCAAGCCGTGTGCAGCGAGATCCACAACCGTCGCTCCCTGATCTATGCTGGTCAGACTCTTGCCTTCCAGTTCGGCCAGCACGGGAGCCATCTTGTCTTCGTAGTGGGCCTCGCCCTTCCACGAATCGAAGTCGACGCCCAGCAAGGCGTACACCCGCTTGAACTCGGCCAGTGAGGCGTCCTTGAAAATCTGCCAGAGATGGCGGGCCTCAGCGTCGCCGTCCTCGAGCTTCTTGGACCAGCGGCGAGCGTCTTCTTCCAGCGCGGGATCGGCTTTGGCCGCCTGGCTGGCGCGCACGTACAGTTCATTGAGGAAGGTGACGCGATCGGCGGCAGCCTCCAACTGCGTCAAAGTCAGTCCTTCGCGGGTCCATCCGCTGATCAGCCTGCCGAAAGCGGTGCCCCAATCGCCGAGAAAATTGATCCGTACGACTTTCCAGCCGGCAGCGCCATAGATGCGCGCCAGGCTATTGCCGATCATGGTCGAGCGGATGTGGTGGAAGGCGAGGTGCTTGGCGATGTTCGGACTGCTGAAGTCGATGCAGGCCGTCTTGCCTGCTCCGGCGCGCGAACGTAGCGCCAGGGTTGGGTCAGCGGACAGGGCAGGAATCAACGCCGCTGCGACCTGCTCGGCCGGGAAGACCAGATTCAGGAAAGGCCCAGCCGCAGTTGCCTGGGCCAACCCGGCCTGGTTGACCGCCTCGGCAAGTTCGGCGGCCAACTTCGGTGGAGGGACGCCCTTGGCCTTGGCCGGCTGGAAACACGGGAAAGCCAGGTCCGCCAGCACGCCTTTTGCAGGAGGTCCCAGCAACCGCGCCAACTCGGCGGGCGGCAGCGCAAGACGATCGGAGATGAGCGCCAGCACCGGCGCAGTAACGAGGTCCAGCATGGGGGCGAGCATCCTGGCGGGCGGGGTGGCCCGGCAAGCTCCCCTCGGTCAGTGGATCAGAGCAGTCGGCGCAGACTGCAGCCACTGAGCACATCGTGCAGGGCACGACGGCGCAGCATGATCGCGGGGATTGCCAAGGGCCACAGCAGGGCGACCAGCAGCCAACGCGCCAAAGACCGGCCATAACTCGGCAGCGAACGGTCAGGCCCGATGATGATCAGCCCGAAGCGACGATGGCCCCACGGCGCGCCACGCAGGACGGTCGGCAGTACCAGCATGGCCAGCAGACCGCCAGCCGTGGCCATTGCAGCCAATCCGGCTCCGACCATCAGTACCACCATGGCTGCGGGGTTGCCGCCCGCAGCGCCCTGGGACAATCCGATTCCAGTCTGCAGTCCCGACGGATGCAGAAAAGACAACAGGATTCCGATAAATCCTGCGGGCGACGGCGGTGCCAGTCTCGGCAGACCATCGACCACTCCCGCTCCTGCCAGCGTGAGCGCCCAGGCCAGCACCAGGATGGCCACCATGAGTCCGATGCCCAACATGACCGCGGCAAGAGTCCCATCATAGACCCCGGCCAGGAGTCGCGGCCAGGCAGCCGGCTGAGCCGGCGTCGGAGGCTCCAGGGCACCACTGCGGTTGGCCGCCAGCATCGGTGCATCCAGGTTGGTGGTCGACGGAGCCCGTCGCTGCTGCGGCCGTGGCGGAGTATCGCCGGTACGAAGGGCTTCGAGTGGCGAGGTGATGCTGCCCGGCGCTGGCGCTGGCTGCATCGCCGATTGCCGGGCAGAGTCGGCCGGGCCGGCCACCGCGACTGACGAGGAGGAGATCGCCGCCAGGATGCCTGGGTCGATGCCCCGACCGCCTGAGCCCGGTTGGCCAGGAGACAGCGACACCGCGTCCAGCATCGCGTCCGTATCGCTATGCGCTACGGTTCGTCGAGTGGTTGGATCCTGGGCCCCCTCGGCCTGACGCGGATGCGGCTGAGTTTCGTCGATTGACACCATCAGCACAACTGGACCGCAGACGACCACCTGCCCATGATGCAGGAAAGTCCGTCCGCTAATCCGCTGGCCATCAACCAAGATGCCATTGCGTGAGCCAAGTTCTTCGACCAGCAGCTGGCGACCCTCGACCGTGAACCGGGCATGGTTGCGAGACAGCCGCGGATCATCGATGCGCACATCACAGCCGGAACCACGCCCGAGTACACTCATGCCACCAGGCAGGACCCAGGATCCGAAAGTACCATGGATACGGACAGCCATGGACGACAGAGGATCGGACGAGTTGCCAACCGGCAAGAGAAATGGCTGGGGTGCTCAGACCAGCTTGGCGCGAATGAGCGGAGGCTGACCACCAGCCACCAGGATGGTCTTCTGCGCATGGCCTTGACCGGTGGTGACCGTACAAATGCATCCCGTCAGGCCTTCTAGCAATCCTTCGACCGCGCGATTCGCCCGGCCGTCTTCAGGTGGGGCGGCGATGCGCAGCTTCAGCCGATCCCCCAGGACACCGGCAACCATGCTCCGACTGGCACCGGGTACCACCTTGACCCGCAGCTCGCAGCCACCGGGAACGACAACTAACCAGGTCATCCACCACCCAAGGCGCGTTTGAAGGTCCTGGTCTGAGTGACGATGGGCAGGAACACCACTACTTCGGTGCCGACACCGGGCTCGGAGTCGATACGCAAGACCCCTTCGTGGTCCTTGACGATCCGACTCACCACCGACAAGCCCAGACCCGTCCCCTGCGGCTTGGTCGACCAGAATGGCGTAAAGATGCGTTCCTGCAGGTCGCGCGCAATGCCGGCTCCGGTGTCGGTGACCGACACGCGGAGGGCGTTCTGCTCAAGCGGATTGTCCTCGCCAGCGAATTGAGCAGACAGATGGAGTCGACGGGTCGGCCGGTCGCGCATGGCCTCCATGCTGTTGACCGCCAAGTTGAGTAGGATCTGGCGGATCTGATCCGGATCGGCTGAGACGGTGGGAAGGTCTTCGGCGATCGTCGTGGTCACGACCAGGCCGGTCGGCGCATCCTGCCGGGTCTCGATCAACAGAATGGCCTCACGCAGGATCGGTTCCAGTTCCACCTCAGTGCGCACTGGCGGACGCAACCGCGACAGCTCAAGAAAGTCGCCCACGATCCGTGCCAGGCGGTCGGATTCCGAGACAATGACCTGGGCGAGCTGGGCATCCTCTGCACGTCCGCTGCGCGCCGCCACCTCGGCCAACTCCTGGGCGCAACCGCGCAGGCTGGTCAGCGGGTTGCGTACCTCGTGAGCGATGCCGGCCGCCATCTCACCTAGTGCGGCCAGGGCTTCGGCCCGACGGGCGCTGTCCTCTAGCAGGCGAAGGCGGGTCTCATCGGCGATCACCAGGGTGCGGCCGATAACCTGACCTCGGCGCCCCTTCAGCTCGGTGACGCGCAGCACCAGCTGCCGTCCGCCAGGGGTCTGGTGACGCTCCAGGGCAGGCACTCGCAAACCACCCAACAGGTCACGCACATGGGCCAAACCACTCCCGGCCAGGGCACGTTCGACCGCGACGCCGGCAAGTGGCGCCGACGATAATCCCAGCAAACGGGCCGACTCGGCATTGGCGTAGGCGACGTTGCCGGCACGATCGACCGCCAGTACCCCTTCTCCGAGTTGATCGAGCACCCCACCGGCAAATACCCGACTTTCCAACAAACGACGAGCTAACTGGCCGGCCAAGACATCGACCAGGAACAACGCTGCGATCTGCACCGCCAGATTGCCGAGTACGCGGCCCGGCGCGAAGAGGTCGGGGGCGGTGAGGGAGGAAGGAAACGGGGAGCGATCACTGAGGTAGAAGGCCGCCGTTATACTCAGCACCATGCCGCAGAGCGATGGCAGCAGGAAACGCAGGTATCCCGGCATTACTAAATTGCCGATCAATACGACCGCGAACAGCAATACGACGCCTGGCGAGGCCACCCCACCGGTCCAGAACAGCAGGAGACCGATCCACACTACGTCGAACACCAAGTGCAAGGCCAGCTGCCAGCGCGAACGCACCCACGAGACACTCATCGCCAACACCGCGGCCAGCGCGCACACCGCAACCAGCAGGAGGCGCGCACGTTCGAGGGCGGCCAAGGCCTCACCGGCCTGACCGGAAGCGAACAGCGACACCGTGCCCAGTCCAAGAGCGAGCAGCAGCAGCCGCAGCAGCGACAGCAAGCGCGCCTGGCCGGCCACGATGGATTGATTTTCGATCATGACGGGCTGAATCCTGGCATCCAGGATCTTAGACGATGCCACCATCCGAAATGGTGATGCCACGCATCATCATGCGTAGCTCTTCGGGGTTGGGCGCCGCAGCCAAGGCGGTATCCATGCTGATCTTTTTCTGCTTATAGAGTCTGTTGAGCGCTGCGTTGAACGTCTCGCAACCGTTCTCACGGTCCTTGTTCAGGGCGTCTGAGACTTTGGCGAACTCGCCATCGAGGATCAGCTTCTTCATCAGCGGCGTGATGAACATGATCTCGACCACCGGGTACATGGTGCCTTTCTCGACTCCGGGCAGTAGCTTCTGGTTGAGGATGCAGCGCAGATTGAAGGCCAGCGAGGTGCGGATCTGCGGATGCTTGTCGGTCGGGAACAGGTCCATGATACGACCGAGGGTCTGCGCCGCGCCAGACGAGTGGATGGTTCCGAATACGAGATGGCCAGTTTCCGCCGCGGTCAGCGCGGTCTCGAAGGTCGGGCCATCGCGCATCTCGCCCAACAGCATGACATCGGGATCCTCGCGCACAGCTGAGCGCAACGCATCATCAAAGGTAGCCACATCGGTGAAAACTTCACGCTGGTTGATCAAAGCTTTGTCGTCGACGAAGACGTATTCGACGGGATCCTCGATGGTCAGGATATGGCAACGGCGGCGATGGTTGATGTCGTCGAGGATGGCGGCCAGGCTAGTCGACTTGCCGGAACCGGTTATGCCCCCGACCAGGACAAGACCTTGCTCATAATCGGCGCATTTCCTGATCGGCACAGGCAGGTTGAGTTCCTCGTAGGTCGGCACCTTCGGTTTCACCCGGCGCACCGCCGCCGACAGCTTGCCCAGCGATTTGAAGACGTTGCAGCGGAATCGCCCGACCCCTTCGATGCTATGCGAGAAGTCAGCGTAGCCTCGCACCTTCATCTCGCCTTGCAGCCGCTCATCGAGCAGCGGAACCAGCAGTTCATCGACCTGTTCATTGGTCAGCGGCGGGCTTTTCAGCCGGACAAGGTCACCGCCAACCCGGAAGACGGGAGGTTCCCCGATCCGCACATGCAGGTCGGTGGCGTTGTGCTTGCCCATGGCGGCAAGGAGATCATTGATGGTCATGGCTAGCCTACTCTAACGGCAGATGCCGCGGCTGCATCTATCTCGCCGGTACGGCCATGCGGTGAGAGTGACGGACATGGCGGCTATGCCTGCACCCCGTACTGCTTGAGCTTGGCATAAAGCGTCGAGCGATCGATCGCCAGGATCTCGGCGGCCTGCTTCTTGTTGCCGGCGCAGCGCTCCAGCACACGCAGAATGTGGGCCTTCTCGACCGCAGCGAGGCTGGCCATCGGGGCGTCGACCTGCACGGTCGCGGCCTCGGCCTTCATCTCCGGCGGCAAATCGGCGGGCGTGATCTGCGCACCATTGGCCATGATCGAGGAACGCTCGATGACATTGCGCAACTGGCGAACGTTGCCAGGCCACGGAAAACGCAGTAGCAAAGTGCGCGACTCGGGCGTCAGCCGTTTGGCGGTCTGACCAAGCCGCTTGGCTGACTCGCCCAGGAAATGGTCGATCAATGCCTCGATGTCAGCCGGACGTTCGCGCAGCGGCGGCAAGGTGACGACCAGGACATTGAGACGATGGAAGAGGTCTTCACGGAAGCGGCCAGCCTTGACCTCTTCTCCCAGATCGCGATTGGTCGCCGCAATGAGCCGCACATCGACCTTGCGCAGACCGCCATCGCCAACCCGTTGGATCTCGCCTTGTTCTAATACGCGCAGCAGCTTGGCCTGGGTCCCCAGCGCTAGTTCGCCGACCTCGTCGAGGAAGAGGGTCGCAGCGTCTGCCAGTTCGAACATGCCGGGTCGCGTCTCGTCCGCCCCGGTGAAGGCGCCTTTGACATGGCCAAACAGCGTACTTTCGACGAGATTCTCGGCGATTGCCGCGCAGTTGACGATCTGGAGCGGCTTGTCGGACCGCTTCGACTGCTGATGTACCGCGCGCGCGACCAGCTCTTTGCCTGTACCACTTTCACCAAGCACCAGGACCGGAGCGTTGGTCGGCGCGGCACGGCCGATGAACATCTGCACGGCTTCCATCACGGGGTCGGTACCGACCAGTTGCACCGTGGCGCGGCGCGGCGCGACCGCCAGACGCTCGACCTCGGACGTCAACTGGGCGACTTGCTGGGTGTTGGCCAACTGCACCGCCAGCTGGTTGGCCACTGCGGCTAGGAATTCGAGATCGGTGCGCGTGAACGGCTTGGACCCGCTGATGCGATCGACATACAGCAGAGCGTGGACCTCATCGCCAACACGCATCGGCGCCGCCATCGCGGACGTCACGCCAGCGGAGACCATCGACTGCGATGGAGCCAAATCCGCATCCGGGGTGGCATTGCGGGCAGTGGGCGGCAAGGCGACCAGCAACGGTTCACGACGGACACGGATCTCGGCCAGAAGCGTACGGGCAAACGGCGCGGTGCCCCAGCGCGCCCGCAACCGCTTCTCGTGCGGCGGCCACAGGCTCCAGCCGGACTCGTCGGGCAAGAACACCGCGACCCGGTCGCCTTCTAGTGCTTCGGCGGCAACATCATCGAGGATATCGAACAGTTCGTCGCGACCGCGCGCGCCATTGCTCTGCAGGACGATGTGATGGAGCAAGGCGAGATAGGCGTTGACCCGATCTGCGCCCGCAATCTGCAGCAGCCCACTGGTATGGGTCTTGTCGAGGCCGAGGACGGTCTCGCCACCGACCGAGGCCAGTTCCGAAGCTGTGGCCGGCGCTTTGCTTTCGAAGCGCAGCCAGGTGCGGCCGATGCGGAAGGTCGCGCCATCCTGCAGCGGCAGCGAGTCGATGCGACCGTCTTCACTCCATGTCCCGTTGCTGCTGCCGAGGTCCTTGATATGCCAACGCCCGTCCCGGCGGGCCACCTCACAGTGGACCCGGCTGGCCTTGACGTCGGGCAGGCAGATGGCGTTTTCGGGTTCACGGCCAATGGTGCCGCGATCGCCTGCGATCTCGAATACCCGGCCCTTGTCCACCCCATCGATGATACGCAGCAGCGGCATTGGAACACAGTGTGTCGTCCCGGATGGCGCCTGCCAGCGGTCGCCGCCTCTACTCCCCGACGACGTCGTCGATGCTGTCGTGAGACTTGTAGATTCCTGACAATCCCATGACGTTTAGCGACCTCATGACGGTTTCTTTGGCACGGATCAGGTGGATCGTCGCACCTGAACGGTTGGCCTCCATCATGACAAAGGCGACCAGACCGATTGCCGGGGATGCGATCGACTCGCACATGCTGAGGTCGACGATCAGGCCTTTGAGTCTGCGGGTTGCTAGGATCGGCCGGACCTCAGTGGCGACGTAACGAAAGTCGCGCTGCTGGGCCTTGCCCTCAATGCGCAGGACGAGATGTCCCCTCAGCCTGACCAGCAGGATCCGGCATTCGTTGGAGGCGTACTTGCCGCTGGCATTGAAGGCGTCGACCAGGGACTCGTAGGCAGCTGAGCTTGCTGTCCGTCCGGTACCTGATTCCACGTTTCCCATGTGGTGAGACTAGAGCCTCGTCCGAATTCACCAGTATGTCCCAATTTCCTGGCCGGGAAAAATCTGGCCCGGGATGTGCTAGACAGGGCGATCACAGCGTCATCCTGACGCGCCCATCGGAAACCCATGGCCAAACGCGACTACTACGACGTCCTCGGAGTCGGCAAAGATGCCGGCGAAGACGAGATCAAAAAGGCCTACCGTAAGCTGGCCATGAAATTCCACCCGGACCGCAATCCGGGGGACAAAGAGGCCGAAACCAAGTTCAAAGAGGCTGCCGAGGCCTACGAGGTCCTGTCCGACCAGCAGAAGCGCGGTCGCTATGACCAGCACGGCCATGCCGGAGTCGACGGAATGGGTCATGCTGGCCAGGGCTTCGGCTCGATGGACGACATCTTCGCCCAGTTCGGCGATGTCTTCGGTGGACGTAGCGGCGGCATGTTCGACGAGCTGTTCGCAGGCCGCGGGGGTGGCCGGGATCGCAACCAGGGTGCCTCGCTGAAGCTTGGTCTGGAAATCACCTTCCGCGAATCCGTGTTCGGCTGCACCAAGACCATCGACCTCAAGCGCAACGAAGGCTGCAAGACATGTAGCGGCAGCGGCGCGAAGCCGGGCACCAAGCCAACCGTTTGCCGCGTGTGCAACGGCCACGGCATTGTCCGACAAGGCCAAGGATTCTTCGTCGTCCAGACCACCTGCCCGCATTGCGGTGGCGTCGGCAAGGTCGTCTCCAGCCCCTGCGGCGACTGCGAAGGCCAAGGCGTCAAGCCCGAAAAGGTGACCATCCGGGTGCGCATTCCGGCCGGCGTCGAGGACGGCGTCCGCCTGCGCGTTGGCGGCGAGGGCGAGCCCGGCCGCGACAGCGGACCACGCGGCGATCTCTATGTCTACGTCCAGGTCAAGGCGGACGGATTTTTCGAACGCCACGAGAACGACGTGGTCTGCAAGGTGCCGGTCACCTACGCCCAGGCCTCGCTCGGCGCCGAGATCAGCGTGCCGACCCTGGACGGCGAGGCTTCGCTGCGCATCCCCGCCGGCACCCAGCCGAACGAGCTGCTGCGCATGCGCGGACTCGGTGTCCCCAGCAGCAGTGGGGGGCGTCGTGGCGACCAGATCGTGGTCGTGCAGGTCAGCGTGCCCAAGAAGCCGACCAAGGAGCAGCGCGAGCTGATCGAGAAGCTCGGAACTATTGAAGACGCCCAAGGCGAGCAGCGCGGCTTCTTCGAACGCATCAAGGCGATGTTTAAAGAATGACGCTTCCGGAAGACCCGCTTCGCCCGCGCCGAACCCGAACCAACCACGAGCTCCCATGACCGACCAGACCTCCCAGCAGACTGACAGCCCGGACTCGGATCCCGAGACCATCACCGTCCCGACCGCCGAATTCGAGGCGGCCAAGGCCCAGGCCCTGGAGTGGAAAGAACGCTGCATGCGCAACCAGGCGGAGTTCGAGAATATCCGCAAGCGCCTACGCAAAGACGCAGACGAGGCCCGTACCCGGGGCATCGTTCACTTCGTCCGTCCGATCCTCGACCAGCTCGACAATCTCGACCGCGCCATCAGTTCGGCGTCTCCCGAGACCTTCGCGCAGTTCGCGCAGGGCGTGACCATGATCCGGGAAAGCCTCGGTGCCTCGCTCGCCGCTGCCGGCATCGAATCCATCACCATCGAAGGCGTGTTCGACCCGGCTGTCCATGAGGTACTTGCTGAGGAAGCCCGCGACGGCCTCGCGAAAGGCACCATCCTGCTGTCCCACCGCAGCGGCTGGAAGCTGAAGGATCAACTGATCCGCAGTGCCCAGGTGGTGGTGGCGAAGTAGTCCCTCCGGGGCATCATCCCGCCATGGACCAGCCGATCCGCAGGCCCTTCCCCGTCGCCCTAGTTGGCGCCGGTCCCGGTGATCCCGGACTGCTGACGGTGCGGGCCGCCGAGTTGATCCGTTCAGCCGATTGCGTGGTGCGCGACTACCTAGTCGGCCCACGTATCCTCGCGCTGCTGCCAGACGGGGCGGTGGTCCATGACGTCGGCAAGCGCGGCCATGCCACTTCGAAGAGCCAGGCCGCGATCAACGACCTGCTCGTGACCTGCGCCCGTAGGCATTGCCGCGTCGTGCGGCTCAAGGGGGGGGACCCCTTCGTCTTCGGCCGTGGTGGCGAGGAGGCGCAGGTGCTGGCCGCCGCCGGCATCCCCTTCGAGGTCGTGCCCGGCATCACCAGCGGCATCGCCGTGCCGGCCTATGCCGGCATCCCGATCACCCATCGCGCCGCCTCCGCCTCGGTTGCCTTCGTCGCCGGGCATCTTCAGGACGGCCCCGGTGTCGACTGGGCGGCCTACGCCAAGGTCGAAACGTTGGTGCTGTACATGGGCATGCAGCACCTCGCCGAGCATTGCGCGGCGCTGATTGCGCATGGCCGCAACCCGGACACCCCAGCAGCCTCGATCCAGTGGGGCACCCTGCCGCAGCAGCGCACCGTCACTGGCACCCTAACCACGTTGCCGGCCCTGGTGACGGCGGCGGGACTTGGCGCCCCGGCCATCACCGTAGTCGGCGACGTGGTGCGCTATCGCGACGACATCCGCTGGTTCGACAACCGCCCGCTGTGGGGCCGGCGCGTGCTGGTCACCCGCGCCAGTGGCCAAGGAGGACGCCTCGCCGCCGCGCTCGAAGCGCTCGGCGCCGAGGCCGTGCTCGCCCCGTTGCAGCGCTTCGTGCCCGACGCCGACGCCGCGGTCGACGCCGCCCCCGGCCATGCCTGGATCGCGTTCACTTCGAGCAATGCTGTCGACGCGGTGTTCGCCCGCCTCGATGAACTCGACCGTGATGTGCGCGCGCTCGGGCCAGTGCGCATTGCAGCCGTCGGGCCAGGCACGGCAGAAGCACTGCGCCGTCGTGGCATCTATCCCGATCTCGTCCCTCCAACCGCCGACGCCCCGGCCCTGGCCGCCGTTCTGATCGCCGTTGGTGGTGGTTCCGTGCTGCTGCCGCAGGCTGACGAGGCCCTGCCCGAACTGGCGGCTGACCTCCGCGCTGCCGGATGGCGGGTCAGCGCCATCATCGCCTATCGCACCGAGGTCCAGACCATTGATGCCTCGGCCCTCGGTCGACTCGATGCCATCACGGTCGCCTCCGCAGCTACTGCCCGCCGGCTGCGCGACGCTTTCGGCAACGCGGCCATCGCCACGCTGCGCTCGGCCGGTTGCCGCATTGTCGCCATCGGGCCGCGCACTGCTGCCGCTTGCGCCGAACTCGGCTGGCCCGCTGACGGGATCGCCGACACTCCGTCACCTGCTGCGGTCGCGGCCATGGTCGCGCGCTGCCTCGGACCTGCATAAACCGTTACGAATTCCCTGAAAGTCCTGGAAAACGTAGGTGAAGTCGATTGGGGGCAAAGCGAACCCTGGCCCCTGTAGGCGCAGACGCTCGACCGGAGGCTTCTTCGCTGCCATGCGCCATGC
>Ga0163144_10019622_pt1 | contig 13584 bp, 15 predicted proteins | sample OliLak19BULKMAT1_FD_123175 | JGI IMG/M metagenome (GOLD analysis project Ga0163144, IMG submission 123175) | Freshwater microbial mat bacterial communities from Lake Vanda, McMurdo Dry Valleys, Antarctica - Oligotrophic Lake LV.19.BULKMAT1 | ecosystem: Environmental > Aquatic > Freshwater >... | reverse complement strand
GGGCTGGAACAGCTCGGCGCGGATGCCGAGCGCCAGCATCCCTCCGGTGATGAACATGGCGAAGCTGAACCACAGGTACAACGTACCGATGTCCTTGTGGTTGGTCGTGGTGATCCAACGCATCACCCCGCCGGGATAGTGGGCGTGATCGTGATCGTGGCCGTGAACGGCTTCCATGTTCGAACTCCTGGTCGGTGTTTCGCGAATGTTCGGTTCGGGAGAGCTGCCGGCTACTTCGACAGACTCACCATGTGATCCACGGCCGCCTTGACATCGGCGTCGGAGAGCGCGGGATTGCCGCCCTTGGCCGGCATGATGCCCTTGCCCTCGAGCGCATGCTCGTAGAGCGCGTCCTTGCCTTGGGCGATTCTCGGCGCCCACACGGCCTTCTCGCCGACCTTGGGCGCGCCGGCCACGCCCGTCATGTGACAGGCCGCGCAGCCGCCTTCGAACGTCTTCTTGCCGTCGGCCGGACCGGCCGAAGCGGCGGCGGCGAGTTTCTCGGGCGCGGCTTCGGCAGCGGGTACAAGCGTCGCAGCCGTCTCAGGGGCAGCAACCGCGGTGTCCTTCGCTTGTTTCGAGGCCCATGCCCTGAATTCTTCCTCGCTCACGACCTTGACCACGATCGGCATGAAGCCGTGCTCCTTGCCGCACAGTTCCGCGCACTGGCCGCGGAACTCGCCGATCTTCTCTGCCTTGAACCATGTGTCGCGGATGAAGCCGGGGATCGCATCCTGCTTGACGCCGAAGGACGGAACCCAGAACGCGTGGATCACGTCATTCGCGGTGGTGAGGATCCGCACTTTCTTGCCTACCGGCACGACCATCGGGTTGTCCACCTCGAGCAGGTAGTTCTCGCTTTTCTGGACCGACTTGTCGTAGATCTGGTCCATGGGCGTGGCCAGACCCGAGTAGAACTTTATGCCGTCGCTCACGCCCGCCAGCGAGCCTTCCCCGCGGATGTATTCGTAACCCCATTTCCACTGGTATCCAACGGCCTTGATCGTCAGATCGGCGTTGCTGGTGTCCTTCATCGCGATGATGGTCTTCGTGGCCGGATAGGCCATTCCCATCAGGATGAGGAACGGGACCACGGTCCAGATCACCTCCACCGTGGTGTTCTCATGGAAATGCGCAGCCTTGTGTCCGACCGATTTCCGATGCTTGAAGATGGAGTAGAACATGGCGCCGAACACCAACACGAAGATCACGAGACAGATGATCATGATGTTCGTGTGCAGGCTGTAGATCTGCTCGGCGATCGGCGTGGTCGGATCCTGAAGATTCAGCTTCGCGTCAGCGAGCGCGCTCCCGGTACAGGCGGCTGCACCCGCGGCAACCAGCCTCCGCATCATCGTTCTCGTCATGCTGCCCAAGCCTCCTGATTCAAATATCGCCAAGCCGCCTGCGCAGCTCGTCTGCGACCGCGATCCGCTGCGCATCGGTGAGAAACTCGCCGATCTCGACCTCGCGTCCGTGGGATCGCATCGACAGCCCGCCGCGGGCACGTCCCTCGCCTCGCGTCACGATCACGCGAGCCCAGCAGCGGCTGAATTCATGACTCGCCGTTCTACCCATCCGGGTCTGTTCCACAATCACCCGATCCCCGTCGATGGTGATCGCCTCCCCATCCCCGGTGCAACGATCGAGAACCATCAACGACGCGTACAGGAACGCCATCTCCACCCGCGCGAACGGGACCACGTACCACGCGCCGTTGAGTGCCCAAACCGTTGCGATACCGAGCGAAACGACAAGTATTGAAACGAAGAACCAGCGCCGGCCCGAACGGGACAGGGAAAGGTTGCGACCAACGACGAGCGTCTTCCCTTCCGCCGACCCATGCACGTGCCGCATCGTTACTCCCTCGCCGCTCGCGTCGATGCTCCGGCGGGCGGACCTCGCGGGTTCTCCAAAAAAGCCTTCGGAATCTAGCATAGGCGTCTCCTGCGAGGCAAGCCAAAACACTGGGCAATTGTGTTCAATCGAGTCTTGTTCAACCCGCCCGGGATGCGGGTTCAGCGCGGTCTTCCCCGGTGCACGCGAATGACTTGAGTTCCATTTAGCATGCGGGAGGGGTCCTGTCCCGGTTTCCATGCATGTCCGTAGACAATCTCGAACGTCAGGCAAATTCGGCATTCTGGAACGTCCGATTCCAGGGCACCGATCATCCGCGCCCAACCCGCTTTGCCCATCAGCCCTCGATTGCGGTCGACATGCGCGACCACCGAACCGAGTTCGCGCAACTCGTGCAAGAGCGCGACAGCGCTCGGATACGTGAGCGTAATCGCTTCCATGTCCATCACCGGATCGGCGAAGCCCGCATGCACCAGCATGTCACCGAGATCGTGCATGTCGATGAAACTCTGTACGTGGACGCTGCGATCCGCGGCTGCGAACGCAATGCGCAGTTCTCTCAGTGAATCGGGCCCGAGCGTCGAGAACATCACCAAACCGCCGGGCTTGAGGACCCGATGCCATTCGCTGAACACCGCGGCGGGATCGGTCAGGGTTTGCAGCATCAGATTCGACCAGATGAACGCCAGGCTGCCCGCACTCATCGGCAAATGTGCGGCATCGCCGCACACCCAGTGTGGAGCCACGCCGGTGAGACTGGCGATGGCGCGCTTCATCCTCGGCACCGCGTTGCGTGCTCGCCGGAGCATCCTCTGCGCGGGATCGAGCGCGAACAAGGGCACGCGCGGATAACGTCGTGCGAGCATCCGCGTGAGCACACCCGTCGCACAGCCGGCATCCAGGATCGGCCCGTCGACCAATTTCACCAATTCGGTCCGCTCCAGCATCCGATCGCCGACCTCGAGCGGCAAAGCGGCCGCGCGATCCCACGTATCGGCGGCGCGGTCGCGCGCGCGTCGCCAAATGCAGGATTCTTCCGAACCGGGGCCGTCTCTCGTTACCATCTCGTTCCGATCGTCTCCAAAGCAGGCGTCTCGCGTCTTCGGTGCAAATGATGGCATCAACCGCCGGCGGGTTGCACAGCGCAGCTGAACACTTACGTGCTTTCATGTCCTCCCGATGCGTTCTCTGCCTGGCGCGAGGCGCAGGCGGCGGTCTGTGCGAACCGTGCCGCGCGGACATACCGGCTCTCGACAAGATGCGCTGTCCCGTGTGTTCGCTGCCGAGCCCCGGGAGTGTTCCTTGTGGCCGCTGTCTCGCGCACCCGCCCTCGTACGATTCCGTGTGCGCGGCCGGTCCCTGGGACTTTCCGTTCAGCTCGCTCGTGCCTGCGCTCAAGTACGGGCATCAACTCGCCATCGCACCGGTGCTCGCGCACTTGCTTGCCACCAGGGTGTTGGGCGAAGCGGTTCCCGATCTGATCGCACCGATGCCGTTGTCGGTGCCACGCCTGCGCGCCCGCGGGTTCAATCACGCCCTCGAAATTGCCAGGACCATGCCCTCGCGTTTCGCACATCGCATCGTCTCTGCCGTACTGGTCCGCCAACGTGACACGGCACCACAAGCAGGTCTCCCACTCGACGACCGCCGCGGCAACGTACGTGGCGCATTCCGCTGCTCGGGTACGGTCGCGAACCTGAACATCGTGATCCTCGATGACGTGATGACAACCGGGGCGACGATGGACGAGGCTGCGAAGGTCTTGAAGGCTGCCGGCGCGGCCTCGGTTCGAGGCTGGGTCATCGCTCGAACGTTGCTTCGGGACTGATCCAGGACAACGCGGGATCCGTTGGTCGACGAACGCAGCGCCGCAAGCTGATGCCGAAGGGCGGTTCGCGCAGGCCGAAATGGGCTCGGTACATGGCGGCGTGTTTCTCGGGTTCGGGCGGGCGTGAGATGCGGCGGGCGGGCTGGATCACTTCTCGGACCGTCGCCCCACATGGACTCGCTGCCCGGTCGGTCCGCGCGGACGAAGAACCGGATGCGGCTGCACACATCCTCGAGATCCTTTTGAAACGCCGCATCGCCGTGGATGATCGTCGGCTTGATGAGGATTACCAGTTCATTCTTGCGTGCCGAGTTGGCGCTCGAGCGGAACAGGTTGCCTATGCCCCGCAGGTTGGAGAGTCCGGGCACACCCGAGCGGTTGCGTTGTGTTGCCTCGGGCATGAGCCCGCTGATTGCGACGAGCTCCTGCACCAGTCCGGAGATCTGCTCGGTGCGGCGATAGATCCGATCGATCGTCGCAAGCAGCTGGGATTCGGCCACCACGGCTAGCTGCAGGTCGCGCTTGAGAAAGCGCGTCAGTTCGTCGTAGGCATTCAGATCGGTGGGATCGGCCATGCCTACCGTCCAGGCGTTGCCGGTATCCTCCAGCAACAAGGCGCGGAAGCGCCGCGCCCGGGACTCCGGAAGCTTTGCGAGGACTTCGGGCTGGACGTTGAACTGCTTGAGATTGACGAAAGGAATCTTCAACTGGCGGGCGAGCGCCTCGCAGATCTGCTCTTCGGTAACGAAGCCGGATTCGACCAACACGCGGCCGAGACGGCGACCGGTCCGCTTCCGGTCTTCGAGCGACGTCCTGAGCTGATCATCGGTGAGCAGCCCCTGCTGCAGCAGAATCTCGCCGAGCCGGACTTTCTCCGGTCTTGTCATGGGTCAATGCACTCCCGAGTAAAGCCTTGGCTGCGACGCGGAACCGCCGGATGGCCTGCCCCGATCCTTTGACGGCTTTAATCAAGCACCATCCGTACCTTAGACCCGAAAAGCTAATCTGATTTCTTAGGAAAAACAAGGTAAATGTTTGATGTAGTTCTATTTCAGCCTGAAATTCCCCCGAATACGGGAAATGTGATCCGCCTCTGTGCCAACACCGGGTGCCGCTTGCACTTGGTGAAGCCGTTAGGCTTTCGCATGGAGGATCGCGAGCTGCGGCGCGCCGGACTCGACTATCACGAGCTGACGAGCGTGAGCGTCCATGTCGATTTCGAGTCATGCGTGGCTTCGCTGGGGGGCTTGCAGCGAGCCTTCGCGTACAGCGCGTTCGGCGAGACCCGCGCTTTCGACGTACGGCACGCGGCCGGTGACGTGCTTGTGTTCGGACCTGAATCCCGCGGCCTGCCTACGGAAATTCTGGCCACCTTCGACCCGTGCCGGCGGCTGAGACTGCCGATGGTGGCCGGCAATCGCGGACTCAATCTGTCGAATTCGGTCGCGGTTGCGGTCTTCGAAGCCTGGCGGCAAACCGGCTTCGAAGGCGCGAGCTGAATCCGGTGTTCAGTACCCGCGATGTTCGGCGCCGGGATCACGCCTGAGCAGGACTTCCGCCGCTTCAGCGGCACCGATCTCTCCGTCCAGCAGGCGGCAGACGACTTCGGTCACCGGCATTTCCACGTCGTGGCGCCGGGCCAGCGCGCGCACTTCGCGTGCCGTCGGCACGCCTTCGGCCACGTGACCGAGTCTCGACAATACCGTTGCGAGAGGTTCACCGCGGGCCAGAGCCAGTCCCACGCGCCGATTGCGTGACAGATCGCCGGTACAGGTCAGGATCAGATCGCCAGCGCCGGACAAGCCGAGAAAGGTCTCCGTGTGCCCGCCCAGACGCACGCCGAGCCGCGTGATCTCCGCGAGCCCGCGCGTGATCACTGCAGCGCGAGCCGAGAGACCCAACCCGAGCCCGTCCGAGACACCGGCAGCGATCGCCATCACATTCTTCACTGCTCCGCCGACCTCGACGCCGACCAGATCGTCACTCGAATAGATGCGCAAACGCGGCCCATGCAACGCGCGCGCCATGCCTTCGGCAAATGCCAGATCGGGCGAGGCCAATGTGATCGCCGCGGGCAGCCCGCGCGCCACTTCTTCGGCGAAGCTCGGTCCGGACAGTGCTGCGCGTGGCACCGAGGAATCGAGCGTTTCCGCGGCGACCTGGTGCGGAAATCGTGACGTGCCGGTTTCGAAGCCCTTGCACAACCAGACCACGGGTACGGCTGCCGCGCGCGCGAGTGCGGCGAGAGTCGTCCGCAAAGCCGCCACCGGCGTCGCGACGATGGCCACGCCCGCGCCGGCTGTCGCACGGGCGATGTCATGCTCGATGTTCACTGCAGACGGCAACGCATGGCCCGGCAGGAACTCGCGATTCTCACGGGATATCCGCATGGCGTCACAGTGGTCCTTCCGCCAGGTCCACAAAGTCACCTCGTGCCGGTCCAGCAGCGTGAGCGCGAACGCCGTGCCCCATGCGCCGGCGCCGAGCATCGCGACCTTCACAGGCCCCAGACCTGATTTGTTCGAACGTATCCTGCCAAGCCGTCACGGTGCCGGACACGCGCCCAAGCCCCGGCAACCTCGACGAGTTCCAGAATCAAACCCTGCTGCGCCTGGAACACCGAGGGCGAGGATTCCGACGGCGCGGCGTGCACTGCCGCTTGCGCGACGTTGATGCTCACCGTGCGCCTCGCCACCAGGGATTTCGCTTCTACCCATGCGAGTTGACCGCTCGGCTCGCGAATCTTGACCCAGCCCTCCAGAGTCGACACCACTTCCACGGGCGAACCGCGACTCGCCACCAGAGTCTTGTTCGCCTTCACCGAAGGGCCGTCGTAGAGGATGGCGGGAGCCTCGCCGACGGAACGGAACTCGAGTGCTGCACGTGCCGGCATTGCTGCCGGCAGGGCGAGCAGGATCAGCCCGAGGCGCGCGATCGCTCGCACGGCCAGCCGACCCGGGCGTTCAGTGGGTCGCTGCGGGCGCGGGCTGCGCTTGCCGGCGCTGCTGAAAGATCGCATCGAAATTCATCGGCGCGAGGAATACCGGCGGGAAACCGGCGCGCACCGTCATCTCCGAGACGGTTTCACGCAGGTAGGGCTGCAGGATCGTCGGGCAGGTCACCGCGTAAACCGCCTCCAGGTCGCCGTCCGGGATGCCGCGCACGATGAAGATCCCGGCCTGGCTGGCCTCGACCAGGAAGACCGTCTTCTCCTTGAGCTTCGCCGTGACGGTCGCGGTGAGCACGACCTCGTGGAAATCGTTGCCGAGCGCCTGCGCCTGGTTGGAGAACGAGAATTCGAGTTCGGGCTGGTCGCGCTCGAGGAAGATCTGAGGCGCATTCGGAATCTCGACCGAGACGTCCTTCACGTAGATCTTCTCGATCGAAAACTGCGGCTGGGGTGCCTGTGCTTCGGCCATGGGGGCTCCGGTAAACGGGAAAAAAGGGCGCTAGTGTAGCGCAGCGACCTGTGCGGGCCCTGTCATGGCGCTTGGTCATTCAGAAGCGGATCGAGCCCGCCGGCGCGGTCGAGCTCGGACAGGTCATCGAATCCGCCCACATGGCGCTCCCCGATCCAGATCTGCGGCACGGTGCGCCGCCCGCTACGTGCCATCATCTCGGCCCGGCGGCCGGGTTCGAGATCGACCCGTATCTTGTCGATAGCGCTCACGCCCTTGCCACGCAGCAGCCGCTCGGCGGCGATGCAGTAGGGGCAGGTCGCCGTGCAGTACATGCGAATCTCCGGCATTCATTTCTCCAGCGGCATGCCGGCTTGTTGCCAGGCGCCGATGCCGCCTTGCAGGTTGAGGACTTCCTTGAAGCCGGCGGCTTTAAGCGTCGATGCGGCGCCCTGCGACTTGCTGCCGGTCGCGCAATGCACGAGCACCGGCCTTTCCTTCCACTTGTCGATCTCGCCGAGACGCGACTTGAGCGCCCCGATCGGGATATGGCGGGAACCGGCGATGTGGCCCGAGTTGTACTCGGCCGGCTCGCGCACATCGAGCACCAGTGGATCACGGCGATTGATCAGTTGCACGGCCTCGTTGATGCTCAGCTGCGGAATGCCGGAAAAGCGGCGCGCGACGAACGGCCAGAGCAGGCCGGCACCACTCGCGACGGCAATGAGAATGAGCCAGATATTGTCCTGCACGAACTTCAAGAAGCTTCTCCTTTCGACGCGGCATAGGCCGCGAGGGTGTCGAGTTCCGGTTGACCGCCTGCGCGCGCGCGTTCGAGCCACTCTTGCGCCTTGCCTGGATAAAGTGTTGCCGCCCGATCCCATCGTTGTCTGGCCCGCGCCGCATCACCCGCCAGCGCCAGCAGCAGCGCCTGTCGGTACGCCACGTCCGTGTCCGGCAGGACGCCCATCACCGAAGTATTGAGAGCCAGCTTGTCCGCGAGCCGCACGCGGTCGATGTCGATCGCTCGCGCGAATCCGAGTTCAACCAGGTAGGAGAGCATCGAGCGGCGCTGGACCTCGAGCAGGCTGCGCGTGACCGCCTCCGTGCCTTCGGCGAGCATTTCCCGTCGACGAAACACCTGGAAGTCACGCAAGAGCTGGTAATCGAACATCACGGTAGTGCAGGCGAACCAGCCTCGGGCGAGCGCAACCGCTGCTGCCAGCGGCAACATGCGCGCGCGCCCCAATTCTAGGCGAGCCTCGTCGGTCGCACCAAGTGCAATGGCGGCGATGCCGAGAAAATAGGCATACCACAAGGGGTATTCGAGCAGGCTGTGAATCCCGATGACCCCGAGCAACCGTACAAGAACAACCGCTCGGCCGATACGCCTGCGCCGCGCGCACCCCGCCACCACAGCACGATACCCGCCCCCAGCACCGTGAGCCCCGGCAAGCCGAATTCGACTGCCACCTCGAGCAACAGATTGTGAGCGTGATTCGTGACCTCGCTCGGACGCGGCGGATCGAGCCCGGCCGCGATCTCGAAGAAACGCGCCGCGAATCGCCCGAATCCCGCGCCGGTCCAGGGTGCGTCGGCAAACATGCGCAAGGCGCCGACCCAGATAGTCCAACGCTCTTCGCCACCGACCGAAAGGCGCTGCGCGGTGGTCACCGCCGCCGGATCGATCGGCCAGCCTCCGAGAGTCAGCACGATCTGCATGATGACGAACGCACCGCAGGCCAGCACGGCGGCGTTCAGCAGGCGGCGCGCCGGCCGCACCTCGAGGTGTCGCGCCACCAGCGCGGCGCCCGCGAGGATGAATACGACATAGAGCCAGCTCGATCGCGAACCCGAAAGCACGAGTCCATAGAGCAGGATCAGATAAGTCGCTGCCAGCAAGGGCATGTGCAATCTGCCGGAGGTGTGCAGATAGGCGCCCGCAACGAGTCCCAAGGCCAGATAGTCGGCCAGGTGGTTGGCCTGCGCGAGATTGCCGTAAGCCCGACCCCCGTACCCGGGAATGATCATGCCGCCGAACCATGGAACCAGGCCGTGCGCCTGGACCATCGCGGCCCCGGCGCTCGCCAACGCGCCGCCGGTAATGCACCAGGCGATCATCGTTGCAAGGGATTCGAGTCCCCGCGCGTCCACAAGAGCGCGTGCGCACCACATGAGCGCTCCGGCCCAGAGCAGGTACAGGCGCGCCAGCCGCGCAAGCCTGTCGTGTGCCACCCAACCCATCGCGATGTGGAGCACGATCAGCGCGGCAAGCGCGAACGGGATCAAGACCACGCGGGGCGGGGCCGCCACACCGCCCGGTTGAGCGATCGCCATGGTACTCACGGCGCAGAGGCCGAGGACGACGGCCCACCACTCGCCGAAGAACGATCCGATCGGCTCGAAGGCGTCGAGCGACAGGAACGGCAACGACACCATGGCACCGAACGCCCCAAGCCCGGCCACGGCGGCCGCACGGCGGACTGCTGCGGCGAGACCCGCCGGGAGGGCCGTCACCGCACCGGCATGCCGCGCGGCGGGAGCAGCTTCACGGCTAGAATGATGGCCGATGATCCTCCGTCGACATCTCTATCGAAGGTATCACGCATGAGCTATCGCATCGTCTTCTTGCGCCACGGCGAGAGCCAATGGAATCGGGAGAACCGTTTCACCGGATGGACCGACGTGGATCTGTCCGACCGTGGCCGCGACGAGGCCCGCGAGGCCGGACGGCTGCTCGAGGCCGAAAGCTTCTCGTTCGATCAGGCCCACGTCTCGGTATTGAAGCGCGCCATCCGGACTCTCTGGATCGCGCTCGACGAGATGGACCTGATGTGGCTTCCGGTGCAGCATTCCTGGCGCCTGAACGAGCGCCACTACGGCGCGCTGCAAGGTCTCGACAAGGCGGAGACCGCGGCCAAGTTCGGCGACGATCAGGTGCTGGCCTGGCGGCGCAGCTATGACACCCCGCCTCCGGCGCTCGAGCCCGACGACCCGCGCCACCCGGCCGGCGATCCGCGCTATGCGGGCCTGACGCCGGCTGAACTCCCCGCCACGGAGTGCCTGAAGGACACGGTCGCCAGAGTAGCGCCCTATTGGGAACAGACCATCGCGGCTGACATCCGCGCCGGCAAGCGCGTCCTGGTGGCTGCGCACGGCAATTCGCTCCGTGCGCTGGTGAAGTATCTCGATGGCGTCTCGGACGCCGATATCGTCGGCCTCAACATTCCCACCGGCGTGCCCCTCGTCTACGAACTGGACGGCGCGCTCCGGCCGATCCGCCATTACTACCTCGGCGACGCCGCCGCGATCGAGGCAAAAGCCCAGGCCGTCGCCGCGCAGGGAAAGGCGAGGGGCTGAAACCACGTTCCGGGTTTGCCGCGGTTGCCCTGCTGGTCGCCACCATCGCGGGCGCGGAAGCCGCGCCGCGCACGGCGCCCAAGCAGGAACTCGACGCACTGCGTGCCCGCCTCGAAGCGCTCGAACAAGAGATCGCGGGCTCGGAGGAGACTCGCGCCGAAGCGAGCGACCAGTTGCGCGATTCGGAGCGCGCCATCAGCCACGCCAACCGCAAGCTGCGCGAACTCGGTGCCCAACGGACCGAGGTCAAGCGCACGCTCACCGACCTCTCCGACCAGGCGCACCGCGCCGAAATCGGCATCGCCCGGCAACAGGAAGCGCTCGGGCGAGCGCTGCATCACCAGTATCTGCACGGCGGTTCGGAACCGATTCGACTGTTGCTCGCGCGGGAGGACCCGAACCAGATCGCCCGCGATCTGCACTATCTGACCTATGTCGCGCGGGCCCGCGCCCGCGCGATCGCCGGGCTCAAGGACAGTCTCGCTGCTCTCGCGAAAATCACGGACGAGACCCGGATCAAGGCCGACGAGTTGTCCGTCATCGAGCGCCGCCAGAGCGAGGAACGCCGTACCCTCGAACACGAGCAAGCGAGCCGCCAGAAGGTACTGGCTTCGGTCTCGGAACAGATCGGCCGCCAGCGCAAGGAACTCGCCACACTGAAGCGTGACGAGCAACGGCTCACGAACCTGATCGAGCGCCTCGCCCGGGAGATCAAGCGCGTCCGGGCGCCCAAACAGAAGGGACCGGCGCTCGCCAATCCAAACGTTCCCGAGCCGGGCGACCCCGATGGGGAGTTCGCCCGGATGAAGGGCCGCCTCAAGTTGCCGGTCGCCGGGGAACTCGGAAGCCGCTTCGGGGGTCCACGTTCCGATCGCGGATTCTCTTCGAAGGGCGTGTTCATTAGCGCCCGTGCCGGGCAGGAAGTCCGAGCCGTGGCAACCGGACGCGTGGTGTTCGCCGAATGGCTTCGCGGCTTCGGCAATCTGCTTATCGTCGACCACGGTGACGGGTACATGAGCCTGTACGGCAACAACGAGGCCCTTTATCGCCGGGCGGGTGATGCAGTACGCGGCGGGGACCCTGTCGCAACCGTTGGCGCGAGCGGGGGCAACGCGGAAACCGGTCTATACTTTGAGCTGAGGCATCAAGGCAAACCCTTCGATCCGCTCTCGTGGTCCATTCTCGATTAGCACCTTCCGCGGGCACGATTCCGGCTAGTCCATCCCCACCATCCCCACCATCCCCGCGCCGACCCGTACGGCGTCCCTTTACATCGGTTCGAAGCTACACGGAGATTCGCAGCATGGGCACGAGAGTCAAACAGGCAGGGCTCATTTTCGTGGGTGCCGTTATCGGTATCCTGGTGAGCCTGAATTTTTCGGCGGTGGCGCAGAAAGATCCGGGACCGCTGCCGGTGGAAGATCTGCGGGCCTTCACGGAGGTGTTCGGCCGCATCAAGGCCGATTACGTCGAACCCGTCGACGACAAGAAGCTCATCAGCGAAGCGATCAACGGCATGCTGACCGGCCTCGATCCGCATTCCGCGTATCTCGATGCCGAGGCGTTCAAGGAACTCCAGGTCGGCACGCAGGGCGAATTCGGCGGCCTCGGCATCGAGGTCGGCATGGAAGACGGCTTCGTCAAGGTGGTCTCGCCCATCGAGGACACTCCGGCGTTCCGCGCCGGCGTCAAGAGCGGCGACCTGATCATCAAGCTCGACGAGACCAACGTGAAAGGCATGTCGCTGAACGACGCAGTGAAGCGCATGCGCGGCAAGCCGAACACGCCGATCACGCTGACCATCGTTCGCAAGGGCGAGGCCAAGCCGCGCGTGATCACGCTGAACCGCGCCGTGATTCAGATCCAGTCGGTGAAATCGAAACTGATCGAACCCGGATACGGCTACTTCCGCGTGACCCAGTTCCAGGAGCACACCGGCGAAGCCCTCGCGAAGGCAATCGACACCGTGTTCAAGGCCAGTCCCGTGCCGATCAAAGGCATCGTGCTCGACCTGCGCAATGACCCGGGTGGCTTGCTCAACACCGCCGTCGGCGTCTCCGCGGCGTTCCTGCCGCCGGGGTCGCTCGTGACCTACACCGAAGGCCGCACCGAAGACGCGAAGATGAAGCTGATGGCCATGCCCGAGCACTATCTGCGCGGCTCCAAGGACGACTATCTGAAGAAACTGCCCGCGGATGTCAAGAAAGTGCCGATGGTCGTGCTGATCAACGGCGGTTCCGCTTCCGCCTCGGAGATCGTGGCGGGCGCGCTGCAGGATCACAAGCGCGCCGTCGTGATGGGAACGCAATCCTTCGGCAAAGGGTCGGTGCAGACGATCCTGCCTCTGGGCAACGGCACCGCCATCAAGCTGACGACGGCGCGCTACTTCACGCCGGCCGGCCGCTCGATCCAGGCGAAGGGCATCACCCCCGACATCGTCGTGGAAGAAGCGACCATCAGCGAGAAAGCCGACGAGGGCCTGCGGATGCGTGAAGCCGATCTCGGCAAGCGCCTGTCGAATCCCCAGGACAAGAAGGATGCGCCGAAGGAAGAACCGGCTTCGGTTGCACCGGGGTCGGCAGCGAAACCGGACGAGAACGGCAAGACCGACGCCCCGCCCGACATCGTCTCGAAGAGCGACTATCAGTTGAACGAGGCGATGAATTTGCTGAAGGCGCTGAACATCATCAATAAAAGATAGTACGGACCCGAAGCAAGGCGGGCTTGGCCGGCCTTGCTTCGTCTCTAGGGCTGGAAGCAGTCGCGAGATGCCCGCATGAACGACGACCAGCTGCTCCGCTACAGCCGCCACATCCTGCTCGACGAAGTCGGCATCGACGGTCAGGAACAATGGCTCGAGTCGCACGCGCTCGTGATCGGCGCAGGCGGGCTCGGCTCGCCAGTCGCGTTGTATCTCGCGGCGAGCGGTGTCGGCCGCATCACGCTGTGCGATCCGGACGTGGTCGACCTCACGAACCTGCAGCGGCAGATCGTTCATTTCTCCGATCGCGTGGGCCAGCCCAAAGTGGAATCCGCTCGCACCACGCTCGGCCAGATCAATCCGGCAACGGTCGTCGACGCGGTGCGCGAGCGCGTTTCCGGTGACCGGCTGGAAGAACTGGTCCGGCGAGCGGATGTGGT
>Ga0163144_10019621_pt1 | contig 13584 bp, 11 predicted proteins | sample OliLak19BULKMAT1_FD_123175 | JGI IMG/M metagenome (GOLD analysis project Ga0163144, IMG submission 123175) | Freshwater microbial mat bacterial communities from Lake Vanda, McMurdo Dry Valleys, Antarctica - Oligotrophic Lake LV.19.BULKMAT1 | ecosystem: Environmental > Aquatic > Freshwater >... | reverse complement strand
GAGGGTGCGCAGCGCGTCGGCGATCTCGCCGGGCGTCAGCGGCGCGAACAGCGAAGGATCCGCGGCCGCGATGTCGGCGCGGTCGGGGCCCTTCTTCTTCGGCTTGGGCGCGCCAGGGCGCTTGGCGGGTGCGGCGGCCTTCGGCGCGAACTTGACGGGTTTCGCGGGTTTCGCGGGCTTGGCTGGCTTCGGCTTCTTCGAGGTCGCCATGGCGCGGACAATACAGGATTTCTGCGGGTTAGACCGATCTCCGCGGTCGGCCGTCGAATTGGGCATGTCGCTGACCAGGACCCTCGGTGCGTTCCTCCTCGCCGCCGCCCTCGGGGGTTGCTCGACGACCTACGACGGCGGGACGGCCAACGAGCCGATGGTGATGGTCGATCCGGGCCACGCGACCGTGGAGTCGCCGTACACCGTCGAGATCCTCGGCGACGGCGGCACGCCGATGCAGACCTACGACGCCGGCGGCAAGTTCTACGTCCTGGGCGAGGCGGGCTCGCGGTACCAGATCCACATCGTCAACCCGACCGCGCTGCGCGTGGAGGCGGTGGTCACGGTCGACGGGCTCGACGTGGTCGATGGTGAGGACGGCGACCTGCGCAAGCGCGGCTACGTCGTGCCGCCGGGCGGCGATCTGCGCATCGAGGGGTTCCGCACCTCGAGCTCCGAGGTCGCGACGTTCCGGTTCTCCTCGGTCGGCGAGTCGTACGCGGGCCGCAAGGGCAAGGCGCGCAACGTCGGCGTGATCGCGGTGGCGCTGTTCGCCGAGACCGCGCCGGTCGAGATCATCGCGCCCGACGTCATCGCGGGCGAACCGACCTACACGTACGAGGAGGACAAGAAGGACTCCGGATCCAGCGCGGGCAGCGGCTCCTCCGCGCCGTCGCATCGCAGCGGCGGCGGTGGCGCCTCGAAGGGCGCGCCGCGCGGCTACGACGACTCGCTCGAGGGCGCGGACGGCGACAGCGTCGGGGGAGCGCCGGCCCGGATGCGTCCGCCGCCGCCGCCCGACGACGAGGTCGGCGACGCCGAGGCGCCGTACCAGCCCGACCCGTGCTGTCAGAAGTCGACGCGGCCCGGCCTCGGCACCGAGTACGGCGAGCAGCGCTACTCCGCCGCGACGTGGACCAAGTTCGTCCGCGCGTCCGAGACGCCCACGGCGATCGCCGAGCTCCGCTACAACGACGCCGGCGGCCTCGCCGCCCTCGGCATCCTGATCGGCCCCGCGACCGCCACGCCCGACGAGATCACCACCCGCGAGACCGCGGACCCGTTCCCCGGCGACCCCGCGTTCGCGCGCCCGCCGGCGGGTATCCGCTGACCCCGGACTAACGCCAAGGACGCCAAGGGCGCCAAGGTCAGACGCCAAGCTCTGAACCAATCTGGTTCTGAGCTTGGCGTCTGACCTTGGCGTCCTTGGCGTCCTTGGCGTTAATCCGGGGTCACCGGATCAGGGCACTCGTCGAACGGGTTGTGCAGGTTGTCGACGCAGCGCTTGGGGCGGACCGGGTGGCAGGACACGGCGTCGCGGGTGCCGTCGAACACGACGTCGACGTAGCCGGGGTCGTAGCCGGGCAGCGTGCACTTGATCTTGGCCTTCGCCATCGGGTCCATCTCGACGGTGACGCCGCTCGGGCCCTTGTAGGAGTCCGAGATGTAGATGATCCCGTTGTCGGGCGTGGTGAACACCTGGATCGCGACGGTGCCGCGCGCGGTGAGCAGCTCGCGTGGGACGCCGCCGTCGCGCTTCACCGGCACCCCGGCGTCGCGGCGGCTCGGCGAACGCCCGCCGTCGATCGGCGGCTCGCCGGCGTCGACCGGCACGTCGACGATCACCCGCGCGTCGGCGAGCGGCGCCGGCAGCCCGCCGTCGGTGAGCATCACGATCACCGTCGCGTCGGGCGGCGTGCCCGCGTCGATCACCGTGACCGGCTCGGGCGTGTCCTTCAGCAGCATCGCGAGCGCGATGCCGCCGCCGGTCGCGAGCAGCACCGCGACGAGCACGAGCGGCCAGCGCCGGCGCGGCCTCGCCACCGCGGGCGCCTCGTCGAACACGTGCTCGAACGTCACCGGCCGCGCCGCGGTCACGAACGCCGGTTCGTTGGCGACCCGCTTGCGCGTCGCGCGCGGGCCCTCGAGGTGATCGTCGATCGTGTCCGGCGCGTGCGACGACGGTGACGCCGATGGCGCGCGCGGCCGCGGCGGCGCGCTGGGCTTCTTGACCGCGCCGGGGGTGCGGCGGCGCTGCTCGTCGTCGATCGTCGGCTGCGCCGACATCACCGCGAGGTCCGAGCCGGGCGGCGCGGCCACGAGCTGGAGCGGCGCGTCGCCACCCGACGGCGCCGCGACCTGCGTCTGGATGCCGGGGCACGCGCGCTCGAGGTCGGTGACGAAGTCCGTCATCGTCGTGTAGCGGTTCTCGCGCTTCTTCGCGAGCGCCTTCATCACCACGCTCTCGAGCTCGGCGGTGATCACGAGGTCGGGCTTGACCTTGGTCGGCGGCTCGATCGGATCGAGCATCTGCATCGCGAGCGTGCGCACCATGCTGTCGGCCTTGTGCGGCACGCGGCCGACCAGCATCTCGTACAGGATCGTGCCGAGCGCGTAGATGTCGACGCGCTGGTCGGTGTCGGGCCGGCCCGCCGCCTGCTCGGGCGCCATGTACTCGGGCGTGCCGAACACCGCGCCGGCGCGGGTCAGCCGCGGCCCGTCGAGCGGCTGACCGTCGACCGGCGTGACCTTCGCGATCCCGAAGTCGACGATCTTCACGAAGTCGCGCCGCCCGTCGCGGTTGACCAGGAAGATGTTCTCGGGCTTGAGATCGCGGTGGACGATGCCCTTGTCGTGGGCCGCGCCGAGGGCCCGTCCGAGCTGCGCGATGATCGGCACCGCGCGCGCGAGCGTGAACGGCGAGCTCCGCTTGATCGCGCTCGACAGCGTGGTGCCGTCGACGTACTCCATCACGGAGTAGGTGAGCCCGTCGGGCGTCTGGCCGAAGTCGGTGACGTCGACGATGCTCGGGTGGCCGATCCGCGACGCGGCCTTGGCCTCCTGGACGAACCGCTTGATCGTCGCCGCGTCGCGCGCGACCTCGCGCTTGAGCACCTTGATCGCGAGCGGCTTCTCGATCACCGCGTGGCGCGCGGCGAACACCAGGCCCATGCCGCCCTCGCCGATCTTGCGCTCGATGATGTAGCGACCGTCGAGCGTCTGGCCGATCAGCCGGTCGTACTCGCTGGGCTTGGGCACGTACGCGGCCATCGCGGCGGCGGCGTCCCCGCCCGTCGCCGAGTGCGCCTTCATCGTGATCGGCTGATTCGGCATCATCAGCGGCCCGTTGTCGGTCGGGCCGGTGATGGCCTCCGGAGGCACGGTCAGCCGATTACCGTCGAACGGGCAGAACCCATCCTCGGCGAAGAACTGGTTGCAGCCGGTGCACCAGAACTGGGCCACGCGCGCTGCTTACTGCGCTCGCACGTCGTCGTAGATCGTCGTGCGGAAGTACGTGTAGATCTCCTCGTCGCCGCCCACCATCAGGATCTTGGTGCCGGTCGCGGCCCAGGGCACCACCGCGATCGAGGTGCCGTACTGCTGCTCGGACTCGGCGTTGGCGTCGTGGAGGCTCATCGCGACGGCGAAGTCGTCGTTGCTGAACGTGTAGACCGCGACCTTGCCCGCGTTGGACGCGTCGCCGACGTTCGACCGCGGTGAGCCCACGACCAGCTCGTCACCCGGCATGCCGTCGAGGTCGCCCGCGGCGAGCGACGAGCCGAACCCGGAGGCGTCGAGCGGCGCGCCGACCTCGAGCTCGGTGAACCCGAGCGCGCCGTCGTTGATGTACGCGAACACCAGGTCGTCGTCGGGGGCGGAGATCGCGAGGTCGAGATCGTCGTCACCGTCGAAGTCGGCGACCACCATCTGGGCGCCGAACGACGCCTGACCCGACGGACCGGCGATGCGCACCAGCGGCGTGCGATCGGGATCGCCGTCGAGCCAGCAGGTGTCGAGCGTCATCAGGTTCGCGGCCCACGCCGCCGGGATCGCGCGGCCGTCGAAGATCACGATCTCGGGCGCGGTGCCCGAGGCGTCGTTGACCACCGCGACGAGCTCGTCATCATTCGCAGCCTCGAGGTCTGTGAGATCAAATCGACCCGCGGCGACGGTCATCACGACGTCCGCGTCGGTGCCGCCGTAGCAGCTCGACAGCGGCGTGTTGGTGGCGTCGTAGTCGGACACGAACGCGATCTGGTTGCCGCGCGCGAGCACGATGTCCGTCGTCGCGAGCTCGGCCGCGACGTCGTCGGTGCGGGCGTACGCCAGCGCGGTCGCCTGGATCGGCCCGTCGAGCGGGCTGCCGCCGCCGGTGACGTCGTTGAAGTCGTTCTGCGCGGCGATCATGTCGATGTTGTCGGCGGAGAAGCTCACCACCTTGGTGTCGCCGTCGTTCGCCGCCCCGGTGATCGCGGCGACGCCGACGTTGTTCGAGTACGGATCGCCCGCCACCGGCACGACCGAGGGGAGCGGCCCGAACTGGGTGCCGCCGCCGGAGCCGTCGCCGCCGCGGATGTCGACGCCGATCGCCTGCAGCTCACCCTGGGCGGTGTAGCTGTAGCTGCCCACCGAGTCGGTGGTCTTGCCCAGCACGACGAACACCGAGTTGAGGTCGCTGTCACCGGGCGTGACCGCCGCGATGAACTGGTTGGGCGACACGCCCTCGGCGGCGCCCGCCGAGTCGACCCAGGTCTCGTCGGCGAGGTCGTCGAACGCGCTCCACGAGCAACCGCCGAGCACGAGGCCGAGGAGGGCTAGCTTCGAAGCGTTCACCAGTTCACCTCCATCGCAACGCCGACAGACTCCGGGCCGACCGAGGGCGTGAAGGTCGGCTTGCCCGCGATCGCCCGCACGTCGATCTGTCCGGTCGACGGCGCGCCCTTGTCGCGGAACGTGTAGTAGAGCGCGGTCAGCGCGACGATGCCGGAGATCGCGAACGCGCCGTCGGCGGCGATCGCGAAGATCTTGCCGCGCTGCACGCGCGGGTCCTCGGAGTCGGGCGGCGGGTTGCCCTCGTCGATCTCGCGGCGGAGGTCGTCCTCGAGGCCCTTGGCCTGCAGGCCGAGATAGATGCCGCCGCCGGCGAACAGCGCCGACACCACGCCCGCCGCGATCGCGTCGCCGCGGCCCGGCTTCTTCGACAGCTGGGCGCGCACCGAGATCTCGGTCCGGGCCTGGATCTCGACGCGCGCGGAGTACGGCTTGTAGCCCGGGCGGCGGACGGTCACGACGTGCGTGCCTTCCTTGACCGGCTTGCGACACGGGCCGCGCTCGCACAGCACCTTGCCGTCGATGAGGATCTGGCTCTTCTCGATGCCGGCGCCGCGCAGGTTGAGGTAGCCGACCGGCGAGCCCTTGAGCGTCGCGGTGACGTCGGCGGACTCGCCCGCGAACACCTCGACCTCCTGCGTGTACTCCTCGTAGCCGTCGGCGGCGACGTAGAACGTGTGCTTGCCGGGCTTGAAGTTGCCGCTGTACGGCGTCTTGCCGATCGCGCCGACGTTCTTGTCGTCGACGAAGACGTCGGCGCCCGGGACGTTCGACTTGATCTCGACCCAGCCGAGGTAATCCTCCTCGGACAGGACGACCTGCAGCACGAGCAGCCGCGACGGATCGGGCGCGATCCGCCCCTCCTTCGACTTGTACCCGCGCTTCTCGACCAGGTACGTGTGCTCGCCGTCGAGCGAGCCGCTCCACGGCGTGCGGGCGACCTCGCCCTTGTCCTTGCCGTCGATGTAGATCGACGCGCCCTGGGGCTCGCTCTCGATCACCATCAGGCCGCGGACGGCGACCTCGCCGAGGTTCTCGACCTCCTTCGACGGCGGGGGCGGCGGGTCACCTTCCTTCGGCGCCTCCTTCTTGAGGCGCTCGACCTCACCCTCGAGGACGCCGATGCTCTTCTCGACCTTGGTCCGGTCGGCGGCCCCGGGATCCTCGGACAGGTAGCGCTTGTAGTAGTCGATCGCCTTGCCGTAGCTCTCGGCGTCGGCGTTCTTCTTGCCCTTCATGTGGAAGCAAGCGCCGATGTTGTAGAGGAACTGCGGGAACGGTCGCGCGTCGTACGCGGACAGGAAGCCCTCCGCGGCGGTGTCGTAGTCACCGGCGAGGTACTTCATCTGCGCCTGATCGAAGGCTTCCTGCGCCTTCTTGAGGCTGGCGTCCTGCGCAAGGGCAGTGCCGGCGCCAACAGAACAGAGCGCCAGCACCGAAATGATAAAGACCAAGCGTAGTTTCATGGCATTAGCCCCGGACGCGCAGCTTATCGCGAAGCCCGCGCGTTCGCCACCTCGGGTCTGCTACGTGCGCGTGACGTTGCTCTCGATCGGCGCCCGGGAGGTGCGGGTGGCGTTCGCCGGGACCGCGGGATCCTCGTGGCCGAGCGCGATCCCGAACAGGATCGCGAGGTCGTCCGGGATCCCGAGGTGGGCGCGCAGGACCTCCGGGTAGGCCGCCACCGACGCCATCGCGCAGGTGTCGACGCCCACGTTGGCGGCGGCGGCGAACAGGTAGCCCAGCCACACCCCGACGTCGATCAGCGCGTACGGCATCAGCCGGCGATCGCAGGCGACCACGGCGAGGTGAGGCGCGTCGAAGAACGCGTAGTTACGCAGCCAGGCGTCGTACCGCCTGGACTTGTCGTCGCGGCCGATCCCCATCGCGCCGTAGAGCGCGTGGCCGCAGGCGCGGCGGTGCTCCTGGTACGGGGGCGGGTAGTCGAGCGGGAACGCCAGCTCGGCGTGCGGCAGGCCGGTCTTCGCGGCCTCGAGCATCGCCGCGGACAGGGCGGCCGTCCTCGGCGGGGAGGTCAACCACACGCGCCACGGCTGGATGTTGCACCACGACGCGGCGCGCTGGGCCGCGCCGAAGATCGCGTCGAGGGTGGCGTCGTCGAGCGCGTCGGGCTTGAACCCGCGCACGCTGTGGCGTTCAACGGGGCGCGCGTCGTTCATGGAGCTCCCGGAGCCGGTAGATGCCGGTGGTGTGGCCGTCGGAGAAGTGGATCGACAGGCCGTAGTTGCCGACGATCGACATGTCCTTGATCGTGAGGTCGGCGGGCACGCTCGCCGGATCGAGCAGGCGCTCGCCGGTGGCCTCGGACTGGCAATGCGCGCAGGTACAGCGCAGCCGCAGGTCGCGGGCGCTCCAGGTGTCCTCGTCGTCGTCGTCCCACACGATCTTCACCGTGGGCAGGCCGAGGCCGACGATCTCCAGCGGCATGGGCATGCGCGCTGATAGCACGGCGCCCGCGGGGCGTGTACGTTGCGCGGCATGCCGCCCCCGCCGAAGCAGCGCATCGAGCGCCGTTCGCTGTCGACGGTGTCCGCCCCGGGTCGGATCGGGTTCGACGGCGACCGTGGCCTCGGCGAGGAGCTCGCCCAGGCGCTCGGCGACGCCCGCGACCGCGACGTCGCGGAGAGCCTGACCCATCCGGTCCACACGTACCCGGCACGGATGCACCCGGCGACGTCGCGCCGGCTGATCGCGCTCGTGATGGACGGGCTGCCCAAGGAGGCGATGCTGGTCGACCCGTTCTGCGGCTCGGGCACGACGCTGGTCGAGGCGCGCCACGCCAACATCCGCGCGCTCGGCAGCGACCTGTCGCCGCTCGCGGTGATGATCGCGCGGGCCAAGACCTGGACCGTGTCGCCGTCGCGGCGGCGGACGCTCAAGGACACCGCGCACCGGATCAGCGGCGAGACGCTGGCGGCGGGCAAGTCGGCGCGGCGCGCGAGCCACGATCCGGCGTCGCTGCGCAAGCCGAAGGGGTTCGACCCCAACTCGCGCGATCGCCGCGTCGCGCCGTGGTTCTACCCGCACGTCCGCCGCGAGCTCGAGGACATCGCGAGCCGCGTCGACGCCGTGCGCGTCAAGGATCCGGAGCTGGGCGAGGTGCTCACGGTGATCCTGAGCGCGGTCCTCTACAAGGTGTCGCGGCGGTCGAGCGACACCGATCCGACGAAGGTGGATCGCGCGGTCGGGCGCGGGTTCCCGGCGCGGCTGTTCGCGCAGCGCGCCGAGCTGCTGATCGCCGGCCTCGAGGAGCTGGCCCACAACCGCATGGTCCCGCCCCAGGTGTTCGAGCACGACGCGCGCAAGCTCGGCGAGATCGTCCCGGCGGGCGGCGCCGCCGGCATCGTCACGTCGCCGCCGTACCCCGGCACCTACGACTACGCCGAGATCCAGCGGCTGCGGTTCGACTTCCTGGGCCTGCGCCACCGCGCCTACGACGAAGGCGAGATCGGCGCGCGCCGGCGGTTCCAGACCGGGTCGGTCGAGGCGATCGAGCAGTGGCGCGAGGATCTCGCGGCGATGCTCGACGCGATGGCGACCGCGCTGCGCAAGCGCGGGCTGGCCGCGATCATCACCGGCGACTCGCTGACCACCGGCAACCGCGCCCGCCTCGCCGACGAGGACGTGCGCTCGATGCTCGACGATCGCCTCGCGCTGGTCGCGTGGGGCTGGCAGGAGCGCCCGTCCCTCGGCGCCGCCGAGCGCAGCGCGTTCGCCGCGCGCGGCAAGCGCGAGCACATCCTGCTGCTCGAACGGCGCTAAGGTTCCGCGCATGAAGCGCCTCGCGTTCCTCGTGCTCGCCGTCGCGTGCGGCGGCAAGTCGTCCCCGCCGCCGATCGAGGTCACCGAGCAGAAGCCGCCCGGGCCGACCTGCAACGACCTGGGTGACCGCACGGCCAGGGACATGGCCGAGGGGCTGCCGGCGAGCCTCCCGGCCGACGCGCCCGCGCGGTTCGGCGCGCTGATCGCGCAGCTGTGCCTCGACGACCGGTGGCCGCAGGACGTGATCACGTGCGGCATGACCGCGGACAGCCCGCGCGAGGAGTGCTCGCCCGCGCTCGACGCGACCCAGCGCCAGCACATCGACGACGCGCAGCAGAAGTTCACCGCCGAGCTGATGGCCACGATCCACCCCAAGCTCGGCCTGCCCGGCTGCGACGAGCTGGTCGCGTCGGTCGACCGGCTGGTCGCGTGCCCCAAGGCGGTCGAGGCGATGGGCGAGCAGCTCGGGCAGATCGCGGCCGGCGTGGCCGGGATCTACGAGGTCCCGAAGGACCAGCACGAGATGCTCGAGACGTCGTGCAACGAAGGTCTGCCGAGCATCCGCCAGCTGGTCGAGACGTACGGCTGCTGACCAACGGCTGAAACGACGAAACCCCCGGGAGGCCGGGGGTGCGTCGCGCGGGCGTCGAGGCGAGGTCGGTCGGACGACCGGAGGATCGCCATGGAGGGGAGGAGGGGGGAAAGACCGGCCCCGCCTCGGCGCCCGCGGCGGTGACTAGCGGACGGTCTTGCCGACCAGCTCGTAGGTCGACGTGGTCGCGTAGCCGCGGACCATGACGTGGAGCTTGGTGGGGGCGGCGATGGTCAGCTCGCAGGTCTCGTTCGTGCCGCTCTTGTAGGGGCGGCAGTCGTACGCCGAGGTGGTCGGCGCCGAGCCGATGCGGACGTAGAGGTCGGCGTCGCCGGTGCCGGTCATCTCGAAGCTGTAGGTGCCGGCGGCGAGGGTCGGGGTCTCGAACTTCTTGGTCGCCGACTTCGCGATCGTGCCCGACGCGGTCAGGCCGGTCCACGTGGTCGGCGTGCCGCCACCGCCGCTGCTGCCGGGCGTGAACGCGTTGTCCTGCTCGCCGGTCACCAGCACGACCTGGGTGGACGAGATGCCCGCGAACACCTGCTCGTAGGTCTTCGGCGCGGCGGCGCCGGCCTTGAGCGCGCGGAACATCGCCATCGTCGCGGTCGGCATGTTGTGGAAGTACGAGGGCATCGCGTTGAGGACGATGTCGACGTACTTGCTGCCGGTGGTGTCGTCGGAGTTGACGGCCTTGTGCGCGTTGTTGAGCGCGTCGTCGACGTAGGTGAACGTGTCGCAGCCGTTCATGAACACGATGACGTACTGACCCTTGACCCACGCGCCCCTGGAGGCGAGGAACCGGACGTTCGCGCCCAGGCCGGCGTGGCCGTTGTAGACGATGTAGTCGGCCTTGGTGGACAGCGTGTTGTAGCGAGCCTCGAACGCGGCGCCGCCCTCGCGGACGTTGTCGACGAGCGTCGCGACGACGCGGATCTTGCGGCCGTCGGCGAGCGTCGAGTTCCACTCGATGTCGGGGGTCGACACGCCGGGCGAGGTCGGGATCGTCGCCGGGATCGTGGTGGCGCTGGTGCCGAGCTCGGTCTTCATCGCCTTGATGAACTCGTTGTAGCCGGCGACGCCCGCGTCGGCCGACGTGGTCGCGCCGTCCTCGTACTTGCCGAACACCGCGACGACCTGGAGGAGGTTGTCCTCCCAGACCTTGGTGTACTCCGGGAACTTGCCGGTGGTGTTGACCGGGCTGGGCGTGACGCTCGCGGTGACGCGGAAGATGTCCGCGGTCTCGAGCGCGCAGCCCGACGCCTTGGGGCGGAAGTAGTAGAACATCGAGCCCGCGTCGACGTCGTGGGCGCCAGCGTCGACGCACGAGTGGCCGTACTTGGTCGCGAACGCGGTCTGCGCCGCGTACGAGATGTCCTTCGGCAGCTGGAGCTCGTGGGTCGCGGGGATGTTGGTCTTGCTGCCCCACGCGACGGGGAGCTTCGCGTGGTAGCTGATCTTCGTCTTGGTGCCCGACGTCGCCTTGCGGACGTTGGTGAGCACGAGGCGGTCGATGCGGCCGACCGAGTTGAAGTGGTTGAGCTGGCCGACCGTGTAGAGGAGCTGGTCCTCGACCGCCTGGTTCATGTCCCACGCCGAGTCGGTGAGCAGCTCGCCGTCGAACTCGAGGTCGACGAACAGCGCCGCCGCGGACGAGTCGGACTTGCCGTCCTCGTCCTTGACCGTCTCACCCTCGTAGAGGTCGTCCTCGACCGCGCAGGCGGCGACCGGGACCAGGGTGGAGGCCAGGAGCAGGGCGGGCGCGAGACGGGTCAGCATGACGACCCATTCAGCAAGGGGTGAGCCAGCCGGATCCTCGGCTAAGCCTCCGAGATCCCGTGGCCGGATCCCGGCCACTCGACCTGCCGGCGACAGGCCTGGCTAGGACTTCGCCTTGCGCTGGATGATCCGGATGTAGGCGGCCGAGGCCCGGACCGCGAGCTTGGCGAGCTCGGCGACGTCGCCCGGCGGGATCGGGCCGCCCGCGATCCCGTGGGCATAGACGAGGTTGACCACGCGCTGCTTGACCAGGATCGGCGCGACCGCGACCTCGGACGGCGGCGGGGTGCCGAGCGCCTCCCACAGCTTCGACTCGACCGGGTGGCCGGCCGACGGCGCGGGCCCGTGGAACATGCGCAGCCCGTCGTAGGCGGTCTCGAACGACGAGCTCAGCCCGAGGGGCAGCGAGATCTGATCGAACGGCGTGCGCGGGGTGGCGCCGACGACCCGGCCGGCCCAGCCCAGCGCGTTGCCGTCGCGGACCAGGAACACGACGAGCGCGTCGAACCGGCCGACCGTGAAGTCGCTGAACACGTCGCCGATCTGATCGCGCTGCGTCGCCTGCTCGAGGCGATCGGCGGCGATCGCCCACGGCAGGCGCGGCAGGGGCGTGGGCTCCTCGGCGGCGAACGTGTGGATCGACGGCGGCGGCCTGGACTTGCGCCGCGCGCGCGGCTCGACGGTCACCGACGGCGGCAGCACGATCCCGCCCGCCGGCTGCGACCGGCGGCGCTCGTCGTTGGTCAGCGCGCGGCGCGTGCCGGTGCGGACGAACCGCTGCTTGCGGGCGAGGCCGTAGTGCTTCTCCAGGTAGTAGAGGAGGCGCAGCTCCGGCACCACGTGGGGCGCGACGCCGCGGCCCGTCTTCGCGGCGACCTCCTCGGCGGCGGGTCGATCGCTGGCGTCGATCATCGCGAGCGCGATCGCGTCGTCGGGGCCGGGCAGGACGCCGAGGGGCAAGACGCCGAGCCGCTCGGCGGTGTCGGCGTCGATCAGCTCGAGCGCGGAGCGCGGCACGGCCTCGAGCGCCTCCCGCGTGGCGACCGGCAGCTGGGTCAGCTCGCCGAGGTAGCCGCCGAGGATGTCGAGATCCACGAACCCGAGCTCGACGAGGTTCGTCCCGAGCTTGCCGCCGAACAGCACCTGCGCGCGCAGGGCCGCCTCCAGCTGCGACAGGCTGATCGTGGCGTTGCGCAGCAGCAGCGTCCCCAGCTTCATGTCCCCGGCGACGATCCTATCGCATACCGCGTCGGATCAGCCATCCCTGCCTCCGCGAACCCCTTGCGGCGCAGCGCGCAGGCGTCGCACCGGCCGCACGCGCCGCCGTCGGCGCCGGGGTCGTAGCAGCTGTGGGTGGACGCGTAGTCGACCCCGAGCGCGACGCCCGCGCGGATGATCTCGGCCTTGGTCCACGCGATCAGCGGCGCGTGCACGGTGAACCCGCCGGCGCGCGTCGCGACCTGGGCCAGCGCCTCGAACGCGCGGATGAACTCGGGGCGGCAGTCGGGGTATCCGCTCGCGTCGAGGACGTTGACGCCGACGAACAGGTCCTTGGCGCCGAGCGTCTCGGCCCACGCGAGGGCGAGCGCGAGCAGGACGGTGTTGCGCGCGGGCACGTAGGTCGCGGGCACGTCGCCGGGCGCGCCGATCTCGTCGAGCGGCCGGTCCTTGGGGATCGCGATGTCGGCGCGGGTCAGCGCCGAGGCGGCGAGCGGCCGCAGGTCGAGCTCGACGATCCGATGCTGCGCAGAATATTTGATTGCTGCGGAAGTGGCGGCCTCGAGCTCGACGTCGTGGACCTGGCCGTAGCGGACGGTGAGCGCGTGGCAGTCGAACCCGCGATCGCGCGCGATCGCCAGCGCGGTGGTCGAGTCGAGGCCACCGGACAGCAGCACGACGGCGCGAGGCATGGCCGTTGGTAGCACTGATGTATGGTCGCCGCGTGCGTGACCGCGCGATCCCGAGCTGGCTGGCGCCGGCGGCGTGCGCCGTCGCGGTCGTCGCGCTGGTCGCGTGGTCGGCGTGGCACCGGTACGCGTTCCTGACGATCTCGCCGTACCCGATCGGGATCGACGGCTGGTTCTACCCGGTGCAGCTGCGCGCGCTGCTCGAGACCGGCGAGCTGCGGTACCCCGCCTCGCCGCTCGGGTTCTGGCTGCTCGCGCCGTTCGCGTGGGCGACCGATCCGATCGTCGGCGCCAAGCTCGGCGCGTCGGTGCTGGGCGCGCTGATCGCGGTCCCGGCGTACTTCGTCGGGCGCCGCCTCGGCGGCAGCCGCGCGGCCGGCCTGCTCGCCGCCGCGCTCGCGACCACCAGCGCCGGGTCGTTCTACCTGAGCATCGAGTTCGTCAAGAACGGGATCGGCATGACGGTCGCGACCACCGCGGTGTGGATGCTGCTGCGCGGGCTCGAACGTCCGACCGCCGGACGGATCGCCCTCGCCGCCGCGTCGCTGATCGCCGCGGTGCTCACCCACAAGCTGGCCGCGGCGATCGTGGTGGTGGTGACCGCCCCGGCGATCGCCGTCGAGCTGCACGGGCGCGGCGTCCGGGTCGGACGCGTGATCGCGCTCGCTGCCGGCGCGGTCGTCGCCGCGTTCGGCGCGCTGGTCG
>Ga0163144_10019620_pt1 | contig 13584 bp, 14 predicted proteins | sample OliLak19BULKMAT1_FD_123175 | JGI IMG/M metagenome (GOLD analysis project Ga0163144, IMG submission 123175) | Freshwater microbial mat bacterial communities from Lake Vanda, McMurdo Dry Valleys, Antarctica - Oligotrophic Lake LV.19.BULKMAT1 | ecosystem: Environmental > Aquatic > Freshwater >... | reverse complement strand
CGCGTCAAAAAACTGGAGCGCGAGGGGGTGATTGAAAAATACGTGACGCTGCTCAACCGCAGAGCGTTGGGCCGCAGCCTGACAGTGTACTGCTTCATCACCCTCGACAAGCAGCGACAGGAAAGTTTTCTGGAATTCAACGACGTCATCCGGCAAATGCCCGAAGTGCTGGAATGCGCCGTGGTTTCGGGTAATTTCGACTACCTCCTTAAAGTCGTGGTAAGCGACATGGAAGCCTACAACTCGTTTTATCAGAGCAAGTTATCCGTATTGAAAAGCGTCTCGCACATGAGCAGTTCATTCGTGATGGAAGAGGTGAAAAGCACGACGGCGATTGGGGTGTAATCACCGAACCCATCCTTAGCAAGGGACTTAAGTCCCTCGCTAAGGAGGAAAGCACGGAGGACAAAATCTGGCTTTCCTTACTTTTGATGCCGAACCAGTTCCTCCAAACCAGCCCATGCAAAAATTCCTCGTCCCGGCGGCGATCGTCGCCCTCGTTGCCCTAAACGCCTGCCAATCTTCTTCCAAAACCGAAAAATCGACCGATTCGATTACCACATCCATGACCGACAGTACCGCTACACCCACCGCCCAACTCCCTGACCCGAAGGGATTTGATTCCGAAGTGAAGGGTAAAAAGACCGCCCTCTACGTGCTGAAGGCCGGGACGATTCAGGTCGCCATCACCAACTTCGGTGCCCGTGTGGTGAGCCTCCTTGTGCCTGACAAGGCGAGGAATCCGGTTGACGTCGTGCCGGGTTTTAAGGACTTGAAGGGGTATCAAAATGCCAACGAACCATTTTACGGCCCCATCGTCGGGCGGGTGGGCAACCGGATTGGGAAAGGGAAATTTACCCTCGACGGCAAAACCTACCAGACCGAGTTGAACAACAACGGCCACAACCTCCACAGCGGCTCGACGGGTTTTCACAACCAGGTTTGGGACGCCCGGCAAGTGGACGACAAAACCCTGGAACTGACTTACGTGTCCAAAGACGGCAAAGGGGGTTTTCCGGGAAATCTGACGACGAAAGGGGTCTACTCGCTGACGGACAGCGGCTTGAAAATCGACTACACCGCCACGACCGAACAGGCCACGCCTTACAACCCGACCAACCACGCCTTTTTCAACCTCAATGGCGAAGGCAGCGGCACCATCAACGGGCACGTACTGACCATCGACGCCGACAAATTCTCCGCCGTGGACGCGGGTCTGATTCCGCAGGGCGAACCGGTTCCGGTAGCCGGAACGCCCTTTGATTTCCGCCAACCGACGGCCATCGGGGCGCGGGTGGACGAGAAGGCTGAGCAATTAAAATTCGGGGGCGGCTACGACCACAACTGGGTGTTGAACAAAAAAGAAGGGCTGGGCAAGGCCGGTGAAGTCACCGGCGACAAGTCGGGAATTAAGATGGAGGTGTTCACCACCGAACCGGCCCTGCAATTCTACGGCGGCAATTTTTTCGCGGGCAAAGACGTGATGAAAGGCGGCAAAGCCACCGGTTTCCGCGAGGCGCTGGCTCTCGAAACCCAGCACTACCCCGACTCGCCCAACCACCCGACGTACCCAAACACGATTCTGAAACCGGGCCAGACCTTTCGCTCGACGACGGAGTATCGGTTTTCGGTGAAGTAGTCAGAATCAGAATTTACAGAATTCAGGAATTTTCAGAATTTCTTGACGAAACTTTTCGATTCAGGAATTTACAGAATTCTGAAAATTCCTGAATTCTTTAAATTCTGATTCTGACTAAAACTCCTTCCCGTGCGTCGCCCGAATCACCGCGCCCAGCAGCGGTTTCGCCAGGCCAAAACCCACCGCTGCCGCGTCGGAAAGGCGCTCGTTGCCAAATAATTTCTGTACCTGCCGCCCCACCCAGAGCCGCCCGGCGAACTGCCGTCGCCAGGTGGTAGTGTATTGGCTTTCAAGCTGTTCCCGGTTAATTTTTCTGGCTAAAAAATCCTCCGCCAGGTCGGCGGCGAGTTTGGCTCCGTGCATGGCCATCGCCATGCCGTTGCCGCAGAGCGGGGTAATCAGCCCCGCCGCGTCGCCGACCATCAGCATTCCGGCCTCGACGCAGGTTTTAGGCGCGAAACTGATTTCGTTGATGACTTCGGGTTTCTCGTACAAAAATTCGGATTCGCTGAAAATCCGGCGGAGGTGAGGGTTTCTCCACAAAATTGCCTTCTCCATTTCAGGGATGCTGCCGTGGCGGCGGAGGTTTTCGCGGGTAGTCAGGTAGCAAAGGCAGAACGTGTCGTCCTCAATGGCCGAGATGCCGCAGTAGCCGTCCTGGAAGTTGTGGAGGGCAATCAAATCCGTTGGGAAATCGGTTTTGATGTGGTATTTCACGCCGAGGTAGGGCGAACGTTTTTTCAAAAAATCCCGGCCCAGCGTGGCGTCGAGGCGGGTGCGCTTGCCAAAACTACCGAGGACGATGGGGGAAGTGCCAATTGAGAATTGGGAATTGAGAATTGAGAATTTCTCGTTTTCGACCCGTTCTATTTTTTCGACGGTCGTGCCCAATTTGAATTCCACCCCTTGTTTCTGCGCCAGTTTGAAGAGTTCAAAATCGAGGGTGTAGCGGCTCAGGCCGAAACCGCCCAAATCGAGCGGGGCATCGAGGGCGCGGCCGCCGGGGGCAGTGAAGCGGAATTTTTGAATGCGCGCCGCGCCGTGGTCTTCGGGATTGAACCCAAGACTTTTCAGAAATGGCAGGGTTTCGTTGGAAACGTACTCGCCGCAGACGCGGTGAAAGGGATACGTTTTCCGCTCGACCACGAGGACTTTCCGGCCCCGTTGGGCCAGCCGGATGCTGGCGGTGAGGCCCGCCAAGCCGCCGCCGAGGAGGATGACGTCGTAGTGCTGCAACTTCCCGAAAGTTTAAAACTTTCGGGAAGTTAATGATTAGGAAGTTACCACCTGGTCGAAAAACGCCAGCGTTTCCCCCAAATGCCGGTTCCAGTAGGCCCATTCGTGTCCGCCGGGGTACTCGAAATAGCCGTGCGGAACGCCTGCTTCGGTCAGCGCCCGGTGCAGGGCGCGGTTGGGTTCGATTAGCAAATCGTCCGTGCCGCAATCGAAGCGGAAGGGCGGCAAGCGGTGGCGGTTTTCAAAAGCAAGTCTAAAACGCGTTCTTCCGCCACGTCTTCGGCCCTGATTTTCGATAAATCGGCGTTCTCGAAAAACAACCCCAACTGGTCGAATTCGGTAATCGACGATAGCCCCGAAAACCCCCGGAACCGCTCGGGGTACTTCGCCCCCAGCCGCAGCGCCCCGTAACCGCCCATCGACAGCCCGGCGATAAACTGAGGGGAGGCTTCGGATACTGCGGTGATTTGCTCGCGCAGCAGCTTGGGCACGTCGTCCACTATCCAGCGTTCGTAGTCGGCGCTGCGGTGGGTCAGGTAGCCGGAACCATCGCCCCACATCCCATCGGAGGGCATCGCCAGCACCATCGGGCGGATGCACCCGGCGGCAATCAGGTCGCGGGCTACCACGTGCGCCCCGCCCTGGAGCGCCCAGGACCAGTGGCTGCCGTACACCCCGTGGAGCAGCGTGACGACGGGCAGGTTTTGGAGGTCTTCCGCCCCGTCGGGCAACCACACCGTCAGGTCGGCACGACGAACCAAAGCGGGGCTTTTTATGGTAAAAAACCGCAGGCCGTTGAAGTCGATGGTGGGGTCGGAGGATTCGGTGGTAAAGAACATTGTGCCTGTTAAAAATGTCCAGCGGCGGTCACGCTGAGCGGAGTCGAAGCGCTTCGACTCCGCTCAGCGTGACCATCGCTATGCCTGGACCCCATTTAATCCGCAATCAAAACAAAATTACCCCCTTCGCATTCCGGCCCTGGTGCATGTCTTCGAAGGCCTGCGCCAACTCGTCGAGGGTATAGGTGTGGGTCACTAGTTCGTCCAACAGCAAATCACCTTTGGCGTAGAGGTTTTGCAGAATTGGGAAGTCGATTTGCGGGCGGCATTGGCCGTAGAGCGGGTTGAGGTAGAGTTTGTCCCACTCAAACAAATTCATGTCGAAGCTGATTTCCTGCTCGATACCGGAAACCTGCACGGCTACGCCCGCGTTGCGCACCATCGCCAGCGGGGCCGCGCCGAGGGCGGGTACGGCGGTGCATTCGAAGGCGTAATCGGCCCCGCGTCCGTCGGTCAAGGCTCTGACTTTTTTGGCGGCATCGAGCAGACCCACGTCGGCGCGGTCGGCCTGAAGGGTGTGCGTAGCCCCGTAGGTTTTAGCCATCTCCAGCCGGTTGGCGTTTAAATCAATGGCGATGATTTTCCCTGCCCCGGCGATGCGGGCGCCCTGAATCACATTCAGCCCCACACCGCCCGAGCCGAGCACCACCACCGAACGCCCCGGCTTCACCTTCGCCGCATTGACGACCGAGCCGAAGCCCGTCATCACCCCACAACCTACGATACTGGCCGAAGCGAAGGGCATTTCGACGTGGATGAGCACGCAGGCCGCTTCGCGCACGAGCGTCAGGGTGCTCATGGTGCCGAGGCTAAAGGCCCGTTCGATGGGCACTCCGTCGAGCAAGGTGCCGTCGAGCCGGGCGTGGCCGCCGCTGACTTTGTTGCCCGCCGTGACTGGGGAATTCACTTCGCAAAGGTGCTGGTTGCCCTCCAGGCACTGAAAGCAGTCGCCGCAGGGGATGGCCCAGTTGAGCATCACCCGGTCGCCGGGGGCGAATTTAGTCACGGCGGGGCCGACGCTGCGCACCAGTCCCGCGCCTTCGTGGCCCATCACGAGCGGTTTGCCCCAACTTTGCGAATCCCAGTCGGTGTGGCAAATGCCCGCCGCTTTGATTTCGACCAAAACTTCATCGCCTTCGGGGTCGGCGACTTCAAGGAGACGGATTTGAAAATGGCCTTGCCCATCGGCAATGGCGGCGCTGGCTGAGTACATGGGTAGACACGAACGTTAGTTCGTGTTTTTAACTTAAAGGAAGAGGTCAAGTTAAGGCAAATCAGTCGATGAAAATGGCAGGGTTCCGTCCATTCCGGCGAAAAAATGGTATTTTGCCCGACGATGGTGGGATTTTCACTGCCGTAAATTTTCAAAAACGCCACTCCGCCCATCCCCATGATTTATCACCTGACCACTCCCGCCCGCTGGCAGCAAGTTGCCGAAGGCCCCGATTACCTTTCACAAGGGTTCGACCGCGAGGGCTTCATTCACCTCAGCACCGAAAGCCAGGTCGCGGGCGTACTGCGACGTTACTACCGGGGCGTGCCGCGCCTGCTGCAACTGCACGTAGACGAGGCCAAACTGACTGCCCCGTTGAAGTACGAAGTCGCCACGGGTGGCGAACTATTCCCGCACCTGTACGGGCCGCTCAACCGGGAGGCCGTGGTGTGGGTTGAAGAAATCACCCAGCCACTCAGCATTGGCATCGTGCTGTTTCCGCACCTGACCCAACTCGATTTCACCGGCCCGTATGACGTGCTGGCGAGGGTACCCGACGTGACCATTCACCTCGTGGCCCGCTCGATCGACCCGGTGCCCAACGAACGCGGCCCGTTGCGATTTTACCCGACTACGACCTTCGCCGAGTGCCCCCCACTCGATTTGTTGCTCGTGCCCGGTGGGCCGGGCGTGAACGCCATGCTGACCGACGAGACCTTCCTTGAATTTTTGAAAGAAAAAGGCAACGAGACCCGCTACGTCACCTCGGTCTGCACGGGGGCCTTGCTGCTGGCCGCCGCCGGGTTGCTACGCGGCCACCGGGCCACTACGCACTGGCTTTCGCTGCCCTTGCTCGCCGAATTTCCCGGTGTCGAAGCCGTCAGCGATCGGGTCGTACGGAGCGGCGATTGCTTTACGGGTGGGGGCGTAACGGCGGGCATCGACTTCGCTCTGACGCTAGTGGGTGAACTCTACGGGCCGGAACTGGCCCAGGAAATTCAGTTGATGATGGAGTACGACCCGCAGCCGCCGTTCCGGGCCGGGCACCCTTCGCAGGCTCCGGAAGCGGTGACGGAAGCCGCCCGCGTGGGAAGTGAGTCGATGATGCGGGCGCGGCGGGAGGCGGTGGAAAAATCGATTCAATCCGTTCCTGCATGACTTTTTTAGTAGAACTCCTCGGCTGGATCGGTTCGGCACTGGTTCTGTTGGCTTACGCCTTCAACCTGCGCGGGCGTTGGGCTACGTCAAACCCGGCCTACCTTTGGTGCAACGTAATCGGCGGGATCTCACTGATTTTTAACACAGTTTTTCACCAGGCCTATCCTTCCACGTTACTCAACGTGGTGTGGGTGCTGGTGGCACTGCCTGCTTTGCTGAAGCCCCGAACCGGGCAAATTCGCAAATCGTAAGTCGTACATGCTCCTCGACCTCAGTCACACCATCGAAGACGGCCTCAGTTCATACCGGGGCCTACCCGGCCCGGTCATTTGCGACTTCTGGACGCGGGAGTTTTCGGCGCAGTTTTACGAAGCAGGCACCTCATTTCAAATTGGCAAAATCGAGATGGTGTCCAACACCGGCACCTATCTCGACACGCCCTTTCACCGCTACGCCGAAGGTAAGGATTTGGCCGAAATCCGCCTCGATCAACTCGCCAACCTGCCCGCGCTGCGGGTTTCGGTGCCCTTCGAAGAGACGTTGGCGATTGACGAAACGCACTTTCAACACCTCGACGTGGCCGGAAAAGCCGTACTCGTGCATACGGGCTGGGACCGGTTCTGGAAAAGCGAACGTTACTACGTCGGCAACCCTTTCCTCACCGCCGGAGCCGCGCGCCTTTTGCTCGAAAACGGCGCGAAACTGGTAGGCATCGACTCCCACAACATCGATGACGTTTCCGGGAAAAGCCGCCCCGTGCATTCCCTGCTGCTCGCCAACGAGGTGCTGATTGTCGAACACCTCTGCAACCTGGCCGCCTTGCCCGACGGGTCATTTTTCTTCACCGCCACACCGCCCAAAGTGGCTGGGATGGGCACGTTTCCCGTCCGGGCATTTGCCACGGTACCTGAGTTAACGGCCCAAACCTATAAGGTTTGAGCCCCTCTTTCACCCCATGAAATCTGACCGCGTCCTGCTTCTCGGCGACCCGCGCCTGCACGAAATTTCCGCCCCCGTCGAACCCGGCGAACTGGCTGGGTTGGTGTCCGTTATCGAGGAGTTACACGACATTTTGTTTGAATTCAAAACCCGCTTCGCCCGCTACGGGGCTTTTCGCGGCATCGCTGCGCCGCAAATTGGGGTGCTGAAACGCCTGATTTATACCCACGTGGACGGGGTGCGGCGGGTACTCATCAACCCGGTTTTAGAAGAAATTTCGCCTCAAACCTTCGAGGTCTGGGACGATTGCATGTGCTTTCCCAACCTGCTCGTGCGGGTGAATCGCCACCATTCGCTGACCGTCCGCTACTACAACGAAAAGTGGCAGGAGCAGACCTGGGCCGTGGAAGGGTCTCTTTCCGAACTCCTCCAACACGAATACGACCACCTCGACGGCATCCTGGCTACCCAGCGGGCGCTGGACGAGAAAAGTTTTCGGTGGCGGGTGTGATTTTCTGCTCTGTTCTTTAACGGCTGTCATCCTTCGCAAGCTCAGGATGACAGCCACTGTGGAACAGCGCTGGTGGAACGGCGGACTAATTTTTGCTATCCTCCCGTCCGGTCAATTTTCCCCACGAAAACCAGATTTTATGCCTTCAACCAAACCCCTCGGCCTCGGCGTTATCGGCATGGGTGGCTTCGGGCTGTTTGCCACACAGCATTTTTTACAAATCCCGAACACGAAATTGATTGCTATCGCGGGTACCCACCGGGAGGCTTCCCAACAGGCGGCCCGGCGTTTCGGAGCCGAGATGCTCGAAACCATCGAAGAACTGGTCGAACACCCGGAGGTGGATCTGGTTTACATTGCCACACCTCCGTTTTTGCACCACCAGCAGGCGATGCTGGCCCTGCGCCACGGCAAGCACGTGATTTGTGAAAAACCCCTGGCCGTCAGCGCCGAAGAAGGCCGCGAGATGGTGGCCGAAGCCCAAAATCAGGGCAAGGTGCTCATCACCAACCTGATGCAACGCTACAACCCGCTGGCCGAAAAAGTAGGGGAGTTGATCGCCGAAAAATACCTCGGCGAGGTGCTGCACGGGTATTTTGAAAACTACGCTTCCGACGAGGGCCTCGCGCCCAGCCACTGGTTTTGGGACCGGAGCAAAAGCGGGGGGATTTTCATCGAACACGGCGTCCATTTTTTCGACCTGTTCGAGGGCTGGCTCGGGACTGGTCAGGTGGTGGCGGCCCAGACGACGAAGCGCCCCGGTTACGACGACCTCGAAGATCAGGTGCAGGCCACCGTTCGCTACGCCAACGGGGCGCTGGTCAATTTCTACCACGGCTTTACCCAACCGGGCCGCCTCGACCGGCAGGAGTTGCGGATTCTTTTCGAGCGCGGTGACGTAACGCTTTCGGAATGGGTACCAACGCGAATGACCCTGCGCGGGATCGTCAACGAAGAAGAAACCCGCGCCTTGCTCGACCTTTTCCCCGGTGCCCGGCTCGACGTATCGGCCAGCTACGTCGGGACGGAACGCCAGCAGCGGGGGCGGTTTAAAGACGTAGAGGCATTTCAAAAAATAGAACTGAATTACGGCGATGCCACCCAAAAGCAACATTTGTACGGCGAATTGCTGCGTGGAATGTTTCAGGAACAAACCGATTTCATCCGGGGTGTTTCCGACGAGCGCCGGATCAACGAGCTAAACGGCTACCGCTCCCTGCTCACGGCTACCGACGCCGACCGGCTGGCGCGGCAAGCGGAATTTGAGAGAGTGTAGGGTTTAAAACCTGTAAAACCAGGATTGTCCGTGCATTCTTAGCCCATTTCACGCCCTATCATCCATTCAAACCATACCTTGATTTTTATGTCAACTGATTCCGTTTCCGCTGTCCAGTCGGGTAGGCTGAGGCTTAATAACGATCTGACCGTCAACCGCCTGGGTTTTGGGGCCATGCGCCTCACCGGTGAAGGCATCTGGGGCCAACCCAAAGACCGCGCCGAGTGCATCCGGGTGCTGAAACGCGCTGTCGATTTGGGCATCAATTTCATCGACACCGCCGACAGCTACGGCCCGAACGTGTCGGAAGAGTTGATTGCCGAGGCACTGCATCCGTATCCCGAAGACCTCGTGATCGCCACCAAAGGTGGGCTGACCCGCACTGGTCCCAACCAGTGGCCGGTGGACAGCAGCCCCGCTCACCTTTCGGAAGCCCTGCGCGGCAGCCTGAAACGCCTGAAAGTCGACCAGATCGACCTGTACCAACTCCACCGCTTCGACCCGAAGGTGCCCGCTGACGAAACGCTGAGCTTTTTGAAAGAAGCCCAGAAACAAGGGTACATCAAGCACATCGGGCTTTCGGAGGTGGGGATTGATAGGATAAAAAAAGCACAGCAGTTTTTCGAGGTGGCTTCGGTGCAGAACATGTACAACTTCGGCCAACAGCGCTGGAACGAGGAATTGAAGTATTGCGAAGAGGCCGGCATCGCATTTATTCCCTGGTATCCGCTCGCCAGCGGCAACCTGGGTGCGCAAAAAGCCCTGCACCGCGTGGCCGAACGGCACGGCGTTTCGGAATACCAAATCGCGCTGGCCTGGTTGCTGGCCGCTTCACCGGTGATGCTGCCCATTCCGGGTACTTCGTCCGTCGGCCACCTGGAAGAAAACACGGCTGCGGCGGGAATTACCCTGACGGAAGAGGATTTGAAAGAATTGCCTCTGCCGGTTTAAGCCGGATAAAAAAAAAGACGGCCCTCCGTCGTCAGTTTCACCCGGTGTGTAGCTGATGACGGAGGGCCGTCTTTTTTACCCCTTCACTCCACTTCCAGCACCAGCCCTTTCAGGTAGCTGCCTTCGGGATGAAAGGCATTGACGGGGTGGTCGGGGGCCTGCGAAAGCTGGTGCAACACCCGCACGGGCCGCCCAGCTTCGAGCGCCGCCGCCACGACGGTGTTGTAAAACAACTCCCGATCCACGACCTGCGAGCAGGAAAACGTGAATAAAATTCCGCCCGGTGCCAGCCGCCGGATGCCCTCGGCGTTGAGGCGCTTGTAGCCCTGCACGGCCCGGTGGCGGGCTTCGATGCTCTTGGCGTAAGCGGGCGGGTCGAGCACGACGAGGTCGTACTGGTGATCGTGAGCCTTAAGAAATTTCAAGACATCATCGGTGAAGGATTCGTGGGGAGCGGTTTTGCCAAAATTCGCTTCCAGGTTCCGCGCAGTTAGCCCCATTGCCTTCGCCGAGGCGTCGACCGAATGCACCAGGTCAGCTCCCGCCGCCAGGGCGTACACGGAAAATCCGCCGGAGTAGCAAAACGCGTTGAGTACCCGCTTGCCCGGCGCGTAGCGGGCCAACAGGGCGCGATTGTCGCGCTGGTCGAGGAAAAAGCCGGTTTTCTGGCCGGTTTCCCAGTCGATGAGGAACGTGTGGCCGTTTTCGTGGATGGGATGGGGGAGGGAAATTTCAAGCCGCTGAAACAGGTAGCCGTTTTCAATCCCAGCCGCGTACCGGTCGGGCAGGGTCTCGGCGCTTTTGTCGTAAACTGCCTTCAATTCATCTCCGAAGACAACTTGTAATGCATCGGCCAGTTCCGCTCGCTGCCGGTGCATTCCTACCGAGTGGGCCTGAAACACGGCCACGCCGTCGTACCAGTCGATAACCAGCCCCGGCAAGCCGTCGCCTTCGCCGTGAATGAGCCGGTAGGCCGTGGTGTCGCGCAGGTTGAGCAGTCCGCGCACGCGGCGGGCTTCGGTGAGTTTTTTGGTGAAAAATTCTGCGTCGAGGTCGGCGGGTTGGAAAGACAGGATTTTAACGGCAATCGAACCTTCGTGAAAATGCCCGGTGGCCAGAAAATTCCGGTGATGGTCAACCACCTGCACCACGTCGCCGTCAGCGGGGTGGCCTTCGATTTTAGCGACCGCGCCGGAGAAAATCCAGGGGTGAAAGCGGCGGACGAAGGCTTCCTTGCCGGGCTTGAGGAAGAGGGTGGCCGCCGTGGAGACGGATTTCGGATTTGCAATTGCAGATTGATTATCCTCGGAGAGTTGAATCGGTTTCATTTTCCAAAGATACCAGCCTCGCCGGGGTCAATCCGCAATCCGCCATCCAAAATCCGAATTTGCTCACTCCTCCGGCCTGGCCGAAAACAGCCGTCTCAGCCAGCTTTTCTGTTCGGTTTCCCCCTCCTTTTTATCGTCGTCGGAAAACCTGAAGGCCAGCAACGGGGTCAAATCCGGCTGGCCCGCTTCCACCCAACAGGTGAACCAGAGGTCGCCGATGAGGTCGATAGCCGCCCGCATTTGCCGCTCCACCTGCCGGTTGAGCATCGCGTGGTAGCGGGCCGAAAATTCCTGGGAATAGACTTTCACGTTCTGCCCGTTGCGCTCTTCGAAGCCATACTTGCGGCCCTCGCCGAGTTCGGTGGTGGCGCTGCGCTCAAAATTCAGCACTGAATCGAGGCAGGCGTGGGCTTGCCGCACGGCACCCCAGATGCGCTCGTGGGGTTTTTCCAGAAACTCCGATGTACCTACGAAAAAATCGTACTGTGTAGCGTAGAGTTCGGGCAGGCGGCTTTCCCAAAATCCGTGAATGCCCTGCTGGTTGGTAAACTGGCCGTTGTAATTGCGCGTGGTGTGCAGCGGCACGTTGGCATCGGCGACGTAGTGGCCCAGTTCCGCCGAGAGTTTCAGAATTCGCCGGGCGTCTTTTTCCCGAAACGCTTCCGTCAGTTGAAACCGCATCCGCTGGATGTGCCAGGGGGCGATGCCGTGTTTTTTCAGCGTGTCTTCGCCATAAAAAGCCACGGCTTCTTTCCAGAACGGTTTCGCCCAAACGCTGTCGCCGTAGGCTTCCAAGTCGATGAAATGGCGCGGAGCCTCGCCGTCCATCGCGTAGCGGCGCTGGTCGGGGTTGGTCGAGGTGGCCATCAGGTAGGGCAGGTGTTTTTTGTAAAACGGCATCATCTCGGCGGGTAAGGTGAAGATAGCCAGCCGGTTGATGCGCTGGTGGGCGTAGAAACCCCATTTAGGATTTACTACGTACGATTTACGAGTTACAATTTGAGAATGGTCAACGTCCGGCTCTGTAGCGAAGGCGGCCGGCCGCTGCCGGCTACGCCGCAGACGCGCAGTCCCTACGCTACGGAGCCGGACGTTGACGCTCGGTTTCTTAGAAAAATTTCGTTTTTCATCCGAAAAGGGCGAACTCAACGCTTCTGAAATCGTCAACAACGAGCTAAAAACCAGGGTGGAGAGCAGGATTTTCATGGGGTCAAGGGTAGAATCTGGAAACCGGTGGTTGACTTTTTGGGGGAAAACCTTACCTTTGCGCACTCATTTCCGGAAACCAACTTTATTCGGGTAATAAAAAATGGCAAACCATAAATCGGCACTGAAGCGCATTCGGGCCAACGAAACCAAGCGCCTGCGCAACCGATACCAGCACAAAACCACGCGGACGGCCATCAAACGCCTCCGTGCGACGACCGACAAAGCCGAAGCATGGACGCTCTACAAGACTGTCGCTTCGATGCTTGACCGCTTGGCGAAGAAGAACGTGATTCACAAAAACAAAGCGGCCAACAACAAATCGAAATTGGCCCGTTTCGTCAATACCCTCGCGGCCCCTGCGACACCTGCTCCTACGGCTACCGCGTAAGGTTTACTCCTGACGTTAGCATTTCAAACGCCCCCGAGTACTCGGGGGCGTTTTTTTTGGGGAAAATGGCGGGTTTTTAGGAGACGGGCCAGAAAACCTAGCGAACGGTACGCCGACTGGGTGCGAAAGCGGGGAAGTTCGTCCGAAAACCACCTGCGCTCATGGAAACCTACTCCAACCCGCTCGGCATCAAGTCCTGGGCCGAAGAAGACCGTCCCCGCGAAAAGTTGATGCTCAAGGGCAAAGCGGCCCTCTCCGATGCCGAATTGCTCGGCATCCTCATCAATTCCGGCACTACCAAACTCACGGCGGTGGACATCGGGAAGGAAATTTTACGGAAAACCGACAACGACCTCAACCACCTGGCGAAGTTGAGCGTGAAAGACCTCTCGAAGTTCCCCGGAATCGGCGAAGCGCGGGCCATCACCATCGTGGCCGCGCTCGAATTGGGGCGACGGCGGAAAGAAACTGAATCGCGGGAAAAGCCCAAAATCACCTGCTCCCGCGATGCTTTCGACGTACTGCGCCCGCACCTGATGGACGTTCCCCACGAAGAATTCTGGATTTTGGTGCTCAACCGGGCCAATCAGGTCATCCGGCCCGTGCAGATTTCGGCGGGGGGCGTGTCGGGCACGGTCGCGGATCCGAAAATTATTTTCAAGGCGGCGCTTGAACACTTGGCTAGCGCCGTCATTCTCTCCCACAACCACCCCTCCGGCAACCTTCAGCCCAGCCAGGCTGACAAAGACCTGACCCGCAAACTCAAGGCCGCCGGGCAACTCCTCGACATCCCCATTTTAGACCACCTCATCCTGAGCGACAAAACCTATTTGAGTTTTGCGGATGAAGGGTTGTTGTAATTGCAAACGGTCACCCTGAGCTTGTCGAAGGGCGGGT
>Ga0163144_10019619_pt1 | contig 13585 bp, 12 predicted proteins | sample OliLak19BULKMAT1_FD_123175 | JGI IMG/M metagenome (GOLD analysis project Ga0163144, IMG submission 123175) | Freshwater microbial mat bacterial communities from Lake Vanda, McMurdo Dry Valleys, Antarctica - Oligotrophic Lake LV.19.BULKMAT1 | ecosystem: Environmental > Aquatic > Freshwater >... | reverse complement strand
TGTGATTTTAGAGCGTTTTGGGCAATCTATGGCGGGCGTGATTGTGCTTGACCACGCAGGGCGCGTAGGGTTTGCTCACTGTTCCCCCAAAATTGCTGTGGCATGGGCAGATGAAAATGGGCAAATTGTGGTGCAAATGAAAAAATAGGCATTACCAAACGATCTAAAAAGGGCGCAACGTTTGCGCCCTTTAGGTATTTTTTAGAGATGATGGCGCTTATGAGGCGGGTTCTTTGAAGATGTAGATGCCGTCCTTAATTTCCCACCGTAGTCCATCACGATTGACAAGGTAGTTACCATCCTCTACAAGTTCGCTCCCTGTGATGGGGCAAGCAAAAATGCGGTTGCCCGTGAGGTCGGTGTTATCGGGAATGCTGTCATCGGGCTTTGGGCTATTTTTTGTGAAGATGCTGGGCGAAACGAGCCATTTAGGCTTTTGAAGCAGGCTATCTACCCCCAACATCATGCTAAGGGGCAGCACGCGCTTAAACAAGCCCAAGCGCAACCACGACACAGGCACGCGGTCATGGGTAATGAATCCCGTGCGGTCTAAGGCATTTTGCATGTAAAGCGGATGAAAGTTAAAGTTCATCTCTACAAATTCAACAGGGTTCAGGTCATTGGGATTCCATGCTTGCTTGTTCATGCGGTGGCGCAATTGTGCTTTAAGGTTGTTTTTGTTGGCAAACTCTAAAATAAATTGCCCCTGATTTGCCAAGATATTGCGAATTTGCCCAAGCACATTGGGGACATTCTCAAAATGGTGAATCACGCGAATCATGGTTGCACCGTCTACAATGCCATGCTTAAAGGGCAGTTGATAGGCATTGGCAGCCACGTAAATAAAGCGCGAATCCCCAAGTTGTTGACGTGCGTATTGTAATTGCGAAAACGAATAATCAAGCAGAATCACTTGCTCATATGCGTCATATTCGTTTGCCAAACGCCCATAAGCCGCCCCAATTTCAATAAGGCGTTTGCCTCCCTTTTTGAGCCAAGGGCGCATAACTTGGCGTTCTACACCATCCTCATAGGAACGCCCTTTGCCTTCCCAAAAGTCAGTGCGGTAGTTTGACCCTTCGTAATCACAAACGCGCGGTTGTTTGCTTTGTAGCATAGTGTCTCCGTTGGTAGTGTGTTAAGGATTGCCTTCAGAAGCAGTATTACTAAGAGAACCCGACTGAGCTTCTTGATAGTATCGCGACATCGTGCCGTCGTAATGAACGGGAGCAATGCCCTGTGCAGTCAGGTTGTTGACGGCATCTTCAGACACGCTTTGGGGCGTGTTATCGCCTGCGTGAAGGTCTGCACGGGCAGGCAAAAGCGAATCTAGGAACGGAATACCGCCATAAGGCACAATGCCCGTTAAAACAGACTGGTTTTGTAGCGGTACGGGCTGATTGAACAGATTGTAGTTTAAGCCTGCGGTACGTGAATAACCGTGCCATGCGATATAGGGTTCTTCGTTAATGCCGCCTGTGCCATCGGTGGCTAGCAAGTTAAACGGCTTGCCCTCTAAAATGCCCCCTACAGTTTGCCCTAGCTCATCAAAATTACTTGGCAAGTTATGTAAGCCAATCGCAAGAGGCTCAAAAAGTAAGCCTAAATTTTGGATGGGGTCGGCAAGCTGTGTTTGTGACAACGGTATAACAGCGCGTACATCCAACGAGACATCCAAACGTTCTTCTACAGGCACAATCAAATCAAGAGAAACGGGTAATTCTAAGCCCACAGGGAGTTCTAAATTGACGTTTGCGCTTACCCCGTAGGCGTTAATGCCGGGTAGGTCAATCGTTGCGCTTACTTGTAACGGTACGGGTGCAGTGAGTCGCACAATGGTATTCGTTTGTAGCGGAATGTTTAGCACGATAGGGATATTGTCCCTGACCGGGATTGTCCAGTCGATGGTGGCGTTTTCTAAGCCTGCGGCGGTGCTATGAAGCCCACCAATGAGGGGTTGGGCAATATTGTTCTTGATGTCAAATATGAACAACCCAAGCCCAATCAGCACCACGATTAAAACGATGTTTACGATAAATGAGAAAATCACCATAAAACGCCAGATCCAGCGTCCGATAGACTTTAATAAGCGCATAGCAAGCCTCCATTGGCAAGATTAGCACAACCCTTGAACGCTCCTAAGTATAAGCAACATTAGGCGTATCTACAAATAGGGTTTTATACGAGTTTTTAAGGAGTGGTTTTTTCCGCTTTGTATACGATGACATCGCCCGTGCTAAAAACGCGCACTAGCGAATAGTTGGGTACAGTTTGCCCCTCATGCAGTACCTTAATCCAATCTTGATAGCTGATAGCCCCACAGACCACCAAAAAGCCTTGTGTATCGTGCATCATAGGCAATAACTGCGCGGGTGAGCTAGGTTGGGCGGGGTTATTGTACATATGCCCAAAGCGATAAAGAAAGTGGACGGTATAGCGAGAAAAAACACCCATTGGCTGGCATAACGCCCAAATGGGTGTGCCATCTGTGTGATGTTCATCTAGCCAAGCGTCTGTGGCTTGTACATCAACAAATTTGGCATCTTCTGTATAAGCAAAGGGTGTCGCAAGTGGCTCATTTTGTAAATTTGCAGGAATGTTGCCCGCGATGAGCAATGCCACAATGCCCCACGCCAAAAGCGGATAATTAAACGACAGAGCTAAAGCGCGGATTGCCCAAGCAATCGCCAGCGTTAAATACACAAAGAGGGGGATATAATAGACAATGCTGCCCCCATACGTCATTTGTACGAGCGCAAACAGGGCAAAAAAATGAAACACAACTAGGGCAAAGATTGCCCAAACTGCATGGCGTTGGGGTGTTTTGTGTAGGCTAAACCATGCCAACAGCAACCAAACGCCTGCTCCCCATAAGCCAAGCAAACTGGCTAAATTGGCAAAAAGCTCATTTGAGAAAATGATGAGGGGTTGCGGATAGCTTCTTAATACATCCAGCGAAGTGAGTTGTCCACCAGGAGGATAGGGGTTACGAAGAAATAGGAACACATACACCCCAAACGCCAACCCCACCACACTATAAGCGATGATGCCATAGCGTATTACGCGCCAATCACGCTTTTGCCATAGTAAAACGCCCACCGCCAGCGCAGGCAAAACAGCGTACATCATGCCGTCAAGGCGCAAATACACCAAAAGGCTTAGCCCAACACCTAGCAAAATGGCTTTCCAGTAACGCGGTGCGCGAACTAAAGAAATAGTCGCAATCCACAGCCACACAATGAGCGTGATATACGGAATAAGCGTTTGTAGCTGGCGAAAATAGGTGGTGAAGTAAGAATGGGTGCAAATGAGGGCTAATGCCATCAAAGCCACTTGGCGATGATAAAGCCATGTGCCTAGTGTGTAGAGCGCAACAAAAAAGAGGCTGATAACAACAACGTGAACAAGCATCGCCGAAAGCACAAGATTGTTGAGCAAGAGGTCTACACTCCCAACCATTATGGCATAGGCGATATTGTAAACGTACTCATCGAAAAGATTGTGTGGGGTGTTAAAGAGCATTCTGGCGCGGGTTAAGTACCAGCCTAAATCGGCTTGTGAAACGTCAAATTGGTTTTGAGTGATAGCAAGCGCGATGCCCACGATTGCGCCCAAAAACGCAACCAATAGCAGGTGTTTAAGTGGCGGAAAGAGCGGTTTGTCGAGCATCATGAGGCACACTTGGGCATAGGATGACAATAAAAAAGGGGTAGGTGTTACCCCGCCCCTTCTGTATAACAGAACTGATAAAACTAGGCAAGCCCTGCTTCTTTGCGAAGCGTATCGGCTTTATCTGTGCTTTCCCATGGAACGTCAAGGTCATTGCGCCCAAAGTGACCATAGGCTGCCACTTGGCTAAAGATAGGACGGCGCAAACCCAAGTCGCGGATAATGGCGGCGGGGCGTAGGTCAAAATGCTTGCGGATGAGGGCTTCAATGGCTTCATCGCCAATTTTGCCTGTGCCAAACGTTTCTACTGCCAAGGAAGTGGGTTGTGCCACACCAATGGCATAGCTAATTTGCAGTTCAAAGCGGTCTGCAATGCCAGAAGCCACAATGTTCTTGGCAACATAGCGTGCCATGTAAGCTGCACTACGGTCAACCTTTGTGCCATCTTTACCACTAAATGCGCCACCACCGTGACGTGCAACGCCACCATAGGTATCGACGATGATTTTGCGACCTGTTAAGCCCGCATCACCAAGGGGGCCCCCAGTGACAAAACGACCAGTGGGGTTGATGAAAATGCGTGTGTTGCTATCAAGCAATTCGGCAGGCACAACGCGCTTAATCACGCTTTCGGTCACGGTTTCACGAATTTCTTCGTTGCTTACTTCTGGAGCGTGTTGGGTAGAAATAACAATTGTATCTACGCGAACAGGCTTGCCTTGATTGTATTCAACAGTCACTTGGCTCTTGGCATCGGGACGTAGCCAGTCAATTTCACCGCTCTTGCGAGCTTGTGCCAAACGGCGTACCAATTGATGAGACAAGGACACGGTGAGGGGCATGTATTCGGGGGTTTCATTGCAAGCAAACCCAATCATCATGCCTTGGTCGCCTGCGCCTGTGGCTTCAATTTCTTCATCGCTCATCGAGCCTTCACGGGCTTCAAGGGCTTGGTCTACACCCTGTGCGATGTCGGGAGATTGTTCTTTAATAGAGATAATCACACCGCAGGTTTCAGCATCAAAACCGTACTTGGCGCGTGTGTAACCAATGTTGCGGACGGTATCGCGCACGATTTTTTCAATGTCTACATAGGCAGTGGTGGTAATTTCACCAATCACCACAATGAGACCGGTGGTGGTGGCAACTTCACAGGCAACACGCGCCATAGGGTCTTTTGCGAGGATGGCATCCAAAATAGCATCGCTAATTTGGTCACACATCTTGTCAGGATGCCCTTCGGACACCGATTCTGATGTGAAGAAATACTTGGGTGAAGTCATAAAAGTGGTTGGCATTGAAACTGAGTCCCTTCCTTTCGCTACAAACGCGAAAAGCTATAAAAACGAAAAAACGCCTTGCTAATTGGCAGAGGGCGCAAAAACACAAACACAGATGTAGTTTAGTGTTTTGCTCATCTGCCAGAGGGTTTACCCCTGTCGGAATTGGCACCTTACCTGACGCTTCAGGGGTTGCCGCGAGTTCAAAGAGCCGTTCTCTCACTCGCTCTGGATGAGATTCCTAACGTTAGCCAAAGATTTTAGCACAGCCTACAGAGCGATGCAATACAAGAGTGTTCCAGATTTAGTGTACAATAGAAATAAACGTGATGATAAGGTTTGATGAATGAGTGCAATTGTATTGTTTGATGGTGTGTGTCATTTGTGCCATGCGTCAGTGCGGTTCATTATTGCCCGTGACAAAGCAGGCTACTTTAAGTTTGCCTCGCTACAATCAGAGTTTGCCCAAGCACTGCTTAAAGACCATGCGCTAGAGTATCCTTTAGGGCGGGGTGATGACAGCGTCATTCTCGTTGAGGATGGCATAGTTTATACCCACAGCACCGCTTCCTTACGGGTGGCGCGTCAATTAGATGGCATTGTGCGCTTGGGGGCAGTTTTTTTGTTTGTGCCTAAATTTATTCGGGATGCGGTGTATCGCGTGGTGGCTAAACATCGTTATCGTTGGTTTGGTAAGGATGACGAGTGCTGGATACCCACGCCCGAACTGAAATCGCGGTTTCTAGACAGCTAAATAAACAAAAACAAGGGGTAACAAACACCTTGTTTTTGTTTTATATGCGGTTCTAAGTGAGGCATGGTGTGTTTAGCCGAGTGTCTTTTTGCCACCGGCGCGTTCAATGTGTGCCATAAACTCTTGGCGCAATGTTTTGTCTTCTTTGAAAGCCCCTAAGAAAGAGCTTGTTGTCATGCCGCTGTGGACTTTGCCTACACCGCGCATGAGGCTGCACATATGAATACCGTCCATCATCACCCCTACGCCTTTTGCCCCTAATACGGTCTCAATAAAGCGGGCAATTTGTTGTGTCAGGCGTTCTTGTACTTGCAAGCGGCGGCTGAACATGTCAACGATACGTGGAATTTTGCTTAAACCAATTACGCGCTCACCAGGAATATAGGCAATGTGGGCATGTCCCATAAAGGGGAGCATGTGGTGTTCACACAAGCTAAAGTATTCAATGTCGCGCACGATAACCATATCATCATATTCAACGTCAAAAATAGCGTTGTTGATGAGTTTGGCGGGGTCAGTACGATACCCACTCAATAGTTCGTCGTACGCTCCCGCGACGCGCTTGGGCGTAGATTGTAGCCCCTCACGTTTGGGGTCTTCGCCAATGGCACGCAGAATGGTTTCTACTGCGCCCATAATGGCGTCCTTGTCAACGGGAGGAAAGTCTAGCTCAAATTCTGCTAAAAACTCGGGCGAGCGTAGCTCCGCGTCAAGTTCACTTTCACCATACACAAGCAATTCAACCTCGTCATGGTCGTGGTCATGGTGTCCGTTACCGTTACCATTACTACGACGTTCTTGGGTGTCATGCTCGTGCCCATTTTTACTACCGTTACCGCTTTTTTTGCCGTTACCGTTAGTTTTGGGACTAAAGCCAGACTTTTCCATTTTTTTACCCTTCGTTTAGCTCGACTTATGCCTCGTCATCAAGGAATAAGTTAATAATGACTTATTTACTTAAATAAAAGGTGAGTGGCTCATGACTAAACCCGACAACAGGAAGTAGCCTAATTTATGACAAACTTAACCTATTACCACCACAAAACCATCTTCTATCCACCCATTCAGATGTTCTGACTGCGTTACATCTTTCCTTAAGAAACCATGAGGATTATTGCCAATGACTTGTGACAGTGTCTCAATGACGACAAACTGCCCCCTAAAATCATGGAAGATGCCCTCTTTGGTTATCATACACCAAGGTGCAAGCTGGTAGCGCGTTTTCTCATTTTGAGGTGGGGGTGGTACAAAAGGCATAGGCGCGTGCTTTGGCGTGTTTAAGATAATATCGGCATACGCATTCACCATGTCGCGTTGCTCAAAGTGAGTATGAAGCCATTGCATGGTTTCTGTGGGGGTGCGTTGCCCATTGGATAGAATGTCATAGGCTTTTTGAGCAGCAGTAGCGATATCGCCATATGGAATGAGCATCTCATCGGGCAATAAGCCCCTGTATGCGCCCACATTTGCCACAAGAACGGGCGTACCGCAGGCTAAAGACTCATAAGGCGTGTTGCCAAACGTCTCTACATAATTGCCTAAAGCCACTGTCAACGCGCCCAAATTGTAGAAGAAGGGCATGTCATCATCACTAATCCACTCATGAAAGATGAAATACTCGCTTAAACCGCGTTGTTCAATGTCTTGCTCTAGGCTGTCGTAGTAGGCTTTAACGTGCGGTGCAAGCCCGGTATCAATCCACTTGGGGACAAGCACGCGGATATTTTCCATACCGTACTCATTGATGAGTTTATCGGCTAGTGCAATTGTCTGGCGGATGCCTTTGGCTTCGTCAGGGCGGTGTGGATAGAGCAGATATTGATATTTGCTAGGGTCTACTCCTAGTTTTTGCGCCAGTGCATCGGCGGGTTGTGGGCGATAGATGCTAAAGTCCAGCCCGTTAGGAATCATCTTGACGCGGCTTTCAAATTCTGGGAAGAAACGCCCCATGGTGGCTTTCCACGCGTTAGCGGTGTGCGGTGAAGGCAAAATGAGCGCGTCCCCCTGAAACAAGAAGCCACTTTGTAGCGTTTCGCTAAACAAAATGCTTCTTAATGACACGACAGAGGGCTTTAGCTCATACAAATACGGAAAGATAATGCCCCCATCGTGGCTGTAAAACGCATCTGATTGGCGTACTGCAAGGCTTACTTCTTCAATGGCATTGGCAATATTATAAAACGGTGTGTCGTACGGCTCTGGAAATGGTTGCTTAAAGCGCAAGATGGGCTGGATAGCCACGTTTTCATGCCACTGAAAGGCTTGGGTTGCGTCGGGGTGACGATAGGTACACAGGATATTGACCTTATGCCCTTGTTGCCCCAAATGTAACGCCACTTTTTTAAGCTGTTTTTGCGCCCCGCCCATGCTCTTATTGGCAAAAAGCGGTGTCATCGAAAACATGGTAATCGTAGACATGGTTATGCCTTATTGTAAACCGCGATGCTATCGCCTGTAATGGCACTGGCATCATCACTGGATAAAAATGCAATCACATCGGCAAGTTGTTGGGGCGTTACCCACTTGCTTGTATCGGCGTTGGGCATGTCTTTTCGGTTGGTGGGGGTGTCTATCGTGCTTGGCATTACCCCATTCACGCGAATACTATGCTCTTTGAGTTCTTCTGACATGCTTTGGATAATGCGTTCTGCGGCGGCTTTGCTGGCGGTGTATGCGCCCATATCTTTTGCGCCCTTTAGCCCCGCGCGCGCCAAAATGGCGACAATGCTCCCTTGAATGCCTTTATCTACCATGTGTTTTGCCACGCCACCGCACGTTACAAACACGCTTTGGGCGTTGATTGCCATCATCTTTTCAAACACGCTTAGGTCGGTATCATGAACGGGGTTGCCCATTGCAAAACCACCAACGGTATGTACAAGTGCGTGAATGGTTTCAAAACGTTTTTCTGCTTTGGCAATAATCCGTGCGACATCGCCGGGCTTTGTAAGGTCGCCACTGGCAAGAAGGTAACGCCCACGCACCAACACATCTTTAAGTTCTTCTACTGTGCTTTCTAAATAAGCCATTTTGCTATCTACTAAAACCAGTTTTGCGCCTTCACTGGCAAATTTATGCGCAACGGCTTTACCAAGATTGCCCGCGCCCCCCGTAATCATGACAACTTTTCCCTTAAATGTGATACTCATAATGCCCTCCTTTGTATCAATACGTCCTTTAAGCATATACCCAGATGGGCTTTAAGGGATGTTCATTTAGGGTTCTCTTATTTAGAATGACAAGGCTTGTTTATCAGCCAATTGGAGATAGCCGATGGCACAACCCAACTTAATTACACTGACAGACCCACGCTCACCTGCCAGCGAAGCGTTTCGCACGTTACGTACTAACCTGATGTTTAGCAGTGTAGAAAATCCTATTCACACGCTTTTGGTCACTTCGCCTGCCACAGACGAAACCAAAAGCCAAACGCTGGCGAACCTTGCGGTGACGTTTGCACAGTCGGGCAATAAGACAATTTTGGTCGATACAGACTTGCGCCAACCCCGCCAACATGAGCTATGGGGCATTGACAATAGCAAAGGGCTTACGAGCATGATGCTAGACGAAAGTAGCTTGGCAAACCCACCTTTGGTAGTAAGCGGCGTACCCAACCTACAAATTTTGCCCGCTGGTGAACTACCCCCTAACCCTGCTGACCTGATTTCTAGCAAGCGGATGAACGACATTATTGGCGTGCTGAAGGCGCGTGCCAATTATGTGCTGTTTGATAGCCCCTCTGTGCTTTCTGCTACTGATGCCGCTTTATTGGGCATTAAACTGGATGGCGTGTTATTGGTAATTCGCACAGGCAAAACGCGCCGTGAAGAAGCCAACCGTGCAAAAGAAACCCTAGAGCGCGTTCATGTACGGATTGTAGGAGCGGTACTGACGAATGCCCCCAAAGAACGCTACTAAATACACCCAATAAACGCAAAATGGGCAAATGTGAGGCGATATATTTGCCCGTTTGTGTTATCACACGGTACAATAGAGCTTGGCTGTAGTGAGGGGTTTTAACGATGATAACGCTGGACAACCTAGAAAAACGCCAACACACCTATGCTCAAATAGCACCCCATTTAGAAGCCCTATATGGGCGTAAAACATTTGAGCCTCATGATGGCATGGATGAGCTAGTAAGCTGTATCCTTAGCCAAAATACCACCGATGCAAACCGCGACAGAGGCTTTTTTGCCCTTAAAGATAAATATGCTTCGTGGTCGGAAGTGCATCATGCTCCCACACAAGAGCTAATTGAGGTGGTACGCCCTGCGGGGTTAGCCAATTCAAAAGCCCCCAATATTCAATCGAGCTTAGAGCGCATTTATACCGAGCGAGGCGAGTACAACATCGATTTCCTCGCCGATATGCCCGTCAATGAAGCGCGTCAGTGGTTGATGTCCTTAAAAGGGGTGGGACCAAAAACAGCTTCCATTGTGCTGTGCTTTGGTTATGGTAAGGCTGCGTTCCCGGTGGATACGCACGTTTTTAGGGTAGGAAAGCGCATTGGGCTATTGCCCCCCAAAATTAGCATCGAGAACGCCCATTATGCTATGGAAGCCATTGTGCCATCTGGCGAATACTACTCGTTCCATTTACAGGTTATTTATCATGGGCGCAAAATTTGTAAGGCACGCCAGCCCCTATGCGAAAGTTGCCCCATTAAGACATTTTGCGATTATTATTCTTTAGGGGATTCCACAAGCCCGATTGAGAGCGATTTTGATGAGTAAATTAGTGAGTGAACAAGAAATTGCCAACGCGCGCCATACGCTAAACCTGATGAAAAGCCAAGTGACATCGGGACGTTTGGAAACAGATTACATGCTTAGGCAAATAGAGAAGCTAAGTGAACTGATGGAACGCATGGAAGGCTTGCAGAAATCGCAAACGGCAGCCTTGCGCTTTGAGGCGTTGTATAACGTTAGTCGTGTATTGGGTACGTCCCTAGACCAACAAACGGTACTCAACCAAGTGATGGATGCCATTATTCAGCTTACGGGGGCAGAGCGCGGATTTTTAATGCTTCGCGATGATGACGGTAACTTTAAGGTGGTGGTGGCGCGTAACCTAGACCAACAAACGCTAGGAAGCGAAGACTTTAAGTACAGCCGTACGATTGCTAATTTGGTGGTGGATAGTGGGCAAGGCGTACTAACGACCAATGCGCTAGAAGATCCCCGTTTTGCTGGTGGAGCAAGCATTATGGCGCAGGGTCTAAGAAGCATTATGGCAACCCCTTTAAGAACACGCGGTAACATCATTGGCATTGCCTACGTGGAAAACCGTATCGTGGCGGGCTTATTTAGTGATGATGACCTGGCAACGCTAGAAACATTGGCGGGGCAAGCCAGCGTTGCCATTGATAATGCGTTCTTGTTTAGCGAAACCGACCAAGAGCTAACGCAAAGAGTGGAGCAATTACGCGAATTGCGTCGTATTGACCTTAAACTGAACGAAAAGCTAGACCCCAATCAAGCGATGATGTTTACACTAGAAACCGCTTGCCAGCTGTCAGAAGCCACTAGTGGGCATTTAGGGCTGGTACAAGATGACCCGCTTCATGTGGTGAGTACGCATCATTACCCTATTGATATTGCCTATCAGCCCGCAAAATTGGATGAAGCCTACCCACAGGTGTTAGAAGTGCTTGCCACTGGCAAACCGCTTCGTTTTGCCTTTGAGAATCGCGGTATTTTTATTGTGCCGTTCAAGCGCGAGCAAAAAGTGATTGGCGTAATGGTGCTAAAGCGCGAAGATGCCGAAATTACTCCCGACCAACAGGACATTGTTGAGCGTGTGGTGGCGCGTGCTTCTGTAACGATTGAGAATGCGCGACTCTACGCTGCGGTGCAATCCGCAGACCGCGCCAAGAGTGAATTTGTGGGCATTGTGGCACACGACCTTAAAGCCCCGATGACTAGTATTCAGGGTTATGCCGATTTATTAGTGATGCAAAGCCCGAACTTGGAAGACCGCCAAAAGATGTTCCTAGAGCGTATTTCTAGCACAGTAAAGCGTATGGAAATTCTGGTCAGTGACCTCGCCGATATTTCGCGAATTGAAAGCGGACACTTTTACATGGATGAAATTCGGATAGAAGTGAAAACAGTGGTAGAAGCCGTAAAAGACCAAACAACCCCGCAAATTCAGGTGCGCAACCATCACTTTTTAGAAGATGTTGAGGCAAACTTGCCCGACCTAAAAACCGACTTTTATCGCTTGGTACAAATTTTGACAAATCTCGTTAGCAATGCGTATAAATACACGCCCGACGGTGGCACAATTACGCTAACGGCAAAGCGTGCTAAAAACGGCATTTATTTTGAAGTGCGTGATACGGGCATTGGCTTATCTGAAGAAGGCGTGCGGATGCTTGGCACAAAGTTTTGGCGTGCCGAAGACAATTATACCCGTAGCCAACAAGGCACAGGCTTGGGTTTTGCTATTACCGCCAGCATTGTAGAGCAATTGGGCAGTAAAATTCGCATTCAAAGTGAAATTGGCAAGGGAAGCGCGTTTTCGTTCACTGTCGCCTCTATGGCAGAGTAAATGCAAATTTTCCTTTCACCCCACTTTGATGACGCGGTGTATAGCTGTGGGGGAATGATTTATCGTCAACTACAGCAGGGGAAAGCCGTAATGGTAATTACCGTCATGGGGGGTGTGTCAACCGTGTATCCCGATACGCCTATCGTGCGTGATTTACATCAACGCTGGCAAGCAGGCGAAAACCCTATAATCACGCGCCAAAACGAAGATAAAGAGGCGGTAGAAGGGCTTGGCGCAAGCCTGGTGCAGTTGGGGACGTTGGATTGCGTGTATCGCGTGTTTAATGATGTGGCGTTGTATCCCGATGAAACCGCCTTGTGGGGCGAGGTAAATGCGAATGACCCCGCCTTAACGGTTTTTGCAGACATGAACAATTTGCTAAAGGGGCATCAGGTGTTTGCGCCGTTGGGGGTGGGAAACCATGTTGACCATCGGATTGTGCGCGATGAAACACTGCGCTTGTGGCAACAAACACAAGACTTTGAGCTATTTTTTTACACGGATTACCCCTATATGCGAGAAGCATCACGGATTGCCGAAGCACGCGCACAAGTGTCGTTTTTCCTTTGTGACACATGGCAGCCCCTAGATGAAGGCGCAATGACGGCAAAGATAAGGGCGATGTCGTGCTATCGCTCACAGGTCAGTACCTTTTGGAAGGACGAAACCGCCATGCAAACAGACGTGCGCCGTGTGTTTGTCGATGAAAACGGTGAGTATGCCGAGCGATTTTGGGTAATCTGTTAATGCCCGAAACGTGGTTATAGAGTAAAATAAAGCGCATCATATAACGGTCATCATGCAAGGAGTAAGGCATGTCGGACAGTGGGGCATTAGCACAAGCACAGGCAAAAGTACAAGAACTACTTGAGAACGCCCAGAAAGGGATGATTATTCCTATTCGTCTGCCCGCCCAAATTGAGGAGATTGCCCTTCTTTTGGCGCAAGCAGAAAAAGAACAGGCAAACGCTATCCAAGAAGCAACCAGCGCACTGCCTACAGACCTTGATGCTTACATGAAGGACGAAGCCTATTTTGTAGGACACGCTATTCATGAGCTACGCACCCCCATGACTAGTATTCGGGGCTATAGCGACATGCTGGGGTCGATGGGTGAGCTAAACGACATGCAAAAGCAATTCCTTAGCATTATTAAGGTGAACGCGAGGCGCATGGAAGGTTTGCTCTCTGATATGAGCGTAGTGAACAAACTACGCAAAAACACGCTTAAATTATCGCCAAAGATGGACATGGCAAAAAATATCTTGATGAGCGTTGAAAAAGCGATGGCACAAAATATCCAAGAGCTAGAGCGTGAGCTAACGTT
>Ga0163144_10019618_pt1 | contig 13585 bp, 11 predicted proteins | sample OliLak19BULKMAT1_FD_123175 | JGI IMG/M metagenome (GOLD analysis project Ga0163144, IMG submission 123175) | Freshwater microbial mat bacterial communities from Lake Vanda, McMurdo Dry Valleys, Antarctica - Oligotrophic Lake LV.19.BULKMAT1 | ecosystem: Environmental > Aquatic > Freshwater >... | reverse complement strand
GAGAAATTTTTGAAAGCACAAAGCGCTATATTTAGGAGAAAATTAAAATGCACATCAACTATAGACTAAACGCGGACGAACTTGACAACAACTTTCTAGAGAGCCTCAAAGCTGCTTTTCAGGGTAAATCAATAGAGATTATCGTATATGAGAGCGATGAAACATCTTTTCTCTTAGAACATCCTACCAATAGAAAAAGGTTGCTTGCTGCGATTGAAAACATCAAAAATCGTGACAACCTTGTTGAAGTTAGCTGGGATAGCATTTAAAGAAGAAGATACACCTATGACCATTACACCTATAGCCCCTAAGCAAGAAATAGCAACAGTAGCTAGTCGCAACGCCGTACTTACTAATATTAGTTTGCAAACCTACCAAGCATTACTGGCTGATATTGGCGACCATCGCGCAACCCTCTTAACCTACGATCGCGGAACCTTAGAAATCAAAATGCCCTTAGAACTTCATGAAGCCATAAATAGAATCTTAGAAAGAATTATTGTGGCACTTACCGAAGAATTAGGACTAGATATCAAAAGCTTCGGCTCGACAACTTTTAACCGCCAAGATTTACAAGTAGGGATAGAGCCAGATTCTTGTTTTTACATTCAAAATGCTCATCTCATCCGCAGATTTCAAATTGACCTCGAAATAGATCCACCACCCGATTTGGTTGTAGAAGTTGATATTCATAGTTCTAGTACTCGTAGATTGCCCATATACCAAAAATTAGGCGTACCCGAACTCTGGCAATACAGCAGAATGGGTATTAAAATTTATCGTTTGCAAGTAGATAAATACGTAGAACAGCAATATAGTTCGACCTTTCCAATGATATCTGGTGAAGTTTTAGAAAATTTGTTGGCGAAGTCGGAGACAATGGGAGAAAATCAATTAATTCGTGAGCTTAGGCAATGGATTCAGCAGCAGGAAGAATTACAAAGATTTGACGGACGACTGAGAGATTGATTAAATTAGCGATATAAAAGATAGAAACTTAATTAGACACATACCTATGACGCAAACTTCGGCTACGCCGCCGCCCTACGTATCGCAAAGTCCTTGGCAATGGGCAAAAAAGAATCTATTTAGCAGTTGGTTTAATAGCTTACTTACGATTGTTTGCGTTTACTTGATATATCAACTTGTAAGTGGCATATGGATTTGGGCAACGACTAAAGCGCAGTGGGAAGTCGTAAGTAGCAATTTACGATTGTTTTTGGTTGGGCTTTATCCTGTTGAGGAGTTTTGGCGATTGTGGTGCAATTTAGCGATCATAGGCACTCTGGCAGGTATCTCATGGGGACTTTGGGGGAGATTTAGTCGTTTTGTGGCGATCGCCATTAGCTCGTTATCTATAGCTCTGGCGATTTTGTTGCCCCTTGATGACATCTCAAGAGTTCTAACGTTATCAATTAGCGGCGCGATCGCGATTGGTTTTGTGATTGGTCAGCAATGTAAGCGATTTGAACAGAGTTCTCTAGTTTTAACGATCGCATGGTTAGCGTCTTTACCGATTTCTCTTTGGCTAATTGGTGGTAATTTGTGGCTAACTCCTGTTGATGTAAATGTCTGGAATGGACTAGTTTTGACATTGATCGTCGCGATATCAGGAATCGTATTTTCTTTCCCATTGGGAGTTTTGCTAGCTTTAGGAAGACAGAGTACTTTACCTTTAATCAAATGGTTTTGTATTTTTTATATTGAAGTTGTGCGTGGATTGCCTTTGATTGGCATTCTGTTTATGGCGCAGGTTATGTTGCCGTTATTTTTACCAGCAGGTTTGGAAATTGATCGAGTTTTAAGAGCGATCGCCGCTTTTGTTCTCTTTAGTGCTGCTTATCTAGCCGAAAATGTACGTGGTGGTTTGCAGTCAATCCCTAAAGGACAAGCCGAAGCTGCTAGAGCATTGGGATTGAGTACGCCATTAGCGATCGCTTTAATCGTTTTGCCTCAAGCTCTCAAAGCTTCGATTCCTGCGATCGTCGGTCAATTTATTGGTTTATTTAAAGACACTTCTTTAGTAGCGATCGTCGGACTAGTTGATCTGATGGGTGTGTCGCGGACTGTATTATCGCAGCCAGAGTTTATCGGTCGCTATGCCGAAGTCTATCTATTTGTTGCCTTAATTTATTGGATGTTTTGTTTCTCAATGTCTCAAGCTAGTCAGAAATTAGAGAAGAAGCTCCAAAATTGATTTAGTGGACTTTGTTTATGGCTACACTAGGTTTATGGCTACACTAGGTTTATTGCTACATTAGGGATTATGGTGTTTGTGCCAATGATGGGCGATATCAACTCGACGACACAGCCAGACTCGCTCATGGCTTTGCACATAATCAAGAAATCTTGCCAAAGCTGCCGCCCGGCCTGGGCGACCGACTAAACGACAATGCAAACCAATGCTCATCATCTTGGGCGCTGTTTCGCCTTCAGCGTAGAGAACGTCAAAAGAATCTCGTAAATAAGCAAAGAACTGATCGCCTGAATTAAATCCTTGAGGGGTGGCGAAGCGCATGTCGTTATTATCAAGGGTATAAGGAATAATCAGATGGGGTTTGCCATACTCATAATTCCAATAGGGAAGGTCGTCGGCATAGCTATCGGAATCATAAAGGAAGCCGCCTTCTTCAACTACGAGTTTGCGGGTATGTTCACTGGTACGCCCTGTATACCAACCAAGAGGAGGTTCGCCTGTAACTTGAGTATGTATGGCGATCGCTTTTTTGAGATGTTCGCGTTCTTGGTCGGCTGAGAAGTATTTATAATCAATCCAGCGATAACCATGACTAGCGATTTCCCAATCAGCTTCGAGCATCGCCGCAACGGCTTCAGGATTGCGTCCGAGCGCCATCGCTATGCCATATATCGTTACGGGGATATGGCGATCTGTGAACATTTTATATAAGCGCCAAAATCCTGATCGACTGCCATATTCATAACAAGATTCCATATTCATATGACGCAATCCATGAATAGGAACAGCGCCCACAATTTCCGATAAAAAAGTTTCCGATGCACTGTCACCATGCAGAATACAAGCTTCACCACCTTCTTCGTAATTAATCACAAACTGAACAGCAATTCGAGCTTTATCTTTCCATTTAGGATCGGGAGCATTTCTCCCATAACCAATCATGTCTCTAGGATATGTCATCGATTTTTACAGCAATTTGCTTTCAAACCTACCACAAACAATAATATAAAACCCGTTGCGGGGCTTCGCCCTGCGACCCTCGTCATCGTGGTTTTGATCGACAACTGCTGTAACTATGGGTTTCAACTATTTTCCACTACAAATTGATTGGTTCGATTTAATCGATTTGACCGATTGATGAAAGATGCATTCTTCGAGTGTACTTTTCACAGCTAATCGCTAATAGCGAGAACTAAACGCCATCTAGCGATTTCGATAATCTCATTGATCGCCTGTTGTTTTTCTACTTCCAGAGTATTTTTAAGTCTTTGTTCAAAGGCAGCAAGAATACTATCTTTAGTATGATTTCGCACTGAGATGATGAAAGGAAATGAAAATTTTTCTTTATAAGTCTGATTAAGTTTTTGAAAGTAATCATATTCGATCGCCGAAAGTTGATCTAAACCGACTGTAGATTGTTCTTGCACAGAGGCTTCAGCCATTTTAAACTTACTGCCCAAATCAGGATGAGCACAAATCAACTTCAATTTATCAGACTCACTCATCTTATTCGCGATCGCTGCCATCACTTGATGAAGTTTCTGGACATTAGCAAAAGGACGTTCTAGCCATGCCTGAGTAGCTATTTCAGGCGTATGTTCAAAGATAGCTCCCAGCACTTTAGCAAATTCTTGCTGACTCATTTGATTGAGCGTAGCGATCACATAACTCAATGTAAGGGACCTCCGCTAATAATTTTGGCGATCGCATTAGTTACATCTAATGGACTTTCTTTTTCAAGTTGGTCGTACCATGTTTGGGTTACTTGCTCATCTTTGCCATGAATTGTTTCAGCACGATTGCGCGCCTTGACAACGACTTCTGTTGTCCTCACCTTACGCTCTTTTTCGTACCTTATCAAGGCATCAGCAACGCTTAAATTAGTAGATACAAGATAATTGGTTATTACCAAACCATCTTCCATAGCCTGACATCCACCCTGACCGAGATCGGGACAGGTCGCATGAGCCGCATCACCAATTAAAGCAACTCGGCCTTTCACCATTCGCGATATGGGGCCAACATCATGAATTTCGACACGAGCAACGGTCTCAGGATCGAGTCTTTCAATCAGCAGTTGTACAGGTTTTGCCCAGCCTGCAAAGTGTTTTTTAAGTTCTGCTTGATAATTAGCGCGATCGCAAGTTGTGCCTTTGGGCAATGGCACATCAAAAAAGAAATAGAAGCGATCGCCTGCCACAGGCATCAACGAAGCGCGTTTGTGTTCTCCCACATAGATAGCCCACATATCCGCAGGGGCGAGGTCATCACTGACCGCGACTAATCCATTCCAATTTACATACCCTCCATACTTCGGTTCAACTTTTTCGCCGAGAACATATTCACGCAAAATAGAATTAACCCCATCTGAGGCAACTAACACTTCACCTGTAGCGGTATTCCCATCTTCAAATTTTGCGGTAATATCGCGATCGCTTTCGACGACACCTATACATTTTGCGCCAAGGGTCAACTTGCCACCCGATGCTTCAAATGCTTCTAAAAGCATATTCTGGAGATCTCGACGCGCTACAGGATATGGGCGTTGTCCGACTTCGGTAATTAGTGGAGACAAAGAAATCTCATTCAGCAAAGTTCCAGACAAATGGCGATATTCCATCCGATCCATTTGTCCTCCAATCGCCGCCATTTTATCGCCTAGTCCGAGGCGATTTAAAACTTTTATGCCATTTGACCATAGCGAAATTCCAGCACCGATTGGACGCAGGTCACGTACCCGATCATAAATCTCTACTTCATAGCCAGCTTGTCGCAAGGCAATTCCCGCAGTCAGTCCACCAATGCCCGCACCGATTACTATTGCTTTTAAGCCGTACATTGCCACAAATCTATACTATTTGTATACTGTATACACAACTATTCTTACCCACTGTATATCAAGTTACAGAATTAGTTGTTACTCTTTCTATACCTCGTCCATTTTGAAAACCGAAGTTTTCGACATGGACGACAAGAAAAAACCGAAGCGGGGCTTCGCCCTACGACCATTGATAAGAACTACGGGTTTCACTCTAGACACGGTATATATACAGCAATCCTAAATGAGTCGTGGAAGTATAAAGCTTATAACAAAGGGCTTAAGCCCCTTGTTTCTCCACAAATGACTTAGGATTGCTATATAGCTACAGCTATCTTCAGAACTTTCAAAATGAATCACCCCGCCGCAAGCGGACCGGGTATCTAAATTCTTTTTTACCGAATATACTCACGCCGCAGAGCGGCGGGGTATTTACCCTCTTTGTTCAATAAAAAAGGGGCGCTTCGCGCCCCTTTTTTATTTTAGGTTTTGATTTGTGTTGGTGGAATGGGCGATCGCTAATCCTTTTTTTTAACTTTCGCGTAATTGTTCTAATTCAGAACGCAAGCTTGCTAACTGTTGGGTGAGTTCTTGAATTTCATCGCGCATACTCGATTTCACAGCTTGAGCAGATTTATCAGTTAAAATATCGGGTACGCTGTCATCAACTGTGCGAGCCGTAGTAGTTACGGTGGTTAAACCTGTCGATGTTGAATTAGGCGTCGATGTACCACTTACCTGCTGGGCGATAAAACTATCAACATAACTACGGGCTTCTGCTTCAGTTGTTACACCCTTTTCGGCAAGCTCTTGAGTAACTTCATCAAAGCTGCGTCCCAGCATTCTGAGATTTTCTTCGCGTTTGATCGGGTCTTGGATCACTTCAAGTAATGATGATGTTGCACCCAAAGTGACGTAATAGCCTCTTTGCATAATCTTGCTTAGATCGATGGTATCCATAAAACTCCTGCAAATGTGTAGTTTTGTAATATATTCTAGCCGATTGCCCTTTGCCAAAATTTTTGCGTGAAAATTTGTAGCTACCAAGATTTACGCTACCATCAAAACCAAAATAACTTACAAGCCTTACTTCACAAGACTTACTTCACAAGACTTTTAAAAAATTCTGCACATTTAATCTACACATTTAATAAATGACAAATATCATGAATGCGACTGCACAATTAACTAACCAACTTGAAGAAAAAGTTATTTTAGTCGATAAAAGCGATCGCCAAATTGGCGTTGCTGAAAAATTGCAAGCGCATCATGAAGGCTTGCTGCATCGAGCTTTTTCGATTTTTGTAATAAATGAACAGGGGCAACTTTTATTGCAAAAACGCGCAAAACATAAATATCATTCAGGTGGACTTTGGACTAATACCTGTTGTAGTCATCCCCGCCCCGATGAGCCAACTTTACTAGCGGCCCATCGCCGCTTACAAGAAGAAATGGGCTTTGATTGCGAATTGCAAGAGATGTTTAGTTTTGTATATCGTGCCGATCTAGATAACAATTTAATCGAGCATGAATTTGATCGCGTCTTTGTGGGCTATAGCGATCGCGAACCAATTCTTAATCCTGAAGAAGCAGAGGATTGGAAATGGATAGATTTAAAAGTTTTGCAAGCTGATATTCAAAAAAATCCCAAATCTTATACTTTTTGGCTGCGCGATTGCTGCGATCGCTTCATTGCTGAACTAGGAGCCGAACTAGGATAAGTGGGAGATCCTCACCTCAATACCCTTCCGCAGGAGATGGAGCAAGAGTTAAACTGATGGTTCACCTTAAGTAAGGGAAAAAATGGATACTTACTCAGAAGAACAGGTTGATCAGATTCTCCGCTATGCTCTTGCGAAGAAAACACATGGTCAATCTTTAACTAGACAGCAAATATATGAGATCGCTTCAGATATGGGCGTAAGTGAAGCCGATTTTGTCGCATCTGTTCAGGAATGGCAATCTAAGCAAAGTCTTAGTAAAGAGCAAATAGAGTTTGATAAATCTAAAAAGAAGTCATTTAAATCTAACTTACTAAAATTTGCGATCGTCAATGCTTTTTTTATTGCCCTTAATGTTTTTACCTTTAATAGCATTGGATGGGCCATCTATCCTCTAGCATTTTGGGGATTGGGTGTAGCTCTGGATGCATGGGTTACTTATCAACCTGAAAGTGACGAATACGAAAAACAATTTCAACAATGGCTGCGTAAACAAAAGCGCAATAAACTTACTGCCCAAATCACTGGCAAGTTAACCACTAGCCTTGAAGAATGGCTAAAGTAAATTACCTTCTAGTTAAAATAGAGAAATCAATCTAGATCTCATTAATCAATTGCAGCAATGCATCGGTTGTTACCTTGCCACTCATATCTGTACCTTCTAGTAAGCTATCCGCAAGATCGCGCTTTTGATTGTGCAGATCGACAATCTTTTCTTCGATTGTTCCCTTTGCCACTAGACGATAAATTGTCACAGGTCGCTTTTGTCCAATGCGATGGGCGCGATCGCTTGCTTGATCTTCCACAGCAGGATTCCACCAAGGGTCCATGTGGATTACATAATCGGCGGCGGTGAGATTTAGCCCCGTACCACCAGCTTTGAGACTGATTAGGAAGACATCACCTTCACCTGCTTGGAAAGCATCCACTCGTTTTTTGCGATCCTTGGCAGGAGTGCTGCCATCAAGATACTGATAGCTAATTTTGTGCGAGTCTAGATAATCGCGAATAATATGTAGGTGATCGACAAATTGGCTGAATACCAGCGCTTTGTGTTTGTTGTCGAGTAGTTCATTAACAACTTCGCCGAAAAGCTGAAGTTTAGAACTTGGTAAAGGAATATCAGGTCTGACTAGTTTGGTATTGCAGCAAGCGCGGCGCAATTTCATGATTTCTGCTAATACTTGCAGATGTTTTTGTCCTGAATTGCCTTCGTTATTGGTTAGTTTCGCGATCGCCTCACGTCTGAGTGCTTCATAAAATGCGAGTTCTTCTTTGCTGAGTTCTACTTGTAGGGTTACTTCGGTACGCGAAGGCAATTCTTGAAGAACTTGATTTTTGGTGCGGCGGAGGATAAAAGGCTGAATTAACTTTTTTAATTGATCACGGGCAACTTTATCTTGCGATCGCTCGATTGGATTAGCATAATTAATATTGAAGTGATCAAGAGAACCAAGTAGCCCTGGATTGATAAAACGGAATAGATTCCAAAGCTCACCTAGATGATTTTCGATTGGTGTGCCTGTCGTAATTAATTTAAAACCGCTTTGAAGATTCATTGCTGCTTGCGATCGCTTGGTCGCCGTATTCTTAATTGCTTGAGCTTCATCAAGCACAACGGTTTGCCATTCTACTTTGGCTAACATTTCCCCAACTTCTTCTTGTTGTAATAATCCATAGCTGCAAATCACCATATCAAAGGGTTGAAGGTTATCTAATACCTTTTGGCGATCGCCTGAACCAAACACAATCACATTCAGCGTTGGCGCAAATTTGGCAGTTTCACCAATCCAATTCATACAAACTGAAGTTGGCGCGACGATTAAGGTTGCTCCATGAGGGGCGCGGGTTAGCATCAAGGCAAGGGACTGCAAAGTTTTACCTAAGCCCATGTCATCAGCCAAGCACGCGCCAACGCCCCAGTGAGCTAGCCGTGCTAACCATTCAAACCCTTCGATTTGATAATCGCGGAGTTCTGCTTGCAAGGTCGATGGCAATTGCGGCACAAAGTTACGCATTTCTTTAATCTTTTTAACATGTGCCTTCCAATGCTTATCGGCTTTAAGGTCATCGATTTCATCCACAAAATCTTCTAAGGCTAGCGCGGCTAAAGGATGAAATTTTGTGCCTTTGCCATGCTTCTCAGATAGACGGCGGAACTCGTCTAAGCGGTTGCGAAACTGTTGAGTTAAAGCGATAAATTGTCCGTCACCAAGAGGAATAAAGCGGCTCGGAGTTTTGTCAAGAAGTTCTAATAAATGCTGCATATCGATCACCTGATCGTCGCCCAATCGTAATTCGCCTTCGGTAGCAAACCAATCACGACTTTGATTGATTGACATCCTAAAGTTGCCAAAATCAGCACGATGACTAATTTTCATCTTCTCGCCTTCTGGCCATTCCAAGACAATGCGATCGGCTAGAGCTTGCAGTTCTAGCAATAGTTCCAAACAAAACTCTGGATCGTCAATTGTCCATTCATTCTCGTGATCTTCATAGTTACCAAAGGTTGGACAAGCTGCGATCGCGGCATTAGCAAGTGCTTTCTCTTCTTTGAGATTGCGAGTCGCTTGCAATCGTTTGCCATCAATTTCGGCTAGCACCGTTGCGCCGCCTGTCCCTGGGCGATAGTAAGCACCAGCATTAGCAAAAGGACGTGCTAATACGGCAACTTTCAGACCATTCCCCGCAGGCAAAATATGTACATGGGGTTTGCTGTCCGATGGAACTTCCTCAGCGTCACTAACACCGCCACCGATATCAGAATGCACAGTGACAATCGAAGATATAGAATGAATAGCCGCGAGAACCTTTTCTTTTGCTTCTATAGGGATTTCTAAACGATTTTTTCTGCCAATAATTTCGGTGATGCGGCGATGAGAATCATTAACCTGTGTGACTTTTAGACGGGTCGGGCTTTCTTTGGTAACGACAAAGTTTTGTCCATCTTTTAACTGTGGTGAAAACTCTAAAAATAAACGAGCGCTTTTCCCTGCTTTGACAAGTAACTCTGGCTCTCCCTTAACAATATCCACCCGAGTTGTTGGTGAATCTTCCCAAAAGACCAATGGATGTCCGATTAAGGCACAGATAGTATCTTCATCAAACTCAAACTGGCTCTGTCCATAATATGCGTGATAAGAATAGGCTTGAATATGCGAACAAACAATCAGGTCTTGCGAAGTTATATAAGGAAAATCATGGATACTTTCCTTCAATCGTTTTACGGCAATATTACGTCCAGCACTCCACACACCCTTAGCATTAATCTTCTGTTCCCTTGGTTGCAATGTGCATACACCCTTTGCGAAAGTAACAAACCATACTAAACGCTGTGGTGAACTAGTCCCTGATTTTGCTTGTTCTTGTGGCGCTTTACTAAGATTTAGTAAAGCATTGAGACTAAGTTCCCAAGTTTCTTGAGGACGGATTAGGTTAATAATCGTCGGGATTTGATTTCCTTGTCGTAACTTTTTGGCGTGTTTTTTATGAATGGAGTTCGGATCAATATCTCCCAGCAGTTCGGCAGTTTCCATTGACAACCAGTGATATCCAGCATTAACTGATTGTTTGAGCAATGGTTCGAGAAGTCTTGGCAACTCTATTCTCGCTTTTTCGGGGTTTATCCAATAAAGACAGAGCGCACTAAAAAATGCTTCAAGACTATGATTTTGGGTATGATCATGAATATATTCACCACTGAGTAGATTCTTTTGCGGTATATCACCCAGTTGAAACTTCAAAACTTTTTGCAGTCGGCTATAGGTAACTTGCAACCAATGGTTAGTTTGCTTAGTCATGATCGCGGTATACCCTTCTGCTTCGCGCATACTCTCTACAGAACCCTCTTGAATCAGCGCCAATATAAAATATAGTCCTGATTCACCACTAAAGAATACCTGCCGTTTACCTGTGACTTTTTTGATCACTTTGAGCGATTGTCGAAATTGCGCGATCGCCAACTCGCGATCGCCTTTGATAAAATGCAACCATGCCAACAAGCTACCCCCTGCATCCTTGTAATCGCTAGACAAGCGATCGTAGGCAGATAAAGCAACTTGTAAATCGCCACGCAAGATGCTTTGCTCTATCAAAACCATTAGCAATGAATCTGGGCAGCGATTCTCTTGATTTGGAGATTCTTCTTGAAATGACTTTTGGAGGAGAGCGAAGGCTTCATCCGTTGGATTCAGCTTTAGCATTCCATTGGTCAAAATAGTTACTAAAGCAATCTCATAAAACTCTACATTTAGGGTCTGGAACCATTCAGCATCAAAGGGATTATTACATACTTGATATAAAATTGCTTCTAAGGTGATTTTCTGTTGGGAATAGCCATATCGATAGAAGTCATCAAATTGTTTCCCCACAAATTCAATGTCTTGACGATAAATACCAATTCTGACTTCGCGGATAAACTGCGATTCACTCGTAAAACTGCGCGAGTTAGTCCTATAAGATGGCACTGGAATTTTGGCTTCAATCGCACTGACAATCTGCTCAAAGTTTCCTGACTGCACAGCATCACGCACCGCAATCTCGATTAAAAGAGAATTACATTGTGGTCCTTGAGAGCGTTCTTGAGTTAGCAAGTTTGCTTGCAAAAGCCAATCAACATAACCCTTCACACTAGCGCTAGTAAAATGCTTATTTCCTTTGTCTTTAAGCCCAATCTGAAGTAGACAATCAAAAAACAAGCTGCGACTAATTGGTTCATATGCGATCGCAAACACTTGGATCATCTGTCGTTCTGACAATGACAATTTGCGATAGCTCGCTGTCAAATTTTCATAGAGTTTGGCAGAATCAGCTTGAAAATCAGGCATATCAGGGTTGGATTATAATTATAAAAAATTTGCGATTTTTTGCGATCTATTGGCGATCTGACAGATATATTAATCAATTATCGCTATGTAATTATCGTTAATTGCTTCTAATCCTAAAAAAGTCAAGATTTAGTGGCACATAGCAACATATATCTCAATTCTAAATCCTATCATCTATAGCACTAATTACTCTTTAATGCGTACAATATTAGGTCTATTATTTAACCAAGCATTACAAGATTTCGACTCATGGAAGATAAGTTGATGTTAATGATCCCAGGACCGACACCTGTGCCTGAACAGGCTCTGTTGGCGCTGGCAAAAGCTCCCATCGGACACCGTAGCGGTGATTTTAGCAAGATCATGGCAGATGTGACCGCCAAGCTCAAATGGCTACACCAAACTACTAATGATGTGTTAATCCTCACCGTCAGCGGAACGGGTGCGATGGAAGCAGGTATCATTAATTTTCTCAGCAAAGGCGATCGCGTCCTCGTTGGTGACAATGGCAAGTTTGGCGAACGTTGGGTCGAGGTCTGCCAAGCCTATGGCATAAACGCGGAAGTAATCAAAGCTGAATGGGGAAAAGCGCTCGATCCTGAAGATTTTCGCGTCAAGCTAGAAGCTGATACTAACAAAGAAATCAAAGCGGTAATCATTACTCATAGTGAAACTTCAACGGGCGTTCTCAATGATTTAGTCACGATTAATCGCCATGTCAAAGCTCACGAAAAAGCTCTGATCATCGTTGATGCAGTTACCAGTTTGGGCGCGATGAATGTTCCGATGGATGAGCTAGGCTTAGATGTAGTCGGTTCTGGTTCACAGAAAGGCTACATGATCCCCCCTGGTTTAGGATTTGTGGCAGTCAGTCCTAAAGCTTGGGAAGCTTATAAAGTTGCTGATCTACCAAGATTCTATCTCGATTTGGGCAAAGCTCGCAAAGATGCTGCTAAAAACTCAACTCCTTTCACTACTTCAGTGAATATGGTAATCGCTTTGCAGGCTTCTCTCGATATGATGCAACGCGAAGGTTTAGAGAATATTTTCGCCCGTCACCTACGCCATCGTGAAGCGACTCGCGCCGCAATGAAAGCTCTCAATCTAGGCTTATTAGCTCCTGATGGGGCAGCTAGTGCGTCAATTACATCGGTAGTTCCTCCTGAAGGATTGGATGCCGAAAAGATTCGCGCCACAATTAAAAAGAAATTCGATATTGTCATGGCTGGTGGTCAAGATCACCTCAATGGCAAAATCTTCCGCATCGGACATCTAGGCTTCGTCAGCGATCGCGATATTCTCACGGCTATCAGTGCGCTCGAAGCCTCAATCTCGTCACTTGGTTATACCAACTTTACATTTGGTGCTGGTGTAAAAGCAGCGATCGAGGCGCTTAACTAATTTTTTGAGATTTTAAAGAGATTTCTAACTTTTTATATCTTTTTTTGGCTTTAATAAATTAATTCACTTGACGAATTAATTTATTAAAGCTTTTTTTTAAAAGTAATCAAGAGGTAGTGTGTGGGCGCAAAACATTCTTAACCCAAAAAAATCGTCAATTCAAGAATGAAGTGCAACAGTTCTTGACCACTGCCAATTAAGAATCTCACATTTTCTCGTTATTTCTGTTTAATGTCAGTATCCTCATCTGTAGTTTTAAAGGTAATGGTAATTGGGTTAGATGTCCGATTTCTCCAAAACCAACCATGTGAACCATCAAAGGCGGCTTCAAGTTCTTCTTCTTTGCCTTGCTCAGATCCCTTGCTGTACTGATAATAATCGATGTTTAGTTTTTTACCAGAATCGTACTATTCAAGAAACAACTTCAGGAAGAGAGCTAGACTGAAGCAGATTTTCGTTTCAATCTAGTTCTCAAAGTTACTGTGATTATGATTTAACCGATACTTGCGGCTCAGATTCTAAAGCAAAGGTTTCCTCTTGCTCAACAGATTTTTGCTTAGGAATCAACCACTTGCCAAACTTTGCATAGATCGCAGGAATCACCAACAAAGTTAATGCAGTG
>Ga0163144_10019617_pt1 | contig 13585 bp, 15 predicted proteins | sample OliLak19BULKMAT1_FD_123175 | JGI IMG/M metagenome (GOLD analysis project Ga0163144, IMG submission 123175) | Freshwater microbial mat bacterial communities from Lake Vanda, McMurdo Dry Valleys, Antarctica - Oligotrophic Lake LV.19.BULKMAT1 | ecosystem: Environmental > Aquatic > Freshwater >... | reverse complement strand
GGCGATGAATCGGGCTACTCCGCGCTTCTGGCGCGCCATCAGAACCGCGTCTACTCTTTCCTGACGCGCCTGACCGGGAACGCGCACGACGCCGAGGACCTCGCGCAGGTCGTCTTCCTGAAGGCCTTTCGGTCGCTTGAATCCTTCGATCTCGCGCGCCCCTTCCACTCGTGGCTGTTCGCGGTCGCGCACCACGCGGCGCTCGATTTCCTGCGCGCGCGCAAGGTCGACCTCTCGCTCGATCATGATGAAGCGCCGATCGACCCCGCGGACGCGTCCGAAGGACCGGAGCGGCGGGCGGAGGCGTCGATCGACGGGGCGCTCGTCGAGCGGCTGATCGCCGCGCTGCCTCCTCTATACCGGGAGGCGCTGCTCCTGCGGCACGTCGAGGGCCTCAGCGTCGATGACGTCGCCGCCGCGCTCGGGCTGCCCGAGGGCACCGTGAAGATCCGCCTGTTCCGCGCTCGCGAATTGATGCGCCGGAAATGGGAAGCGTTCGAAAAAGATGAAACCCGGGAGGCGCCCCGTCCGTAATAGGGGTAGAGCCATGAAGATCAACGACTCTTTCGACGAATCTCTGAACGCGGCGCTCGCCTCGCTGCCCCAGCTGCGCCCGAGCGCCGCGTTCAGCAAGGGCGTGCTCGGCGCGCTGGCGCGGCGCCCCGCCGCGGCGCCGGCTTGGCCGCTCGCCGCGGCGCTGACGCTGTCCTCGGCCGCGATCGCCGCCGCCGCCCTCAACTTGACGATCACGATCCCGCAGGTCGCGTCTCGCGCCGCGCACCTCCTCGCGGCCGCGCAGGTCGCGGGCCGCTTCGTGCTTCAGCTCATGCCCGCGCCGCGCGCCGGCGCCGAATTCTCCGCGGCGGCGCTCGTCGCCGTCGCGCTGTTCTTCACGATCTCGCTGCCTCGTTCTCCCAAGACCCGCCTCATCGGAGCCAAATCATGATATCCCGCATGCTGCTCGCCGCCGTCCTCCTCGCCGCCGTTGTCGCGCCCGCCCGGGCTCTCAAGATCCAGATGGGCGACGAAAAAGTGCGCAAGGGCGATTACGTCGTCGAGAAGGACCAGACGTTTGACGGCGATCTCGCCGCGAAGGGCGCGGTCACCGTGAAAGGCATCGTCAGCGGCGACTGCGCGGCTTTCGGCGGGCCGCTCGTCATCGAGGGCGAGTGCCGCGGCGAGGCCGCGTCGTTCGGCGGACCGGTCCGCGTCTCGGGCAAGGTCGGCGGCGATCTCGCGTCGTTCGGCGGGCCCGTCGAGATCTCGGGAGTCGTCCGCGGTGAAGCCGCGCTGTTCGGCGGGGACCTGACGCTGCGCTCCTCGGCGACCGTCGAAGGAGGCGTCTCGATCTTCGGCGGGCGGCTGACCCAGGAGAGCGGCGCGAAGATCCGCGGCGAGGTCCACAACTTCAACTCGAAGCTCATCGGCGCCATGATCCCGGGGATCGCCATGGCCGCGATGAAAGGGTCCGGGAGCCGCGGGGACGACGAGGACCGCGCGCCGCGCAAGGCGATCATCTCGGGCTTCCTGGCCGGTCTGTGCCTCCTGCCGTTCGTGCTCGCCCTGTTCTTCCCGGGCCACATCGAGACCGTGGCCGCGGCCGCGTCGGCGGATTTCTGGCGCGCGCTCGGCATCGGCCTGCTGGTGCTGATGGGGCTCGTGCCGGGCAGCCTCGCGCTGACGGTCTCCGTGATCGGGATCCCGTTCATCCCCGTGGCGCTGGCCGCGTTCGTCGCTGCGATCATCATGGGCATGGGCGCGTTCTTCCTGCTGATGTCGCGGCGCGTCTGCGTGAACCTCGATAAGCCCGCGCCGTCCACGATCAAGGCGGTCGGACTCGCGGGCGCCGCGACGGCCGCGATCTCGATCCTCGGAGGCTTCCTTCCGATCATCGGCGGCGCGGTGAGCCTCGCGCTGTTCCTGACGCTCTGCTGCGGGATGACGCTCGGTCTGGGAGCGGTGTGGCTTACGCGGCTGGGAACGCGGCCGCTCTGAGAATTACAGGGCTTCGACGCAGACGGCGATGCCCAGGCCGCCGCCGACGCTGATCGCGGCCACGCCGCGGCGGCGGGAGCGGCGGCGGAGCTCGAGGAGCAGGGTGTGGACGAGGCGCACGCCGGTCGCGCCGAACGGATGGCCGAGCGCGATCGCGCCGCCGTTGGGGTTGATCCGGTCGGGCTCGATATTCAGCTCGGCTCGATCCAGCAGGACCTGCGCCGCGAAGGTCTCGTTGATCTCCCAGACGTCGACTTCGGGGACGCGCCAGCGCGCGAGCTCCAGCGCCTTGCGGACGGCGGGGACCGCGGCGTAGGCCATGCGCTCCGGCGGCACGCCGACGAGCGAAGAGGAGACAAGCCGCCCGAGCGCCCGGCCTTTCGCGTACTTGTCGGACGCGAGGATAAGTGCGGCGCCGCCGTCCACGATCCCGTGAACGTTCATATGCGTCATCACGGTCGTGCCGTCGCTGAACAAGAGCTTGGCGTTCGCGAAGCGTTCGGCCGAAGGCTGATCCAATATGAGGTCGTCATCGGCGAGAGCGCCGACCGCTACGATCTCCTCCGCGCGCCGCGAAGCGGCCGCGCGCGCTTTGACATGGGAATTCAAGGCCCAGGCGTCCATTTCCGCGCGTGAGAGATGCTTCTCGTTCGCGAGCTCCTCCGCCGTCTTCGCGATGTGCTTGCCGCACGAGATGTCGGTGAACGAGGGCACGAAGATATCCCGCCGGAGTCGGCTCGGCATATCCGCTCCGACGGCCGCCGCGACAGCGGCGCGGCCGGAGGAGATCGTCTCCGCGGCCGTGGTGATCGCGAGCAGACCGGTGCCGCACGCGAGCGTTACCGCGGTGCCGGTGGTTTCGTTGGGACATCCGGCGCGATATCCGACATATCGCGCGCCGTAGCAGCCGTGCGGCCCGACGGGATACATATTGCCGAAAACGATGTGTTGTAGATCTTTCGGCGCTAAGCTCGCGGCCGACAGCGCCCCTTTGAGGGCCGCGGCGCCCAGATCCTGGGGATCGAGCTCCTTTAAGGCGCCCCCGGGAGCCCCCTTTCCGTTGGTTCCGAAGGACCACGTCGCGAACGGAGTTCGCGCGCCTGCAAGGATCAAGGTTTCGTTCATCGCTGCCTCCTTAGAATCGATAGCATTTCGGCGTGTATCAATCCGTTGGTGGCCAGCGTCTGTTTGCCCATCTCACGCCAGTCGCTCCATTCGTTGCCGTCAAAATCCGTAACGGTGCCGCCCGCTTCTTCCACGAGCAGCAGCCCCGCGGCGACGTCCCAAGGGTTGAGCTTATATTCCCAGAACCCATCTCCACGCCCGGCCGCCACCCAGGCTAGGTCGAGGGCGGCCGAACCTGACCTTCTGACATCATGGCATCGAACCATGAAGTTTTTGAAGTGAGATAAATAGAAGTCGGCGCGCTCTGCGCGGTCGTACGCGAAGCCGGTAATAAGGAGCGAGTCCTTTATAAGGTCCGTCTTCGAGACGCCCAATCTTTTGCCGTTCAAAGTCGTTCCCTTACCCGCCTGGGCCAAAAATAGCTCCCTGCGAAATGGGTCGTAGACGCCGGCGAGCACGGCCTTCCCCCGCTTCAGAACCCCGATCGACACGCACGCCGCCGGATACGAGTGCGCGTAATTCGTCGTCCCATCAAGAGGATCGATGATCCACAGATGCTCCGCCCCGGTGAGCTTCACCTCGTCTTCCTCGGCTTTATAATCGTCTTCGGGAAAGGCCGTTCGTATCGCGTCGAGGATCGTATTCTGGCTCTCGAGGTCCGCGATCGTGAGCAGGTCGGCTCGCCGTTTCTGCTTATATGAGACCTTCCCGAAGCGCCGGGTGAGGACTTTCCCCGCGCGAAGGATCGTGGACTTGAGCAGCGATGCGCGGGTCACGGACGGCCCCGCAGCGCGAGGACAACGGCCTTCGCGAACGACTCCGGATCGGGACGTTTCGCCACGGCCGCCGGAACGACGCCCCGCGCGCGAAGGACGGCCGCGGTCGTGGGGCCGATCGCGACGGCGGCGGCGCCGGACAGCTTCAGGTCGGGAACGCCGAGGACGGCGGCGGAGCCGGACGCGAATTGGACGGCGTCGGCGCCGAGGGCGAGGGCGCGGCGGTACGTACGGCGGCCCGGTTCATCCGGTACGGTGCGGTATGCGGGTGCTAGCGTGACGCGGGCGCCGGCTTTGCGCAGCGCGGACGGGAGCGTATCCAAGCCGCGCTCGGCGCGTGGTATCAGGACGTAGGCGCGGCGCGGGACGGACAGGACTCTCGCGAGGCCGGCGGCGCGCGCGTCCTCGGGGATGACGGAACAGCGCCAGCCGTTTTTTTCGACCGCGGCAGCGGTCGAACGGCCGACGGCGGCGATCACTCGAGGAGAGACCGGCGCCCGACCCAGGAGTTTTCGGCATCGCAGGAAGAAAAAATCAACGGCGGTCGCGCTGGTGAAGGCGACGGCGTCGTAACGGCGGAGATCCTTGATCGCGCGGTCGAGGACCGACCAGGATCTCGGTTTGACGGACATTATCAGCGGCGCGAATATGACGCGGGCGCCGAGGGTCGCCAGGGCGGCGGCTGCGCCGCCCGATTTTGCGCGCGGGCGCGTTATTAAGACCACACGGCCGGAGAGCGGTTTAGACATCCATTGGAGTTTACAACAACTGGTAAAGGACCAGCGTCTCGCGGACGAGCACCGGATGAGCGCTTCGCTTCAGCATGCCCGACATCAAATCCAACGTGCGAGCGGAATAATATCTCGGGTCCTGCGGGATATCGTGATCCAGCACGTGCGTGACGCCCAATTCCTTCAGCCGCGCGTGAAGGGCTTGGAAATCCTGAAGGCGGTCGTAGCCCACCGCGTTCTGGTTCATCGGATCGCCCCACATGTAGTCGAAACGGGCGCCGTAGCCGCGGATCTCCCGGAACAGGAGCACGCGAGACGCCGCGGGCAGGACGGATTTCGCTTCGCGATAAAACGAGGACACGTCCACCGAACGGTCCTCGAACAGGTCGCGCGGGGAAGCGCCGGGGTTCGCGGTCGAGCGGAGGCCCAGCACCGCGAACAGCTCGTTGTTCTGGGTTAACGCCGACAACGGCGCGGCCCCGAAGGCGACGAGCGCTATGGCCGCGATCCGCCTCCAGCCGCCCTCGAGGATCGCCGCCGAGGCGCAACGGCCGCATGCCAGGGCGGCGGCGGCGTACGCCGGCATTAGGACTCGCCAAAGATCATTGTTGCGCAATGTGAGGACGACGATCAGCGGGGCCGCGAGCCAGAGCAGGCGCTCGATCGCGCTCGGCGGCCTGCGGCCGCGAGCGATCATCAGAAGACCCGCGAGAGGAACGGCAAGGAATTGGGGACCCCTATGAGTCCATATGAAATCGGGAGGCGGCCACGACCAGAAATTAATGCGGAGAAGCCCGGCGGCCAGCGACGTTGACGCTCGATCCAGGCCCAGCAACGGCCACAACGGATCGCCCGTATGGATCCACGTCCGCAACAGCCACGGCCCGACGATCAGGCCGGCGCAAGCGGCGAATATAGCCGCTTCGCGTAAACGGCGGGTGCGCCAGATCAGATAAACGGTCCAGCATGCTGCCCCCGCGCCGCCGAAGAGCTTCGCCGCCGCGGCGAAGCCGGCCAATAATCCCGCGGCGATCAGACGGCCCTTGGAGGGCTTCGCCTCCCAGCGCGAGAGCGCATGGGCGCCCGCGAACAAAAACAACGCGCATGCGCCGTCCGACGTAGGCGTGGGCGCGCCCCTCAAAAACGCCGGCTGCCCGGCCAAGATCAAGGCGCCGGTCCAGCCGGCGACGCCGCCTCCGGCGGCGTAAAAGACACCGAAAGCGAGCAGGCCGCAGGCGCCGGCATGAATCAGAGCGGCCGCGCCGTCGCGGCCCGCGGCCAGCGGCAGCGTGTAAAGGCCTTCCATCAGGTGAGGCCAGTGCGAATGAAGCAGCCATCGAATGTCGAGGAAACGTCCGCTTCGCAGATATATCTCGGGTATAGCAAGATGATAAGCTCGCGCATCCCATTCCGTCGGCGGCGCGAGCGAGACGATGAGCAGGTGGAAGGCGCCGAACGCGAGGAGCCCCGCGGCGGGCTCGAACCGAGGGAGCCTCCCCGGGCGCGGCAGAAACGACCAGCCCGCGAGCGCGGCCGCGACGGCCAAGGCCGTCAGCGCGGCGGGGTTGAGGACCCCCGACCACCCCATCAGGAAAACGGCCTCGCCGAGGAGGCCAAGGCCGAGCGCGGCCGCGGCCGTTCCGTCCAGCGGACCGGCGGCCGGGGCTCCGAGCGCGCGGAGGAGTCGGCGGCCCATGCCGAGCGACGCCGCCCAGACGGCGGCGGCCAGCAGGACGGGCCAAAGCCCGTAAGCGAGCCAAAGACAGAGCGAGCGTCCGTCGACGGCGCCGGACGTCCGGAGGATGTAGCCCCAGGCTCCGTGGTTGCGGACCGCGACGAGCAGGACGAGGACCGCGAGCGCGATCATGCGGCCGATTCTAGCCCATTTGACACCCCCCCTGGGTTGTGCGATAATAAGACCAGTACCCCCCCGATGCCCTGGTTCCAGAAAAAGCCCCCCGAGCCCGCCGGAGAAAGCCCTAAAACGGTGCCTTCGCGCGCGGCCAAGGGGCTCAAGGTCTCGTCGATCCTCTCCGACGACACGATCATTTTTCCCGCCGAGGGCAGCGACAAGCCTGCGGTGCTGCTCGCTCTGGCGGCCGCCGTCTGCGCGAAGGCGGGCATCCCCGACTGCCAGACGTTCCTCGCGAAGGTCCTGGAGCGCGAGCAGGGCATCTCGACGACGCTCGATACCGGGCTCAGCCTCCCCCACGCGCGCATGGATGGGATCACGGCGATCCTCGCGGGCATGGCCATCCTCAAGAAGCCCATCCCCGATCCGAAGCAGACCGACCTCATGATCCGCGTGATGTTCCTCTTTTTCTCCCCGAACAAGCAGGAAGCGTTCCCGATGCACCTCCAGCTCCTGCGCGGCGTCTCGTCGGTTTTCCAGCCGGCGCTCATCGATCAGCTCACCGCGTCTTCCGGTCCCGCCGCGGCCCTCGAGCTGATCAAAAAGCTTGAAGCCTGAGCCCCGCCCCGGGCGGCGCGTCACGGAGGTCGTCGTCCTGACGACCGCGATGCTGTCCTTCATCTCGTTCGGGAGGGCGGCCGCGATCGTGCTGTGCGACATGGCCTCGACCGCGTGGTATATCGGGGGCATCGTCGAGACCGCGATCGGCCCGGCGGCGCCGTGGTTCATCCTGGGCGTCCTGCTCTGCGCGGCTCCCGTGCTGATGCTCTACGTCGAAGGCTCGGCCATGTTCGTGCGCGGCGGCGTCTACAAGGTCGTGCGCGAGTCCATGGGCGGCAGCCTCGCCAAGGTCTCAGTCTCCGCCCTGATGTTCGACTACGTTCTGACGGGCGCGATCAGCGCGGTCTCCGCGGGCCAGTATCTCGCGGGCCTCGCGAACTCCGCCCTGCCGCGCCTGCACATCCACTGGACCGTCGACCCGAAGGGGTTCTCCGTCGTGTTCGCGCTCTGCATCGTCGCCTATTTCTGGCGGCAGAACATCAAGGGCATCGAGGAGTCCTCCGACAAGGCGATCAAGATCATGTCGCTCGTCGCGGTCATGGCCGCCGTGACGTTCTCGTGGGCCGCGTACACGATCTATGTCCGCGGCTTCCGCTGGCCGCCGCTGACGCTCGATTTCACGCACGAGTCGCTCGGCTGGCTGGCGTCGAGGGAGAACGCGCTCGGCAGGCTCGGCCTGCTCGTCGCGTTCGGCCATGCGTTCCTCGGCATGAGCGGGCTCGAGACGCTCGCGCAGGTTTACCGGGAGATGGAGGCGCCCAAGCTCAAGAACCTCAAGCGCGCCGCGGCCGCGATCTTCGTGTTCGCGCTGTTCCTGACCGGCACGATAACGTTCCTCGCCGTCGGGCTGATCCCCGACGACGTCCGCAAGGTCTACGCGGACAACCTCCTCTCGGGCCTCGCGATGTCGATGGCGGGGCCGCACTGGGCGCAGCTGCTGCTCCAGGCGTTCGTCGTGGTCGTCGGCGTCCTGATCCTGTCCGGCGCGGTGAACACATCGATCATGGGCTCGAACGGCGTGCTCAACCGCCTCGCCGAGGACCGCATCATGCCGGACTCCCTGCGCCACCTGCACCCGCGCTTCGGCACGACCCACCGGATGATCAATCTCATCGTGATCATGCAGGCGGTCACGATCGTCCTGTGCCGCGGCGACGTGTACCTGCTCGGCGAGGCCTACGCGTTCGGCGTGATCTGGAGCTTCGTATTCAACGCGGGCGCCGTGCTCGTCCTGCGGTTCAAGGACCGCTCGAAGCGCGAGTGGAAGTTCCCCGGCAACGTGAAGCTCGGCAAGCACGAGCTTCCGCTGGGGCTCGCCGCGCTGTTCCTCCTCCTGCTCTCCGTCGGCCTCGTGAACCTAATGACCAAGCGCCACGCGACGATCTCCGGGATCGCGTTCACCGCGTTCTTCTTCGTGCTGTTCATGATCAGCGAACGGCTCAACAAGCGGGAGAAGGTCCAAGGCGAGCACCGCGAGAAGTTCAACCTGCGCAGCGCCGACGACCTCGGCATCATGCGCGAGGAGATCGAGCGGCCGAATCGCGTGCTGGTCGCGGTGCGCGATCCGGGCAACCTTTACCACCTCAACAAGGCGCTCGAGGCGCACGACTCGGAGACGACCGACCTCGTCGTGTTCACCTCGCGCATCCGCAAGGGCCTCGGCCTCGTCGACGAGACCGTGTCGATGGACAACGACGAGGAGAAGCTGTTCACGAAGGTCATCGAGGCCGCCGAGCGCCACGGCAAGACCGTGACCCCGATGCTCGTCGTCTCGAACGACCCCTTCTACGCGATCACGCAGGCCGCGCAGGCCGTCGGCGCGACAGAGGTCGTGTTCGGCGTCTCCGCGAAGCTCTCGACGGACGTTCAGCTCGAGCGCCTCGCGATGACCTGGGGCTCGCTGCAGACGGACAAGCAACCCGTGCGCTTCCGCATCCTGGGGCCCGGCGTCGAGCACGCGGTCGATCTCTAGATCATGCCCGTCCGAAGAATCACGAAGCACGGCGAAAAAGTCCTGAAGACTCCCTGCCCGCCGCTCGACTTCGAGGCGTTCAAGCCCGAGCTGCCCGCCCTGCTCAAGGACATGTGGTCCACGATGGCCGCCGCGCGCGGCGTGGGCCTCGCCGCCCCGCAGATCGGCCTGTCGCTGCGCCTCGCCGTGATCGACGTGAAGCCCGAAGGCAAGGCCCAGCGCATCGTGCTGATCAACCCCGAGATCATCTCGCTCGAGGGCGAGCTGAACGACGAGGAGGGCTGCCTCTCCCTGCCGGGCGTGTACGCGAAGCTCCGGCGCTTCTCCCGCGCGCGCGTGCGCGCGCTCGACGAGAACGGCGAGCCGCATGAGATCTCGGGCGAGGGCCTGCTCGCGCGCGCGCTCCAGCACGAGATCGACCATCTCGACGGAAAGCTCTACGTCGACCGCCTGCCCTTCGAGGAGCATTTGAAGGTCCTCGACGTGATCAAGAAAGCGAAGGCGACCTGGACGTGATGAAGACGATTTTCTTCGGCACCCCCGAGACCGCCGTACCCTTTCTCAAGCTGCTCGCATCAAAGACCGAAGTCGCCGCGGTCGTCTCGCAGCCCGACCGCCCGTCCGGCCGGGGCCTCGAGGTCTCGCTGACGCCGGTGAAGACGGCGGCGCTCGCGCTCGGGCTGAAGGTGCTCCAGCCCGCGAAGCCGTCCGATATCGCGGCCGAGCTCAAGGCTCTCGGCGCGGACTATGGGGTCGTCGTCGCGTACGGCCGCATCCTCAAGACCGACGTCCTCACCGCGACGAAGCTGGGCCTCCTGAACGCGCACTTCTCGCTGCTGCCGAAGTATCGGGGCGCCGCTCCCGTCCAATGGTCGCTCGTGAAAGGCGAGACCAAGACCGGCGTCTCCCTGTTTTGGCTGGATGAGGGCATGGACACGGGCCCGGTCCAGGCCATGCTCGAGACCGGCATCAAGGACGATGAGGACGCGCCGGCGCTCCTCGAACGCCTGACGGCCCTTGGCGTCGGGCTTTTGGGCGAGGTTCTTCCCGCTCTAGAGGCCGGCAAGGTCGTCCGGCTCCCGCAGGAAGGCGCGCCCACGATGGCTCCGTTGATCAAGCGCGAGGACGCCCGCGTCGACCTGTCGCGCCCCGCGGAGGTCCTCCACAACCTCGTCCGCGGCTTCCGGTCCTGGCCGCGCGCCTGGCTGGAGCTGGCCGCCGGAAAGGTGCTGGTGCTCAAAACGGCGCTGCCGGAGGCCTCCGACCCGCCCGGCGAAGGCCGGCCCGGACGCATACTTTCCGTTGGACGAAATAAGGGAATTTTGGTAGAATGTGGATCCAGCAGCCGCCTGTGGTTCCTCGACGTACAGCCTGAAGGAAAAAAGCCGCTCAACGCTGCCGAATTCGCCAACGGCCTCCGCATGGCCGCGGGCGGCTTTTTGCCGTTATCCGAAAAAACGATTTGACCGACACTACCGGCGAAGTACGCAAGCTCGAGGTCGCCGTCGTCACGGCGGCCCTCCTCGCGTTCGCCTATTTCGCCCTCAATTGGGGCCTCGAGGGCCTCATCCATTCGCGCAATCCTCAGACGGTGCCCGACTTGAAGGGACGCTCGATCGCCGCGGCGCTCGATCAGCTGGCGCCCTTAAACCTCGGCCTGCGCAAGACGGGCGTCGAATTCAACGCCACGGTGCCGATCTCGTCCGTGCTGCGCCAGGATCCCCCCGCCGGGACCGTCGTGCGCGAGGGCAAGACGATCCGCGTGATCGTCGCCCAGGGCGGCCAGACCGTGCTGGCGCCCGCCGTCGTCGGGCTGCCGCTGCGCAACGCCGAGATGATGCTGCGCCAGGCGCAGCTCGCCCTCGGCGAGGTCAGCGAGTCCTATTCGCTCAAGCAGGAAAAGGGCATGGTGCTCTCCCAGGACCCGAAGGCCGAGGCGAGCGTCGAGCGCGACGCGCTGATCAACCTCGTCGTCTCCGGCGGCGCGCCGCCCTCCGGCGTGGCGCTGATGCCGGACTTCCTGCGCAAGACGCTCGACGAGGCCCAGGCGTGGGCCGCGGGCGCCGGCGTCAAGCTCGAGGTGCAGACCGACAAGAGCTCGCTTTTCCCCAACGGCACCGTGCTCACTCAGACCCCGGCCGCGGACTCGGTGCTCTCGCCCGAAGCGAACGTGCACCTCTTCGTGAGCGGCCGCAAGGGCGCCGCGCCCACCGTCGCGTCCAAGACGTTCAAGTATGAGCTGCCGCAAAGCGGCTCCGAGAGCCAGGTCCGCATCGTCGTGATCGACAAGTACGGGGAGCGCGAGCTGTTCAACGGCGTGCGCAAGCCCGGAACGAAGATCGAGGTCCCCGTCCAGGAGACCGGCGGCGCGCGCGTGAAGATCTATATGAACGGAATCCTCGTCGAAGAGAGGGATTTGTGATCGTGGCGGCCAAATCTCCCGTCATAGTGCCCTCGCTTCTGGCGGGCGATCTCGCGCGCCTCGGCGATCAGCTCGACGAGGTCAAGGCCGCGGGCTGCGCCTGGGTCTCCGTCGACGTGATGGACGGCCACTTCGTCCCGAACCTCAGCTTCGGCCCCGATTTCGTCCGGCTCGCCAAGAAGAAGGGCTTTTACATCGACACCCATCTGATGGTCACGAACCCGCTCGACGTCGCGCCCTGGTTCGTGGAGGCCGGCTCGGACATCGTCACCCTGCACATCGAGGTCGTGACCGACGCGGCGGCGGCCCTCAAACAGCTACGCTTGATGGGAACGAAAGCGGGACTCGCGGTCAAGCCCAAGACCCCGGTCGACGGCTTGATCAAGCAGTTGGAGCACTGCGACCTCGCGTTGGTCATGACCGTCGAGCCCGGCTTCGGAGGCCAGAAGTTCATGGCCGATATGATGCCCAAGATCGCCGCGCTGCGCGCCGCGATCGACGCCAAGAATCTAGATTGCTGGATCCAAGTCGACGGCGGCGTCAACGCCGTCAATATTCACCAGGCGGCGGCCGCGGGCGCCGACAGCCTCGTCGCCGGGTCGGCCGTGTTCGCGGCGAAGGACCCCGCCGCCGCTTTTCGGGAGCTCGAGCTGAAAGCCCGGGCCGCTTTTAAAACCCAGTAGCAGGAAACGGAGAAAGAAATGGTCGTCATCAGAATGCAGCGCAAAGGCAAGCCGCACCAGCCCTACTACCGCGTCGTCGCCATCGAGAAGGCTCGCGGCGCGACGGGCAAGCCCATCGAAGTGCTGGGCTCGTACAACCCCCGCACCGAGACTCAGGGCAAGAAGGTCGAAGTCGACCAGACCCGCTACGAGTATTGGATCGGAGTCGGCGCGCAGCCTTCCCCCACGGTGCGCACCCTCGTGAAGGCCGCCTTCAAGGTCAAGGCCGCCTCCGCCAAGTAAGATGCTCATGACAGACCTGACGCTCTTCATCGTCAAGCGCCTGGCCGACAAGCCGGACGCCGTGTCGATCGAGGAGGAGCAGGACGGGGACACCACCGTCCTGAACCTCATCGTCGACGAGACGGACAAGGGCAAGGTCATCGGCAAGCAGGGCAAGGTCATCAAGGCGATCCGCTCGCTGGTGAGCGTGGCCGCCCAGAAGGCCGGCGTGCGGGCCGTGGTGGAGATCGATTAGTGAAGATCGACTTCGTGACGCTGTTCCCCGGCATGTTCCCGTCCGTCATGGACGCGAGCATGATGGCGCGCGCGAAGGACAAGGGCCTGCTCGAATGGGCCTGCGTCAATCCGCGCGACTTCACGACGGATAAGCATCACAAAGTCGATGATCGGCCGTTCGGCGGCGGGCCCGGGATGCTGATGATGGCGGAGCCGCTCGAAAAGGCGATCAAGAGCGTGAAGACGAAGAAGTCGAAAGTAATCCTGCTCTCACCGCAAGGAAAGACTTTTGACGACAAAACGGCGTGGGGTTTATCACGGGAAGAGCACCTTATTCTCGTGTGCGGCCACTATGAAGGGATTGACGAGAGGCTGATGCCTCTGTTCGATGCCGAAATCTCCGTTGGAGATTATGTATTGACGTGCGGCGAACTCCCGGCTATGCTCGTTGCCGACGCCGTGGCAAGACTCGTGCCTGGCGTGCTCAAGAAGGAAGACGCGGCCGTATCCGAGTCGTTCACGAACGGCCTGCTCGATTTTCCGCAGTACACACGGCCCCGCGTTTGGCGGGGTCGCGAGGTCCCGGAGATTCTTTTCTCCGGGGACCACAAAAAAATCGCGGAGTGGCGGCAAAACGCCGCCCTCAAAGCGACTAGAAAAAAGCGTCCCGATCTGATCGAACGGGCGTAACAACGACGGCAGGAGAGAAGCGTATGATGGCTGCAATGGAACAAAAGAAAAATACCCCGGCGTTCCGCCCGGGCGACACCGTCAAGGTGCACATGAAGGTCAAGGAAGGCGAGTCCGAGCGCGTCCAGGTGTTCGAGGGCGCGGTCATCGTGCGCCGCGGACGCGGCGCGAGCGAGAACTTCACCGTCCGGAAGATCTCCTTCGGCGTCGGCGTGGAGCG
>Ga0163144_10019616_pt1 | contig 13585 bp, 7 predicted proteins | sample OliLak19BULKMAT1_FD_123175 | JGI IMG/M metagenome (GOLD analysis project Ga0163144, IMG submission 123175) | Freshwater microbial mat bacterial communities from Lake Vanda, McMurdo Dry Valleys, Antarctica - Oligotrophic Lake LV.19.BULKMAT1 | ecosystem: Environmental > Aquatic > Freshwater > Lake... | reverse complement strand
CCGCAGACATCAGAACAATTGCTGTGAAAACTCATTCAGAAGACGCTCGCAGCGATGGAAAACCAGTCATTCGGCGCTACGACAGAGGGGATTGCGCTTAAAGCGCCCTCACGCGCTACGGTGCTATATGTCGCTCCCTTGCCGGAACTGGTGCTGGCGCTGGGCTTTCTGTTGATTGCGGCGCTGCTGGCAGCGGCTTTCGACCTCGATTTTGTCGTTCCGTCGGGCAGTGCGCTGGAATTTACCGGCATGAGCTACGCCGTGCCGCTGTCGCTGATTGCTGTGCTCGGCCTGTTTCTGGTATTGACCAAACAGGCGAGGCGGCTGGCATATTATGCGGCAGCGGGAATGGCTTACGGGATAATCCTCGTCGCACATTTCAACATCAAAATGTGGATGGGCCTGATCAACCCCGTAGTGTGGGATGATGTCTATTGGAAAACCGATCAGATGGTCCGGCCCCTGATTGATGCATCATTTGCTGTGCACAATGGGGTCGAGATGATCCTGCCGGCGGGCGATAAGCTCTACCTGTTTGCCTTTCTTGCGATGTTTGCGGGCAGCATCATTGCGCATTCGATGCAGAACTTCGTCGTGTTTCGCAAAGTCATCTTTACCGCGATGCTGGTGCATGTTCTGGGCGCCTTAAGCTACCTTGTCATGCCCGCGATTGGGCCGTTCCTTTACGAACCGGGCGTCAACACGCTCGAAACAGCGCGGCAGGGGCACATGTATCACAGCTATCAGGCGTTGATGGCGGGCGGGCGGGCGTGGGTCGCCAGCCAGGGAAGCCAGTTCATGTTCGCCGCCGTTGCCGCCATGCCGTCGCTGCACGTCGCCTCGTCAGCGGTTTTTGTTCATTATGCCTGGCAGCACACGCGATGGCTTGGGGTGCTGTATCTGCCCCTGTTCGCGTTTATCATGTTCGAAGCCATCGCAACGCGCTGGCACTATGCCGTTGATGTGGTGGCCGGACTGGCACTGACGGCGGTGGCAATCGCTATAACGACCGTAGTCTTCCGGCCGATTGCGACGCATTACGCTGCGCGCGGCCCCGGTTCCGGCTTGAGCGGTTAGAGCCCGTCACGCAGCGGAGCGCGCCGCGCTTGGCTAGCTGACCCCCAGCCCCGCAGCCTGCGCTCGCAATTCCGCCGCTTCGCCCGGATTGGCCTTCACCGCTGCTTCCAGCGCGGCCTTGGCTTTCGCCGGTTCGCCCAAAGTCATCCGGCTGCGGATCAGCATCACCCAGCCATCGACGTTTTTCGGCTCTTTCAGCAACCGCCCCTCTAGCTGCGCGACCATGCCTTCGGCCATGGTCCGCTGTTCGCCCGGCGGCATCGCGCTCGCCGCGGCGACATCGGCTGCGCTTGGCCCGCGCACATCGGGCGATGCCGCCGCGCCTGCGACGCTGCCTGATCCGGGTGCGAGGAGCGCGGGCGTGCGGCTTGCCTGCGCCTTGGCCAGCCGCGCGGTCACGTCAATTGTGTTCATCTGGCCGACCTGTTCGATGGTGCGCACCAGATCAGCCTCCCACGGCGCGCCCTGCGGCGAATCCGCCAGCAGATCGAGCCACGCGGCGATTGCGCCTTCGTGGTCCTTGGCGATGTCTTTCTTTACCGCCATGAAATAGCGTGAGCGCGGGTCTTGCGGATCGAGCGCCAGCGCCTTTTCGAACGCCTCCAAAGCCTCAGGCGGCAGCGGGTCGCGCGCGCTGCCCATCACCAGCGATTCGCCCAGTGCCGACCATAGCACCGCCTCATCCGGCGCAATCGCCAGCGCGCGGCGATAGGCGGTCGCGGCTTGTGCAAATTCGCCCTGCTCGAAATAGGCAAAGGCCAGATCGCTCCAAGGCCCGGCATCATCGGTGGAGCTTTCCGCAGCGGCGCGCAGTTGTTCAATCGACACCGGGCCATCGGCCGCCGCCGTATCGCCAGCGGGTCCGCCTGATCCTTCGTAGATATTATACCCGATTGATCCCGCCGCCAGCAGCAATGCGCCGCCCAGCAGAAACCAGCCTGCTTTCGATGATCCTGCGGTTGCCGCAGCTTGATTGTCTGTCCCCATACTAAGGCTGGCTAGCACCGCCAGCAAAAGCGGGCAATTCGCTCTGGCAAAAGAGGCGGTTTTCACTATTGTGAGGACTAGGTTGCAACTTATCCAAGGGGGGAAGGGTAGTTGGCCAGGATGTTCGCAGTTGCCATCATCGGATCGGGCCCCGCCGGGCTCAGCGCAGCCGCGCGTGCGGCAGCGCTGGGGCTCAGCCATGTGCTGCTCGAAAAAACCGATCACCTTTCGGATACGATCTACAAATACCAGAAGGGCAAGCACGTCATGGCGACGCCCAGCAATCTGGTGCTGCGCAGCGACGTCGACTTTGAGGCGGGCAAGCGCGAGGTGATCCTCGGGACTTGGGACGAGCAGATCGAGGGCCACAAGGTCAATGTGAAATACCACGCCGAAGCCAAGGCGATCCGCGGCACCGGCGACCCGATTCCCGGCAGCGTCCAGTCGCTCGTCACCCGCGCGCGCGACGGCACAAAATCGGTGCGCGAGATCCAGCGCCACGCCCCGCCCTATGCGATCGAGCTCACCAATGGTGAGGTGGTGATGGCGGAAAACGTGATCCTCGCCATCGGCACGCAGGGCAATCCCAACCGCATGCGCTGCCCCGGTGCGGACCTGCCGCATGTGCAGTATCAGCTCGATGACCCTGCTGAATATGTCGACGAACACATCATCATCGTCGGCACCGGTGATGCGGGAATCGAGAATGCGCGCGGCCTCGGCGAAGACCCGGCGCAGCGCAACACCGTTTCGATCCTCAATCGCGGAACCGATTTTCCGACCGCCAAAGACGCCAACGTCAAGGCGCTGACAGCGGACCACGAAGCGGGCAAGCTGATGATCCGCACCGAGAGCGAGACCAAGTCGGTCGAGCCCGGCTTTATCACGCTCACCACCCGCGATGGCGAACTGCGCATTCCGTGCGACCGGATCATCGCCCGCATCGGATCGGCCCCGCCGCGTGCCTTCGTGGAAGAATGCGGGATCGAGTTTTCCAGCGAGGACCGCTCTGCATTTCCAAAGCTGTCGCCAGTGTTCGAAAGCACCGCGCCCGGCATCTTCGTGATCGGCGCGCTGGCGGGCTATCCGCTGATCAAGCACTGCATGAACCAGGGCCACGATGTCATCGAGTTCATCAACGGCAACACCGAGCTGAAACCGGCCGACGAGCCGATTATCGCCGCCAAGTTCGCCGAGTTGCCGGGGGACCGCAACACTGGTGAATGGCTCGAATTCCTGCGCACCAACGTGTCGATCCTGAACGGCATGAACCCGCTGCAAATGCGCGAATTCATGCTCGATTCCACCGCGCGTTTCTTCGGTCCGGGCGAGGTGATCTTTGAGCGCAATGCACCGGGATCATCGCTGTTCGGGATCGCCAGCGGGTCAGTGGCGGTGGAGGTCAATCCGGCCGACCCCTCAGTCACTATCCCGATCGAACAAGGCTCAATCTTCGGCGAAGTCGGTCTGATTTCGGGCCGCCGCCGGGGTGCGACGATCCGCGCAGCGGAAGACACCATCGTCGTCGAAATCTCACGCCTCGCCGCATTGAAGCTGCAATCGCAAGTGCCAGCCGCGAAGAAGGCGATTGAGCGGATTTCGATTGAGCGGCAATTGCTCCAGATGTTCGGATCGGGCCTCCGCCGCGAGGATGTTGCCCCGCTGGTGGAAGCCGCCAAGGTCGAGGAAAAACGCGCCGGTGACATTGTCATCACCGAAGGTGCAGACGACAAGGACGTCTTCATCATCCGGCGCGGGTCGATGATCGTCGAAAAACAGATCGGTGATCGGCCGGTGTTCCTATCATACCTGCCCGCCGGGAGCTATTTCGGCGAGATGGCGGTGATCGACGGCAGCGCGCGCACCGCCACGGTCAAAGCCGCGATCAAATCCGAAGTGATCCGCCTGCCCGGCGAAGGCTTCCTCGAATTGCTCGCCAAGAACCCGGCCCTGCGCGAACGGGCGCTAAAAGATATGGCCGGGCGCCGCGCCACCAATGCCTTTATCGAGGGCCAGAAGGACAGCTTCTCCGGCGCGGTCGATATGTATTCGCAAACCGCGCAGTTCCTGATCGATAACGGCATCGGCGAAGCGACCGATGTGCTGCTGATCGACGAAAAGCTCTGCATCGGCTGCGACAATTGCGAAAAAGCCTGCGCCGACAGTCACGATGGACTGACCCGGCTCGACCGGGAGGCGGGCAAGACCTACGCCCACCTCCACGTGCCGACATCCTGCCGCCACTGCGAACACCCGCACTGCATGGCTGATTGCCCGCCCAACGCGATCAAGCGCGGGCCGGATGGTGAGGTGTTCATCGATGAAACCTGCATCGGCTGCGGCAATTGTCAGCGCAATTGCCCCTACGGCGTTATCCGGATGGATGCGAAGCCGCCCAAAAAGCCATCGCTGATCCAATGGATGCTGCTGGGTTCTGGCCCCGGCCCGGGTGAGGCATCCTATAGCTGGCGCAAGAAAGCAGCTGAGAAGGAAGGTGTCGCCAAAGCCAAGCTGGCGATCAAATGCGACATGTGTTCCGGCATTGAAGGCGGCCCCGCCTGCGTGCGCGCCTGCCCGACCGGCGCGGCAATCCGCGTTGCGCCCGACAAGTTCCTGACCTTCACCAAACTCGCCGAGGATGCCGAATAGTGGCTGCCAAGGCATCAGGCGTGGCGAAAAACCGGTTCAAGCAGGACGAGACGCGGCGCGATTCCGATCATGTCAGCTTTCTCAAACACCGGGGCTTTCGCTGGCTGTGGATCGCGCTGGCGCTGAGCGGAACGAGCATCGCGGGCTATATGCTGATCGATCAGCAGCCGCGCCCCAATGGCGGGACGTGGTATGGCTATACGCTGGGTACCATCGGCCTAGGCCTGATCATCTGGCTCTCGCTGCTCGGGGTGCGCAAGCGGCGGATCAACCCAGGGGCGTGGAGCCTCAAGGCGTGGACATCGGCCCACGTCTATCTCGGCCTGTCGCTGGTGGTGGTGGGCACGCTCCACACCGGTTTTCAGATCGGCTGGAACGTTCACACACTCGCCTATGTGCTGATGCTGCTGGTGATTGCGACGGGGGTTTATGGCGTGATCGTCTACGCCACCCTGCCCGCCAGCCTTAGCGCCAATCGCAAGGAGATGACCCGCGCGCAAATGCTCGATGCGCTGACCGCGATCGACCGGCAGCTGGAGAGCGCGGCGCAACCGCTAAGCCGCGCTGAAGCTGATCTGGTGATTGCTGCGCTTGAGCAGGATACCTTTCACGGCGGCGCATTGGGGCGGCTGACGGGGAGCTATCCGCGCTGCGCCACGGCGCGCGCGTTGCGGTCGATGGCTCAGGGAGCGGCGGAGGAGCGGGTGATTGCGCTGCTGGAAAGGCGCCGCGACCAGCTCGCGCAGATTCGCGGGGCGCTGCGCATCCGCGCGCTGCTCGAAGTGTGGCTGTTCATCCACATCCCCCTCACCATCGCCCTGATCGCAGCGCTGACGGCGCATGTGATCAGCGTGTTCTACTACTGGTGAGGGGGCGGCAATGGCATTCCTGATCCGCACCATCGATTTCACCGCCGCCGGGCGTGAGATCATCCGCGACCGGGTGGTGGAGCAGGAAACGCTCACGATCGGCCGGGCGGCGGAATGCGATATTCACCTGCCCGATCTCGCAGTCGAACAGCGCCATGTGCGGGTTGAACTTGCGGCAGACGGGACGCTGGCGGCCATGGCGCTCGGTACGCTGGGCTTCGGGCTGGATGGGCGCAGCGTTACGCAAGGCACCATCGACCCGCGCACCGGGGGCGAGATTGCACTCGGCGCAGCGCGGCTGGCCTTCGCGCGCGAGGCAGATGGGGCGACCAGTATCACCATCCGCCAAGCCGTCGCGGATGAAGGAAAAGGCGACGCACTGCGCGGCTTTGCGCTCGCCAGCGCCTTGCCAAGCAAGCGGGCGATGAGCTGGGTGTTCGCAACCGCGATCCTGCTGTTGCTGCTGGCGATCCCGGTGGCGAGTCACCTCATGCGCACGCCAGTCAAGAATGATCCCAAGGGCGAGACGCCGGGCCAGGTCGTGCTGGACGCGGCGTGGACGAGCGGCGATCTTTCGCTCAAACACCAAAGCCTCCAAGACAATTGCGAAAGCTGCCACGTCGCCGCGTTTGAAAGCGTGCAGGATGAAACTTGCGTCAGCTGCCACGAGGAAACCGGCAACCACGCCAAGATGCCGCGCCTCGCCGCAGGGATGCCGCCGCTTTCCCCCGGCGATGCGCTGCAATGGCAGATCGCCCAAGGCTTCGGGAAAGAAGGGCCGCTGGGCTGCGTTTCCTGCCATGCCGAACACGAAGGCCCGGTGCGCCAGAAGCCTGCGAGCGAAGCGTTCTGCGCCGATTGCCACGACACGCTCGACACGCGGTTGACCGACACGGCGCTCGGCAATGCGCATGACTTCGGCAAGGAACATCCGCAGTTCCGCCCGGCCTACTTTGCCAGTTTTGGCGCGGCCAAGCCGGTGCGCGCCTCGCTTGATACCAAGCCGGTGGAGCGCAGCGGGCTGATCTTCCCGCACGATGTCCACATGAACGCGCGCGGCGGCGCGGCGCGGATGGCGGTTAGCCTGAGCCAGTATGGCGCGCCGCTCGAATGCAAGGATTGCCACGCGCTTACACCTGACAAAGTGGGCTTCAAGGAGGTCAAGATGGAGGACTCCTGCGAGGGGTGTCACTCTCTCGTGTCAGGACGCACCATCAGCGGTTTCAGCAAACTGCGCCACGGCGACGTGCAGGACCTTGCCGCAGACTTGTCACGAATATCGTCAGGCCCGCGCCCCGCGCTCGCCCCGCGCCGCGCGCGTCCCGGACAAATTGGTAGCGCCTCACCCTACCGCGCCGATTTTGGCCGCCCGGTGCGCGCCTATATCGGGTTGTCAAACGCGCTGTCCCCCGGCGGCATCTGCACCGAATGCCACTTGCCGACCCGCAGCAAAGGTCAGGCGGATCTGATGCCGGTCAACCTGCCCGATCGATTCCTGACCCGCAGCTTCTTCGACCACGAAGCGCACAAAAAGGAAAAGTGCACCGATTGCCATGCGGCCGATACGTCCAAGGTGGCAACCGATCTGCTGATCCCGGACCTGAAAAGCTGCCGCGATTGCCACCTTGGGGCGACGGCGGTGAAGACCAAGAAAATCGTCCCGTCCGAATGCGCGATGTGCCACGCCTATCATGTGCCTGCGGGCCAGTGGTCGCCCAAGGGCAATGCGCCGCATTACAAGCCTGCCCTGCCGCCTAAATCCGGGCCTGACAAAACCACAGTTGCGGCGATTTTCGGGCGGGCTAAACCCTGACGATGGGTCCCACCCCCGCCTCGGCAAAACCTGCTGTGCTGATCGCGCAGATGACCGATGTTCACATCGGCTTTGCGCCCGATGAAAAGCCCGAAGAGCTCAACCTCACCCGTTTCCGCGCCACCCTGGCGCGGCTGATCGACGGGCCCAATCGCCCGGACATGCTGGTGCTATCGGGCGACATAACCGATCACGGTGATACAGAAAGCTTTGCCACCACAGTTAATCTGTTGCGCGATTGCCCGTTTCCGGTGCTGCCGATGGTCGGCAATCATGACTGTCGCCGCGGATTGCTCAGCGCGTTCCCGCAGGTTGAACCGGCTGAGGGCGGTTTTCTGCACTATGTCGTCAATGCACCGCTGGGCCTCAGGGTCATCTGCCTCGACACGCTGGAGGATGGCCGCCACGGTGGGGCGTTTTGCGAAGCGCGCGCGGATTGGCTATCGGCGCGACTGGCTGAGGCGCCCGACGCGCCGACGCTGATCTTCATGCATCATCCCCCGGTGGTCGCCGGGATCGACTGGATGGACCCCGCACCGAACGAGCCGTGGATCATCCGCCTGCGCGACCTGTTGACCGGGCAGCATCAGGTGCAGGCGATCCATTGCGGACACTTGCACCGGCCGATCACCACGCAGTTCGCTGGCATTCCGCTCGGCGTTACGCCCTCGATCGCGCCGCTGGTGGCGATGGATCTGTCACCGATTGATCAGAACGTTCCCGATGATCGCGAGTTGATCACCGCCGAACCGCCAACCTATGCGCTGCATCGCTGGGACGGGCAGACCCTCGTGACGCATTATGAACGCGTGGGCGATTGGCAGGTGCTGGCGCGGTTCCATGCGGGGCTGCAACCGATGATCGAAGGCATGTTCGCCGAGCGCGATTAGCTCTCGGTCACTTGCCCCGCGCGTCGGCCCGCTGCCGCCCTTGCGGCGCAATTCCCACCCAGCGATTCATGTCGACTTTATCGGTAACCTTCCACGGCACCCCGCTGCGGGTCATGAACAGCGTTTCCATCTCGCTCCGCGTGAAGGGCCGTGAGCCCAGCCGCCCAAACACCGCCATCTGCCCGCCGGTTTCATCCACCGCCCGGTCCCGGTCGAGGCCCTTGCTGACCGCAATCGCGGGCGAAGGCGTTTTGGCCCAGGCGATCATTTCAGGCACCGGCGCAGGGCTGAATCCGTAGAAATTGCGTTGGCTATCGGGACTGGTCAATTGCAGCACCTTCATCCCATTGCGACCATCCGCCACATAGGCGAATAGCGAGGCGTTGGTGGTGCCGACGATCACATCCTCAGCATCATTCATGGTGCCATTCAGCGTCACCTTCTGGAAGATGCTCGGCGCTTTCGGGTTCTTCACATCGAGGATCACCAGGCCATCACCCTTTGCCGCGACATAGGCATAGGTGCGCGCGATGTAGAGACGCTGCGCATCGGCCAGCGCCACGGTCGCTTCGGGCACGGCGACGGGATTGCGCAGCGTGGTGACATCGAACAGTTTCACGCCTTGCGCATCGGTCACCCACAGGTAACGGAACTGCACCGCGCTCGCCCGCGCATCACGCAGTTCGCGCACCGCAGCCAATTTGGGCGCATCGGGATCAGCCAGATCGACCACCACCAGGCCCCTGTCAGCGGTAATATATGCGACCTCCCCCGCCAGCGTGATATGCCGCGCGCCGGTTAGCGCCCCGCCGGGGTTCCACGCGGTGGAGCCATCGCCAAACACCTTACGGGTCAGCTTGTTGTTGCGGAATTCGCCATCCGCCAGCGTGTTAACGTTGACAAGGATCAGCCCTTCGACTGCATCAGTCACCACCGCATAATTGTAGATCGGCAGGAATGCCTGCTCCTGATTCACTTCGCGCAATTCGGGCGTGCTACGGGTCGGTGCGATTGGCTGATTGGTGGGCAGCGCCATGCAGGTGGCGTTGGCCGACTTCACATGCGTATCGTGGCCGAGCGGCGAGAACGGCCCCTTGATGATGCGTTCGGATGTGCCCTTGTTCGCAATCGAGGCGACGTCATAGGCGCGGAAACCGCCGCTACCGCCGGCGACGAACATATATTCGCCGCGCAATTGCAGACACCCGACCCTGTCAGATGTGCCTTCGTGGACGTTGACGAATTCCTCGAACGGTTGGGTTTCGCCCGACAGCTTGTCGTCAAACGTCTTGCCGCGCACCCAATTCTTCAGCTCGCGGCCATTGTCATTGACATGCATCCCCCAGTAATCCGGGTAGGCATAGCGGTGGAGGTAGGAACCAATCACCGATTGCGGCTCGTCATATTCAGTGACGCGCGTGGCCTGGAACCCGCCTTCGAGGCCCGTCCACGCGTTCAGCCCGACGAAGTTGACGTAGTTGGTGCCCAGCAGCAGCAGCTGCGCCATGATCGCATTATTGTCATCCTTGTCCGACAGGTGACAATCGCTGCAGGTCTTGGTTTCGGTCTTGCGCACCGTGTGCGGGAAATGCGGAGCGAAGGCTTGGCTGGAAAAGCCGATTGAGCTGATCGGCGGCTGCTGCACATAGATGCGTTCACGGTTGATGTTGGTCGATGACAAAATCAGCGCTGATGACGAGCGCACCGGCGCGACCTGATTGCCCTTGGTGGTCTGGCTCTTGCCCAGCTGGAACATCTCATCACGCGCGACCTGCGGGTTGTAGGTGGCAAAATTGCGCGTCTCACCGCCTTCGTAACGGTGCGATTTGGTCTTCCAGTTCGCCTCAATCGGCAGGTGGCACCCGCCGCAGCTGGTGGTCCATGACAGGTGGCAGGTGAAGCACGCCATTTCGGGATCACGGTGGGCGCGGTCATCTTTGGTGATCCCAGTGCCGAATTCGAAATTGCCGGTCTCCGCGCCGTAACGGCTGACGAGCTTGGCCCGCGCAGCCTTGGCGTTGAACACCGGGGTGGCGGGGTCAACCGAATCCTTGACCAGGCTCATCTCCCACTCAAGCTTGGGATCGACGATCGACCGCTGGATCAGTTTACGCCTGCCATCTGCGCCTTCCATCCATTCAAACCGGCGCTGGCCATCGGGGTTGCGCAACAGGGTGAGGTTATGGCCTTCAGGCGGAGCCGCAGGGCCGCTGGTGCGCAGCGTGGGATAAGCATCGGGCGTGCCGTGGCAATCTTTGCACGTGATCTCGATCGCATTGGCCACTTCGCCATAGATCAGCCCGTTACCGTGGCTGTCCTGTTCGAAATGGCAATCGGCGCATTGCATCCCGATTTCGGCGTGGATGTCCATCAGGTGGACTGCCTTGCCCGGATTGGTGCCGGGTTCGACGAATTTGCCCTCGCCCTCCTTGCGCCATTTCTCCGGATCATCGGGATCGACGATGGCGCCATCGGCATCGAGAAGATTGCCCTCCCGGTCGCGTTTGAAGATCGCCCGGAAATTCCAGCCGTGGCCGTGATAATCAGCGAATTGCGTGTCTTTCAGCGTTGGGTTCAGATCATAAACGTTGCGCAGGAAATCGAGATCGGCCCACTTGCCTTTGGGCGCCGCGCCTTCAGGATTGCGGTCGGTCACCGCGCGCACTTCTTCGGCGGTGGGATATTTCTGCTTTTCAGGCCACATCGCGGGCGCGTCGCTCTCGTAGTCCCACATGGTGTAGCCAAGGAAGGAATTGAGGAAGATATTGGGCTGGTGCATGTGGCAATTCATGCACTGGCTGGTCGGGATCGCACGGGTGAAGACGTGTTGGAGCGGGTGGCCCTTTTCCTTCAACTGGCCGCCGATGGTCAGCCCGTCATCGGCGCGCTTCCCGGCCCCGCTATCGTCACCATGGTCGTCATGCCCCGGCTCTTTCACCGCGCCGTGGCTGCCAGACTTCTCACCGTAACCCGCCGCGTGTTCGATCTTACCTGCAATCGTCGGGTCGGCGGTGATCGTCTGCCCGTCGCGGCCGTACTGCGCATAGATCAGCGAATGGCGCGGTTCGCGGTCATTGGCGTAGACCACGTGACAGCTCGCGCAGCCTGAATGGCGGTAGTCGCCCGGCTGATCGTTGGTGCCCATGAACCACGTGAAGGGATCATTGAGGCGGGTCTTGTGGATGTTGAGCGCCGGGATCGCCACGCGCAGCCCGGTGGCAGGGCCGCGGTTTGATTGCTTGAGGTCAGGCCGCCCCGGCTCCTCCAGCCGCTGGATCGCGCCCGACGGGTTGGGCAGGCCAATTTCGGGGAACTGCGAATTGATCGTGCGTCCGCCGCGCTCAAACACACGGAACACATCGCCCGGTGGGATAACGTGCCAGGTGGGGAGCGGATACAACTCGGCAAGCACGCCCCTCGCGGTCTGCTCCTCCGACAGTTTGCCGTCTGGCCCGGCACCGGGCGAGGTAATCTTCGCGGGCTGCCCGTCGCGGGTATAGGCCTCACCCAGCAGATAATTCTTGAACGGCAAGATCCCGTTATTGTAACTCGCCCCGCCCCAGAGCATCGCGCCGGTCGCCATGATTGATCGTTCCGCCGCCTCGATCGCGCCGATGTGGCACGCCCCGCAAGCATCGCGCGCGACCCGGTAATCGGACGGGTTGATGAACTTCACAAACTCGGGCGATTCCTGATTGAGCAGCGCGTAGGACCGCTTTGGGTTGGCTGAGGATGGGAAATGCCAGCTGTCCGGATATTTGGGCAGCACATGCGCGGTGTCGCGCGCGGCGACGTAATCGGGGTGATCGTGGGGAAGGTCGGAATTGCCGCGCACTGCCGCATTGCCGCCGTGGCAATCGGTACAGCCCAGCCGCACCGCAGGCGTCAGGTGCATAGTCGGCGCGTCTGACTTCACGTGGCACGATGTGCAGCCGTCCGACTTCGCCATCATCTCGGCCACCGATTGCCGCTGCGGCGCGGGCGGTGCGAAGACTGCGCTGTAATCACGCTTGACCGGCTTTTCCTTGTCCGCCGCCTGCGTGTCGGCTGCGAACATGGCCACGGCGAGCACCACCGCCGCGAGCAGGAGTGCGAGGTGGCGGAGAAGGGGTTGGGTGAGCGTGCGCATCAGTAGGTCAGCACCACATTAGCGAGGATCGAGTAGAACTTCTGGTCCTCGCCCAGATTGTCGAACAAGTCCTGAAACCCGTCGCCCGCGACCAATGCGGCGGCGGAGAGTCGGAACACGAGGTTCTGATTGGCCTTCGGTCGCCAGATGGCCGCTGCCGACAGATCGTAGCCGATCTCGCGCGGGATCGAGCCTTCGTTGCGAAGCACTTCGAGGTTCGAGGTGTTTTCAAACCACAGGTGGTTGGCGTTGGCCGACAGCCGAAATTGCGGCGTCAGATCGAAATCCGCGCCCACGCCCACCAGGATCAGGCCGGGGTTGTTGAAATTGCTCTGCCCCTGTTCCTTGGACGAACGCAGCGAATTGAGCAGCCCGTTGCGCCCATTCACCGCAATCGCGCGGCCCCCGCCCGCAAACGGGATTGTCTGGCGGATCCAGTAAGAGGTATCCGCCCCTGCAAACACCGGGTTTTCAAAGATCGCGTCGAACCCGCCTTCGGTGTCATCAAAGGGATCAGAGTCTCCACTGGCATAGGCGCCCGACAACCGGAACCGCATCCAGTCGCGGTCGTAGCTTGCTTCGACAGCGGCGAACTGCGCGTTGATATTGGCCGGGCGGTCGGTGAAGAAGCTGTTGCGGTCCTCCCCCAGCGCCCAATAGAAGCTGCCGGTCAGGTTGACGCGGCCCACCCGTCCATCGGCGTTGTAACCCAGATAGACGACGTCATATTCGCGCCCCCGCAGCGTGCCGAGCAAGGCCGGGCGCACCGGGAAACCGTTATCGTCAATCTCGATATCATCAGCCTCGCGGTTCATGTTGTAGACCACGGTGAATTGGCTGGTCAGCGCCGGGATCAGGAAATCCTGCCGGTAGGCATTGGCGACGAACACGAAGTCATCTCGCAGCGGTTTGACCACCGAATTGAGGCCAGAATTGGTGTCCTTCTCCAGCCGCCAGAACGCGCCCAGATTGAACTGAAAGCGGTTGTTGTCGCGCGATCCGAACAGGCGCACGCCCAACTGCTGATCGTTGAACAAGAAACCGCGAAAATCCGATTGGAACGGCTGGATGCCAGCGCGGATCGAGATGAAATCGAACCGGTCGGTATCGAACTGGCTGAAGTGGTAATCGACGAAAGCTTCCTGCACCCCGAGGAAATGGTCGAGCCTTT
>Ga0163144_10019614_pt1 | contig 13587 bp, 10 predicted proteins | sample OliLak19BULKMAT1_FD_123175 | JGI IMG/M metagenome (GOLD analysis project Ga0163144, IMG submission 123175) | Freshwater microbial mat bacterial communities from Lake Vanda, McMurdo Dry Valleys, Antarctica - Oligotrophic Lake LV.19.BULKMAT1 | ecosystem: Environmental > Aquatic > Freshwater >... | reverse complement strand
TGCGGCCGCTGCGCTGGCCGACGCGTTCGATGCCATCCAGGCCGCGCTGCGCGACGTGCCCACGCGCGGCCGTCCGTTGCGCGACCGCGTGGCCATCGAACTGGCCCGCGCCGAAGCGACGCGCGCCCGCTGGCTCGCAGGTGCCGCCGTGGTGATGCAGCGCGAGCCGATGCCGGCTCTCGACGAGGTCGATCTGGTGCGCGTGCTGCGCATGGTGGTCGAGGCGGACGCCCCTGAGAGCCGGTTGAGCGGGGGCGCAACGGCGCTGCCGGTGCCGGCCGGCGCCTGTCCTGTCTTCGGCGACGAGCGCTTGCTCACGACGGCCGTGGGCGCGTCACTGGCGGCAATGCGAGCCGTGATCGAGGATCGCGGCGACGCGCGGAAGATGGCCGTCACGTTCGCGCCTCGCCATGAGCCCGCCACCCGCACGATCGAGATCGCGCAGTCGGCGGTGCGGCTGCCGGCCTCCGCCTATCCGCGCTTCTTCGATGCCGGCTGGCGGGAACACCCGGGCGGCGCAACCGGTGCCCTGATGCTCGCGGCCGCGCGCCGGATCGTCGTGGCGCACGGGGGGGCACTCGAGGTCGACGCGATCGATGGCGGCGGCTGCCGCCTGCGCCTCAGCGTGCCGGCGGCCGACTAGCGACCACTCTTGCAGCCCCCGGACGCTTCGACAACGCGCTGTTCCGCCTGACCGTGCGTTCGGAGTTGTCCGCGCCTTCGCGTTGACAGTAGGATCGCGGCCACCCGCACCATCGAAGTGTGCCAGGCCGCCGTGCGGCTCCCGGCGGCGGCCGACGGCCGTTTCTTCGATGCCGCGTGGGCGGAACATCCGGCCGGGTCGCCAGGCGCGCTGCTGCTGGCAGCGGCGAGAAAGATCGCGCTGGCGCATGGCGGCGCCCTCGAGATCGCCCCGCTCGAGGGCGGCGGCTGCCGCCTGGTGCTGGGCGTGTCGGCGGCCGACTGACGACCAACCCGGGCGGCTAGCCCAGGAACATCCGGTACATGATCCGGCCGGGCGCGAATGCGAGCAGGCCGGCGATGATGAGCGCCCCGAAGTACATGCCCCGCATCGACGCCTGATGCGCGCGAAGGTCGCCGGCCTTGATGGCGCGCAGCGTGCGCCAGATACCCTGGTAGGTCAGCAGGATGAACAGGTGGATGAGGCCCAGCTTCAGCGGGCCGAGGGTGATGCTCCAGCCCGCGAACGAGCGGATGAAGATGGCCGCGAAGGCCGTGATGGCCATGAGCGTCAGGTAGGTCTTCCCGGCCAGCCGGTGATACCGCGAGCCCTTGGTACTGAAGAAGAGCAGCCACGTACCGAGGAAGAACGCGGGCACCACCGTGGCGAAGTGGACGATGACCGCGGGGGGCGCGTCGAGCAGCGGCTGCAGATTCACCATAACCGAGAAGACGCGCCGCTGGCTCCCGCGTTCGCCGCATCACGACGAAGGGCCGAAGCGTCGTTCCGGGCGGCAGTGGCGGTCGATCCAGCGGCGTCGCCACCGTCGCCCGTTGCCCCCGACCGACGCCAGCGCGTAGCATGTCAGCCATGTTGACGACCTCCCTTGCCACTGACCAGGCGCACCTGATGCATCCGCTGCACCACCCGTCGGCGCATGCCGGCACCCGCGTCTGGGTCAAGGGTGAGGGCGCGCGGATTACCGACGCCACGGGGCGCCACTACATCGACGGGCTCTCGGGCCTGTGGAACGTCAACATCGGCCACGGCCGGCGCGAGCTCGCCGACGCCGCGCAGAAACAGATGTCGACGCTGGCCTTCCATTCCGCCTACGCCGGCGGCACCAACGAGCAGGCGATCCGGCTGGCCGAGCGGCTGAGCGGTCTGGCCTATCCTTCGATCAACACGTTCTTCTTCACGAGCGGCGGCGCCGAGTCGTCGGAGAGTTCGTTCAAGACCGCGCGCTTCTACTGGAAGGCGCTCGGGCAGCCCGACAAGATCAAGGTGATCTCGCGGCATCGCGCCTACCACGGCCTCACGCTGGCGGCCATGAGCGCCACCGGCCTGCCGGCCTTCTGGCCGATGTTCGAGCCGCGCACGCCGGGCTTCAGCCACATCGAGGCGCCCGACCCCTACCGCTTCGCGCACACCGACACCAGCGTGAGCCTCGGCGTGGCCGCGGCCAACAAGCTGGAAGAGGCGATCCTGAAGGAAGGCGCCGACACGGTGGCGGCCTTCATCGCCGAACCGGTGCAGGGCGCTGGCGGCGTGATTGTCCCGCCGGCCGACTACTTCCCGCGCATCCGCCAGATCTGCGACCAGTATGACGTGCTGCTCATCGCCGATGACGTCATCACCGGCTTCGGCCGCACCGGCACGTGGTTCGGCCTGCAGCACTACGGCATCGAGCCCGACATCATGCAGTTTGCCAAGGGCATCACGAGTGGCTACGTGCCGCTCGGCGGCATCGGCGTGTCCGATCGCATCCGCGAAGTGATCAACGGCGTCGGGCCGGGGCAGCGGTGGATGCACGCCTTCACCTACTCGGGGCACCCCACGTGCTGCGCGGTGGCGCTGGCCAATCTCGACATCATCGAAGGCGAGGGGCTGGTGGCGCGTGCCGCCACGAGCGGCGCGCGGCTGCTCCGCACACTGCGCGAGCTGGAGTCGCTCGACGGCGTGGGCCACGTGCGCGGACAGGGGCTGATGGCGGCCGTGGAAGTCGTGGCCGACAAGGCGACCAGGCAACTGCACGCACCAGCGCTCGGCGTGAGTCAGAAGCTCATGGACGGCATGCTGGAGCGCGGGCTCTACACGCGCGCGGTGATGGACTGCATCTGCATCGCGCCGCCCCTCATGATCAGCGACGCGGACCTCGATCGCATGGTGGGGATCATCGCCGAGACGATCCCCGCCGTGCTGGCCACGGTGCGCCAGACGGCGGCGCCCGCGCGCTAGCGGCTGACGGCCACGCGCAGGTCGGGGCGGTTGAGGCGCACCTTGGCCTGACGCAGCGGCACCGTGTGCGCCACGTCGGTCAGCACCTGCGCCACCTGCGGCGCGATCTCGCTCAGGCGTCGCGCGGATTCGGCGCTGAGCGCCGTCGCGGCGTAGGCCGTGAGCACGCCGGCCGTGCGGCCGTCGTGCACGAGCGGCGTGGCCACGCAGTAGAGCAGCGGCGTGCCCGAGGCCGATGGGCCGAGGTCGAGCCGCGCGTCGGAGTTGATGATCTGCTGGCGATTCGCCGCCACCCAGCCGCTCACGCGTTCGCCGAGCGGAATGCTGTCGAAGCCAGTGCCGGCCAGGCCAGCGCGGGTGGCGTACTCGGCCACGATCTTCTCGCCGCCGGTCGAGGTGACGTAGAAGACGAACTCGGCGTCGGGCACGAGCGCGCGCAAGTCGCCGGCGATCAGGCTGGCCACGTCCGAGATCCGCGGCGGTCCGGAGACGAGGCGCGCGACGCTGTCGAGCGCCGCTTGCGGTGCGGCCAGGCGCGACGGCAGCACGGGTGCGGGCGCCGGCGCCGGCACGGCGGGCGCAGCCTCGCGGGCGGCGGCGAGCCGGTGCATCGCGCGGCCCAGGTTGGGCTCCATGTCCACCACGGCGCCGAGCGAGGGCAGCAGCTCGAGGAACGCGTCGACCACGGCCGGGTCGTACATCGTGCCGCGACGCTCCATGAGGATGTCGGTGGCCTGGGTCTGCGTCATGGCCGGCCGGTAGGGGCGGTCAGAGGTGAGGGCGTCGTAGCAGTCGACAACCGAGAGGATGCGCGCGCCAATCGGGATGTCTTCGGCGCGCAGGCCGCGCGGATAGCCGGTGCCGTCCCAGTTCTCGTGGTGCGCGCGCACGATCGGCACGACCGGATAGGGGAACTCGATGGTGGCCAGGATGTCGGCGCCCACGTCGACGTGCAGCTTCATGGCCTCGAACTCGGCGGCGGTGAGCTTGCCGGGCTTGTTCAGGATGTGTTCGGGCACGGCCAGCTTGCCGGTGTCGTGCAGCAGCGCGGCGGCCTCGATGGCCTTCACGTCTTCCGCGGCCGACACGCCCATCTCCTTGGCCAGAGCCACCGAGTAGGTCTGCACGCGGCGGATGTGGCTGCTCGTGACGCCGTCCTTGGCGTCGATGGCGCTCGACAGTGCCCGGATGGTCGACATGTAGAGCTGATCGACCTGCTTGACGTGCTGTTCGGCATCGGCCAGCCGGCCGAAGCGCGACTGCAGGCCGATGTAGACGATGACGACTAGCGGCGTGACCGCGGCCAGAGCCAGCACGCCGAGCTTGCCGACGAGCAGCGCCAGCACCAGCGCGGCCGAGGCCGACGCGGCGTGGCTGACGCCGAGCACCGCGAAGTGCCGGCGCCACACGTCGAACGGGCGCAAGCCGCGTTCGAGCGCGGCGGCGGTGGCCGTGAGACTCGACGTCAGCAGGAAGTGCACGCCGGCCATGAGCGCGAGCGGTCCGACGAGCGTATCGAGCGCTACGGCTTGCGCGGCCAGGGGCGTGGCGCCGTAGACCGCAAGGAACGCCTGCGCGCCGAGCCACAACGACAGAGCGGGGTTCGCCGCATTGAAGAGCATCCGGTCGGCGCTGTGGCCGCGCCGCCACGACAGAATGAATCCGTCGGCGGCCATCGCGACGGTCGCGGGCGCCGGTCCGAACAGCATGGCCGACGTGAACAGGAACGTGTCGGACATCGAGGCGTGCACAGGCACCCCGGGTACCCGCACCGAGAGCCGCCCGAACGCCACGGCCAGCACCGAGAGCAGGAGCCATTCCGCCACGCGCGGCACGGTGATGAGCGTGGTCACCGACTGGGCGATGGCAAACAGCCCCAACGCCGTCACGGCGGCCACGTAGCGCGCCAGGACGCGGGTGTCGTGTTCGGCGGCGGTCGAGGCGGCGCGCGTCGCGCTGGCGGAAGACATGGGCGTGTCGCCCTTCCTATCGCAAGGCGCCTGCCAGTTCCGCCGGCGGCGGCGGAACTGGCAACGGTCATCCGCAAGTGGCGTCGCTGCAGCGAGTTGCAACGGAGGGCCGCATCCGAGGGGCGCGGTTGCCCGCTCGAGACGCCTTCCATAGATGGTCGCTAGCCGAAAATTCAGCTGACGACTAACCGAATAATCAGCTTGCGACGGGCCGTCAGACACCGTAATTGCGCCCGTGGATGGCTAAATTATGGCTTGAAGTGACCGATACTCTGGCCGGCACCCAAGTGGTCGGTATTCGACGCCTCGTCGTCCAGCTCGAGTTGCTCGTCCGCAAGACCGGGGCCTCATCGGCCTCGGTCTACCTGCCCACGCCGTGGGACGCGCATTCACCGGTGGTGCTGGTGCATGCCGGCGACCAGTCGCCGCTGTCGGAACTGGCCACACCCGACGCCGCGGCCGCCTTCAGCAGCGCGGTGCTCGAGAATGGCCGCTGGCACGGCGCCGAGGTGGCGCTCGACGCGCTCGTTCCGAGCGCCTCCGGCGACGGCTTCCTGATTGCCGTGCCGCTGCTTACGAGCCTGTGGGCTGGTGGCGTGCGCGACACAGCCGCCGCGCTGCGTCATCCTGGCCGCCGCAGCGAAGACCAGCGCCAGGCCTCGCCGGTGGCGGGGTGGATCGGCATTCGCCTGCCTGCGCCGCCGCTGCCCGGCGAGGTGGCGGCGTGCGCGCACGCCCTGGCCTCCACGATCGTGTGCGTGTACTCGGTGCTCACCGATCCGCTCACGGGACTACCGGGCCGCCACGAACTGCATGGCGTGCTGCGCGCCGATCTCGACCGCGCGCGTCGGCGCCGCCTGCCGTGCTCGCTGCTGCTCGTGAATCCGATTGGCCTCGACGGCGTGAACGACCGGCACGGCCGGCAGGCTGGCGACAGCGTGGTCCGCGAGTTCGTGCAGGCGATGCACGGCCTGTTGCGCCGTTCCGATGTGCTCATGCGCTACGGCGGTGCCATCTTCGCGCTGCCGCTGGGCAACATCGGTCTCGACAGCGCGGAACTGGTGGCCGAGCGCGTGCGCCGCCACGTGTTGGGACAGCCGTTCCTGCAAGGGGCCGTGCACCTGCAGTGCGCGGTGAGCGTCGTGTCGAGCGGTGCTGAAGACATGGACGGGCTCGAGCCGCTCGATCTGTTGCAGCGCGCCAATGAGGCGCTTGGCCTGGCGCGTCAGCGCGGTGGTGACGCCGTCGTCACCTGGCGCAGCGAAACCGGTGTCGCGGCCGGGCCGCCCACCGATCGGCTGCTCGGCATCTTCACCGGCCGCACCGACAAGGACTACCGCAACATGGGCCTGCTGTGGGACGTGCTGCAGGCGCTGTCGAGCGCGACCGGATCAGCGGACCTGGCTGAGAAGGTGGTGGACCGGCTGTGCACCGTGCTGCATCCCACCCGCGCCGCGTTGTTCGTGGCGGATGACGCGGGCGTGCGGCTGCTCTACGGCCAGCAGCGCCCCGACGACGGCGCCGAGCCGCGGGCGCTGCACGCCGCCGACATCACCGAAGCCGAACGCGCCATCGTCACCACGGCCGTGGTGACTACCGCCGTGCGCCAGGACACCGTCACGACGGGCGAGCGCGCGAACCTGATCATCGCGGTGCCGCTCGTGACCGACGGCCGCACCCTGGGCGCGCTGTGCCTTGGGGGCAGTCCGTCGGTGCTCGACGTGGACCGCACCGACCTGCACGTGCTCACGGGCGTGGCCAATCAGCTGGCCGTGGCGCTCGACCGCGAACATCTGGCCGAGCTCCACCGCGTGCGTGCGGAGCACGAGCGCCGGCGGCTGCAGGCCGAACTGCAGGACCTGCGATCGCAGCAGAGCCCGATCGTGTTCCAGTCGTCTTTGATGGCCGATCTGCTGGTGCGCGCCCGGCGCGTGGCCTCGACCGACACGACCGTGCTCGTCACGGGCGAGAGCGGCACCGGCAAGGAGATGCTGGCGCAGACCCTGCACCAATTGAGCGGCCGGCGCGCCAAGGCCTTCGTGATCGTGGACTGCGGCGCCATTCCCGCCACGCTCATCGACTCGGAGCTCTTCGGCCACGAGCGCGGCGCGTTCACCGGCGCCCAGCAGCGCTCGTCGGGCCGGCTCGCCATGGCCGACGGCGGCACGGTGTTCCTCGACGAGATTGGCGAGCTGCCGCTCGACGTGCAGTCGCGGCTGCTGCGCTTCGTGCAGGAGAAGACCATCTCGATGGTGGGCGGCACGCGCTCGCGCAAGGTCGACGTGCGGATCATCGCGGCGACCAATCGCCGCCTCGAGGACGACGTGCGGGCCGGCCGCTTCCGCGAGGATCTGTTCTATCGCTTGAACGTCGTGCGGCTGCACATTCCGCCGCTGCGCGAGCGGCCCGAAGACGTGCGCATGCTGGCCGAACACTTCGCGCGGGCCTCGGCCGCCGAGCAGCGTAAGCCCCTGCTCGGCTTCTCGGTCGAAGCCGAGCGGCAGTTGCTGGCGCACTCCTGGCCCGGCAACATCCGCGAACTGCAGAACACCATCCTGCAGGCGGTCGTGCTGTCGGAAGGCGATTGCCTCGAGGCCGCCGACCTGCATCTGCCGCACGGCGCGGGCGCCGTGCCTCAGGCCCAGCGCCCGGGCGCGACATCGGGCCGCGATCTCGTGGTGCCGCCGCCGTCGCCAGGTCCCGACCGGGCCGAGCCGTTTGCGGCGGCCTGGGTCTCGCTGCGCGACCGGCTCGCCGCCGAGGTGCAGGCCGCGAGCGGAGCGCGTCCGCGGCTCAGTCTGCCGCTCGGCCGCTGGCTCGCGCACGAGCTCGTGCTGGTGGCGCACGAGCAGGCCGCCGGCGTGGGCGCGCGCGCGGCCAGCCGCATCGGCTTGCCGCAGACCACCTTCGCGCGGCGGCTCCGTCAGGCCGAAACCGATCGCTCCCTCACGTCGCGTCCGGCCACGTGGGATGCAGTGCGCAGCGCGCTTGCGGCCGTGACCGCCGCGGCGGACCTGCCGCCCGGCTGCCTGGCCGCGAGCGTCGAGGCGTTGCTGTTGGAGGTGGTGCTGGCGGCGGTGCCGGCACCGCTCGCCTACGCAGCCACGCTGATGGGGCTCTCCACGCCGACCATGAAGCAGCGGCTCGCCGCGCGAGACGCCGTGGCCTGACAGCGGATGGGCGCGACTAAGGCGCGACTTCGGCGCGACTTCGGCGCGACTAGCTCACTTCGATCTGCCCCGTGGCTTTGGCGCGGATCAGCGACCACGACAGCCCCACGCCGAGCAGCACGCCCACCACGATCAGGCCGACCCAGACGATGCCGGAGCCGTTCAGGCTGAGCACCTCGCGATCGACGAGCAACCAGACGAGCGTGGCGAACAGGCCCACGCCGAGCAGCAGGCCGCCCTTGCCGAGCGCGATGAACGCCGTGCGCAGGCACACCACCCAGCCGATCGCCAGGGCCAGCGAGGCCAGCGCCTTGCCCGGCGTGAAGGCCACGGGCGGCGTGGCCACCCAATGCGCGAGCGAATAGCCGCTCGGATTGAAGGTGGCGAGCACCAGGGCCAGCGCCAGCGCGATGCGCGTGGCGGTGCCCGACAGCGAGATTCCCGATTCGGCCATGGGCGGTGATTCTACCAGGGGCGGCGCGCCACGAGCTGGCCCCGGCGCCACTGCGCCTGCCATCAGCGCGACGGCAGATACAGGCTGACGCGCGCGCCTTCACGCACCGGCTGTCGCTGAGCAGGCCGCCCGAGTGCGAGGCCATGCAGCGTCGCGAAGCCGCCCACAGGAAGGCGCCGCCCTCCACGAAGAGAGGAGCGGTGTCGGTGGTGCGGCCGAGCCCGTCGGGCGTGCCGTGTGCGAGCAGGAGCAGCGGATAGGGCACGAGCGCTAGCGCGCGATCGTCTTCAGCACGCGGTCGAGCGCGTCGTGGGGCGAGAACTCGGCGTGCTCGTAGATGTTCCAGCCGGTGAACACGGCTACCACCTGCTGCCCGGGCATGACGATGAGGCGCTGCCCGCCGTAGCCGAGCGCCGCGTACGCATAGGCGGAGCCGTCGGCGTGGGGCAGCACCCACCACTGATAGCCGTAGCGCCGCGACCGCGGCTGGCCGGGCCTCGTGTCGACGAGTGGCGAAGTGGCCGTTGCCACCCAGCCTTCCGGCAGGATCCGCTGGCCGTCCCACACGCCGTCGTTCAGGTACAGGTAGCCCACCTTCGCCAGATCGCGCGGCGTGAGATACAAACCGCCTTCGGTGTCGGACAAGCCCGTGGGTGTGCGCTTCCAGTAGGTGTCGGTGATGCCGAGCGGCGCGAACAGATGCTCAGCCGCATATTCGTGCGCGTGCCTGCCGGTGGCCGTCTTGATGACGTGCGCGAGCAGCTCCGTGTTGCCGCTGCTGTAGACGAATGTCTGGCCAGGCGCCTGGGCGAGCGGCTGGTCGAGCACGTACTGAATCCAGTCCTGGCTTCGCTCCATGGCCGCGCAACTGTTGGCCGGGTCGGTGTAGGCGACGGAGCTTTCGTCCCATCTGATGCCGGTCGTCATCGTGAGCACGTGCGCGAGGGTCAGGTCGGCGCGGCGCGGATCTGCATCGGCAGCCTGGAACCCCGAGAAGTAGGGCATCAACGTGGCCTGCACCCCTGGAATCTCGCCGCGCGCGACGGCGATGCCGACGAGCGTGGCCGTGATGCTCTTGGAGGCCGACTGCATCGTGTGCAAGGCGCCGTGCATGTAGTAGGGATGCCAGTCGGGGTCGTAGTAGTTGTAGGGGCCGCGCACCGGATCGCGGCCCTCGAACAACTGGTCGAAGTCGTGCTCGTAGGTCTTGTCGACGATCACGCGGCCGTGACGCGTGATGAGCATGCCGGTCACCTGGCCGTGCCGGCCCGCGGCGAACTCCGCGTCGAGCGCGTTCAGCGCCGCCCCGTCGAACCCTTCGGCCTCAGGTGTCGACATCGTCCACCCCCTGGTGGGCCAGGTCGGCGCCGGCGGGGCAGCGGGTGCGGCGGCGCACCCTGCCAGGCAGACCAGTGCGCCCGCAATCATCACCTTGTGCATCTCGTGCCTCTTTCGCAGCCCCGCGAGCCTATCACCACCAGCGGCGCGACCAGATGACCGACAGCCCGATCGAGCAGGCCCAGGCCGGTGGAAATCGGGAACTTGCCGGCTTCGAAGCGCCAGTTCGCCCCTCGGTCGAGAATCACTTCCCACTCACCGCGCAACCGCCCCACGACTGGCCGCACCGACACCTGCCCGCCCGGCGCCAGTTCCGCTCCGGCGAACGCGTCGACGATGACCTGCGGGGGCCAATCGGAAGCGACCTTGCGCGTCGAGCCGTGCAGGGATGGCCGAAGACCCGCACGAGCGCGGTCAGGTGCGAAGGTAGGTGGCAGAACACCTTCACGACGCCGGTCCGGTCGAAGCGGCGGCCAGCTCCGCCCCGGACGCCGTCGGGGCCACGGTGATGGTGCGGCCCGGATAGGCCCCCGCGGAGCTGAGGCGGCGCGCTGGGCGAGTCACGACCGACATCTGGCCGTGGATCGCGCCCCGCGGCGCCCGCGCCGAGAGGTCCGGCGACAACTGCGTGCAGGTGCACACGGGGAACCGAGGTTTCGCTTGTGGTCTCGGCCGCGGGGGATGGCACACCAGAGCGGCCGGGCGCGACCGGCCCGGAGGGAGCATAATCCACGGCGATTGGTCAGACCCCAACCGGAGGAGACGATGACGAACCTGACGCGCCGGAATGTACTCAAGGGGGCCACCGCTGTGGCCGCGGCCGGCGCCTCGGTGGCGCGGGCGGTGTTCGCGTCGACGGGTGCGGCGACCGACATCTCGGCGCAAGCGAAGCCGGGCGTATCACTGGAAGGCGTGAAGGCGCTCGTCTTCGACGTGTTCGGCACCTGCGTCGACTGGCGCAGCGGCGTGGCGCGCGATGCCGAGCGCATCCTGACGCCGCTCGGCTACACCCTCGACTGGCGAGCGTTGGCCGATGCCTGGCGCGCGCTCTATCAGCCGACCATGGAGGAGGTGCGCTCGGGCCGGCAGCCCTACGTGGCGCTCGACGTGCTGCACCGGCGCATGCTCGATCGGATTCGGCCGCAGTTCGGGTTGCAGACGCTCGACCCGAAGGTGGCCGACGACCTCAACCTGGCGTGGCATCGCCTCGACACCTGGCCTGACGTGCTGCCGGGCTGTGCGCGACTCAAGCGGAAGTTCGTGCTGGCACCGTGCTCCAACGGCAACATCGCGCTGATGGTCGACATCGCGCGGCGCAACGGCATCCCGTGGGATGCCGTGCTCGGCGCCGACATCGCGCGCGACTTCAAGCCGAAACCCGCGGTCTATCTGCTGTCGGCGGCGGCGCTGAACCTGCAGCCGCGCGAGGTGATGATGGTAGCCGCACACAGCGACGACCTGCGCCAGGCCGCAGCGAGCGGGCTGCGCACGGCCCACGTCGCGCGGTCGGGAGAGAATGGACCTGGCACAGGGGAATCCGCTCCGCGGGTGCCGGTCGACATGGCCGCGACGAGCATGGAGGATCTGGCCCGGCAGCTCGGGGTGTGAGCGGGCCTCGCCCGATGGCGATCGCCTGCGGGCCGCGCGACGGTGATCCGGGCGGTGCCGGCGGACCGGACTATGATTCGCCGTACATGACCCGCATACCCGTCTTCCTGTCAGCCTTGGCCCTGGTGCTGACGGTGGCCTGCGCTGAGCAAGGTGCCGCCCCCGGGGGCGCCGCGTCCACCGCCTCGGCTCCAGCCGCAGCACCAGCAACCCCACCGCCTCTCCCCCCGGCCGTGGACGGATGGCGCGAGTATCCGCTTCGAGACGGCGTGATCGCCCTCCAACCCGCGAAGTGGCGCACCGACACGATCGACATCGCCGTGCCTGCCGGGGAAGGCCTGGAATACAAGCTGACGATGACGCAGGGCGAGACGCTGGTCTACAACATCAGCTACGGCACCCTCGCCGAGCCGGGCAAGCTGCTGAGCGAGTTCCACGGCCACACCAGGCAGGTCGACGGCGTTGGCGACCTGATGTTCTATGCGAAGACCGGCGGCACGCCGCAGAGCGGCGTCTTCACGGCGCCGTGGAACGGCATTCACGGCTGGTACCTCAAGAACGACAGCCCGAGAGACGTCGTCGTGAAGGTGGAGCTGGCGGGCTTCTACGCCCTCGAGGTCAAGTAGTCGCTGATCCGTCGAGCGCGGCCGTCACGACGATGGTGACGGACTCGGTGGCCGGGTCGAAGACGATCTGCGCCTTGCCGCGGCGGAGTTGCGTGAGCACCTGCGCGACCTTGTCGTCGAGCGACGTCTCCTGCAGGCCGTAGTCGGTGCCCTCGCGCAGCACGAACGACTCGATCACCGCGCGCAGCGTGTCGGGCGCGAGGTCGTCGGGCTCCACCCGGATGGGGGTGGCCTCTGCCTGGTCGCTCTCGACATCGAGTTCGACGACGAGCTCGTCCTGGTCATCGTCCTGCATGCGCTTCCCACCATACACGAGGCTGGCTGTCACCTCCACCTGACGCTACAATGCCGCGTGCCTCCTGTTCGTGGGTCACTCGTGTGGGCGACCTGTGTCACCGCCGCCATCAGCGCTGGTGCCGCGCTCGGCGCCCAGACCGCCACGCGCCCCTCGCCGCCCCTCGCAGCGCCTCAGGGCTCAGCGTCTCGACTCCACTACGACCGTCATCTGCTGCTCGAGACCACGGCTGAGACGTCCGCCAACACCAGCTTCGGCGACGTGGATGGCGACGGCTTGCTCGACATCGTGCTCGCCAAGGGGCGCCACTGGCCGCTCGTGGACCGCGTGCTACTCGGCAAAGGTCGCGGCGGCATTCGTGCAGCCTACGACCTCGGCACCGCCTCGGACCGGTCGTACTCTGGCCGGCTCGCCGACCTCGACGGCGACGGCCCGCTCGACGTCGTCATCAGCAACGACCGCCCCGATCCCAAACTGGTCTACCTGAACGACGGCACGGGGCACTTCCGCGTGGGCTCCACGTTCGGCCGCCCGGAATGGGGCATGAGGAATGCCAGTATCGCGGACGTGAACGGCGATGGCCTTCCCGACATCATCGCCGCCAACCGTGGTGAGCCAGGCGCCACCTACGTGTGCCTGAACCGCGGGAAGGGTCGTTTCGACAGCGACTGCCTTCAGGTCGCGCACTATCCGACCACGACCGTGACGCCCGCTGACTTCAATCACGACGGCGTGGTCGACCTGGCCGTGCCGCATCGCGAGGGCGGCCAGAGTTACCTGTATGTGGGCGCGCGCGCCGCGAATTTCTCGGATGCGCGGCGCGTGCCATTCGGTCCGCCCGATGCCACCATCCGGATCTCGGAGGCGGCGGATGTCAACGGCGACCGGCTCATCGACCTGGTGGCCATCGATGAGCGCACGGGCGTGGCCATCTATTTCAGCCAGAAGGACGGCGGGTTCGGCCCGGGTGTGCCCGTCGGCAACCCCTCCGTCGTGCCCTACGCGTTGGCGGTGGCCGACCTCGATGGCGACGGCGCGACGGACATCGTCGTGGGCAACGTGAAGGCGCCCTCCACGATTCACTTCAATGGCGGTTCCGGCCGCGCCTTCACCGCCGTGCCCTTCGGCGACGACCGGGGCACGGTCTACGGATTTGCCATCGCCGACCTGGATCGCGACGGCGTGGCGGATATTGCGGTGGCTCGG
>Ga0163144_10019613_pt1 | contig 13587 bp, 14 predicted proteins | sample OliLak19BULKMAT1_FD_123175 | JGI IMG/M metagenome (GOLD analysis project Ga0163144, IMG submission 123175) | Freshwater microbial mat bacterial communities from Lake Vanda, McMurdo Dry Valleys, Antarctica - Oligotrophic Lake LV.19.BULKMAT1 | ecosystem: Environmental > Aquatic > Freshwater >... | reverse complement strand
TTGCCGAGCTGGGCGAGTTTTGCATTTCTGGACTCCGCGACTGCGCGCGGAATGACGGTTTTGGAGGCTTCGAGCCGCCCCGAAGCTGTCATTCTGCGCGGAGCCGATAGGCTTAGTCGCTTAAATCCACCTGACTTTCTATTTGCCGAGCTGGGCGAGTTTTGCACTCATGGATTCCGCAACTGCGGGCGGAAAGACGGTTCCGGGGCTTTTAGGCGACTCGTGGAATCCGCGACTGCGCGCGGAATGACGGTTTTGGGGCTTCTAGGCGACTGGTGGATTCCGCGCCTGCGCGCGCAAAGACGGTTCCGGGGTCTAGGCGACTCGTGGAATCCGCGACTGCGCGCGGAATGACGTTCTGGGGCTTCGAGACTGCTGGTGGATTCCGCGACAATATCTACCATCGCCGAACAAAATGAAGTCTCGGGATTTTAGGCGAGCAGAGAAATTTTCACCGCATAGAACCATTTGCGGTCATCTCCGGCGCACTGCAAACAGAACGGGGTTACGCCCGTTCTATCTGCTCATATTTTCCGCACGCTGCTTGCGAACAATGCCATAGCGGAAACGCTTCTATCTTACAGATCAATTAGTCGTGACGATTGGCGAGCACAAGCTTTGCGTCCCGGGTGGCCGTTGCCGCCGCAAGTTCGCCGTCGAATGCCGCCTCGGCCGTGCTCATGCACGAAGTCTTTTCAACTCCAGCAAGGCCATCACATTTTTCCTTGGCCACGTTATAGCGACCCTTCGCAGCGGTGGATACCACGTCAAAGTCCGATTTGGCGGCAGTTTCCATGGCGTCGGACTCGGCCTCAGTGACCTTGCTCATTGCGTTGGCGTCTGTGGTGGCATAGGTCCTTTGAGCCTCAGAGACGTCACTGCGAGCGTCAGCCTGGGCCTCGTCGACCCTATTGGCTGCATTCGCGTCGGAAACGACATATGCCTTCTGAGCCTCGGAAACATCCTGACGGGCATCGGCTTTGGCGAGATCGGCATCCCTGCGTGCCTCGCTGCTGACTCTAGCCGCCTTTTCGCGCGCTTCAGCGGTGTCATTGGCGGTTTCCGTAGGCGTTTCTGTGCATGCGGTGATGGAAAGAGCGGCGATAATTGCGAGAGCGATCGATGTTGTTTTCATGAACTTGATTCCATTTTTGAGGGTGGTTTAGCTGAGAATGATTTAGCTGATATGTAGAGCCCTAGTCCAGCTGACCTGAGTTCTAGTCGTGACTGCCTTTTTCGTTGTTGGGTGTATTCCGATCGGCTTCCTTCTGAATCTTCTTGCCTACTTTTTCGGTATCTTCCCCCACGCCATGAATTGTGTGGCATGCGGTGAGGCTGAGCGCAGTGGCTACAATCACCACCAGGGAAAGCGCTTTTCGAATCTGTGTTTTCACGGGAATTCTCCGGTTTGGGTTTCAACTGCGGAAGTTTTTTGGAAAGCTCGCTCGGCAGACTGATCTGCACTAGGCATACGCTATCGAAGTCGCGCGGCGTGGTCTGTACGGTGACGCACGTACGGCTTAATCCGTGCAGAAGCTTATGCTTAGCTCAGCGCCGTTCGTTCGCTATCGCACAGACCGAGCTACCCAAGGTCGATAGCATGACCAGCATCCGGAATTCATCCGGCTCTCAAGGAGCTCGTCATGCACAGCAATAATCACGCCACATCCGAACGTGTGGCGGCAATTCGCGCCACGCTTTCGCGGGAATTTCATGACTTTGTCGGAGACATCGAACATTTGGTCTTGGAAGCAAGCTCGCTTACAGGCGACGAATTGTCTGGCATAAAAGACAAACTTAAGCAGCGCGTCGCTTCAGCCAAGTCAGCCATTGGCGACGTGGGAGAATCGATCTCCGACCAAGCACACCGGGGCGCCAATGCCGCGAACGACTACGTCCAAGAGCAGCCGTGGAAGGTGGTGGGCGGCGCTGCCGTGATTGCGTTCCTGCTTGGCCTGGTGGTTGCGCGCCGAACCTGACCGACAGTCCGGCAACCCTCTTGCAACGGTGAGAAAAAGCATGAATACCGCGGCTAATTCGTCTATGACACCTCAGAACGCACTCCACTTGCTGCGTATGACCGCTGCGGCCGTGGCAACTCAGGCACAGCTCCATTTCAGCCTTGTCCGCGTTGAGCTGGCAGCAGAAAAATCGCGCTGGATGAAGCTTCTGGCTACGGCAGCGCTGGGTCTTATGTGCCTACTGTGCGTGATGCTGTTTGCCGGTGCATTGGTGATTGCAATCAGCTGGGACACACCATACCGGTTGCTCGCAATCGCCTTACTGGTCCTGATCTATGCGCTTGGGGTCATTATGGCGTGGCACCAAGCGAACGCCCTCATGGCGCTCGGCCTAAAAAGCTTCACAGCAACCCGCGATGAGCTGGCGGCCGATCTCGCCCTGTTTCGAAGCCAGCAATGAAAGCTAACGACCTCCCGGCAAGCGAACTCGAAGATTTACGGCGGAAACTCCAAATGCAGCGTTTAGTGATTGCGCAACAACTTCATCCCCAGCCGCAACCCACGGAGTTTCCGCGCAGTCACACGATGCGCCTGCTACTCGCGCATCCCCGACTGGTCGCCAGCATCGCGCAACGCATATTCGGCGTGCGCACCATCTCATTGGCGAGCGCGGCGCTTATGGCGCTAAGCTTGACCCAGACCAACGGACGCAAGAAGTAATCGGTCTTTGAGGTTGGGGGGGCGCAAGGGTTACTCAAGTCTCTATCGCAACGGCCGCTGGCGGCCGATGCGGGGAAACCGCTGCCATCCATCGCGGCTAACGGGGGGATTGTCCGGGCGCAAGACTTGCGATCTCTCCGTTCGGCTCTTTGCGGTCGAGATGACGGGCAACTCGATATGGCGGCCGTTGTCAAGTCAATTCCCTCAAGCGCCGAATCAGTGCGCGCACTCAGGGCGCGCACTCAGTGCGCGCACTCGGGGCACGCGTCGCTCTGGGATCTGAGAACCCAGAGTTCGCGTTTGTCACCTTGGGCTGTATTGGAATCGCGCTTTCAGCGAGCTTAAGCGCGCAGTAGGTCCGGCTTTTTGCACTTGGGTTTGGTCGATGAAGTTGACCTTCACAGCCTTGCACCGCGAACGCGATGGGTTGCGCGGGCTGCGACGACCGGACGCGATAAATCGCGCCGTTACAGGACCTGTCTGTCGCGGATGCCTCGGCGAGCGATCGGTTCCAAACCTTCCTAAGCCACCGACCTGAGCCACGGACTTGGCCTCGACCGAGGGTTCCCAAGAACGCGCATACGCGCTCAAGGGCGCACGAATCGGTGGATCATCCAAATATTCAGGTCCCTGTACGTCCCCCGGGCGATCGATTCGAGCCGACCGGCAGTTCGAGATGACCAGCACCGAGGCCCATTCTACGTGCCGCCGCAGCATTCACCAGTAGGAAAACCGCTCGGCTTCGTCGAGACTAGCGACCGGAGCCATCACGCGAGCCGCCGTCATTTCCATCAGAGGGAGAAATCTCATGTCGCAAGATCTAGATCTTGCCTTCGATCGAGATGACAGGCACGTTAGGGTTACGGGCGAGTTAACTGGCAGGCGACTCAATTGGCAGGCCGGTTAGTCCGCAGACCGGTTAATCCGCAGACCGGTTAATCCGCAGACCAGTTAATTGGCGGGCCAGTTAATTGGCAGGCCAGTTGAGATCACACGCAAATTGAGATGACACGCAAATTGAGATGGCCAGCGGTTCTAGGTGGACGCTAATAACCGGCCCTTCTGCGCGTAGTTGCTCCATCGGTGCGCGAAAGACTCGCTGATTTTCGCCGCGGCTTTGACAGATTCAAATTGCCAGATCACTATAGACGACGCTTTTGACGCCGCGAATGTTTTCTGCCAATTCAATCGCCAGGGCGCGTTCCACGCCACTGCTGACTTTACCGCTTAGCGTTACCACGCCCTTATCGGTGTTAATCTTGATGTCTTTGGCGTTGACATTGCTCGAATACATCAAGGTGGATCGTACTTTGGTCGTAATCCAGCTGTCGGCTACTGCGCTTGCCGTTCGGCTCGCATTTTCTTCCTCACTTGCAGGCAGTTTTCGCTCGACCACAAGTTGGTTGTCCACTGAGTAAACGCCGCGCGTATTCATTGCCAGCTTGGTGGCAATGTCCTTGCCAGCCTGCGTGTCCGCCTTGCCAGTCAGCGTGACTTTGCCCCGATGCGTGCTGACGCTGGTCGACAGGCCTTCAGTGCCTTTACTCCACTGGAGCTTTGAACGGATCGCGGCGGTAGTGGTCGCATCGTCCACGAAACCACCGTATGGATGCTCCACGCCGGGGACGGGCGCAACATAGTCGGCAGCAATCACGATTTGATTGTCAACGTGCTTTACCCCTCCTACACCCATTGCGATCGCGCCGGCCAAATCTTTATTAACGTCCTCTTCGACGTTGCCGGTCAAGATCACGGTGCCGTTGCGGGCCGAGACCTGCAGGTCATTGGCGCGCAGATAGGGACTGAGCGCGTAGGTGGTCCATATCTGGGTTTCCTGGCGCGCGTCAATAATTTCCTGCACCAAGCTTTCGGCGAATGCGCCGGCACTGGTTGCGATCGTCATTGCGGCGATCGCCGAGCGCAACATCCTGTTCTGAATATGCGATTTCATGGTTTAGTCCCCTTTTATTTAAAGAAGTGACGATTTAAAAAAGCCTGCAGCCAAAAGGGCCTGTGGGCGCATCGTTTTGCACGCATTCATTCCCAGCGGCCGCTGGCGCTTTTGAACGAGCGCCCAGGAATCAGAGTAACCAATCAGACGGGCCAATCAAACTAATCAGCCCCGCTGGCTAACCAGACTGGCTCACCAGACTGGCTAAATAGACTGGCTCATCAGACTGGCTAACCAGACTCGCTCATCAGACTCGCTCATCAGACTGGCTCATCAGACTGGCTCATCAGACTGGCTAATCAGACTGGCTAATCAGACTGGCTAATCAGACTGGCTAATCAGACTGGCTAATCAGACTGGCTAATCAGACTGGCTTCGCGGCGTTATGTATCTCGTAACCCTGCCCAGTCGCCGCCGGTTTGGCGGTTTGATCGCAGATTCCCGTTCGGATCTGGCTTTGCATGGGCCTTAGCTAGACCGCTGCAGCTAGCCCGCCCGCTGCACCATCTGGCGCCGCTGCACCATCCTGCGCCGTTGGGCCGGGCTGTGTTGTTGGACCCGGCTGCGTGGTTGGACCGGGCCTTAACGGAGGCTGCGGAGGTGGCGCGGGCTTCTGTGTCGGGGCGGGCTGGGTGGCTGGGGTGGACGGCTCGCTTGGGTCGGTCGCCGTGGTGGCGGCGCCTGTGCTTCCGGTGGCGGCAGTTTCGTCTATAGGCTGGCTCATCAGATCGTCGCTTCCAAGCGCAGCCCGCACGGGCTCTTCCGGCGGCTCAGAGCTGCTCGCCTGGGCGTCGGGCTGGGCGTCGGGCTGGGCGTCGGGCTGGGCGCGCACTGCGTGCCGCTCAGGCGTGCGGTCTACCGGTGCCGACTCGATTGCTGCGTCTGACGGGCTTTGCGCGACCTGGGCGAAAAAATCCGCGAAACCGCGCACTGCTGAGCGACCAGACCTGGGTTGGACTAATTTGGTCATGTGAATCTCCATCAATCCCCCGGCTGGCGAGAGTGCCAGCCGATTAGCGATTTGAGCATTCACTGTGCCATCGGAGCCAATGGGTGTCGGTACGGTGCAGCACATAGCCCAGAACTTTTTTAAACCTCCGGAAACCTATTTTGCAAGCCTATTAGTGGGACACGGGTGCGACACGGGGACATCCGCAATTCTAATTAACCGGTGCGACGTGGGGACAGCGGCGATTCTAATTAACCGCGCATTTTTCAATCGTTAGCGACACCAGACCGTTATCGCTCGGACGTCGTGCCGTTTGCATGCAGACCGGGCGCGTCTGCTTCATCCATCAGATCTGACAGCTCGTCAGCGTGCTCCTCCTCCATGGCCAAAATTGACTCCAGCATCCGCCTTGTGGTGGGGTCATCGTTACCGACGAAGCGTATGAAGTTGCCGTAGCTATCGATGGCAATGCGCTCAGCAATAAGATTTTCTCTGATCATGTCTAGCAGTGAATGACCCTCGACGTATTCTGCGTGGCTCCGACTAATAAGCGTTCCCGGCGAGAAATCAGGCTCGCCGCCCAATTGCACTATTCGCGCGGCCAGCAGATCAGCATGCGCCAGTTCTTCGCCCGCATGGACCAGAAACTCGGCCGCCACAGCCTGCGAATGGATGCCGCGCGCCATGAAGTGATGACGCCGATAGCGCAGCATGCAGACCAGCTCGGTAGCGAGAGCTTCATTGAGCTTGCCGATAACGGCTGATCGGTCGGCCTGATAACCCGCTGTCACCGCACCAGATGACAAATGCTTGCGCGCATCGACGCGCAGGGCCTTGACGCCCGTCGATTCTGTTGATTGAGTCATGACTGCCTCATGTTGAGCTGAGAGGCATTTAGGCTTACAGACTTGCGCCACAAAGTCGGTTCGCTGGGGCACATAGCCATCGTCCGCACCTGCCAGGGATCACTCCCCGGCCCGGCCAAAATCTTCAGATGATTGCGCGTGTCGGGGTGGCAGGCAATGGCGCTACGCCGTCGCGCTGGTGCTGGTTTCTAAAGGTTCCTTAGGCAACCTCTAGAAATCGCAGCGAGTGCTTCGAGTGCAGGGCGCACGGCGCGCAGGAACCGCTACGGCAGCAGCTCGAAGCCATTCCGGAACATGGCTGGACTGGCTTGCAGGAACTGCAGTTCGGCGGGATTGCCCGGCGTGAACATGCGCAGGGAATGGTCCGCGATATCACCTGGCGGTCGATTGGCCTCGAACCAGAAGTTGTACATCGTCGACCAGCGCAAGGCATTAGCATTTTGCGGCGCTGAGGGAAACGCAAGCGCGCTCCAAGCAACGCCGTTCACCGTGGTCACGCTGCTCCAATTTGCCGTGTCATAGGGCTCATTGGAATGCGAATCAACATCCTTGAAACCCACACCGGTGAACACAGTGGCACCGCCAAAAGTGATCGCGAGGCGATCCGCCGAACGATCCGAATTCATATTGCGAACTGCGTATTCGTAGCGCCACAGCTGGCCCGGCGTAACTACCGTCACTTTTCTCGCCACCTGGAAACGCTGGATTGGAACCGAAGGCAGGTCGACGTTGACCAGCTGCACGCTCGGATCGCTCGTGGCCCAGGCTTGAATGGCCGAGGCCTGACGCACGGTTGGGCCCGTGAGTATCAAATTGAAATTGGCGGGATTGATCGTGACTTCGCGATAGGACGCGTTGTTGAGCCCATTGCCGGCCAAGGCATCATCGGGCGCCACATAGTGACCCTCGACAAAATAGCGCGCGCCGGGATTCAGAGCAGCCGACATATCGGCCTCAGCCACCGCCAAACGCTGGTTCCACAGGAGGGCTTGACTGCCGCCTCCGCCGATGGGGAAGGGAAACGCTCCGGTACTGGCGTTCACCTCAGATTTGCGCCCCATCGGACGGGTGCCATTGAGCCCAGACGAGTATGGATCGGTGCAGCCCACGCCCAATTGACGACCACCCAGAGGCGGCGCTTGGCAGGTGCCTGAGCCGCAGCCCGTCGAGGAGAGATTGAGCGACGTGAACCCATGCTTGAGCCAGCTGGCGCCAATCTGGTCCATGCGTCCGTCTTTGAGCCGGTACATGTTCTGACCAATCACCGGGTGATCACGGCTGGTGGTGCCCAAGCCGCAGCCAGCCGCAGCATTGCACCAGTTGAGCGGGGTGTCGCCGACGTTGCACGAATCGGTTCCTACCGCATAACCGCGAATTCCGTTGGCCACGCCGTAGTTAGTGGTGTTGGGCAGTTCGAAGACCGTGACATCGGGTCCGGGCGCAGAGCGAGCCGGGCTCATCAGCACTTGAGCGAGCGCGCCCTGCGCGGCGAGCAAGAGCAGCATGAATGCGATTGGCGCGCCCGAAAGCGTGCGCGCGAAACCTAAATTTGCAACCTGCATGGATAGCTCCCTCAGCAATTCAACCGGTAAGCCCATGCGCTGCGACGCGAATCACTGCAGCCTGCGAATGGACGCTGTTTGGCTCGGCACTAAGCGCGAGCTTGTGTGATCGCTGCTGCGGGTCTGGGTTGAAATAACCACTGACAGCGCTCACAAGGCGGAGATAATACTCTTCGCCTCAGCATTCGTGGGATCCGCCGCAAGCACGCGCTCAAGCTCGCTTTTTGCGGCGGTTGATTCGCCTGCTCCAAGCAGCGCGCGCGCCAACAGAACGCGCGTTTGCGCGTCGTCCGGGGCTTGCGCAAGCGCGAATCGATAGTGCCGAATGCTGGCGTCGAACTGGCCGAGGCTGGCGTACACGCCGGCAAGATTTTCGCGCGCTGCGCGGTAGTCTGGATTGAGTTTCAGCGCCTGTTCGAAGAGCGGGATTGAGGCCGGTGTTTGGCCGCTTAGCGCGCGCGCCAGCGCCGCGTTGTAACTCAATGCGGGGGAGCCCGGAACGGCCGCCAGCCCGCGATCGAATACCTCTTGTGCGGCCAGCAAATCATTCGCTGCCGCCTTGGCCAGACCTAAGGCCAGATAAGCTTCGGGCCGCTCGGGACTGCTTTGGATCGCCGCTTCCCAATGCTCGATGGCCTCCGGTGTGCGCCCCTGCCCGACTTTGGCGTGTGCAATCAGCTGCTGCATTTCGCCCGGCCACTCGTTGCGCCCGAGGCCTTGTTGCGCGTATTCAAGCGCTTGCTCGGTATTATTTTGCAGCGCAAACAACCAGGCCAAGCGGGCCGAGTTGCCGAGTGAGGGGATCAGCCCCCATTGCTCAACCGTATGCAGCGCAGCAATACCTTGCGCCACGGCGCGCTGCTCCGGAACGCTCAGCGGCGCTGGATGACCCGGCTGCGCAAGCAACGCCAGGCGCGGCGCATCCAGCTTGCTTAGCGCCTCACTACCCAGATGCTCATGCACGCGCACGATGCCACTGTGCACCAGCCCCACAAGCAGGCACAGCACAACAGTGAAGAACACCTTCCCGCCCGGCAGCCAAAGCCCAGCTCGCTTCAGCCTCAATCCCGGCCGCGCCACCGTGCCGTCGCTAAGCATGCGCAGCGCGGTCAGCACCAGAAATGCCGTGACCGCGGCTACGCCAAGCGCCATCAGAAAGGGCACCAAGCCATAGAGCCCGCGCACAGTGACGAAGGTGAGCGCAAACACCAGGGCCAGAACAAGCTCATCGCGCCACAGAATTTTTGCCTTGGGTGGCAGCTCGCGACGCGGCTTGGCAAACAGGGGAATCGGACCGGAGCCATAGTAGAGCGCACCCTTCGGGCACACGCTGACGCAGTCCTGACACTTCATGCATCCCGGTGAGACCACCATGCCCCAGTCGCGCACCTCTTCATGCACCCGCACATTGGAGCTGCAAACTGCGGTGCAGTGACCACACTGCGAGCAAGCGTCGGTGACGCGAATACGCAGCGGCGCAACGCGATCGACGGCCGCAAAGATCGCGCCATAGGGACAGGCGTAGGTGCAAAAGCCTTTGGCGCCGAGGAAATAGACGCACAGAAAGCCACAGATAAACAGCGTCAGAAAGCCCACCACCAAACCGGGAAACGTGGCCCAAAAGTGCTCCGTGGTTAGCTCCACGCCGCGCACGGCCAGCGAATCACCGATCCAGACGCGATAGACCAGCGGCCATATGAACATGTACGCGAACGCCAGGGCTGGCACCCACGCCAGCGTGTAGGAGCGCAAGGGCTTGGGTGTGATCCCGACCTTGAGCATCAGATAGCGGCAGAAGTCCTGCAGCGCCAGCACGTGACAGGCCCAACCGCAGAAGAATCGGCCAAAAACCGCGGTTAGCAGGATCATGGCAGCGAAGAAGATGAGTCCAGCGTTGACGATGGAGTCGCGGCTGAACGCCATCGCTTCCGAAGGCTCCACCGGAGTCATCGTCTCACCGGCGGTCAACCAGTGCGCAATATGTAGGCCAATCAGCACATGCACCAGCAGCAGTGCAAGCGCCCTCCAGCGACCCATCGTAGACGCTTTGATCCGACGCTTGATCGGCGTCTGGGGTTCCAGCTCAGCCGCCGAATGAGCGGGAATCAGCTTGATTGGAATCGCGAGCTTTTTGGCTTTGGGTGGCATAGGGGAAGATTAGCCTGAAACTCGTTCAGCTTGGCGAAGATTGGACGCAGTGGATTGTGCGAAACCGCCCGAGGACTGCGCGCAGAACGACGCTTCGCGGCTCCGTCATTTCGACCGGCTCCCTCCTTTCGACCGCAGGGAGAAATCTCGTTCTGGGCGGTTTGTAGATCTCTTCCTTCGGTCGAGATGACAGGCCGGAATTACGGGCCCGGAATTACGGGCCATCCAACACACATTACCCCGCACGCAAAACCTAAACCGGAGCCGCCTCATCGCTGGGCACGGCGAGCAGTTCACGGCGCACCAATTGTCCCGAAGCGCCGGGCAGAGTGGCCAGCTGCAAGGCCAAGGTCCGGTTGATCTGGATGTGCACCAGGTAACCCACGCCGTCGACCTGGCTTTCGCCAGTCACGGCGCCCAGATGCATCAGCTTGGCGCGCAGCTCGGAGGCGGCATAGGGAATCAGCAGCTCACGCTCGATGCGCGCGCCTGCGAGGTGCTGCTCGACTGCTTTGAACAAGGCCGGGAAGCCAGCGCCCGTGAGTGCGGACACAAACACGCGCTGCAAAGTGCTCTCCGGCACTTCCGGCAGCAGATCGCATTTGTTGAAGACCAGAATCTGCGGCAAGGTGTGCGCCTCGATTTCCTCCAGCACCTTGAGCACTTCGGAGATGCGCAGCTCGACATACGGATCGGCAGCATCCACCACATGCAAGAGCAGATCAGCCTCACGCGCCTCGGTCAACGTGGAGCGAAACGCGGCGACCAGCTCATGCGGCAGATTGCGCACAAAGCCCACCGTGTCGGCCAAGGTAGCGGCGCCAAAACTGAATCCGTCCAGCCGCCGTACGGTTGGATCCAGCGTTGCAAACAGCTGATCTGCCGTGTAGGAATCGGCGCGCGTCAAGGCGTTAAACAGGGTCGATTTGCCGGCATTGGTATAGCCAACCACGCCGATCTGCGGCAGCGCTGCACGGCCACGCGCCTTGCGTCCCTGCGCGCGCTGCTTGCTGGTTTCTTCCAGTCGCGCGCTCAGCATATCGACCCGCTTCGAGAGCAGTCGGCGATCGGTTTCTAGCTGGGTTTCACCCGGACCACGCAAGCCAATCGAGCCGCCGCGCTGGCGCTCAAGATGGGTCCAGCCGCGCACCAAGCGCGTTGCAAGGTGCTTGAGCTGGGCCAGCTCCACTTCCAGCTTGCCTTCGAAGCTGCGCGCTCGGCGGGCAAAAATATCCAGGATCAAACCCGTGCGGTCCACCACCCGACAGCGCCAGGTGGCCTCAAGATTACGTTCCTGCACCGGGGAAAGCTTCGCGTCCACCAGCACCAGGTCCGCGTTGACGGCCAGGATGGCTTCGCCGATCTCGGCCACTTTGCCCGAGCCCAACAAGGTGGCGGCATTCGGCCGATCGGTGCGCGCCGTGGCTTCCGCCATGATTTGCGCGCCCGCCGAAAGCGCAAGCTCACGAAATTCCCGCACGGCATCATCGGCCGCATAGCGATACTGCGTATGCACCAGGAAAGCGCGTTCGCCGCCCGCCTGACGATCAATAAAATTCACTGCCTACTCGCTACGGACTAAGCGCCGCTTGGCTCTATTCAACTTCGGTGCCGTCGCCCGGGCCGATCTTGACGTTGCGTGCCGGGACGACGGTTGAAATGGCATGTTTGTAGACCATTTGGCTGACGGTGCTCTTCAGCAGCACGACAAACTGGTCGAAAGATTCCACCTGCCCCTGCAGCTTGATGCCGTTGACGAGGTAAATGGATACCGGAATTTTTTCCTTGCGCAGGGCGTTCAAGAACGGATCCTGCAGTGACTGGCCTTTGCTCATGGTCTGGCTCAACTTGTTGTTGTTGGTGTTGTTGTTGTTGGTGTTGTTGTTGGTGTTGTTGGTGCTGTTGTGTGGCGCCCGACTTATCCGCCGCGGTGCAAAGTCCGCAGCAGCTCCAGAATCGATCGCACCGGCATGATAGCAGGGCAGCGCTGCGAATCATGGTGCAGATGCCAGATGGGTGCGAGTCAAACTGATGCGGTCGTGAGGTACCGGATCGTTGCTGGCGCTTCAGGTGACCAGCGCACGTTGCGCCACATGGGGCGAAATCAGATCGCGCAGGGGCCCGCCGAATTCGCCGTGGGCTGTCACCATCGATGCGTTTTTTCCTCATCGCACCCTACGCGGATGCCGAATGCGCAGGATGCCGGTGCGCGTAGCGAACCGTATCGATCGGAAAGCCATCTTCGCCCGATCATTGCGTCGCGGGTCAAAACACTTGGCCTACCTTCCTTGGTCCGCCCCTTGGGCTTGGCCCCGGCTAGCTTCCCTTTCACGCTGCTTGCTTGCTGCGCGTTACTTGGGATCCAAAACACGCGTGACCACATCAGTTTGACTCGCACCCCCTTTCATAAGCGCGGACCGACAGGCGATCTGCGCTCACGTATACTGGCCCACTCGTCAGCCGTGCAGCGATCACACGTCATCGTGGATGCCCTCACCCAGTCCATTCGCGCCTTTGCCGCTAGACCTTGGCATCTAATCGAGCAGGTTTCGCAGCTTGCGGCTGCCTCAGAAGATGTGTCGGCCGGTGCCACGCAGCGCATGGCCATCGGCGCCGAGTTGGCGCGAGAGATTCGCGCACGCGGCTGGATCGATGCTAGCTACCACGCGCAGGAGCTCGCCATGCATGAAAAATTTCGGGAGGCCTTCAATGCCGTTGCGCGCCACCTTCAGCGCTGCGCTGGTTGATCTCAAGCGCGCGCTTAAAGCGCGGGACTGGAGTTTGATTGGTGCCCAAGTGGCCACCATCTACGGTTCCACCCGAACAACGCAGGACATTGACCTTAGCGTTTTTTTAGATCCGAAACATTGGCCCGAGTTAGTTCAGGACTTGCTGGACGCAGGGTTTATTACGCGCATTCCCGACGCTTTGGAATTCGCAGAACGAACCCGCGTGCTGTTGCTTCAGCACCAAGCGAGTGAGGTTGATATTGACTTAGTCCTGGCCGGCCCTGGCCTTGAGACTTTATTCCTCGGCCGAAAGGTCACTGTGCCGGTATTCGATCTAGCGGTACCGGTGCTGTGCGTCGAAGATTTAATTGCGTCGAAAGTGTTTGCGGGTCGCCCACGCGACCTGGACGATCTACGCGCCGTTTTGCGCCGCACGCCCTTTATCGCCCAAAACGTCGTTGAAACATTGCGCTTGCTGGAATCTGCACTGGATCGATCGGACTTGGTCAGTTGCTTTCATGCACTGCAGGACGATTTAGGCTTGCGGCGGGGCAAAAGTAATCATGCATCCGACGACTCTAGATGAAAGCAGCGGAAATCCCTGACTGCTGAGCACTCGGCTCGCCGCAATTGGTTTGCTGGGTGTCCCGTACCTTGCAGCCCGTACCTGCTGGTTTGCTGGGCGTGCCGTACCTGCTCAT
>Ga0163144_10019612_pt1 | contig 13588 bp, 10 predicted proteins | sample OliLak19BULKMAT1_FD_123175 | JGI IMG/M metagenome (GOLD analysis project Ga0163144, IMG submission 123175) | Freshwater microbial mat bacterial communities from Lake Vanda, McMurdo Dry Valleys, Antarctica - Oligotrophic Lake LV.19.BULKMAT1 | ecosystem: Environmental > Aquatic > Freshwater >... | reverse complement strand
CGGGGGCGACGCCGGGGGCGCCGGCCGGCGGCGGCGCCGGCGATTCATTGGGCGGCAGGAAAGGGGTGGCCGGCTCGGCAGATCCGGTCTCGGTGGGCGTGAGTTCCTTCAGGACGGCCTGCACGAGGTCCAAAGAGATTTCTTGATGCGAAAGGGTGACATACGCGTGCATGCGCTTGAGGAAGCCCTCGAGTTCGCGAACATTTGACTTAAGCGACTGCGCCACCAGCGCCAGCATTTCGTCGGGGATGCCGAGGCCTTGACTGGTCTGCTTCTTGCGCAAAATCTCGAGACGCGTGGGCTCATCGGGAACCTTGATGTCGGTGGAAAGGCCCCACTCAAGCCGGCTCTTGATGCCCGTGCTCAGGTTGTTCAACTGGGTCGGCGGGCGGTCGGCCGCCAAGATGGCCTGGCGACCTTCCTGGTGCATGTTATTGAAAATGTGGAAGAGCTCTTCCTGGGCGATTTTCGATTCGGTGAGATACTGAACGTCGTCCACGATCAACAAATCGAGCTGGCTGTAGGTGCGGCGGATTTCCACCACCCGGTCCTCGGAAATGGCGGTCACCATGTCGTTGGTGAAACGTTCGGCGGAGATGTACTTCACCTTGAACGACGGGTTCTTCTCAAGCATCTCGTTGGCCACGGCCTGCATGAGATGCGTCTTGCCCACGCCGGTGGGACCGAAAATGAAAAGCGGGTTGTACTGCTCACCCGGCGCCTTGAGGACTTCCTTGCACGCCGCCACGGCGACGTGGTTGTTCGGTCCGATCACGAGCTGATCGAACGAGTAGGCGGCCTTGAGGCCCGTCGATGCGTCGACGCGGGCCATCAGCGCGCTCTCCTTAACTCGACGAGGACGTCGGCGTAGAGCGTCGGAAAGTTGATCTGCTCGAGCAGGACCAGCCGCGACTTCGGACCGCCCTTCACCGCGACCTCCCCGAGATTGCGAAACAGGTTGCCGCTCGCGCGGAAGGCCAGAACAAACATCACGTCGGCGCCCGAAAGCGAGGCTGACTTTCCCCACGCGTGAGGCTCGATCTTGTCCGGCGCCCACGAACTGACGAACACCGCCTGAATGGTCATCGGCAGGCGAAGCTTCTCGGCCGCTTCGCGCAACTTGGTGACGAAGGTCTGCCCGGCCTTTTCCTGGCCATCGGGATAAACGCACGCCACCTGGATCAGGTCGCGCGGCTTCATTTCGGTTCCATCGAGATCCAGGTGTGGGCCCGAATCAAGGGACGGGGCGTCCCTGGTTTCTTTTGTCCCCGGAATCGGGAGTTCAAATTCGAAATCCGCGGCCGGCCGAACGGGGGCGGGGGCGGCCGGGGCGGGAGCGAGATCGGTCTCGAAGGCCGCATGAGTTGAGGCGGCAGGTTCGATCACAAATTCGGGCACGCGCGCCGCAGGGGCGGACGGTGGCGATACGGGCTGGGCGGGCTCGGACGGCGCCGAGTCGAGGCCGAAGCCGGACCGCATCCACGGGTCGGCGCTCGGCATCTCCGCTGGAGGCGCCGGGGGAGGCGTGACCGGAAGCGCGGCGGGCGCGAGCGGCGGCGCCGGGATCACGTCGTCGACATCCTTCACCAGAGGCCAGGCTTCCGGAGATTTCTCAATGGGCTCGGGGACCGGCGGCAGAAACATGGCCCCATCGGCGGCGATCTTGTCGAAATCGGATTCGGCGGGGGCCGGCATCGCAGCGAAGCCGTTCTCAACGGCGTCCTCGCGGAGGAAACCGTTGTCCGATGGCGCGGGCTGGGTGGACGCGGCACCGATCGAAGTTGCGTCGGCGAGGTCGGCGTCCCCGTTGGAAGGCCAGTTGAGCACGTTGCCGTTCCAGAAGTCAGCGTCCGACGCCAGTGGCTCGGAGGGTGCCGGGGCGGCGTGCGGTTTCCCATTGGCGGCCTTCGGAGCGCCGTTCGCGGCACCGTTCACGGGCGGCGCCGCTTTGAGAAATTCATTCTCCGCGACCGGGCCACGGAAATCCGGCGGGGCAAAGGGGTCGTTGAAGGCAGGGGCCGGAGCGGGGGCGGCGTGGGACTCGAACGCGGGCGCAACGCTACCGAGGCCGGACAGCACGTTACGCAGTTCGTTAACGACGCCGTCGAAGCTGACCTCTTCCTTTTTTCCCGAACCGTTGTTTTCCGTCATTGCTACTCCGCGATTTCCCAAGGACGATCGACAGGTGAACTCGAAGGGATTCGCATACCTGTCGTGGGTCTTCCGTATAAATATGGGCGGGTTTGGGCGGGGCTTCAAGGATTTAATACGGAATTGCCGACGATATTCGCCTTGATTTGGCGAACCAAAGAGGGGGGCGGACGCCCCCGGGCGGAATGGAACTAAACGGCGCTTTCGACTCTACTTAACCTGTCGATTTTGCCTTATGATCAACGTTCGACAGCTTTTCGCTGACGATAATTGATCAGTTCAAAGAAAGAATCGGATTTTAGGCTGGCGCCGCCGACGAGACCGCCATCAATATCCTCGCAATTCATGAGCTCGATGATGTTGTCAGGCTTCATGGACCCGCCGTAGAGAATCCGGACGCTGAGCGAGGTGAGCGACCCGTACTGGTCCTTCAAAATATCGCGGATGGCGAGGTGCACTTCCTGCGCCTGTTGCGGCGTGGCCACGCGACCGGTGCCGATGGCCCACACGGGCTCGTAAGCGATCACAATCTTTTTCGTATCGGCCGAAGGAACATTCAAAAGGGCTTCCTTCACCTGACGCTCCACCACGGCCAGCGTGCTGTTGGCCTCGCGCTCGGCCAGCGTCTCACCGACGCAGACGATCGGAATGAGTCCCTGCTTGAGAACGGCGAGCATCTTCTTGTTCACGCCGGCGTTGGTCTCACCAAAATACTGCCGGCGCTCCGAATGTCCGATCACCACGTACTGGCAGCCGACGGCCGCGAGCATGCCGGGCGAAATCTCTCCCGTGAAAGCCCCTTCGGGGTTCTCGTTCACGTTCTGGGCGCCGAGCTGAACGCTCGAGCCTTTCATCAGCGCCGCGGCCAAGCCGAGCGAAATGAAAGGCGGGCAGATGACGACGTCGCAATTCAAATCGGAAGGCACCTTCGGAAGGAATTCCTTCAAGAACGCTTCGGTTTCGGCGGGCGTTTTGAACATCTTCCAGTTGGCGGCGATCAGGGGGCGGCGAGAGGTCGAAGTTTCGGCCATGAGATGAGTCGTCTCCTTTAGGTCTGTACCAGACGGGGTGTGACGAAAATGATTATAGATGTTCGACGCTCGTTTGTCCGTTTCCATCGGAACAGCGCGCCGAGGAGCGGGATGCGCCGGAGAAACGGAACCCCCGCCGTGACGCTGTCTTTGTCCGTCTGGCTCAGGCCCGCGAGCATCATCGTCGTCCCCTCGCGCAGCGTCACGTTCGAGTTCACCTCCCGCTCCCGAAGCGCCGGGATGCTCGTTCCGGAGAACGTGGCGCCGTTGGCCGGGTCGGGCGCACTCACGGAGGCCTTCACTTTCATCCGGATGCGCCCGTCATCGAGCGCCACCGGCAGGACGCTGACGAGAACTCCGTAGGGCTTGAACTCCACGTGCGTCGCACCGAGCGAGGCGCTCGTCACGTAGGGAATCTGTCCGCCCGCGTGAAAAACGGCGGACGTTCCCGAATCGGTGACGAGGTTGGGGCTCGCGAGCGATTCCGCGGCCCCCTCTTCAATGAGGAAATGAATGTCCGCCTGCAGGGCGGTAAGACGCCCGATCTCCCCCACTCCCACGACCGTTCCGTTTCTCTCGGCGAAAGCGAAACGCCCCGGCCATTCCACGCCGAGGCGCGCGGCCTTTGATTGATCGACCTCCGTCACTTCGACCAGGACCTCGATGGGCCCGCCCCGCGCGGCCCCCGCGCCGAGCGCGGGAGCCGCGAGGAGTAGAACCGCGGCCATCAGTTGCCTCACGGCGCGGGAGGCGCGCCGCCCCCGTCTTCGAAACTCGCGAGTAGCGTGGTACCCGCCCGCCGGTAGGCTTCAGATATGTCGTTGCGGAACGTCCGGAAGATGGCGACGGCGGCCAGGGAAATAAGCGCGGTGATCAGGATGTATTCGACCACGCCCTGGCCCCGGGATCTGTGTCTGCGATGCATGTTGGGTCTCCTGCTTCGCGCGAGCGCCTTGAATGAGGAGCGCCTCATCAGGGTCGGCCGGGGGAGCGCGGAGAAGCCCGGGGAAACTACCCGGCGCGCGAGGGGTGCGGGGTCAGCGGGATTTCAAACTTTCGTCAGCGAGACCGAGCCGGTGGCGCCGGTCGGGGACGTCGGAAAAACCGGGCGGCAGGTCGGCGGTCTTCGTCTGCACGAGCATCGAGAATCGTTCCCCCATGGCGTTCGGATGCAGAAGCTGCTGAAGGCCGCGCGCCACGGTGGCGCCGTCGGGACCCGAGAGCCTCTTCTGAATGCGGTCCTGCCCGACGTGAGAGAGAAAAATTCCCTGCGAGCAAAACAGGCGCGGCTCGAAATCGTGCGCGAGGCCGGCTTCGGCGAGCTGCGTGAAGTCGACATCGGCGGTGATGTCCTGTTTGCCGACGTTGTCGAACGGCTTTTCGGAGAGCTGGTGCTGAAAGAAGCATCGCCAGGTGCCGTTGCCCTTGTCGGGCCGCTCGAGCGCGGCGCGCGGATACCCGTAGTCGATCGTGAGCATGTAGCCGCGGGCGAGGCGCCCGCCGATTTCCTCATACACCGACGGAATCATGGGACGCGCCTCCACTTCGGCCCCGTCGGGAACGGCCACCGCGTCGAGGCCGCAGGCCGATGCGAGGTCGGGACGAGATAGATCGCCTTCGACCTCGACGAGCCCGCCGCCTTCGAGGCCCACGTAGATTTCCTTCCAGCCGACGCCGCGTCGTCGGAGGCGATGAAACGGAAGCGCATCGAAAAATTCGTTCGAGAACACGCAGCCCTCGAGACCGCCCATCCAGTCGATGTCATCGAGGCTGGCCACGGCCTCGCAGCGCGGAAAGCGCGACAGGCGGCGCCACAGATTCTCACGCGCCGAACGGCTGCGCTCGACCGCCCACACGCGAAGACCTTTGCGGTCCTCGGGAGAGAGCGCGCTCAGCAGCGCCTCGAGGAACTCCCCGCCGCCCGCTCCGATCTCGATGAGAGAGAACTGCTCGGGGCCCAGCGTTTCGCGCATGGCGCGCAGGGCCTCGGCGAAGATCTCCGGAAGAAGCCCGCCCACCTGCATGGACGTGAAATAGTCGCCCGCGCGCCCGCGCTGCGAAGCGGTCCGGTTGTAGTAACCGTATTTCGGGTGATAGAGCGCGATGTCGACGAAGCGCTCGAAGGTCATGGGCCCGAACCGCTCGATCTGCTGGCGGACGAGCGTGAGCCCGGGCTCCTTGTCGCGAAACGGCCGGTCGGGCGGCGTCATGCGAGCGCCGCCATCACCGCGCCCGCCTCGGCGCGAACGTCCGCATCTGCGTCGCCCAGGGCTTTCTCCGCGTGCGGTCGCGCTCGTCGCGAAGAAAGGCGCGCCAGCCCGTCGAGCGCGTGACCGCGAACCACGGGTTCCGCGTCGCACACCAGCGCCTCGAGCGCGGGCACGAGGCTCTCGTCACCGCTGTTGCCCGCGACCACGCAGGCGTTGCGAACGAGGCCGCGGCGTTTCGAGCGCTGCAGTGGCGTGGGACCGAAGCGTTTGTTGAAGTCCCGCGCACTCAGCGACAGGATGTCGGCGATCGACAGCCATGCGCCCGCGCCGCGCTCGGCGCGCAGCTCCGGCCAGCGGGTGTCGAAGGCGCGCGCGTTGAAGGGGCAGACGTCCTGGCAGATGTCGCAGCCGAAAACCCAGTCGCCGATCGCGGCGCGCATGTCGCGCGCGATCCAGCCCTTGTTCTCGATGGTGAGATAGGAAATGCAGCGGTTCGCGTTCAGATTGTAGGCGGCGTCGAACGCATTCGTCGGGCAGGCGTCGAGGCATTTCCGGCAACCGCCGCAGCCATCGGCCGGACGCTCGATGGGCCCGTCGGCCTCAACGTCCAGGAGGATTTCGCCCAGGAAAACGAACGAGCCCAGATGAAAGCGAAGACCCTGTCCGCCGCGCGGCACGATCATCACGGTGTTTTTTCCGGTGAAGCCGAGGCCCGCGGATTTGGCGAGCGCGCGTTCGAGCAGCGGTCGCGTGTCGATGGCCGCCCGTCCGTTCACGGGCCCGCCGATCGCTTCGGGAAGCCGCGCGAGAAGTTGCTCGAGGCGCGCGAGGATAAGCGGGTGATAGTCCTCGCCCCAGGCGTAACGCGCCACGCGGCCGTAGCCGGGGCCGGGTTTGGGAGGAAGCTCCCCCTGATGATAGGAGACGGCGACGGTGAGCAGCGAGCGGGCGGCAGGGTACCAGGAAGTGGCGTCGAGTCGCGCGTGGGGATCGCGCGTCATGTAGCTCATGCCGGCGGCGGAGCCGGCTTCGCACCATTTCAGGTAAGCGGCGCGGTCAGCCTCATCGACGGAAATCGGGGCCAGGGAGCAATGATCAAAGCCGAGATCGAAGGCGAGCGCGCGAACGGCGTCGAGGCGTTGGGACGTGGAGGACGGCATGAAGGGGGAGCGACCGGACGGGCGCCGCTCTAACGACTAGCGGTCGTAGAACTCGATCAGGCGATCGGGATAGTTCGTGGCGATCGCGTCGACGCCCCACACCACGAGCTTGCGGAACTCGTCGAGGCGGTCGGCGGTCCAGGCCATGACGGCCATGCCGTTGTCGTGCGCGTCGGTGACGAGGTCGCCCGTCACGCGGTCTTTGCGCGGAAGAAGGTGGTTCACCTTCAACGCCTTGGCGCGGTCGAGCGCGTCGTAAAGAAAATCGGAATAGAGAAAGCCGGTGGCGGTGGTCGGCGAGATCTTGTGGCAAAGCGCGAGGCAAGGCTCGTCGAAGGAGATGACCACCGACCGGCTGATCACCTTGTATTCCTGGAGCTCCTTGAGGACCGCTCGAATGAGTTCTTCGCGGCGAGACTCATCGCCGTCTACCTTCAGCTCGACGAAGAAAGAGAGAAGCTCGCCCGACTTGTTCTTCTTGTTGTGCGCCCATTTGAGAAGAGTGGCGAGGCGCGGAATGCGCTCGCCGGCGAAACGGAGGTCGAACCAGGAGCCGGCGTCGAGCGCGAGGAGATCCTTGATGTTGAGTTCGGCGACGTTGAGGGACTTGTTGGAGGTGCGGTCGAGGTTGGCGTCGTGGACGATGACGGGAACGGCGTCCTTGGTGAGGCGGACATCGAACTCGAGCATATCGGCTCCGAGTTCGACGGCTTCTTCAAACGAAGTCATCGTGTTTTCGGGAGCATGGCCCATGGCGCCGCGGTGGCCGACGACCCAGGGACTTTTCGCCTTACCCTTCTGGCGGACGCTGTACGGTTTCACGGAGCTACCCCCGGATTTGGATAAAACGGCCATCGGTTATTTCTCCTCGAACGAAGCGCAACTGTATCAAATTCCGAGGGATGGCTGGGGCAGACTAGTGGGCCGCAGCCGCCTTTTTCTTCGCGGTGCCATTCTTGGAACGGCCTGCGGCCAGCAGGGATTCGCCGGCCTTCTGGAGGACGCCAAGCTGCTCTTCTGACGACGCCTCGAGGTACACGCGGACGATCGGCTCGGTGCCGGAGAACCGGACGCCCAACCACGAACCGCCCTGAAAAATGAACTTGAATCCGTCGAGGTCAACGATGCGGTGGACGTTCAGACCGTCGATCTGGGTCGGCGGCTTGGTGGCGAACTGGTCACGAAGGGCCGAGACGATTTCGGGCGTGGCGTGAATATTCAGGCGGCGAGAGAGAAACGTTCCGACGTCGGCGTGAAGATTTTTAATCTGGGCCTTGATGGTCTGGCCGGTGGACGCGGTCATCTCGGCCACGAGCAGGCAGGCCAGGATGCCGTCCTTCTCCGGCACGTGCCCGCGCATCGTGAAGCCGCCGGACTCTTCCGCGCCGCAGACGAATTCCCCTTCCTTCGACGGATAAATCGAGTCGGACTCTTTCATCACCTCGCCGATGTGCTTGAAGCCCACCGGGGTTTCCTTGAGAGTGAGGCCGTACTTTCGCGCGACCGCGTCGATCGCGTGGGTCGTCATCACGCTCTTGGCGACGACGCCGGACCAGCCGCGCGACTGATGCAGGTAACGCGTGAGCAGGGCGAGAATATCGTTGGCGGCGATGATGGTGCCGTCGGCGTCGACGACGCCGAAGCGGTCGGCATCTCCGTCGGTGGCCAGGCCCAGGTGCGCCTTGCGCTTGCGCACGGCGGCGACGAGCGACTCGAGCCCTTCGGTTGACGGATCCGGGCCGCGTCCGTTGAAAAGCGGGTCGCGGTTCTCATGGAGGACTTCCACCTCGCAGCCGAGCTCGCGCAGCATCTCGGCCACGTAGCCTCGGCCGGTGCCCCAGAAGCAGTCGACGACGATCTTCAGCTTGGCCTTCTTCAGCGGCTGCGGGTCGATGAGCGTGCGGATCTGATTGAGGTAAGACTCGCGAAAACTTTCGCGGCGCACGAGCTTCTCGCTCATGTGGTCCTTCGATTTGGACTTCAGGGCCACTTCCTCTTCCTTGATGATCGTGCAGAGCGTCTCGATCGCTTTTGTGGTCTCGGGCAGGGCAGGGCCGCCCCAGGCGGTGGAGAATTTCAGGCCGTTGTAGGTATAGGGGTTGTGGCTGGCGGTGATGTTGAGCCCGGCGCCGGCCTGGGCGGTGAGGATGTGGAACGCCACCACGGGTGTGGGAACGTCGCGGTCGCTGAAGCGGACTTCGTAACCGTTGTTGGCCAGGATGCGCGCGGCCTCTTCGGCGAACACGTCGGAGAAAAAGCGGGTGTCGTAACCGACGACCACCGGCTTGTTGTGGTTCTTGTCCTTATAAATCTGCTCGGCGATCGCCTGAACGCAGATGCGAAGGTTCGCGAACGTAAAGCCCTCTGCGATGATGTCGCGCCAGCCGGAAGTGCCGAATTTGATGGCCACGGGGAAGGTCCTCGGAGGAAACAGTTGGTTGATTTACCGACGAGATGTGAAGGGCCCACCATAGAACAGCGCTGGGTAATTGTCAATCGGCACCGGCCTTGCTAGGTTGAGCTCCTCCTCAGGTCCCCCCGGTCGCCGGGGCCTCTTCGTCTCCCCCCTCAAGGAAACTTGGTCAAGCTCCCATTCCGCCCCGTCCTGGACGAGGTGGCGGTCGAAATCCGCCGTTTCCCCACACTCTACGTGTTCCGCCGTCCCGCCATCCTTCTTTTGGCGGGGCTGGCCGCCGCTTTGCTGGCCCTGGAACGCTCGGGCCGGCTTGCCCGCCCCTCCGCGCTCGACGCCGCCCGCTTCGCCGGCACGCCCGCGGCCGTGATCGGCGTGGTCGTGGAGCCGCCCGACCTCCGCCCCTCGGGCTGCGTCTACATCATTGAGGCGGAGACACTCGCGCCCATCGGAGAGCATGCCGGTTCGGTCAGCGGCCGCCTGCTCCTCCACGTGATCGGCGCCGCCGGCGCCGACGCGGGCCCGGGAGACCGGGTTCGGGCGTTCGGCCGCGTGCGCCTTCCGGAGTGCGCCCGCTCGCCGGGTGCCTTCGACTACCGCGCCTACCTGGCCACCCGTGGAATTCATGCGCTGGTCTACGCGGGAGAGCGCGGGTTCGAGTCCCTGGGGAATTCGGGTTCGCGGCGCCTGGCCGCCGCCGGCTGGCGGCTACGGCACGCCGTGGCCCAAGCGTTCGAGCGTCGCATGCCCGGTGATCGCGCCATCGTGCTGGCCGGGCTCACCGTGGGCCAGCGTCCCCGGTTTCACCCGGAGGTCCGAAGGGCGTTCGTCGAATCGGGAACGATGCATGTGCTCGTGGCGTCCGGCTCCAACGTCGGTTTTATTCTCGCGGGCTGGCTGATCCTCGCTGCCGTGTTCGGGTTTTCGCGGAAGGCGGCGCTGCTCACAGCGCTACCGGCGGTGTGGGGCTACGTTCTGGTGGTGGGTGGCGATGCGCCCATCGCGCGCGCCGGAACCATGGCCACCGTGGCCATCGCGGCCTACGCGCTCGCCCGGGAGGACCGTCCCGTGCACGCGCTGACCGTCGCGGCACTGGCGCGCCTCGCCACGAACCCGCTCAGCCTTTTCGACGTGGGCTTCCAGATGTCGTTCGTCACGGTGCTCGGCCTCATGCATCACCTGCCCCGACTTGAGCCGTGGGTGTCGCAGCGGCCAGCGTGGGCCCGCTGGCCGCTGCGCCTCCTGTTCGCGGGACTCATCGCGCATCTCTGGCTGCTTCCGATTTCCGCGGGCGTGTTTCACCGCACGCAGCTGTGGGGCCTCGCGGCCAACCTGGTCATTGTTCCACTGGCCGGGGCGGGGCTCGCGATTGGCCTCGCCTTGGCGGGCCTCGACGCTCTGGCCTCCGTCCACTTCGGTTTTGAACTTGCCGCCCGCGCCGCCGCGGCCGCGGCGAGCGCCCATGCCGGGCTTCTGACGCGCGCGGCCGAGTGGTTCGCCGCGCTGGGCCCGGCGGTGTGGCTGCCGATGCCGTCGCTCACCGGCGTCGCGGCTTATTACGGGGTGTGCCTGGCGGTTCCCTTCGCGCTTCGTTCCTGGCTCGCTCGCGGCGCGGTCGCCGGCGGACTCGCGCTCATGGTCTTCCGCGGGTGGGCGCCGCTGCCGCTCGCGGCGCGCGACTGGGGCGTCGCCTGGGTGGACGTGGGCCCTCGCTTCGCGGCGGTGTTGATCGACCACGACCGCAGCGCGGTCATCGTCAACCCTGGTCCATCCGATCCGGCCGATTCATCGGAGCGGACGCTCGCGCCCTTCCTCGCGGTCTCGCGCATTCAGCGGATCGCGGCGGTCGTGGTCACCGACCCGCGCGTCAGCGCCGCCGACGTCAGTGCGTTCACGCGTCAGATGCCGGTCGAAAGGGTCATATCGTCGACGGCGATGGCCGGGGGCGCATTTTTCACCGCCGGAGGATTCTCATTCCGGGTTCTTCCGGCGACGGCCTACGCGGGTCAAACGCCTTTGTGGGTTGAGCGCGGCGGGCGCGCGGTCCTACTCGCTCACCGGGTTGATCTCGAAACACAGGGCGCCGCCCTCAACGAGCGCGCTCCGCTCGAGGCCGTTCAGGCGAGGTTTTCTCCCGACGCCGTCTGGAGCCCGGACTTCCTGCGACGGCACCGGCCCGCGGTTGTCGTGGAGACGGCGGGAGAAAGCCGGGAATCCGTCTCGCCGTGGCGGCGGGCGCAGCTCGTTCGGCCGCATTCGAACGGCTGGGCGTGGTGGGAAGGCGCGTCAGCGACGGCGGAAAAGAAAGATGCCGAGAAAGCCGGCGACAAAGCCGCCCGCGTGGGCCCACCACGCGACGCCGCCGGTGTCGCCGCGCACGGCCTGGGCGGTCAGCGCGCCGAGGCCCGAGACGGCCTGCGACAGAAACCAGAGACCCAGAAAAAGGTAAGCCGGCACCTCGATGAAGCGGACGAAGAAGATGAAGATGAAAAGCGTGAACACCTTCGCCCTCGGATAGAGAATGAAGTAGCCGCCGAGAATCCCCGCGATCGCGCCCGACGCCCCCACCATCGGTAACTGGCTGGCCGGGCTGGCCGCGAGCTGCGCCGCCGCCGCGCCGAAGCCCATCAGGAGGTAGTAGAAAAAATAGCGCACGTGCCCCATCGCATCCTCGATGTTGTCGCCGAAGATCAGGAGGAACCACATGTTGCCGATCACATGCCCCCAGCTGCCATGGAGGAACATCGACGTGAAGATGTCGGGGAAGTAAAGTGCGGGAGAGCTGAAGAAACGGGCGGGCACCAGGCCGTAGGTCATCAGCAGCGGCTCGAGCAGGTTCACGTCGCTGAGGCGCACCTCATGGAGAAAGATGAGGACGTTGACGATCACCAGCAGGTAATTGACGAACGGAAAGCGGCGGCGCGGAACGTTATCGCGAAGCGGAAACACTGGAGACTACTTCGTCATTGCGAGGCCGAAGACCGAAGCAATCTCAGTGGCCGGCATGATGAGATTGCTTCGCTTCGCTCGCAATGACATCTAAAGCGGGCGCTTGGAAGCGACGCCGATGCGGCGCGGGTAGTGCTTCGTGGTCGGGCGAACCTTCCGCACCACGATCAGCGCGCGGGACCCGCCGATCTCGGGGATCTCGTAATGCCGGATGGTCTCGATGGCGCCGCCCAATTCCTGCAGGGCGGTGTTCACGCGCGACGCCTCGTCGGCGGCGGTGCGGCCCCGGTGCGCGATCAGGTACCCGCCCACCTTGAGGAACGGCAGGCCGTATTCGATCAGCGTCGACAGGCTCGAGAGCGCGCGGGCGAAAGCAAAATCGTACTGCTCTCGGTGGTCCATGTCGGCGGCCAGTTCTTCGGACCGCTTGTAGAACACGTCGGCATGGTTCATCTCCATCGACGCGATGACCGCGCGGAGGAACTCACACTTCTTTCCGATGGACTCAACGAGGGATAGACGCCAGTCGGGGTTCACGATCTTGAGCGGGAGGCCGGGAAATCCCGCGCCCGATCCAATGTCGATAATGCGGGCGTGCTTCGCCTCGAACACGGCGTCGAGCGTCATGGGAGCGATGGAGTCGGCGAAATGCCCGAGGGCGATGTGCCTGGGTTCTTTCAGCGCCGTGAGGTTGAACTTCTCGTTCCAGCGACCGAGCTCGTCGAGATACACACGAAAGTACTCAATGGCATCTTCGGGCAGCGACACTTCCCATCGCGCCATCGCCTTCTTGAGCGTGGGGATCCAGTCGTCGTTCGGTGCGTCGGTCACAAGGCCTCCTTAGGCGACAGCGGGGGCCGGCGGACGGAACCGCCGGAGAAAGATGAGAAGAATGCTCAGGTCCGCGGGCGTGACGCCGGGAATGCGCGAGGCCTGCCCGAGCGACGCCGGACGAACGCGCAGAAGTTTTTCGCGCGCCTCGCGCAGAAGGCCGGGCACCACGGCATAGTCGAACGTCTCCGGGATCCGTTTCGCCTCGAGGGTCTTGAAGCGGGCGATCTCGGCGCGCTGCCGCTCGAGATAGCCACCGTATTTGTGCTGCACCCAGACCTGGTAGTCCCGGCGGCAGCGCGACCACGCGCCCGAGCGGATGTCGAAGGCGGTGAGCGGATCGTCGCCCACGGGCACTTCCGCGTCATCGGCTACGAAAGCCTTCATGGGCGAGCCGAGGCTAGCCGTGTTCTCGAGCGCCGCGGCGACGGCGACGCGGTAGGCATCGAACTCCGCGAACGCGGACTCATGGATCAGACCCGCGCGGCGGCCATGGGCCATGAGGCGGATATCGGCGTTGTCCCAGCGCAGGTGCATGCGGTGCTCGGCGCGGCTCGTCAGAAGGCGGTAGGGCTCGTCGACGCCGCGCGTGACCAGGTCGTCGATCATCACGCCGATGTAGGCCTCGTCGCGGCCGAGGACGAGCGGCTCCTTGCCCAGAATTGACAGCGCGGCGTTGATGCCGGCCATGAGGCCCTGGCCCGCGGCTTCCTCGTAACCCGTGGTGCCGTTGATCTGGCCCGCGAAATAGAGACCGGGCGCGCGCTTGGTTTCCAGCGTGGCGTAAAGCTGCGTGGGCGGGCAATAGTCGTACTCGACGGCATAGCCGTAGCGGATGAACTT
>Ga0163144_10019608_pt1 | contig 13589 bp, 10 predicted proteins | sample OliLak19BULKMAT1_FD_123175 | JGI IMG/M metagenome (GOLD analysis project Ga0163144, IMG submission 123175) | Freshwater microbial mat bacterial communities from Lake Vanda, McMurdo Dry Valleys, Antarctica - Oligotrophic Lake LV.19.BULKMAT1 | ecosystem: Environmental > Aquatic > Freshwater >... | reverse complement strand
GAGCGTCAACGTATTTGAGCAAGTGGCCATTCATGAGCTATTTACGAACTTTGAGCTCACCGATCACAACGCTGCGATCAGCAACCAACTGACCTTCAATTACTAATGACCGGACAGGCATGACTTTTTTTAAATAATCTTCCCCCTCCGCCCGTTTGCGCTGCGCTCTACACCGCGGACAAATTACCTGCCTGAGCAGTTACCCCTGAAACACATTAAGCAGTCGCCTGAGTTCGACCTTTAGAGTGCGAACGAAGCTGTCCCAGCGGCGCCGCCGCTATCGACAGTTCACATAGAGCCTCACATATCTGCCTGACTTGTCGATGACGGGCAGCAAGGGCATGGTTCGTTCAGATTCAGCCCGTTCGCCAAAGCGACGGACAGGCAGTCGGCGCCTACAGCAAGATCCCAGAATTTGAAGCGGTAGTTTTGTCAATCGCTTCAACCCACACTCAGGGCGGTGCTTGACGGCGATTTTCCCTCGAAAGTGTGGGGGTTGACAGCTGTGGTATGGGGCCCGCGACCGAGCCTAGCTGACATGCCCTTCACCGTGCCCGCCGACTACGGCAATGGTCTTATTGGGCGTCTGTCGGCCGAGGGAGAAATCGGCGACGGAGTACGGAAGAGGTCGGCCCGGAGGGGGTATATTTAGGCCGATAGGAGGGGGGGGTGAAAACAGATGAAGATCGACGTATCTATTTGGTTTTTCTGCGGAATACTTTCAGTATGGACCTTCCGCCGCCACCCACCACTTCGCCTGCGCTTACTGCGGTGGTGGTTTTGGGTGCGGTCAAGACGAGGGTGGCACGGCCGAGACCGTCCCAACAACGGTTGCGGTGCAATGCCACCGCGCAAACACAGGCAGGTAAAGCAGTTGTGGCCAGCAGCGGCCCCAGAAGTAACCAGCGGTCATGGACCTCCACGTTCAAACGGTTTCGCGCCGCGCATGCGTCCGGAACAAAGTTTGACGCCCAGCGGCCGACGACCACTGTTGAAGCTGCTTTCATCAAGTCGGACGAGGTGGCTCCGATGGCCTATGTGAGCATTGCTGGCTTTTGCTCTACGACCGGGTTGTCACAGAACTATGTTCGCGAACTTCTTAGCCATTCCATGATCAGCCATCTCCCAGCCTTCGGCGGTACGGAACCGCTCATTAATCTGCACCGCGCGCTGCTTGATCTATCTGCCGCCGAGCGTGGCCCGCGCTCGCTTCCGCACGCGTCATGACAATTGCGGGGACGGATTTGTTTGGCTCGCCGCAGCGACTCACGGTGCAGGTGTGTGCGAAGCTGCGGGTGTTCGCGCGGCGGCAGCAGCCAAAGTACGCATTCGACATCCCTTGCACGCTGTTGCGGGCTGGCGGCGGCGGCGACGACGACGCCGACAACGACAACGACAGCTTTTGCGGTGGAGGGCGCGCCGAAGCACTGGAATGTCTGGGGTCACAGATTCAGTCGGAAACGCGGCCGGGCCGGTGCGGGCGGCAAATTTTGTTCTGGGAGAAATGCTCGCGGGTGAGTCGGACGATCCGCGTCTGCGGCAGTGTCCAGCGCGGATTCAGCAGGACGTCGTTTCGGTGGGCATCGCGTTACGCAACTCGCTGCCGCGATAAGACTCCGGCCGACGCTGCGCCACTGTGCGTGCACCCGCGCTGGCGGGTGACGATCGCTTCCGTTCGGCAGCATTCCGGTGGCGGCGACGCGGACCGTCACGTGCTGGGCACGGGGGTTGGTTCGGGGCGGCGCTTGGGCCGGATCTCCCAAAACGCTTCAGCCTCCGGCGGCTGCACCAGGTTCAGGTATTTCGCCCAGACCACCCCTTCCGTGTTGCCGGCCTGCAGCGCGGCATCGCCCACGCTCCGGAACTTTCCCACCAGCATGGTGCAGTACGTGTGGCGCAGGACGTCGTGGGCGAGGGCAAAGTCCTTCCGGATCTTCAGGTAGAGTTTCTGGAAATTGACCGCGCGGACGGGATATTTATCCAATGGATACGCCCGGAGCCATTCCACCACGTTCGGCTGCAGAACGGTGATTCGGGGCTTCTTGGTTTTCGTCTGCTTCTTGCGAAAATGAATCTGTCTAATGGCGAGGTCCACCTGTTCCGGCTGCAGGCGGGATATTTCCCCCTTCTGCCAGTCGGGCCGCACCCCACAAAAAAGGCAGATGACGAAAAACGGCACCATCCGGCCGCCCTGAAAGTCTTCCAGAAACTCCATCAGCGTCTTCGCCTCGGCGGCCGTCAGGGTGGCGATGGTCTCCTGGGGCAGTTCCTTCTTGCTGTAGTTCTTGATCCGCTGGGCCGGGTTTTCATCGATCCAGTTCTCGCCCCGGCAGTATTCGAAGAAAGCCGTCAGGTAGCCGCGCCGGTTGACCCAGGTCTTGTTGGAGTAATTCTCGCTGCCGTCGCGGCCGCGGGTCGTATCCCGCAGGTATTGCTGGAGGGCTGAGGTCGTCAGTTCCGCGAGCGGCGTTTCCAGCCCAAAATGGGTTTCCAACTGCTGGGTCGAGAATCCAACCGAGTCGAACTGCGCCTGGGAAAGGCTGCCGGTTTCCACGCGCCGCAGCGCGTCCTTGAGGTAGTTCTCGACCGCCACCTGCAGCGTGATCGAGCTCTTCGGCGGCCGGTAGTTCGTCAGAAACCACTCGCAGGCCTGTGCGGGCTCGACCTTCGGAAACTTTTCGCGGAGCCGGGGCATGACGGCGGCCAGGCGGCCCGCCTCCTGGCGCGACAGGTGCGGGGCGAAGTCATGGTAGAAGTCAAAGGCGTCGGTCAGCGCGGCGTCGGGATGCGAGCGGCGCAGGTTCGCGATGACGTTCTCGGCCTCGCGCACCGCGTCGGCCGACAAGTGCGTGAGCACCGGGGACTGGCCGGCGGGGACGCCCCGCAGTTCGGAATTGCGCGCCTCGGCATAAGCCATGGCCTCGTGGCGGGTGTTGAATTCCCGCCGGACTTGCCGGCCGTGGAGCGTGCCGCTGGCCAGCCAGTAGGCCGCGCCGCTGGGGCGCTCATGCGACGTGACCACGAAACCTTTGCACCGATTCGCCACTCAATTTATCGGTTATGCTATCGGGCGCTCAGCTATGGTCAAGTCTGATTTTGCAAAACACGTTATACAATAACGTTATAAAATGGTGGAGGTGGCGGGAGTTGAACCCGCGTGCCCCTGACCTTCGCGCACCGCGTCTACCTGTGATAGTGCAACTTTGATCTCGCCGGTGTCACGCCATCGCACGCGCTGAGACACCAGCCAGTCCCCGGATGGAAGATACAGCGCACTGTCCGCGAACCGCTCCGCGCGCTATTCCTGCTGTCGTCGTTAGTTCCAGCTAGCAGGTGTCACTGGACCAACGTGGCAGCACTTAGGCTGCCAGAGGCATTTCTTCAGTTTTGCCGTTTATTTGTTTCGCAGGGAGTTTAACGAGAGACCCACGACTCTCGACAGGCAACGGCGCACTCCAACCAAGGGTAGAATCCAGAACACCCCCAAAGGAAATGGTGAGATTTCCGATTGGCGATTTCCGATGGGAAAATGCGTCCAATCAAAGAACAGAGGGCGCACCATGCGCCCCGCCCGGCGGATTGCAAGCGTCGCGCGGCTCGCCCACAAGAAGGCATGACCTTCCGATTGCTGTTCGCGCTGCTGGGCGGGGCGCTGGGGTGGACGGGGGCGCTGGCGGCCGAGCCCACGGCCATCGCGACCTACGAGTGTATCGGCCTGTATTGGACGGCCCCCGCCGCGCGCGAGGGCACGGTCCGCTTTCGGGCGGCGGGCGAGGCCGCATGGCAGGCGGCGCTGCCCCTCGTCTACGATGTGCGCGACGGCGAATTTCGCGGCAGCATCGTCGGGCTCAGGCCCGCGACCTCCTACGAGATTCAACTCGGCGCGGATGGCCGCGAAGTCACCCTGAAGGCCGCGACGCGCAGCGATCGGTTTCCGATCGGCGAGACGACCCACCTGCCGGCGGGCGACAGCACGCAGGATTTCAAGATCACGAAATCCGGCACGGCGGAGGCCTATCATCTCGTCACCGTGCCCCCGGGTGCGCGCGTGTCGCTGGACGCGATGAACAAGGCCGCGGCCAATCTCGTGATCGACGCCGACTACGTGATCGTGCGCGGACTCGAACTGCGCAACGCCGCCCAGCACGGCATCCTGATCAAGGCGCGCCGGCACGACATCGTGATCGAGCAGTGCCGGATCACGGGCTGGGGCCGGATGGGCGGCGCGGTTTCGTTCGGCAATCTCGGCAACATGGATAGCGCGATCTCGGCGGAGCGCGGCGCGGGCAATCTCACGATTCAGCGCAATCTCATCGAACACCCGCGCGGCGCTTCGAACGACTGGGATACCGGCCACCCGGCGGGTCCGCAGGGCATCAGCCTGAACAACAGCTCCGGCGGAAACGTGATCCGCTACAACGATATCTGGTCGACGGAGGATCACGGGTTCAACGACGCGATCGGCGGCGGCAGCAATTATTCGAAGGAGGGCAGCCCGAACCGCGACTCCGACATTTACGGCAATCTCATCCGCAACGTCTGGGACGATGCGATCGAGAGCGAGGGCGCCAACATGAACGTGCGGATCTGGGGCAACTTCATGCATTATTTCTACAACGGCATCGCGACCGCCTGCACCTCCCGCGGGCCGCTCTACGTTTTCCGGAACGTCTGGGGCGAGAGTCGCCGCACGCAGCGCGACCCTTCCGGTGGCGGCGCGATCAAGACGGGCGAGCGCGACGAATTTGGCGGCGGGCGAAAGTTCATTTTCCACAACACCATCGTGCAGCCGAAGGGCGTGCATACGGTCTTCAGCTCGCACGTAAACCCGAATTGCGTGACGCGAAACAACCTCTTCGATGTGCGCGGCGCGTTGGCGACGACGCGCGAAAAGGAACCGGCGAGCGACTACGATTTCGATTTCTACAGCGGCAACGAGCGCGGCACGGCCAGGGAGGCGCAGGGCGTGCGCGGCCGCGTGGCGTTTCTCCCGTCGTATCGGCTCGAGTTTTATCCGGCGGCGCGGGTGACCGGCGTGCGCTACGGCGTGTTTCCGACGGACATGGGCGGCGGGGAGACGCGCAACATCACCGATCCGGTCGTGAGCCTGCCGAATCCGGCGATCGATGCCGGCCAGGTGCTGCCGAACTTCAACGACGGCTTTACCGGCAAGGCGCCGGACCTCGGGGCGTTCGAGGTCGGCCGGCCGCCGCTCGAGTTTGGCCGGCGGGCGTATCTGAAATTCGATGACGGCTGGGCGCCGTGGGAAACGGTTCGGTGATTTTTCCGCCAATGGATTTCACCCAAGGTGAAATCTGGAACCACGGAAACCTGCCCTGCTCAGCGACTGAGCTCCAGCGTCCGCACGCGATAACGCCCGGGTGAAACGACGGTGAGGCGCACGTCGCTCACGCTCCGCGCGAGCGCGAAGGCGTAGACCTGGCGGAGATCGATCGCGACGGCGGAGGTGGCGGTCGCCGGGAGATGGAGCGTGCCGCGCCAGCGCGCGGGATGCACATCGCTGGAGAACGTCACGGCCAGGTCGATCGCCCGCGACGGTGATGGGTCGGTCCGTTCGAGATGAAGCACGAGCCGCGGCGCCGCCTCGGGATCGAATCGGCCGGGGTGCACCGGGATTTCGAGCGAGCCGTCGCTGACCAGCGAGGCTGCATCCGGCGGGCTACCTCCGGTGGGGCGACCTTGGCGGCGACAGGTGTCGCGCGCAGCGGCACGGAGGCGAAGTAGAATTCGCGCAGCGTCGGCTCACGCGCGAGGGCGACGAGGAACGCGGGCGAGACGGCCTCGCGCAGGACCGGCACGGTTGCGACGGCGCGCGTGTGCCAGGGCTGCATCGCGGCGGTTCGCACCCACTGGATATCGCGGACATCCGAAACGAAGAACGGCGCATAGTGCGAGAGATTGTATTCGAAGAGACTGGGCCAGCGCGCGCGGAGGCAGGCACCGTCGAGCGTCGGCGCGACGATCGGGCCGGTCGACTCCGCGCGGAGCGGGGCGATGAGCCGGGTGCGAATCGTTTCGATCGCCTGGCGACGCGTGACGGCGTCGCGGATCTCCGCGGGATAGCCGAACGGCGGAAAGGGCACGGCGAGGCCGAGTTTGCCGAACGCGGTCTGCACACCGCAGAACGCGACGAGCGCAATCAGCGTGGACTCGGCCAGCAGAACCCGGCGGCGGCCGGAGGCGCGGATCCAGCATACGGACCAGCCGGCGGCGATCCCCAGGCAGAGCCAGAGATAGCCGGGCAGGACGTGTTTGGTGGCCCACCGCACCACGAACGCTTCGCCCGACGGCCGGCCGAGGTTCACCATGAGGCACGTTCCGGCGATCACGGCGGCGAGCGCGATCAACGTGATCCGCTCGGCTCGGCCGGCAGCGCGATAGACGCTGCGAGTGAACCAGGCACCCACGAGCGCCGCGACGATCGCCAGCGCGATGAGCAACGGAGTCGGGAGTCGGGCGTAGACATAGGGCACGGCCAGCGACCCGAGGAGCCCCACATCGAACAGATAGAGGAAATCAGCGACCAACTGGCCGAGGGATCGCGTGCCGCCATCGCCCATGCGCAGAAACGTGCCGGGATGCATCACGGCATACGCCAGCAGCGCGCAGGCGAGGCTTGCGAGGGCGGCGACGCCCAGTGCGATCAGCATCCCGCGATGAGTGGCGAACCAACTGCGGGCATCGCCCCTGGTAAAAAGATCCGCCGCCAGAAAAACGGCGAGCGCCGCCGGCACATACCAGCCGGAGACGTCGATCAAGGTGGCCGTGATCGTGCAGATGATCGTGATGCTCGCATGGCGGCGGGAGGCGGTGTCACGCCAGCGTCGATACGCCCAGATGGCGGCAAAGCCCAGGGTGGCAATCGCCGTGTAGCTGCTGAGGATGTAGTAGCCCGCCATCAGTTCCGCCCAGGGGCTCCAGCCGATCGCGAGGACGAGAAAAAGATAATGCGCGGCGCGACTGATCCTGAGTTCGGTGAGGAGCATGGCGCCGAGGACGAGGGCGGCCCAGAGGCTCAGCAGCGCGCCGAGATTGTAGGGCCACGCGACGACGCCGAACAGCGCGTAGGCCGCCGCAGCGGGCAGGCGGGTCAAGGGGAGAAAATGATCGCCGTGCGGCAACCAGAGGGCCTGCCACCACGGCGTAGCGTGGGCGACGGCGAGCAGCTCGAAATCGTCGTAGCGGAAAAAACCGTGCGGCAGCGTCGCGCCGAAGCGCACGCCGATGGCCAGCGCGGCGACGAGGGCGATCGGCCAGGTGGGTCCGGCGGCAGCGGCCATCGGAGGGGATTCGGATCCGAGCCAGCGCAGCCACGCGGGGCGCAGCCGCCAGGCCGCAATCGCGGCCACGGTGAGCAGGGCGGCGAGTTGCAGGAGCGTGGCCCGCAAGGCGGCCGGCTGGAGCTGCGCGGCGACTTCCGGCGTGAGGGTGCTGCTGCTTTTCGCCACCTGGCGCGCGAGCCATGCGCCGACATCGATCGCGCCCGTGGCGAAGCCGGCTGCGACGCAAGCCGCGGCCGCGACGGCCAGGAAAAGAGGGAACAGCGGCGGACTCGGCTTCACCGTTTTTCCACGAGGAGTGGCGCCCAAGCGCGTGGGGGGCAACGCGCTCCGCCTTCATAACGAGCGAGCGCGAAGGGAGACGCATTCACCGGCGGGCGGCGGCTCAGGTCGTGAGCCCGAGCAGGCCGCGCGTGAGCTGGAAGTCGACGAAGCCCTGCGCGACCGCGGCCGGCGTGTGCTCGCGCTGGGCCACCGCGACGATGAGCGCGATGAGCGCGGTGCGATCGGCGGTGGCGTCGCCGGAGAGAAACAGATCGATATCGTCGCCGGGGACGGTGCCGCGCTCGATGGGCTCGGCGGCCTGGATCACCGGCACGAGCGGATGGCCTGGCAACGCGTGGCCGTGCACGAGCGCGAGGGTGAGATGGGCGCCGTTGCCGCCGAAGCCGGTGATATTTTCGACGGCGTGATCCGTTTCGCTGGCGACGACGTGGAAACCGGGCTGCGCGATGGGCTGGCCGTAAACGAGCGTGGCCCGCGGCGGGGTCGCTCCCAGCACGGCGTGGCGGAAGCGCTCGTGCGCCAGCAGCGGATCGCTCTCCGCGAGGACGACCGAGCCGCCGGCATCGACAATGGTGCGCGCGATCGCCGCGAGCGCGTCGGCGGTCGGATGGGTAACCGGAGCCGCGGTGAGCAGGGCGAGCGTGAGCGCTCCGAGATCGGCCGCCGTGGAAACCGCGGGTGGCAGCGTGGAAATCTTTTCGGTGAACCAGCGCTCGATGTTGCCGATTGCCTTTTCCATGCCGCCGTCGAGCTGCACGCTGGCCCAACCATAGTTCGCCAGAGGCAGGCCGGCGCGGTCGAGCTGGTGGCGCATCACGTCGTTCGGGACCTTTTCGCAACCGTGCTCGAGCAGGAGAGCGGCGGCGATGTTGGGGTGGAGGAGGTAGCCGCGGTAGGTGCGTTGAAGAAGCTGATACATCGCCTCACCGCCGAAGCCGCAGCCCTCGGTGTGGGCGAGCGCCACGAAACGGGAGATACCCGCGGCGCGGCCGATCTGTTTCGCGTTGAGGCGCTCGGCGGCGATGCGGGCAATCTGGCCGGCGCAGAGGCTGGTGGGGAGGATGAGGCCGACGCGCTCGGTGGCGGGGCGGTGATCGGTCGGGAAGACCCGCAGCGGAAGCGCGTTCGCTTCCGTCGGCCCGGAATGGGAAGCCGTTGCGCTCCGATCAATCGCCAACGGCACGCCGTCGGGCGCGACGCGGGCGCGCAACGCGGCGAGCTGCGAGGTGTCGGTCTGCCGCCAATTCCGCCAGAGCGACATCTGGGAGTGGCCGGCGTGCTCGCCCTTCGTTTTCCGGCCGGAGGCGGTGGCGATCAACAGGTCGAAGCCGTCGGCGGTGAGTGCGGGCATCGGCTCGCCGTCGAGGTAGCGCCCGGCGTTGAAATCCATTTCGTTGATCAGGAGCTGGTGCCGGCGCGTCGTCGTCGTGATCTTCAGCGTGGGCACGAAGGGGAAATTCGTGACCGAGCCGTTGCCGGTCACGAAGATGATCAGGTTGCACCCGGCGCCGACCTGGCCGGCGATGCCCTCGAGATCGTTGCCCGGGCCGTTCATGAAGCTGAAGCCCGGATCCGGCAGATCGCGCAGCGGCTGGGCGTAGTCGATGATGGTGTCGAGGCGGGTGCGCGGATCTTTTTTATGCACGGCGCCGAGCGATTTCAACGCGATGTTGTAGAGGCCGCGGAAACGGTTGCCGGCGGAGGGATTGCTCTCGGGGGTGAGGCCGTGCCAGGTGAGTTTCTCGCGAAACGCGTCGAGCTTGCCGATGAACGCGCGCGCGGTGGCGAGGTCGCGGACGTTCGCGAGCATGTAGCCCTCGGCGCCCATCGACTCGTCGGTCTCGGTCATGAGGCCCGTGCCGCCGTGGCGGATGAGTTCGTGCACGATGGCGCCGGCGAGGGGATTTCCGGATACGCCGGAAAACGCGTCCGAGCCGCCGCACTGCAGCGCGACGCGCAGCCCGCTGAGCGGTTCCTCGGTGCGGCGCTGGGCGGCGATGGCCGGCAGCCAGCCGCGGACGATCCGCTCGCCGTCGGCGAGCCCGGCGGCGAGGCCGTGATCGAGCGTGAGGAAGTGATGCGGCACGTCGGCGAGCGGGTAGCGTTGCTCGCGCATGAACGCCTGGAGCCGGGCGTTGGTCACGGGTTCGACGCCGTAATCGACGGCGAGGACAGCCCCGACATTCGGGTGCACGATGAAGCCGGCGAGGGCGCGCAGGATTTCCGCGGTATTGTTCGGCTCCTCGGTGCCGCCGCCCTCGGTGTGCGCGATGGCGACGATGCCAGCGATGGTCGGATGCACGCGCGCGAGCACCTGCAGCCGGGCGACGAGCTGGCGGGCGAAGCTGGCGGTGCGCGAGGTGGTGCCGATGACGACGATGAAATTGCGCGTGCCGACGCCGCGGTTGCCGGGTCGGCGGTAGCCGGAAAACGTGCGCGCGGGCACGGCGCGATCGACCGCCGGCGCGGCGCGAATCGTGGATTCGTCGAGCCGGAAGGTCTCGAGCGCGTCGCGGAAGTTCGGCGCGGCGGGAAGTCTGGCGTCGCCGATGCGGCGGACGGCGAGACCCTCGAGCATCGCCTGGTTGGCGACGTAGTCGCCGGGCGCGATCGGGGCGAGTGCCTCGCCGAACGGGAGGCCCCAGGAGAGCAGTAATTCACCGGGCGCGAGGGCGCGGACGGCGAAGCGGTGGCCCTCGAGCACGGTGTGCGGGAGGGCGCGAGGCCCGTCGGCGAAGGCGAGGACTTCACCGGCCTCGAGCCGGCGCGTAGCGATCGCGACGTTGTCGGTTGGAGCCGGCAGTCGGGAGACAGCGTCGAGCGGCAGGGGAGGTTGCGCCATGGCGATCAGAGTGAAGTCGGGGCGCTCGTGCTGTCGAGTGCCGGAGATTTAGACAGAATGAGCAGAAGGGACAGAATCCGAGCTGGGGAAGGCTTCCGCCATTTTGTTCATTCTCTCTGAATTCCGGCCTGGGGCTGATCGGCCAGGGCGGTGACGACCGGCCAATCGGCGGGTGCGAGGTCGTAGGTTCTGAGTTCCGCGAGCGAGGTCCACGCGAGGGCGACGTGTTCGTGCGGATGCGGCGCGGCGCTGTGGCATGCGAGGGCGCAAACGAAAGGAATCATCTCGATCACCACGGCGCCGTAGTCGTGGGTAAATCGCGGCAGCGCGCGGGTGAGCACGACTTCGCAGCCGAGCTCTTCCTTGATTTCGCGGGCGAGCGCGGCTTCGGGGGCCTCGCCGGGCTCGACCTTGCCGCCGGGAAATTCCCATTTGAGCCCGAGGTGCTTGTGGGCGGGCCGCTGCGCGAGGAGCACGCGGCCGGTGGCGTCGCGGATGACGGCGCAGACGACGGGAATGGGGGCAGGCGGATTCAAGCGTCAGGAAAACAGCGGCGGGGCGTGCATACTTGCAACTTTTCGCGGTGCGCCGGGTTTTCTGGTCATGAAAACATTTCTGAAGGTTGTGCTCCTGCTCATCGCGGCGGTCGTGGCGGTCAAGCTGCTCCCGCTGACGCTCGGCTTGGGGATTCTGCTCGGCGTCGCGCTCGTGGCGCTCGCCGCGGTGGGTGTGTCGGCGCTGGCGTTGATCCTGGGGCTTGGCGTGGTGCTGGTCGCGGTGTTGTCGCCGATTTGGATCCCGGTGCTCGCGATCTTCGGCCTCATCGCGCTGATCAAGCGCAGCAGCCGGCGGTCGGCCCCGGCCTGATTCCCGGACTTCCGCCGTCGCTCGGGCGGAGCCTTGGTGTGGGCAGGGGCGCGAGGAGATTTCAGATTGGCGCGGAGGCCGAAGCGGGTTTGCTCGCTGCGCATGGCCGACCCACTTCCCTCCCGCGTGATTGCGGCCATCGCTTTTGTGGGACGGTCGGGCGGAGCAGTGAAGGCGCTGGCTGGTTTCAAGAAAGGGCGGCACACGCTGCCCGATGCGGCGAATGCGACGACGAATGCGTTTCTCGGGAAAATCTGCGAACCCGAGCTGGCGGACGAGGCGGAGAAACTGTTTCAGGCGGTGCGCGCCGCCCTGGACTACAAGCGGAAGGATCTGACGCTGAGCGTGGCGAGTCCACTGGCCGTGCTGACGGCGCGGGATTTTGTGGTCGAGATCGCCTACGCGCTCGAGGAACGCGAGCCGGAGCGCTACGACGTGACGACCACGCTGCGGGAGTTGCGCGATGGCGACGTGGCGCGGCGCGAGGAATTTGCGCGGGTGTTTGCCGGACGGTTTACCGAGATCGCGTTTGCCCTGAACAAGGGCGCGCGGGTCGAGGCGGTGATCGACGCGATCGAGGCGCTCGATGGCGAGGGCGGAATGAGCGTGTTGTATCCCTCGGACTATCGGGATTGCACGATTCGGGTGAGCGGGGTGGACGCGGAGGTGCGTTGCACGGGGGGCTCGCTCGAGGTGGTGTTTCCGCGCGGTGGGGCGCCGGCGGAGTTGATCGACGCGTTCGCGGCGGTGCGTGGGGCGTTTCAGATCAGCAAGGCGCTGCGCGGGCTGATCGATTGATTCAGAAACCAAGCAGCCAGGAATCAGGAATTATTTCCGATTTCCTGGCTTCTGACTTCGCGAGTCAGCAAGACTGGCTCAACGAACGTCTGCGCCGCTGGCGGTGGCTAAAGTATGACCGCATTCTTGGCTTCTCCACGTTCTTCTCGAACGAGCGGCTGCACGGCCAATATGGCCTTGCTTCACTGCCGACCCATGCGCCCCAACGCCGATAGCCAGACGGTGAACGACCTCGGAGAGCCGGCTGCGGGAAATCCGCCCATCCGGTTCGATGAGGGGCGGGGAGTTGTTCGCTCGCTCACTCCGACCGACAACTCCCTGCCTCCACTGCCGTTTCTGTGCTCAGCTTTCAAAACAGCATGCCGACTTGGTCGAACCACGCGCCGACCCAGCCGCGGAAAAACAGAAAGTAGAGCGCGCCCGCGATCGCCAGCATCGGGCCGAAGGGCACATGCGCGCCGAAACCGAGCGCGACCGGCTCGCCCTCCGGCGACTCGGACGGCGGCGCGACGGGCGCGGCCTTCCCGGTGATTTTTTGCCAGAGGAACGCGACCGCGAACCACGCCGTGCCGACCACCGCGCCGCCAAAGACCGAAAACACCGCGCCCTGCCAGCCGCAGAACGCACCGATCGCGCCGACGAACTTCACGTCGCCGAAGCCCATCGCCTCTTTCTTCAGCAGCGTCTCGGCCAGCAGCGCGATCCAGAGCACGAGGCCGGAACCGATCAGCAGGCCCTGCAGCGACACCACCATCGCGCGCAGGCTGTCCACGAAGAAGAGCCCGCCCTGCTGACCGTGCAGCGCGGGAATGCAGGCCGAAAGCAGCACCCCGAGCACGCCGAGCCCGATCGTGAAGACGTCGGGAATGATCATGTGATCGAGATCGATGAATGTCGCCGCGATCAGGCAGCTCAGAAAAATCCAGCCGCACAGCGCGACGAGCGGCGGGAACATCAGCCAGCAGGCGACAAAGACCAGCGCGGTCAGCAATTCGACGAAGGGGTAGCGGAACGAAAACGCGCGGCCGCAGCAGCGGGCCTTGCCGCGCAGGAAGAGCCAGGAGAGGATCGGAATGTTGTCGCGCCACGCGATCGGCTGGCCGCAGCCGCAGTGGGAGCCGGGCGTGACGATCGATTCCTCCTTCGGGACGCGGTAGATGACGACGTTGAGGAAACTGCCCACGCAGGCTCCGACCAGAAATGCGGCCAGCGGAAAAAACCACGGGAACGCGGCGGTGAACTGGGCATAGTCGAAGTCGGCCATCGGCGAATCGAGTCAATGAAGCGCTGCCCCCGCAGCGGCAACATCAACGATGGGGCGAGCGGTGGTGGGCCCGACGGAACGGGAAGCCGTTCCGCTACGAATCGATGGTTGCGTGGGCGGCGGTGGGCGGCGACGGAACGGGAAGCCGTTCCGCTACGAACCGATGGTTGCGTGGGCGGCCACGGGCCCGACGGAACGGGAAGCCGTTCCGCTACGAATCGATGGTTGCGTG
>Ga0163144_10019607_pt1 | contig 13590 bp, 13 predicted proteins | sample OliLak19BULKMAT1_FD_123175 | JGI IMG/M metagenome (GOLD analysis project Ga0163144, IMG submission 123175) | Freshwater microbial mat bacterial communities from Lake Vanda, McMurdo Dry Valleys, Antarctica - Oligotrophic Lake LV.19.BULKMAT1 | ecosystem: Environmental > Aquatic > Freshwater >... | reverse complement strand
GGAATCTGGCTTCGTGATTTCCTTCCCGCCAAAGGCGGGGGCCGCGGCATTCATTGCGGCTGCCCATACCGGCATCGCCAGATCTCGGCTGAACGCACCGGGATAGATGGGATCGTTGTTTCCCTGGAGGAAACCCGTCCATACACCGCAAGTGACCCGGCCATTGTAGCCAAGGAACCACGCGTCGGAGAAGTCATGGGTGGTGCCGCCCTTGCCAGCCCCCGAAAAGGGTTTCTCCACGAGGGAATCGGAAAGCCCGCGTGCGCTCCCATCGGCCATGCCTCCGGCCATCATGCTGTGCATCTGCCAGGCAACAGCCTCATCAAGCAGCCTGCCAGACGGATTCCTGGATTTCGAACGCCGGTAAACCACGCGACCGCCGGAGTCCTCGATCCTATCGATATATTGGAATTTTTCCGGCCCTTTTTTCCCGCCTAGCGCAAAGGTGGACATCGCTGTCACCGCATGTTTCAGCGAAGCCGGCTCCCAACCAACGCTGACCCTTGGCAGAGGTTTCGAATCCTTCATGGAGAACCCGAAGTCGACTGCGGCATCAATGATCCGCTGGATCCCGATCTCAGATCCGAGACGGACGGTTGCGGCGATCTTTGAATTTTCAAATGCCTTCCGCAGTGTGATCATGCCTTCGTATTTCGGGGAGGGAATTTCCATTCCCCATTCACCCAGAATCCCCTCGCGCCCGCTGATCATCACTGCACGGTTGTCCATCGGCTCATCCTCGAGCGGGGACGCAGGTGTGTGGTTGTCGGCGAGTGCCGCCGCGTAAATGAACGGGAAAAACGCCGTGCCCAGCGGACGCTTGCCCATCTCGATGAAGTCGTAAGGCACCTCGGCGTAATCCCTGCCGCCGACATGTGCCAGAACCTCACCGTTGGAGTTGTCCACCATCAATACCGCACCTTGCAGATATTCCGGATCCATGCCCTTCTTGTTACGATCATATTCCTTGTATCTCTGGCGGGTGAATCCGGGGTGCTTCTCCGCATCCGCGAGGCTCACCGCCAGCGCCTTTTCCGCCGCATTCTGAACATCCGCAGAAATGGTGGTGTGGATTGTGAACCCTCCGGCCGATAGTGCATCCTCACCGAGCGCACGCCCCACCCTGTCAGCGATCCGTTCATAGAGGTGGGAGGTGCCGCGCCGCAGCGGATCCGAATGGACCTTCACGGGTTTCGCCTCCGCATCGGCCATTTCAGAGCGTGAAATCATCCCCTCCTCCCTCATCCGGGCCAGCACCATTTTCCTTGCCTTGGTGCTTGCTTCAAGGTTGTTGAGCGGGGAGTTTTTCGTGGGATTCTTGATGAGTCCTACGACCGTCGCGCATTCGGCGAGGGTCAGGTCTTTCGGATCCTTTCCGAAATAGCCCAACGAGGCGGACTTGATGCCGTAAAATCCGCTGCCGAAATAGATCCTATTGAGGTAGAAGCCTAGGATATCGGCCTTGGAATAACGCTCCTCGATCCGCATCGCGAGGAAGGCTTCGACCATCTTACGCTGGAGGCCGCCCTCGCCCTTGGCCACCGCATCCTGCCGGAGCGGGTAGGCGTTCCTCGCTAGCTGCTGGGTGATCGTGCTCGCCCCGGAAACCGCTTCGCCCTCTTTCAGCCAATCCTTCGCCGCCCTGGTCACGCCATAATAGTCCACCCCGCTGTGCGAGTAAAAACGCTGGTCCTCCCCAGCCCTCAGCGCATCGATGAACAGTTCCGGAACCTCGCCGATGGGGATGATGCTCCGGTTCTGGACGAAGATCCGCCCGATCTCCTTGCCGCTGCGATCAAGGATCAAGCTCGGCACCTCCAGCCTGTTGATCTGCGACAGATCGTATTTCGCGGCGCGCTCGCGGTACTCGCGGGTGTATTGCTCGGCGAAAAGGAAAGCGAAACCACAAGTGATCAGGACAAGCATCAGGCTCACCAGCCAAAAGGTTTTGCGCTTGTAGAAACGGCTTTTGCCGCCCTTTCTCCGTGTGTTTCTGTTGTTTTCCGCCATGCCTGATGCCGATCCAAAACCGCCTGCCAGCGACTTCCCGTGCCCAGAGGATTACCCGAATCCCGGGGACTCGGCAACCCCTTCCTTGCAAGCTTTGGTCGCGGCCCGCGGAGGTGTCTCTTTCCCGCAATATATGGAAATGGCGCTCTACGATACGGAGCGGGGCTATTACGCGAAGAACGGAAATCAGGTCGGGCGCGACGGCGACTTTTACACCAGCGTCAGCGTGGGCTCCATGTTCGGGAAATTGCTTGCACGCCGCTTCGCGAATGGCTGGGACGCGGCGGGAAATCCCAAGGCATGGCGTATCCTCGAAGTCGGGGCGCACGACGGAAAACTCGCCGCGGACATCCTTGCCGAATTACGCACGATCCGTCCCGATGCATGGCAAGCACTCGAATATGCCATCGCCGAGCCCCTGCCCCGTCTCCGCGAATTCCAGCACAAGCGCATTGCTACCCTTGCCGCCAAGCTCCGCATCGTCGCCGATCCGAGCGAGCTTGCGTGCGATCCCCTTCCCGGCTTCGCCTTCGGCAACGAGATCCTCGATGCTCTGCCATTCCACCTCGTGGAAATTTGCAGTGGAATATGGCAGGAGATCCATGTTTGCAGCTCGGCGGACGGGCTGTCGATGGAGCCTCGTGAAATCGAGGTGGACAGCCCGCTTGCCCGCCGGCTGGACATCATCGGAAAGGATTTCCCCGAAAGTTACCGCACGGAGATCCGGACAAATTTCGGGAAGTTCCTCTCCGGCCTCGCGGCAACCCTAACGGATGGCACCATGCTCTTCACCGACTACGGCTTCGCCGCACCGGAGTATTATGACCGCCACCGCAGCACAGGGACGCTCCGCACTTTTTCAAACCACAAGGCAGCCGAGGATCCGCTGGATTTGCCCGGCGAAAAGGACATCACCGCACATGTGGATTTCACCTGCCTCGCGGAGGCGGCAGAGGCCTTCGGCTACCGTCCCACGGCCTTCAAAAACCAAGGCAGCTATCTCACACACCTCGCAAAGTCCATGATCCTCGGCGGAGGGATTGCCGATGCGAAATCGATTGCGCAATTCCAGAGCCTCACTCACCCGGCGCACCTTGGCGCGAGCTTCCATGCGATCGAACTGAAAAAAGGCGGCGTGATCCCGCCCGAGGTGGAGCGCAGGCTCGCGCTATAGGCCGGCTCAATCGAAAAACCGGATCTTACCGGGAACCGGGAGCTTGCCTGCGGCCATCGCCTCATGCTGCTCGTCGGTGCATGCGGAGTCGATCGGTGCGTCCGGCTGGATCTCGTTGTCCTGGACGACACCGTTGTCTAACATCCATTTCTCCACCTCCTCGCCGCTGATATCGGGGAGCATGGTGCCGTTGATCTCCACGCAAGGCGATAGCGGCTGGCCGCTGCGCTGCTCCATCTCCCAGCGGAATGCCGGGTTCTTGATGATGTCCTTTTCCTCATACGGCAGCTCATACTTCCGCATGATGGCGCGGATGCCCTCGCTCCATCCGCAGAAAGTCTTCAAATAGGCGGTGATCTTCGGCTGTGCGGCACTCATGTGGGCGGAATGTAGGGACGCGCTACGGATTTGCAACCGTCATTCCCTATCCTTAGCCATGTACCAAAAAAGCACTCCGCCGACGGTCAGCCCGCCGATGAAGATCCACCAGAACATGCCGCGGACGAAATCGGGAAGATCCACGTTCATCCCGAACAGCCCGCCCAGTGCTACGATCGGCAGGAAAAAACCGGTTACGAGATTGAGCTTGAAGAGGATGTTTCCGAGGCGTTCGGCGGATTTCGCGTGACCCTCGGAAGCCTCGGCCTGCCAGAAAAGCATGGTCTCCCGTGCATCGTTATGCAGTAGCTCGGATGCGCGGACAAGCTCCTGCGCACGATCCCGGTAAGTCCTCACCTCTCTGTCATCCGGCTCCTGCACCATGGCCTGATCCAGCGCCCCCAGAATGTTCCTGCTGCTCCTCGCCAGAGGCCCCGCCTGCCTAAGTATCCCGAAGAGATCCTGTGCGGATTCCGTTTTCTCCAGCAGCTCCTCGTTTGCATCGATCACTGTCGCATAGCGCTCCAGCAAATCACCGAGTTCATCCAGCCCAGGGCCGCCGGCCTGGATCCACCGCCCATCCATCCTGCGCCAGAAAAACACCCCATTCCTCTCCGGCACCCCAGCCTTGGGGACTTCGTGCAGGATCAGCAGCAACTCGTCGTGCCCGACCACGCAGCGCTGGTGCCCCGGCCTCCCGCTTAACTGTTCCAGAAGCTCCCGCTCCAACTCGTAATGCTCCGGCAATCTCAGTTTCTCATCCATCCCGCAGCCCTTCTATCCAATCACATGGCGGTCTGCAACACCTGCAATGGGTGTTCGGACTTGATTCAGTCCAGGAATGCGTTAAGACTACATCCGCAAACATGAAATATCTCGCACTACTGAGCATTTCCCTTCCGCTCGCTTCCTGCATCAGCACATCGCCCCCGGGTTCCGACTATATGGCAGGCATCCGCGGTTCCGTGTCCCGTCCGGCTTCCGGTGGCCCGCACCACCCCGCACCGGCCATTCCCGATGACGTATCCTACTGGGATGGCGACGGCGTTTCCGGCACCCCGCTCATCAAGATCAACCGCCGCGAGCAAAAAGCGTTTTTCTACAAATCAGGCACGCTGGTGGGGGTATCGCGGATCTCTTCCGGCAAAGAGGATACCGGCACCCCGCCGGGCACATACAAGATCTCCCAGAAGAGCAAGGATCATAAATCCTCGGCATACGGCGTGATCAAGGACAAGGCCAGCGGTGCGATGGTCAACGACAACGCCGACTTCCGCATCGACAAGGTCGGCCCGGGTCAGGTGAAATACCATGCGCCGATGCCGAATTTCATGCGTTTCAACGACGGGATCGGGATGCACACCGGATTCCTGCCGGGCTATGCCGCATCCCATGGCTGCGTCCGCATGCCCCACCACATGTCGGAGAAATTCTTCGAAAACGTCACGGTCGGAACACCTGTCGTCGTCGAGTGATCTCACCCAAGGCGGCGGTCGAAATAAAATGGCTGCGGCTGGGAAACGATTACCTTCGGGAAATCGGGGTGCCGCACGTTGATCAGCATGATCCGCTCTTCCGGAATGACCGCACTAGGAAGGAGGATCGCAAGGTTTTCACCTCCCCGCACCCAGTCCGCCCCGAATTTCTGCGAGACGGACAGCGAGTCCATGTCACCCCAGCCAGCGGGCAATTTCCGTGGTGAAATCTCCGCTATCATTTCGTCAGGGACATCCGCCCCGATGACAGACCATGACGCCTGCACCACATCCCGCCCGAAATGCACAATGATCTCCAGCGCCGCAAGCGCCCGGGATTCGGTGAGGTAAGCGACAGGAATGCCCTGGGGATTCCAGCGCCCGCCGTTCTTAGGCGCACCCTCCCCATCCAGCGCGCTCTTCGCGCGATGGCTCCCGACAATGCGGTAAAACGTGGCCATATCACGTGGCCACACCGTTTTCTATGCGCCAGACCAGAGCCTCCACCTCACGGGCACCGATCTCGGTATCCGCGTAGTCAAGCGGGGTTTCCCCATTGAACGCGTATGCCGGACTGTTCAGCCATTTCGCGGCGGCTCCGTGGGATTGGAAAAATGCGGATACACAGTTCAGGATGCGGGCGTAGCGCACCAACCGGTCAGATTCCGAGCGATCCAGAAAACCCGTTTTTTTCCTACGATGCAAGGTTGCGCGGGACATCCCGACGAGCGACCCCATCTTCTCCTCGGTGATTCCGAGCATTTCCTGAAGAGCATGGAACTCATCAAACGGCAGCCCCTCGCGGACTTTATTGACCACATACGCAGCCTCCGGCTCCCTGAGGATGTGGCTCTCACCAGGCTCCACTTTGGCGGAAGGCACCCCGTATCCTTCCAGTTCCGTTACGCGATACTTGGTCTTTTTTGGCTTCATGTGAAACATTATATCCCCTTATCCGATACATTCAAGGAGTTTCATCTAAAAAAAGCCAGCCGGAATTCTTCCGGCTGGCTTTGGTTTCCGCATCGCAGGAAAAATCAATAGCGGTAGTGATCCGCCTTGAACGGGCCGTCAGGCGAGATGCCGATGTAGTCGGCCTGCTCCTTGGTCAGGACAGTGAGCTTGGCTCCGATTTTCGCAAGGTGAAGGCGGGCGACTTCCTCGTCGAGGTGCTTGGCAAGCACGGTCACCTGCCCGGCCTTGTAGGTGTCGCGGTTTTCCCAGAGGTCGATCTGCGCGAGCGTCTGGTTGGTGAAACTGTTCGACATCACGAAGGACGGATGGCCGGTTCCGCAGCCGAGGTTCACGAGGCGGCCTTCGGCGAGCATGTAGATGCTGTTGCCGGTCGGGAACGTGTATCTGTCAACCTGCGGTTTGATGTTCAGGCGGGTCACATCCTTGGCCTTGTTGAGCTTGTCCATCTGGATCTCGTTGTCGAAGTGGCCGATGTTGCAGACGATGGCCTGATCCTTCATCTTCGACATGTGGTCGAAGGTGATGATGTCCTTGTTGCCGGTGGTGGTGACGTAGATGTCGCCCCAGCCCAGCGTGTCCTCGATGGGAAGGACGCGGAAGCCTTCCATTGCAGCCTGGAGGGCGCAGATCGGATCGACCTCGGTGACTACGACCTGTGCACCGGCACCGCGCAGCGCCTGGGCGCAGCCTTTTCCGACATCGCCGTAGCCGCAGACGACGCCGACCTTGCCGGAAATCATCACATCGGTGGCGCGTTTGATGCCATCGAGAAGCGATTCGCGGCAGCCGTAGAGGTTGTCGAATTTCGATTTCGTGACGGAGTCGTTGACGTTGATTGCAGGGATGAGAAGCGTGCCAGCCTTCGCCATCTGATAAAGGCGGTGGACACCGGTGGTCGTTTCTTCGGAAACGCCTTTCCAGTCCTTGACGATGGTATGGAAAATGCCGGGTTGCTTGACCTTGATGTCAGCCAGGAGATCCTTGATGACCTGCTCCTCGTCGCTTTCGCCCGGGGTCTCGTGCCACTTGGAGCCGTTCTCCATTTCATATCCCTTGTGGATGAGGAGCGTTGCGTCGCCACCGTCATCAACGATCAGCTGCGGGCCAAGGCCGTCCTTGTTGACAAGCGCCTCCCATGTACACCACCAATATTCTTCGAGGGTCTCCCCTTTCCATGCGAAGACCGGAACTTCCCTGGCTGCCATTGCGGCGGCTGCGTGATCCTGTGTGGAGAAAATATTGCACGAAACCCAGCGCACTTCGGCACCGAGATCAACGAGGGTCTCGATGAGAACCGCTGTCTGGATGGTCATGTGCAGGGAGCCCATGATGCGCACGCCCTGAAGCGGCTTGGTCTTGCCGTATTTTTCCCGTGTCGCCATCAGGCCGGGCATTTCATGCTCGGCGATATCGATTTCCTTGCGTCCGAAATCGGCGAGGCCGATGTCCCTTACTTTGTAGTCTGTGAAACTCATGTGTTTGTCTGTTAGATGGTTCAAGCGATTGCTTTCTTGAGAGCCGACGCCTTGTCGGTCTTCTCCCAAGTGATGTCGGAATCCTCTTTTCCGAAGTGGCCGTAGTTGGTCGTCTTCGAATAGATGGGACGAAGCAGGTTGAGCTGCTTGACGATATCGGCGGGGTTGAAGGAGAAAACCTTGAGCACGGCTCCAAGGATCTTTGCGTCATCGACAGTGCCTGTGCCAAATGTGTCGATGTGGACACTGACCGGCTCGGGATGGCCGATGGCGTAGGCGAACTGCACTTCGCATTTCTCGGCGAGACCAGCTGCGACCACGTTCTTAGCAACCCAGCGGCCCATGTAGGCTGCGGAGCGATCGACTTTCGAGGGATCCTTTCCGGAAAACGCACCGCCTCCGTGGCGTCCGCTGCCGCCGTAGGTATCCACGATGATCTTGCGCCCGGTCAGGCCGCTGTCGCCCTGCGGGCCGCCGATAACAAACTTGCCGGTCGGGTTGATCAGGAATTCGGTTTTCGAGGTGAGCATCTCTTTCGGGAGAACCTTCTTAATGACCTGCTCAATGCAGAATTTCTCGATCTCTGCGTGGGACACGTCGGCCGTGTGCTGGGTGGAAATCACCACGTTGACGATGCGCGTCGGCCTGCCATCCACATATTCCACGGAAACCTGCGTCTTTGCATCCGGGCGCAGCCACGGGGCGAGTCTCCCTGCCTTGCGGATCCTGGTGAGTTCACGACCGAGGCGGTGTGCAAACATGATTGGTGCAGGCATCAGCTCGGGCGTCTCGTTGCAGGCGTAGCCGAACATGATGCCTTGGTCGCCGGCTCCCTGCTTGGCGGTTTTCTTGCCGGCTGCGGCCTTCGCATCCACGCCCTGTGCGATGTCGGGGCTCTGGATAGTGAGGTAGTTGTTGATGAAAAGCGTATCCGCGTGGAAAACGTCATCGTTATTCGTGTAGCCGATGCCGCGCACCGCATCCCGGATCACCTTGCCGATGTTGATCACTTCGTCGATGGGCTTGGTGGTGCCTTTCTTCTTGTCCTGGAGTTTAGGGATAGTGATCTCACCGCCGACAACGACGATGTTGCTCTTGACGAAAGTCTCACAGGCCACGCGGCTTTTCGGATCGATGGCGAGGCAGGCGTCGAGGATCGCATCGGAGATGGTGTCCGAAACCTTGTCTGGATGGCCTTCGCCAACCGATTCTGAGGAAAAGATGTAGGTGCTCATATGTTTCTGAATTTTCGTATCGTCAAATCGCGATGCGTTGATGTAACCTCCTCCTGCATGGAGTCAACCATCAAATCCCTCAAATTGGTTTCCGATCCCACCCGGCTGCGTATCCTTTCGCTCCTGCACCAGGATCCCCTGACGGTTGCGGAGCTCCAGGAAATACTCGGGATGGGTCAGAGCCGCATTTCCACCCAGCTCTCGCAGCTCAAGGCGGCTGGTCTCGTCAACGATGAGCGGAGCGGAAAGAACAACGTCTATTCCGCATCCCTCCCGCCCACCCTGCTGCCCATCACCATCCAGGCGGCGGGCGAGATCATGGAGGTCTCCGCCGACAACACCGCGCTGAGCCACATTCTCGCGAAGCGAAAGGACTACGCGCGCGCATATTTTGATGAGCTCGCCGGGCGCTTCGGAAAGGACTACGTCCCGGGACGCTCGTGGAAAGCCCTCGCAGAGGCGTTGATCAAGGCTCTAAACTACCGCCATGTCGCCGATCTCGGCGCAGGCGAAGGCACACTCTCGCAGCTCCTGGCACAGCGGGCGGAAAAAGTCATCGCCATCGACCTCTCTCCGAAGATGGTTGACTACGCACAGAAGCTCGCCATCGCCAACGGGCTCGCGAACCTTGAATTCCGCATCGGTGACATCGAGGATCCGCCCATCGACGAAGGTTCCATCGACCTTGCCATCCTCAGCCAGGCGCTCCATCACGCCGAGAACCCGCAGCGCGCCATCGACTCCGCATTCCGCATCCTCCGTCCAGGCGGAAGGCTGATCATCCTCGATCTGCTCCAACACAGTTTCTCCCAAGCACGCGAACTCTATGCGGACCGCTGGCTCGGGTTCTCCGAAAGCCAGATCCATTCGATGCTAGTAAAATCAGGTTTCTCCGAAATTGAAACGCTCATCGCAGACAAGGAGGAAACCCAGCCGAAATTCCAAACGCTCCTTGCGATCGGCTGCAGGTGATGCCCCGCAAAGACCCCTCACCCCACGCGGCCGTCATTCTCCCCCCGGATGATGACAGCACTGCGCGGAATGAGGGGCAGCGGCAAGGTTGTTCACGCGAAAACGATCCGCAAGTTGCATTTGGCGGCGCGGGATTGACGCCGCAACAAGGGATCACTTAGAACTCTTAACATGAGTGACTTATGAAGCATTCTAACACAAATAAATCTACACGATTCAGGAACCGCTGGGATTCCGGAATTTCATGTTATCCCAAAGACTTCTCCTTTGCCATTTCCCTGCGCGCACCTAATCTCACCCCGAAATGATACGCTCAGCATCTTCACTCGCCCTCACCATCGCCCTGTTCATGACAGGCGCAGCCTCCGCACAGACCGGCTCTTCGGATCTCTACCGCTCCGTCCTCCGCATCGAGGTCGCATCGCAAACCCCCGATTATCAGACACCGTGGAATTCCGGGCGTTTCAGCGGCGGCATCGGCACCGGCTTCCTCATCGGCAATAACCAGATCCTCACCAACGCCCACGTCGTCTCGAACCACCAGCGCATCCTTGTGACCGTTCACGGCTCTCCCGAAAAATACCCTGCCAAGGTGGACTTCATCGCCCACGATTGCGATCTTGCCATCCTTTCGCTGGATGATTTTTCTGACTTTGAGAAATTCCCGGTTTTTTCACTCGGACAAATCCCCGTGCTCGAATCGCAGGTGACAGTCATCGGATACCCTGTCGGCGGCGAACGGCTGTCCGTGACAAAGGGCATCGTCTCCCGCATCGACTTCCAGCCATACTCCCACAGCCGCTCGGACTCGCACCTCGTCGTCCAGATCGATGCCGCGATCAACCCGGGTAACTCCGGCGGCCCGGTGCTCCAGGATGGCAAGGTGATCGGCGTTGCATTCCAAGGGCTACGCCAAGCGGACAACACCGGCTACATCATTCCCACACCGGTCGTCAGGCGTTTCCTCAAGGACATCGAGGACGGCAGCTACGACAAATACGCCGAGCTTGGGATCAGCACATTCCCGCTGCACAACCCGGCCATGAGAAAAGTCCTAAGCCTTCCGGAAAATGGCGAAGGCGTCCTCATCACTAACGTTGTGCCGACCAGTTCCGTCGATGGAACTCTCAATACCGGAGACATTCTCCTCTCCCTCGATGGCAATCCGGTTGACAGCGACGGCAAAGTTCTCATCGACGGGGAAAAAGTCGATCTCAACGAGATCGTTGAGCGCAAATATTCCGGGGACAAGGTTGCCATCCGTTTCCTTCGAAACGGTTCGTGGAATGACGTCGAAGTCACCCTGAAGCCGCTGCCCCCTTCGAGGATGTATGCCATCCAATATGAGAAAAAGCCCCGCTACATCGCCTTTGCCGGGCTCATCTTCCAGCCGCTCGACACCAACCTTTTCGCCACCTCGAAGTTCAAGGATATCACTGTCCGCAGACTCTACACCGACTACGTTTCGAAGGGTATTTTCCAGGAAAAAAAGGACATCGTCGTCCTCACCCAGATCGAGCCCGATCCGGTCACCTCGCAGATCGATGATTTCACCGGGCTGGCCGTGGAGAAAATCGACGGCCTCCCAGTTCGCGACCTCAGGCATGCCCACGAACTGCTCTACGCGGAAAATCCTCCGGAATTCCATGTCATCGAACTCTATGGCGCCCAGCGGCCTGTCATCATCCCTTCGGCAAAGGTCGATGAGGCGAACAGCCGGATCCAGGCGAACTACGGCATCAACAAGCTATTCAACCTCGAGGACTGAAACCACCAATGCCTCGCGTTGCCATTGCGCTCGGTTCCAACCTCGGCGACCGCTGCGCGAACATCGCCGCCGCCATCGCCCAACTCCGGAAGCTCGCCTCTCCCGGCGAACCGTTCCTCACCGCATCCCTCTACGACACCGCTCCGCAGGACTGCCCCCCTGATTCCCTGCGCTTCATCAACACCGCGATCGACCTGGATTACGCCGGGAACAATCCGCTCGAACTCCTCGGGCTGACCCAGGCCATCGAGACCCGCCTTGGCCGCGAGGCCAAGCCCGTCCGCAACGCCCCTCGCATCATCGACATCGATATCCTCATCTTCGGCGATACGGAACTCGACCATCCCCTGCTCCAGTTGCCACACCCGAGGATCGCCGAGCGCCCCTTCGTGTTTCTTCCCCTCCGCGAGATCCGCCCGGACGCGTGAAATCGCATTCGCGCTTGCGCATGATCCATCCCTGCCCACCTTGGCCCATGGAAAAAACAATCCTTCTCATCGGAGGCAACTCCGGCATCGGCCTGGCCACCGCCAAGCTGCTCAAATCTACCGGCCATTCCCTCATCGCCGCCTCCCGATCCTCCGACCAACTCTCCTCCCTCGGCATTCCCGTCCAGCCTTTTGATGCGGATAATCCCGGATCGCTCGACCTCCCCGATATCCTCGACGGCCTCATCTATTTTCCCGGCACCATCAACCTCAAGCCCTTCCATCGCCTGACCGCCAATGACTTCCTGAACGACTTCCAGATCAACTGCCTCGCCGCCGTGGCAGCCATCCAGCAAGCGCTTCCCTCGCTGAAAAAATCCCCCGCCGCATCCATCGTGCTGTTCTCCACCGTTGCCGTCGCGCAGGGCATGGCCTTCCACGCTTCCATCGCTGCGGCGAAGGCCGCCGTCGAGGGGCTAGGGAAATCCCTTGCCGCTGAATTCGCACCGAAGATCCGCGTGAACCTGATCGCCCCCTCCCTCACCGACACCCCGCTCGCCCGCCAGCTTCTCGGGAACGAGCAAAAACGCGAGGCCTCGGAAAAGCGTCACCCCCTCCAATCCATCGGCGACCCCGGTGACGTTGCACGCCTCGCCGCTTTCCTGCTCTCGGATGACTCCGCATTCATCACCGGCCAAGTGATGCGCCCCGACGGAGGACTCTCTTCCGTGCGGACTTTCTGAGATCCCCATGAAAACCATCACGCTCGCCGACATCGAAGCCATGGACAAGCACGTGCGCGTCCAGTTCGCCAACTCCCTGCCCGGGCCGAAACCGGTTTCCCTCATCGGCTCCATCGATGCGGAGCATAGGACGAATCTCGCCCCCTTTTCCACCGTCACCCATCTCGGATCGAACCCTGCCCTGATCGGCCTCGTCTCCCGCCCGGATCTAGTGGGCCGGCACACCCTCTCCAATATCCTCGCAACCAGATCCTATACCATCAACCACATCCACCCGGGCATCCTCCACCAGGCGCACGCATGCTCCGCCCGCCATCCGCGCGATGTCTCGGAATTCGGAGCTACAGGCCTCACGCCGCACTTCGAGGAAAACATCGCCGCTCCATTCGTCTCGGAAGCCCGGCTCCGTATCGCACTCGAACTCGTGGACACCATGACTATCCCAGCCAATGGAACCGTTCTCATCATCGGCAAGGTCGTTCTTGTCCAACTCCCCGGGCACAGCCTCGCGGAAGACGGCTCCATCGATCTCTTCGCGCTGGACTCGCTCGCTTCGACCGCGCTCGACACATACTACAAAATATCGGATCCGACCCGACTCACTTACGCCAAGGCGAAGCCAATGGATTGACGCTCCGACCAAACACTTTGACAACCATGGCCATTCATTGATATGGTTTGTCAGGAAAAGTGAACCATCAGGAGTCATCACCCGAATCAAACGCCGAAGACCTCCAGCAACTGCTCGAAGAGGCCGACCGACGGAAAGAAGTGCATATCAAGAAGGTCGGAGGGCGGTTTACGCTCATCGTTTGCATCCCCATCCTGCTCCTTTTTGCCTGGGCGGGTATTTTCCTGATCCAATACAACATCGAAAAACCGACCCGGGAAACCGCTCCCGCCAAGCCTTTGGCACTCATGCCCGGATCACCGTCCACCCCGCTCACCGATGAACAG
>Ga0163144_10019602_pt1 | contig 13593 bp, 14 predicted proteins | sample OliLak19BULKMAT1_FD_123175 | JGI IMG/M metagenome (GOLD analysis project Ga0163144, IMG submission 123175) | Freshwater microbial mat bacterial communities from Lake Vanda, McMurdo Dry Valleys, Antarctica - Oligotrophic Lake LV.19.BULKMAT1 | ecosystem: Environmental > Aquatic > Freshwater >... | reverse complement strand
TGGCTGGCGAACAAGGAAAACGCGGCCGACCTGGTCGGCGGCGTGAATATCGGCGTCAAGGACCCGTACCTTGCCCGCACGCTGCTCGACCTCTCGCAAACCGCCACCATCAACGACAGCCTGAAGATCGGCAAGGACGTGCTGGGCGAACTCGGCCGCATCAACACGCTGCACAAAGGCTCGGTCGAACAAGCCGGATTCGCCGTTCTGAAGGCGCCTGACATCCCGTCCATCCTGATCGAAACCGCCTTCATCTCGAATCCCGAGGAAGAAGCCCGGCTCAACGACGAGGACTATCAGGACCGCATGGCGGAAGCCATTTTGAGGGGCATCAAACGTTATTTCGCCAAGAACCCGCCGCTGGCGAAATCGAAACTGGCACGGCTGGATTAGGCTTGGCGCCCACGCCGCCGCAGTCAAGCCACGGATTGGACTAGATAAAGTCTGAACGCTGCGCGCTGACGGTCTGATTGGCCTGAAGCCTGACGTTCTTTGCTCATGGCATTCCTCATAAAATTCGGCCATCCCCCTTTTTAAACTCCCTAAGCTCCATGACCGCTACCTTATTTTCCACCCTGGTTATTCTTGCCCTTGTCCTCTCCACCGCGCTGCATCTCTGGCTCAGCGTGCGCCAGATGCGTCATGTTGCGGCGCATCGCGGTACGGTGCCCGAGCAGTTCGTCGGGCGCATCGAGCTTGCCGATCACCACAAGGCGGCGGACTATACGGTGGCCAAGGGCCGCGTCGGCCTGATCGAGACGGCGATTGACCCGCTGATCTTTCTTCTGCTGACCTTTGGCGGCGTCCTCGGCCTGCTCGACCAGGCGCTGCGAAACACCGTGGGGGCAGGTCATCTGCAGGGTTTGCTGCTGTTCGGCGGCGTCGGCTTGATCGGCTTTGTGATCGGTCTGCCGCTCAGCCTCTACCGCACCTTCCGCATCGAGGCGCGCTTCGGCTTCAACAAGATGACCTGGCGCCTGTGGCTTGCCGACCTGCTTAAGGGTACGCTGCTGGCCGTCGCCATCGGTGCGCCGCTCTTGTTCGCCGTATTGTGGTTGCTGGAATTCATGGGCCCGCGCTGGTGGTTCTATGTCTGGCTGGTCTGGCTGGGCTTCAACCTGCTGATACTTGTCCTCTATCCGACGGTGATCGCGCCGCTGTTCAACAAGTTTTCACCGCTGGCGGATGATTCGCTCAAGGCCCGCATCGAGGCACTGTTGAGTCGCTGTGGCTTTTCGTCCTCCGGGCTGTTCGTGATGGATGGCTCGAAGCGCTCGGGCCACGGCAACGCCTATTTCACCGGCTTTGGCCGCGCCAAGCGCATCGTGTTTTTTGACACCTTGCTGGAAAAACTGGCGCCGCCGGAGGTCGAAGCCGTATTGGCGCATGAATTGGGGCACTACCACCACCGCCATGTGATCAAACGTATTGTGATGATGGCAATTTCCAGTCTCGCGATGTTGTGGCTGCTCGGGCAGCTGATCGACCAGCCGTGGTTTTACGCGGGCCTGGGCGTCGATGGCGGGGTTGAAAGCGCGGCAGGCAGTCCGGCCATGGGCCTGCTGCTGTTCTCGATGGTGCTGCCGCTGTTCCTCTTCCCGCTGGCACCGCTGACGTCGGCGCTGTCGCGCCGCCAGGAATACCAGGCCGATGCCTACGCGGCCAAACAAACCTCGGCTGCCGACCTCATAACGGCGCTGGTCAAACTGTATCGCGACAACGCATCCACGCTGACGCCGGATCCCTTACACTCGATGTTCCACGATTCGCACCCGCCGGCCCGACTGCGTATTGCTCGGCTTTCCGGCCTTCCCAGCAATTAATTTCATAGCGGGAGAAAAAACATGAATACCCCCATGAATACCCCCGTTAGTTACAGCGATCTGGCCCAGGCCAAATGCAAGCCTTGCGAGGGCGGCGTGGACAAACTCGGCGAGGCCGACGTCACCCAGCGTCTGACTCAGCTTGCCGGCTGGCAGCGGCAAGGCGACACGATCGTCAAGACCTATCGCTTCCGCAACTATTACGAGACCATGGCCTTCGTCAATCTCACCGCCTGGATATCGCACCGCGAAGACCACCATCCCGATCTCGCTGTCGGCTACCGTGAATGCGGCGTGAGCTATAGCACCCACGCTATCGGCGGGCTGAGCGAGAACGATTTCATCTGCGCGGCCAAAATCGACGCGGCGCTGGCCTCTTGACCGAGTTCTCCAAGCGCCCTGCCAGCCCTGCCAAGGCGGACAGGCCCGGCAGCTCAACCAAGCGCACGGGCACCATCGTCGCCGCATTCGGGCGGCACTACGAAGTCAAGTTGGCCGATGGCAGTCTCGCCACCGGATTCCCCCTCGGCAAGAAGAGTCCGTTCGCCTGTGGCGATGAAGTCGAGCTGACCGCCGATGGCCAGATTACCGGTCACGTCAAGCGCCGCAGCCTGCTTTACCGCAGCGACGCCTACCGCCAGAAGCTGATCGCCGCCAATGTCACGCAGTTGATCCTGGTGGTCGCCACCGATCCGTCCTTCAGCGACCTGCTGCTGACGCGCGCCCTGGTGGCCGCCGAACACGAGGGCATCCGGGCCTTCATCGCCTTGAACAAGTGCGATCTGCTGACTGCCTTGCCCGCCGCACGGGCCTTGCTGGCTCCGTTTGCCAAACTCGGCTACGAGATCATCGAGCTTTCCGCGATTCAGGATGCCGCGCCCCTGCGCGCGTTGTTGAGCGGGCAAACATCCATCTTCGTCGGCCAGTCGGGCATGGGCAAATCCACCTTGACCAATGCCCTGGTTCCCGGTGCCGCGGCAGCCACGCGCGAACTTTCCGTCGCGCTTGATTCGGGCAAACACACCACCACGCATGCCCGCCTCTACGACGTCGCCTTCCCCAACCAGGCCCACGGCGCCTTGATCGACAGCCCCGGCTTGCAGGAATTCGGCCTCAATCACATGACGCAAGAGGAGATCGGACAGGGTTTCGTGGAATTCCGGCCCTACCTCAACACCTGCCGTTTCCGCGATTGTCGCCATCTGGCCGAGCCCGACTGCGCCATCAAGGCCGCCAGCGACAGCGGGGCCATCCACCCGCGCCGCCTGGAGCATTACCGGCAATTGATGCGCGAAGTCGCGCGCGATAGCTAACGGCGACGCGCTCAACTCGCCATGGATCGGACCGAGCGCTTCTACAAGATCGACCAGATGATTCACGACCGGCGCGTGGTCCGCTTCGACGTGCTCATGGCATCGCTCGAGGTCTCCCGCGCGACGCTCAAGCGCGATCTGGATTACATGCGCAATCGCCTCAATGCGCCCATCGTCTGGGATCGCGAGGCCGGCGGCTACCGCTTCGATACGGCGCCGACAATCGGCAGCGCCTACGAACTACCCGGCCTGTGGTTTAACTCCGGCGAAGTCCATGCCCTGCTGACCATGCAGCACCTGCTTAGCAACCTCGATCCCGGCGGCATGCTCGCGCCCCATGTCCAGCCGCTCATGGCGCGCTTGAACGGCCTGCTCGGCAGCGCGGACGAAGCAGACAACCGCACCGCAGAGGAGATCCGCCGTCGTGTGCTGGTCTTCGGCCTTGCCCGCCGTAGCCTCAAGCTGGCCCATTTCGAGAAGGTCGGCTCAGCGTTGATCAAGCGCAAGCGGCTGCAACTACGCTACTTCGCCCGTGGCAGCGGCGAGACCACGACGCGCGAAGTTTCACCCCAGCGCCTGGTGTATTACCGCGAGAACTGGTACCTGGACGCCTGGTGCCACCTGCGCGACGGCGTACGCAGCTTTGCCGTGGATTCCATCCAGCAGGCGGAGTCGCTGGAGAAGGCGGCGCGGGAGGTGTCTGCAGCGGCCCTGGATGCGACTCTCGGCGCCGGTTACGGCATCTTTTCAGGCCGTGCGCTGAAACAGGCCAGACTTCGCTTCACGCCGGCACGGGCACGTTGGGTGGCGCAGGAAACCTGGCATCCAAAACAGAAGGGCCGCTATGCCGAAGACGGCTCCTGGCTGCTGGAATTCCCCTACGCCGACTATCGCGAGCTGATCATGGACATACTCAAGTTTGGCGCGGACGTCGAGGTTCTCGCACCGGCGGATTTGCGTCAGCGCGTTGCCGAGGAAGCCGAGCGGACGGTTGCGCTCTACACCAGCATCCGGACCGTGGGTTCGCTTGACGCCCGCCTCTAGTCGGTGCATTCTGTGACCGCTGGACGCCCATCTATTGGCAACGACATTGGCGACAACATAGCGACAACAAGGACAGGATCAAAATTATGACCGAGAGCAACGAAGATGATGACATGTTCGCCCTGGAAGATGACGACGCGGGCACGGACCCCTCGCGGCCGCATCGCACCTGGACCGTAGTCATTGTCGATGACGACAAGAGCGTTCATCAGGCGACGGAATTCGCGCTTGAGGGCACCCCGATAATGGATCGGCAACTTCAGTTCCTGCATGCCTATTCCTCCCAAGAGGCGACGGAATTGTTGCGCACGGCCACCGACGTCGCGGTCATCCTGCTCGACGTTGTAATGGAAAGCGAGGACTCGGGGCTGCGCATGGTCAAGGTGATCCGCGAGGACCTCGGCATCACCGAGGCGCGCATCATCCTGCGCACCGGTCAACCGGGCTACGCGCCGGAAATGGACGCGATCCGCGACTACGACATCAATGACTACAAGACCAAGTCCGAACTCTCGCGCAATCGCCTGTACACGACGCTGACATCGGCGATTCGCTCCTACCAGCAAATCCACACCATCAACGCCAGCCGCCGCGGCCTTGACATGATCATCCGCGCCAGCGGCCAGCTCATGGCGCGGCATGGCTTCGGCGATTTCGCCGCCGGCGTCATCACCCAGATCGCGGGTCTGCTGAGCCTGCCGCCGGAAGGTGTGGTCTGCGCCCACGACAACCGCAAGGACGGCGTCCACAATCAGGAAACAATCGTAGTCGCCGCCGCCGGACGCTTCTCCGATTGCATCGACCTGCCACTTTCGGCCTTGAAGCGACCCGAGGTCGCCACCGCGTTGACCGATGCGCTGGCGGCACGGTGCAGCCTGTACGAGCAAGACTCAACGACGCTGTTCTTCTCCTCCGAGTCGGGACACGACATGGTGGCTTACCTCGAAACCGGCAACCCGCTTGAAGAAACGGACCGGCACCTGCTGGAGGTGTTTTGCGCCAATATTGCCATCAGCCTGGATAACGTCGTGCTCTTTAGCCAGCTCCACGACTATGCCTTCAAAGACCAGCTGCTGGGCATTCCGAATCGCCTGTCCTACATTCATGCCGTCAATTCGGCGTTGAAGGAAGCCCGCCGCGCCACGGACGTCATCGCACTGGTCGATATCGATCACTTCTTCGAGCTCAATGACTCGCTTGGGCACCGCTACGGCGATGCGCTGTTGGTCGCGGTCAATAAGCGCCTGGCCGAAAGCCTGCCGGCTGGTAGCTTTATCGCCCGCGTTGCCACCGATACCTTCGGCATTCTCGGCACCGACACCGCCGTGACCCCGGCAATGCTGAAATCCATCTTCAAGCGCCCATTCCAGCTTGAAGGTTCCGACCAGACCATGTCGGCGACCATCGGCTTAGCCCGGCTCAATGAAATCGACGGCAATGGCTCGGACTCCATCAAGGCCGCCAACATGGCACTGAGCCGGGCCAAAGAAAACGCGCGGGGCGGCTCCTGCTACTTCAGTCCGCACATGGAAATCGAAACACGCACGCGTGTTCATCTGCTGCAAGAGCTCCGCACCGCCTTTGACCGCAATCGGCTAACCCTGGTCTATCAGCCGCAATTCACCCTGGCGGACCGCCAGATTGTGGGCGTTGAGGCGCTACTGCGCTGGCGGACCGATGACGGCCGTTTCATCCAGCCCGAGCAGTTCATCAAGCTTGCCGAGGACTCCGGGCTGATCGTGGGCCTCGGCGAATGGGTACTGCGCGCCGCCTGCAACGAGATGGTTCGGCTCAAGCGCGAAGGCTTCGGCCACCTGCGCATGGCCGTAAATGTTTCGCTGGTGCAGTTCCACCACCCCGATTTCTTCGAAATGATCGATACCGTTCTCGCGGAAACGCGGATCGACACGGCGCTGCTTGAGTTCGAGATCAATGAGTCGGTGGCGATGCTCGATCGAGATTTCCTGGGCGACATCCTCGACAAGATCCGCCAGCGCGGCATCACCGTCGCCATCGATGACTTCGGCACCGGCTTCTCCTCGCTTAACTACCTTGAGAAGCTGCACATCAACCGTTTGAAGATCGACGTCTCCTTCGTCAACCAGATGATGCAATCCACCAGCAGCTTGCGCGTCGTCGAAACCATCGTCCAGTTAGGACGTAGTCTGAATATCGACGTGATGGCCGAAGGCGTCGAAAACGAGGCCGAGTTCGCGTCGCTGAGCAAGATGGGATGCCCCCAAGCCCAGGGATTTCTGCTGGCCCGGCCGCTGGAATCGGGAGAGTTGATGCGGCGGCTGCGGCCGAGCAACTGAAAGAATCCGGGCCAGCGGCCTATCTGGCGGTGCGTCGTCGACACGAAAGATCGCTGATTAGGAATTACAGATTTTCGAGGATCACGGCGATACCTGACCACCGCCGATGCACCTGGTCGCTAGGCCACCGGATTGCTGGCTATGCTTTTGTCGGTTCCTTGTCGCTCTTGAGGGGCTCGAGATCTAGCTTGTGCTGGCGGTCGTCAGGGTCGAGCTCCAGCTCGTAGGAACGGATGACCTTAATACTCGCTTGCGCGCCGTATTTGAATATGTCCTCGTCGTCTGAGTAGATTGTCTCGACCTTCGCCACTTGGGCAATGGCGACGATCTGACGGTCGAACTTGATCTTGGCCCGTGGATTCTCTTTGCCTTTGCCTTTGATGCCATAGCGATGAATCGCATCGGCACACTCGATGGCGGCTCGGGTATCGAATGGCACGATGCGGAACGGCGACTGCTGGAAGTGCTGCACATACTCGTTGGTGGCTTTGCCTGCGCGGACAAGCATTTCCGAAAGCACGGGAGACGCGATGACAACTATTGTGCGAGCCTTGCTGAGTTTTCGGATCAGGTAATCGACGCGCTGCTTGGCGTGCTCGACAGCTTGCCCGGTGACCGGATCAATGGGCAGCGAGGCATTGGGATGAATTGCCAGTAGAAGTACGCTGGTATCGAATAGAACCGCCATGCCACTAGGTCTGGCGCAATTCGCGCCACGTGGCTAGTGGATCGGCCATCTTCTCCCATTCGCTGCCTTCAGCCTCGCGCAAGCCGGCGAGCGCTTCAATCAGCGAGCGCTCACTCAAGGGCTCGACGTCCTGGACCAAGAAGCCTTCTAGGTCCCATTGACCTACCTCGTTACGGAACCATGTACCCGTACCATTCACACGGACGGCGGTAAAGAGATGCTTGCCCAACTCCTTAGCCATGTCTCGGCTGGTGGTCGTTAGTTTATGTTCCTCACCGTCCGGCCCGAGCAATAGTGCGTGTATCGTACGGTCTCTTCCGCCGACACGGACGATCTCGCCTTCGAGATGCCCTACCTCCTTGACCGGCCCAATACGCTGCGGAAGCGGCTGCTTGTAGCCCGGGAATTTGATGATTTGTGCCCCGCCTTCCCGCTTAACGGTGCCTTCGGCATTATCTGCCCGAAGGTAGGCGTTGATGTTGTTGTAGATGCGTACCACATCGGCGGGAGCATCAGCATGTCCCACTTGCTGGAGACGTTGCTCAACCTTGGGCACGTCTTCATGCTCGACTCGGGCGCATAGCACTGTGCTGCCCTTCTTCAGCTTGTCAAAATGGACATGTGCATCGCTACCCATTAGAGCGGCATACTGCGCCATATACTCCGCTAGCCGACGCATGGGGATCGTCGCTGGCGTATAGGCCGTGATGCGGAAGTTGAACCTAGTGTCATCCATGATTCGATTATATCTATATGGGTCAACCGCAATTGCGCTCGTTATAAGTAGCCCACGGCATCCTTGTCAATCCAAACACGCCTTTGAACAGCGATGTGGCGATAGTCAAACGCCTCGGCGGTTGTGAAGAACTCAACCACCGCCCGCGATAGATTTTTCTGGTTGTCCTTCACCGTCAATACATAGTCGCCCACTTGGGCAACGATTTTCTCAACAATCTCCGTCTGACATCCTAAAACGTCCATGGTGGGGTGCAATTGAAAGTGTTGCTCGGTAGCATTCCCCCTCCGCCGAGCCTTCCTGCCCCAACGATACACGGAGCTCGGTCGCATAGGCGCTGACAGAAATCGCCTTAAATCCGCTCGAAGATCACCGCAATGCCCTGACCGCCACCGATGCACATGGTCACCAGCGCGTATTTGCCGTTGATGCGTTGTAACTCATAGAGCGCCTTGGTGGCGATAAAGGCGCCGGAGCAGCCTACTGGATGACCCAGGGCGATGGCGCCGCCATTTGGATTGGTCTTGGCCATATCCAGGCCCAGGCCCTTGGCCACGGCGATTGCCTGCGAGGCGAAGGCCTCGTTGGATTCGATCACGTCCATTTGGTCCAGGCTCAGACCGGCGCGCTTTAGAACCAGTTTGGACGCCGGAATCGGGCCCTCGCCCATGACATCGTTCGGCACGCCTGCCAAGGCGTAGGCCACCAACCGGGCGATCGGTTTATGGCCTGATTTCATGGCGGCGTCGGCGGCGGCCAGGACAAAGAAGGCGGCGCCGTCGTTCAGCCCGGAGGCGTTGCCCGCCGTGACCGAGCCGTCTTTCTGGAAGGCCGGCTTCATCTTGGCCAAGGACTCCATCGTGGTGCCGGCTTTGACGTGTTCGTCGGTATCGAACACCACGTCGCCCTTGCGGGTTTGCTGCACGATGGGCACGATCTGCGACTTGAAGCGCCCCTCGGCAATCGCCAACGCCGCGCGGCGCTGCGACTCGACCGCAAAGGTATCTTGCTCCTCGCGCGAAATGCCCCATTTGGTGGCTAGATTTTCTGCGGTAATCCCCATGTGACCGACGCCGAACGGGTCGGTCAGGATCGCCGTCATCATGTCGATCATCTTGGTGTCGCCCATACGCGCACCGGAGCGCATCGCCGGCGCCATGTAGCTGCCGCGCGACATCACTTCAACGCCGCCGCCGACGCCGAAATCGCAGTCGCCCAACAGGATGGCCTGCGAGGTCGAGACGATGGCCTGGAGGCCCGACGAACACAGCCGATTGACCGCCATGGCGACCGATTCCATTGGCAGCCCGGCCTGAATCGAGGCGACCCGAGCGACATACCCGTAGCGCGAATCTGTCGGAATGCAGTTGCCCACCGTGACGTAGTTAACCTGGGTTGGATCGACGCCGGATCGTCCAACGGCCTCCTTCATCACCGCCCCTGCAAGTTCGGCCGGCTCCATGCCCGACAAGGCGCCGCCGAAGCTGCCAATCGCCGAACGAACCGCACTCAGAACGACCACGTCACGCTTTTCCATTGTTCCAGCCATGAAATTACTCCTATTGAACCGTCAAGAGATCAGCCGCCGATCCAGCCCGAAACCCAAACCAGCGCCAGTACCGCAAGAAAAAACACCAGACTGCGCCAGACCAGGCCAATCGTGCTTTGCATGAAATCGGCGTCAGCCTCTTCGCCCAGTCCCATTTCCGGTCGATCCTCGGGGTCGCTCACGCCATCGCCGCCGCGCACCGGCATGCCGAGTTTCAGTCCCAGGGCCCCGGCGCCGCTGGCCAACAGAATGCCGGCGCCGGGCTCCGGCCAACGCGTGGCCTGCACGCGCCAACACTGAACCGCATCCTCGAAATCGCCAACCACCGCGAACGCCGCAGCCGTTACGCGAACCGGCAGCCAGTCGATGGCGACGAAGGCCCGACGGGCAAACTGGCCGAACGGGTTGAGGGTGCCGTCATTTGATCCATCGCGGGGTTCGCCATGGAGCTCGGCATGTGGCTCAACAGGATCGACCCAAACCGAGTCCAAGGTATGCGACAGCCGGTACAGTACCGCCCCCGCCGGACCCAGGATAACGAACCAGAACATCGGTGCGAATACATGACGATGCGAAGACACCAAGCCCTCTTCGATCGCCAGACGCGCCACTTCCCGTGGTCGCAGCCGGTCGCTATTGCGACCTCGCCAGGACGCCAAAAGCCGGCGCGCGGTATCCAGCTCATCGGCCTGGAGCGCCGTCTGGATCTCGGTAAAGAAGTGACTGAACTGTCGAAAGCCCAGCGTGACATAGAGCATGGCAACGCCAAACACAAACGCCAGCACGGGCTGATACATCAGCAGCAGACCATGCAGGCCAATCACGGCCAGTGTCGGCAGGCCGACGATCAGCAGCCATGCCAATATTCCATGCGCGCGGCTGCCGTCGTTGAACTTTTCATTCAGCCGCACGGCGATACTCTGCATCGGCTCGCGCACCCAGCGCTGCACCGGCAACACGTGCTGCTGCTCAAGGAACAGAACCAGGAGGATGGCGAGCAAGGTCATGCTTCAACCCCGTCGAACAGGAAACTGTGAAGATTGACCAGCATCCCGGCGGTCGCGCCCCAGATGTAATAGCCCTCCCACGGCATAGCCCAGAATTCACGCGTCGCCCCGGCGATTTCCATGGATTGGCGTCGATGGTTGGCGCGGTCAAGCAGAAATTCCAGCGGCGGCTCGAAGACTCCGGCGACTTCAAACGTGTCCAATCTGAGCGTCAGCGGAGGCTTGACCAGGCCGACCACCGGCGTGATGACAAAGCCGGTGCCGGTGCTGTATTGCGGTAGCTGACCCAAAATTTCGACCTGGGCGGGATCAAGGCCGACCTCCTCCTCCGCCTCGCGCAAGGCCGTGGCCAGCGCCGAGAGGTCGCTGACTTCGCAACGCCCACCTGGAAAACTGACCTGACCGGCGTGATCACGCAAATGGTCGGTGCGCTGGGTCAACAGCATGGTCGCCCCGGTCGGACGCAGGACCACAGGCATCAGCACCGCCGCCGGGGTCAGCATCCTGTTGTCAGGCGAGTTGTCAGGCGAGTTGTAGCCTTGTCTTCCCGAGGCAACCACGCCGCTGCTGAAGCGACGCCGCATCAGGGCCAGCAAATCCGTCGGGGTGGCGAGGCTCAAGCCCTTCGCTCCTCGAATGTAGTCAGGGTCAAGCGTCATGGCTGAGCGGCGTGCTTCTTGCGGCCCATCCGACCCTCAGTGCCCGCCAGCAGATTTTTGATATTGGCACGGTGACGAATGATCAGTACGACGGACATCAGAAAGACCGGCGCGACGACTTCAACACGGCCGACGGTTAGTTCAGCGACCACCGGCGCGGCCACGGCGGCGACCAGCGCGGAAAGCGATGAGTAACGCGTGACAAGGACCGTCGCCAGCCACAAGCCGGCGACCGCCGCCGCGAGCGTGAAGTTAAAACCGAGGAGAACCCCCAAGGCCGTCGCCACCCCTTTGCCGCCCTTGAAGCCCAGGGTGAACGGAAACACATGCCCCAAAAAAGCCGCGAGCCCGGCCACCGCAACCACAATCTCGACGGCGCCCAAACGCGTCGCCAGAAACATCGCCAGCCAGCCCTTGGCCGCGTCGCCGACCAGGGTCAGCACGGCCGCCAGCGTGTTGCCCGAACGCAGCACATTGGTTGCCCCCGGATTGCCGGAGCCGACGCTACGCGGATCGGGCAGCCCGAAGAGGCGCGAGACAATCACCGCAAAGGGCACGGACCCAAGCAGGTAACCGAGAGTGGCGGCAAGGAGAATGTCCATACCCAGTTGCGAAATAGTCGTTGATCAGTCGCGAAAGTTGCCGTACTGCAACGGGAAGTCGGTGATCGTCTTTTTCACCACGGCGATGGTGTCCTGCAATACATCCCGCTTGGCGCCGCTGACGCGTACCGCCTCACCCTGGATGCTGGCCTGAACCTTCAGCTTGCTGTCCTTGATGAGTTTGACGATCTGCTTCGCCAGTTCGATCTCAATGCCAATTTTGATCTTGAGTTCCTGCTTGGACTTGTTGCCGGACACGGACTGGATCGTGCCTGCCTCCAAGCGTTTGGTGCTTTCGCGTTCCTTTTTTTCCATCTCGGGAAACAGGATGTCCTTCACCTGACTGAGCTGGAACTCCGAATCGCCGAAGATCGTAATGGTCTTTTCCTTCTCGTTCAATTCGGCGCGTGCGCTGGTCCCCTTGAAGTCGTAGCGGTTCCCGATGTGGCGGCCGGCCACATCCACGGCATTCCTCAGAGCGACCAGGTCGGCTTCGGAACTGATATCGAAGGTAGGCATGGTTTTCTCCCCGGTCAATCGATGCGATTAATTGCGCGTTTATTCAAAATGACAAACATAGTGATAGGGCTCGCCCGTCACCTCAATGTCGAAACTGGAATTTCCGGGCACCGAAAAACGCTCGCCGGCGCCGCTGGTCTTCCAGTCATCGCCTTTGAGCCGATAGCGACAGCCACCCGCCACAGTCTCCATGATCTCCGGCACACCGGTGTTGAAGGTCAACTGCGCCGGAAGGATGACGCCGACGCTCTTCTTGGTGCCATTGGCGAGTTGAATCGTATGGCTCACGCACTTGCCATCGAAATACACATTCGCCTTTTTTACAACGGCGACATCCTTGAATTCAGTTGCTTGCGACGACATATCAGATACCCCTAATTTTTTAATGGTGGGCTCGGCAATGAATCTGCCTAGCTGCCCTTTCTGCTTGCCAGATTGGCCGCTATGCGCATCCGCAGTGCGTTCAGCCGGATAAAGCCATGAGCGTCGGACTGATTGTAGGCGCCGGCATCGTCTTCGAAGCTGGCGATGGTGGCATCGAACAGCGAGTCGGTCTTTGAGTCGCGGGCGACGACGGTCACATTGCCCTTGTAGAGCTTGAGCCGCACCCAGCCATTGACGTTGGTCTGGGTATGATCGATCAGCGCCTGCAGGGCGCGGCGCTCGGGGCTCCACCAGTAGCCGTTGTAGATCAGGCTGGCGTAACGCGGCATCAGGTCGTCCTTAAGATGCGCGACTTCACGGTCGAGCGTGATCGACTCGATGGCGCGATGGGCGCGCAGCAGGATGGTGCCGCCTGGGGTCTCGTAGCAGCCGCGCGACTTCATGCCGACGAAGCGGTTTTCCACCAGGTCGAGCCGGCCGATTCCATGTTTTCCGCCCAACTGATTCAGCTTTGCCAGCAGTTCGTGCGCCAGCAGGGCCTGACCGTTGATCGACGCCAGATCGCCCTTGACGAACTCCAGGTCGAGATACTCGGCCGCATCCGGCGCCGCCTCAGGCGACACCGTCCAGCGCCACATTGATTCCTCGGCCTCGGCGGCGGGGTTTTCGAGGTGGCGGCCCTCGAAGCTGATATGCAGCAGATTGGCATCCATCGAATAGGGCGAGCCGCCCTGTTTGTGCTTCATGTCCACTGGAATGCCGTGCTGCTCGGCGTAGGCCATCAATTTTTCGCGCGACAGCAGGTCCCACTCGCGCCAGGGCGCGATAACCTTGACGCTTGGCATCAGCGCATAGGCACCGAGTTCAAAGCGCACCTGATCGTTGCCCTTGCCGGTGGCACCGTGCGAAATCGCCTGCGCGCCTACCTGACGGGCGATTTCCACCAAGCGCTTG
>Ga0163144_10019601_pt1 | contig 13593 bp, 11 predicted proteins | sample OliLak19BULKMAT1_FD_123175 | JGI IMG/M metagenome (GOLD analysis project Ga0163144, IMG submission 123175) | Freshwater microbial mat bacterial communities from Lake Vanda, McMurdo Dry Valleys, Antarctica - Oligotrophic Lake LV.19.BULKMAT1 | ecosystem: Environmental > Aquatic > Freshwater >... | reverse complement strand
TTTAGGCATGAGAGCATCATGCCAACGAACTCAAGGCCGTCAAGAGGCGATAGAGGGCTACAAAACGGCTCTGAAACCACCAAAACTAGTGTTTCTTACCCACTCAGATTGGAGAAGACCCAAGATTTTATTGAGGGCATTAGATCGCTTTTTCATAACAACTCCACGAGGGGCGGTATTACAGGGAGTGTGCCACGCATGACACATGGGGCCAAAAAAGCTAAAACAGCATGATTTCAGGGGGTTGAAAAAAAGCCGGACACAGATAGTTTGACGCAACTGTCCAAACATTGATCAGTTGTTGAGTTATAGGCGGTCTTGATTCTAGAGTGATCCCCCTGAAGCCTTAAATGGGCGCGGCTGTGGTGGAATTGGTAGACACGCACGATTCAGGGTCGTGTACTTAACCGTGTGAGAGTTCGAGTCTCTCCAGCCGCACCAGTTCAGAAGTCAGTCATGATCACGTGAGTCATGTGTCCATTGTCGAGGCCCGAAACGTCCGTTTTACGTAGGAGAAAAAAGAAGTGAATTCACCAACTACGGCGACTCCGCCGCGTCTTCATTATGAGAATATTTTTTGGCTCGCGCTCGCTCATGCAATGGTGATCGTCGCGATTCCATACTTCACGTGGAATGCGTTCGCAGTTTGTCTGTTCGGTTTATTCGTCATCACTCCGCTCGGAGTGAACCTGGGCTTCCACCGGCTTCTGACGCACAAATCCTTCAAGGTCGCAAAGCCCCTTGAATATCTCTTCGCCACGATCGGCGCGATGGTCGGCGGCGGACCGCCGCTCCACTGGGTCGCCGAACACCGCCTGCATCATCGTTATTCCGATACCGACAAGGATCCTCACAGCGCGGGGCGCGGCTTTTGGCATGCGCACATTACGCATCTTTTTTACCACAAAGACTTCGAGGATATCGAAGAGCAGTGGATGAAGTACGTGCCGGACTACAGCGGCGATCGCTACTACCGTTTCTTGAACAAATATTGGATCGCGTTCGCGGCGAGCACGCTCATCCCGCTCTACTTAGTCGGCGGCGTCAGCTTCGTGCTCTGGGGCGGATTCGTCCGCGTCGTCATGATGCTTCATATTACCTGGTTCGTGAATTCGGCTTCCCACTTTTGGGGTTACCGGAATTATGAAACCGACGACACTTCGCGCAACTGCTGGTGGGTAGGACTCCTCGGCGCCGGCGAAGGCTGGCACAACAACCACCATGCGATGCAGACCTCGGCCGCGCACGGCCATCGTTGGTGGGAGATCGACACCACTTACATGATGATTCGCGCGCTCGAAATCGTCGGCCTAGCGAGAGATGTGAAACGCCCGCGAGTGATGGAAACCGCGGCCGTCGTCGATCGCGCGCCCGTTTAAGTCACGCGTAAATCCGCAAATAAAAACGGGGAATCGGCGTAAGCCGACTCCCCTGTTTTTTTCCGGTCGCGCTAATTTTAGTTAGCCAGAAAGATCATGTTTCGAACGAGTGGCGAGTTCGGTCCGGTCGCGCCGTCGTTGTGAAGATAGAATGAGCCGGTCTTCTGACCGGCAGCAGGCGGCGTAATCGTCGTCGCGTACTGAACGTTACCGCAGACCCCGGCCGCCGGAGACGTCGACATCGGCTGCCCAACGTTCTGGTGCGGGATCGAATTATTGCCGTGAATGATGTTACCCGTCGCTGCATCGAGGTTGCAGAAGCGCAGCTGCACGCCACCGACGTGACCGCGAATTACGGTCGAAGTTGGGAACTTCGTATAGTCCGTACGGGCGGCTGAAATCGTGCCGTCGATCGGAATCGACAGAATCGGCGCCACGTTGAGCATCACCGTCGACGACTCTCCTGTCGCTGAACCGACCTTCTTGGCCACGACATGGAAGTGTTCGCCGTTAAATGACGCCGCTTGCTCGGTCACTTTGGTGGTGACCGTGAAGTTGGTTGTTTGGCCGGCCGTCAGAGTGACGCGAGCCGGACTGACGGTGACAAGGATAGCGTCTTTGTTGGACGTCAGCGTATCGATCGCTTGAAGCTCCGGAAACTCCACCGTGAGGTCAACCATTCCGTTGAACGAATTCGCTGCTTGGATTTGCATCTGAACCGTATTGGTGGTGAAGAGATTGTAAGTTTGCGTGGCGGGCGAATTGAGTGCGAACTCAGCCCCTGGCGTGAGAACGGGCCCAGTGCCGATATCGATTTGGGAGCCGCCTTTTTCGGCGGCGCGCTTAAGCGCGGCTTCCTCATTCGGCGTGAGGCAGGAAGCCAACAGGACGGACGTGAGCAAGCAGACGATTTTAGATCTCATAGGCAGAACCCCCCGAAATGGCCTAGTCGAATGGATACTTAACAATAGTACCAGACTAATTTAGTCAAACACAAGAAATTTGAGACCTTACGAGTCGGGCACTGAATTGATTGAGAATTCCTAGTGGATAACGTTACTCACAGCTTAATCGGCATCCTCCAGGCCCGAACGCTTAGGCCCCAGGACAAGACTTCACCATCATCTAAGGCGATTCTTTGGGCGTCCGTTTTAGGCAACAATCTGCCCGACTTGGATTTTATTATCCCCCCGCTGATCTCGCGGTCCGCCTCAGTCACGAAGCTCGAATATCTAATGCACCATCGCGGCTACACCCACACGGGGTTGGGTGCGATGGTCATGGCGGCCGTTTTCAGCGGGATTCTGGTTCTCGTTTTCAGGCTGCCCAAACGGATCTGGTGGCCGCGGCTTTTTGGCGTCGCAGTTCTGGGCACGTTCCTGCATCTCTTCGCGGACTCCTGGAACAACTACGGGGTTCATCCGTTCTGGCCGATCTCCAACCGGTGGTTTTACGGTGACTCGATCTTTATCGTCGAACCGCTCCTGATTTTCGCGCTCTTGCCACTGGCGGTGAGTGAAGTTCGCTCGCGAGTCGCGCGCGTGGTGTTGGTGGTCATCGGCGCCGCGTTGCTTGCCTATTCCTGGGTCAGTCGTACGACGCCGTTTCCGATTCCGCTCGTCTTCACTGTCTGGGTCGGATTTTTCGGATTCATTCAGTGGAAGTTCCGACGGACTTGGCCGGTCACGGTGGCGGTCGCCACGGTGCTTGCGACTTTCTTCACGGCGGGAAGCGTGGCCCGTGCACGTTTGAACTCCTCCGCACAGCGCGATTTGATCCTGTCGCCTTCACCGGGAAACCCGCTCTGTTGGCGGTTTCTCTCGCTCGAGACCGGAGCGGACGACGCCTATCTGGTCCGGCTGGGCGGCTTGACGCTGGCTCCGAACGGCTTTGGACTTTTGAGCAACCCCCGCGACTGCGGTTATCCGCTTGAAGGCGAACGGACCGCGCCTACTCGGCCGCCGATACACTCGGCTACCGATGCGCGCTTCATCGTCACCGATGAGTTCCGCGCGACGGTGACGGAGTTGCGAGATTTAGCCCGAGAAAACTGCCGATTTCGAGCGGGTCTGAGTTTCTTCCGCGCACCCTTCTGGTCGGGTGCCGGTGAGGCTAAGGTTTTCGGGGATCTTCGCTATGATCGCGAGAAGTCGCTCGGCTTCGCGGAGCTGTCGCTGACTGGGGAGTGCCCGGGTTGGATCCCGCCGTGGACGCCGCCGCGCCAGGACCTTCTCGAGTAGCTCGTGCAATCTCCGTCCCCATTTTTCCAGTCAGGATGCAGCCCCACATCTGAAAATCCGCCGCGAGCGACCAGAGCGGATAAGTGAACGTCGCCGGCTGGTTTCGTTCAAAAACGAAGTGTCCGATCCAAGCGAAGGAGTAGCCCATGAGAGGCGCGGCGATGAAGAACTTGGGAGTGACGGCGACACTCACGGCCACGCAGGCGAGGACCAGGGTCGTACCTACGAAATGCAGCGTTCGGCAGGTTGAGTTCAAATGTTGCGAAACATAGAACGGCCAAAACTGTTGATAGCTGGGAATCCGGTTCATGAACGCAACTTTACGCACGTACACGGATCAGAGCCAGCGAGCGAAGGCATGAATCATTGACGAAGGGAGCGGAAACGGTCAGCAAGCGGGCTTCGTTTTGCTGCGTTCCGCGAGGCGCTTCTTTTTGGCGGCGACGTAAGCATCAATCGTTTCAACAGTTACGCGATGAGGGCGAACGGTTTCACCAGTGGCTGGGTCCGTGGTCCAGGTAACGGGATCAAGTTCGTACGCAGCCGAAAACCGGCGCATGTTTCTCCGACTTCGGGAGACCTTTTTCTTGGGAACAGCCATGGAACCTCCGAGCGGGGGGTTTAATCTTCGCCGGGGAAAATGGCAAGGAAATCCACAGGAGGTCCGGCCTCTCAGGGGTTGACGCTACTGGCCATAGCCGCTATAACGCAACGCATAACCTGATCCCAACCCCTTCTAAAAAGGAATCTCATTATGAAAAGATCTTGGAATACTTTGTTTGCCCTCGGTTTATGCGCAGTGGCGATGGCTGGATCTCCAGCCGTAGTCAACGCGGATACGACTTACGAAGGCCAGGCCAGAACCACCCGCATCACCCGTGACGGCCGCGTCATGGGTGCGGAAGCCGTTTACCGCAACACGGTCACCGCCCCCGTTTACCGCGTTGATCGCGGTGTTCGTTGGGAGACCCGTCCGGTGGTCATCGTCGATTGCACCACGCTGCCCGGCGAGGGTCGCGGTGATTGGCGGGGGTTCTACAATGTTCCTCGGGATCAAAAAGCCGCCGCACTTGCCGCCGCGATCCGGGGTATCGGACTCCCTTCAGCGCAGCAGATCGTCGCCGCTCGCGTTCGTTACTTTGAACCCAAGCCGCGCACCTGGAACGAGTTTCGCGCGGTGATCAATCAAATCGATCGGGACCTTAATCTTGGCATCGGCAACAACGTTCTCGTCACCTACGGCAACGATAACGCGAAGAACCTCGGATACTACGCCGAAGAGACATGTACCCGCCGCACGGTGACCGAACTCGTTCTCGTTCCTTACGAGATGCGTGAATTCGCTTACAACAAGGCGCTCGACGTAACGTTGGTTGTATCAGGCGCGGTCCTTCTCAGTATGGAAAACGAATCTTTCGACGTGACCTATGACGGCGAGAACGCTTCCCTCTCCGCGGATTCCCGTTACAACCGTTATACGCAGCTGGTTTATGGCGACGCACGCCGCGGCGAAGTGACTTTCAAACTTGCCGGTATCCGTTACAAAGTGCAGCCGGGCAACACGCTTAGCCTCTTGATGCAGAATCGGAGCAGCGGTGTTGTGGTTTCGGTGGCCGACCAGGCTTACGATCCGGCGCTCGGCGCGGACGCCGGCCAAACGGTGGTCGTGATCGAAGTTCGGAAAAAGAACTTCGTCGGCAGCTCGCTCGTGAGCAAGATCGAGCGAGTGGTCAGCCTGACGAACGGGCTCACTGAGGTCGTGACCGGCATCACCCCGCCCGCAGGCAAGAAATCTTTCGTTCGTTACGCCATCAAGCGGATCGGCGCTCGGTATTACAATGACCAGGCGAGCCCGAGCCGCGACAGCGACAGCGTTCAGTTCTAAAGATCTAAGATCTAAGGCAGGTCAACCTAAGGGCGAGCCACACACGGCTCGCCCTTTCTTTTAGAGCTTGATCACGATTCCGCGCCGATGGAGCACCGACAATAAAACCTGGAGCCCGGCCACCGTCGTGATGGAATAAAGCAGCGATGCATCTTGAGAAGGCAACCAAGGGGCATAGAGCGAATTGAAGACGAAGGACTGGACCGAGACGAGTTCGGACGAAGTCGGAACTTTGAATAGCGTATAAATCAGCCGCGCGAAAAAACTCGAAACAACGTATGCGAAGAGCGGGTTAACTCCATAGATGACGAACGGTCCTGCCCATTTCTTTATGCCGCGAACGTCGATGATCCAGAGACAGGCTGCAAGAGTGAGCGCGGCGCCGCCGCCAGTAAAAAGAACGTAAGAGCTCGTCCATATATTTTTTGAGATCGGAAAGACTTCGTTCCAGATCAAGCCCGCGATGACTAAGAGTACCCCGGCGCCGGCGAGTCCGCGAATGCGCTCACCGAGGGCGCGCGCGCTTCTCAGCCAGCTTCCGGCGAGGACACCCAAGATCGTCGTGCCGATCGCGGGAATCGTGGAGAGCAATCCTTCCGGGTCCCAGGTCTGTGAACCTTTCCATAGATGTTGATTGCCAAAGATTCCTCGGTCAAGCCATGCCGCGAGCGACGCTTCCGGGATCGCGAGATTGGGTACATCCAGGCCCGGTACCGGAACAAGCGTCATGGCGAACCAATAGCCCAAGAGCAGCGCCGCAACGATTGCGACTTGCTGTTTGATCGTCGTTCGCAAAGTGAGCAGCGCACCAAATGTATAACAAAGCCCGATGCGCTGAAGAACACCCGTGAAGCGCCAGTGTGCAAGATCCAGATGAGCAGTACGCGAATCAAAAACGATTCCGCCCGGAAGCGTGATGTAAAACTCATGGTACGGAAAGCCAGTCAGTAAAAGTCCCACGCTCGTGATGAGCACGCCACGCCGTAGAATTGACCCGACCAGCGCATTCGTTTTGTGGCCCTGCTCTCGCCGGGAAGTCAGGCTGAGATCCGTGGTGATTCCCACGATGAAGAGAAAAAAGGGAAAAATCAGATCAGCCGCCGTCCAGCCGAACCATTCCGCATGTTTCAGTGGCCCATAAAGTGTGTCCGACCTGCCGGGGTGGTTGACGAGAATCATTCCCATGACGGTAAGGCCACGAAAAACATCGAGAGCTAGGAGTCGGGATTTGGCCACGCATCTAGTGATGCGACAAAATTTTACTGGGGGATAGCGCTTTTTGTGGCATGTTTCCGAGTGAGTTCCCGGGGGGGGGGCTGACCATGAAACAAATGATTCGGCTCGCTTGTCTTTTTTTGGTGCTCTTCCCGGCGGCCAGCTTTTCGGCCACACACATTGAGGCGCCAAGTTCACTACGGCTGGGTAGCGATCGAATTTTTGAGAGTCGATACCTCCAAGAACTGCAAGGCCTTCGTGTCGCCGTGCTCGCTCATTACGCGAGTCGAAATCAAGCCGGGGCGCATATCGTGGATATCCTCCACGGCCGCACGGATATCGCTCTCAAAATGATTTTTGCCCCCGAACACGGGTTTCGCGGCGTTTATGATGATCGCGTACCTGATTCCGTAGACGAGGCGACGGGGCTACCGGTTTATTCGCTCTATGGTCCCCGCCGAGCGCCTACGGCGGAACTTCTTTCGAAGGTGGACGCCGTCATCATTGACCTTCAAGACGTCGGCGTCAGGTTTTATACCTATGCGGCCACGATATCGTACGTGCTCGAAGCCTGTAAGAAAGAGAATAAGAAAGTTTTTCTTCTGGATCGCCCCAATCCAATCGGAGGAGAGATCATTGAAGGGGCCATGCTTGAAAACGCTCTCGCGACCGGAGGGCTGACGGCGATCGCTCCGATCCCGACTCGTCATGGAATGACAATCGGAGAACTCGCGATCCTCTTGAACCAGGTGCGGGCTACGTTTGCGGATCTCACGGTCGTTCCCATGCAAGGCTGGAAACGTTCGATGCTATGGAAAGAAACCGGACTTCCTTGGCTTGCGCCGTCTCCCGCACTGGTGGCGGCCGACCAGGCGATTCTCTACGGCGTCCTGGGTACGCTCGAAAGTTTGAATCTGGCCGTCGGTCGTGGGGTCAATAATCAATACGCATTTCATTCTTACGGCGCGCCTTGGATTACGAAGGCGGAAGCTGCTGCGCTAGCGTCGCGCTTGGAGGCGCGGAAGCTCCCTGGCCTGAAGTTCCGAGCGTTTAGCTGGACGCCGGATCGCAGCGAATACTTCGGTCAACTCAGCCATGGAATCTGGGTAGAGCTCGTCGACGCCGCTCAAGTCGATGGCTTTGGAACCCTGCTTGAGGTTCTCACGGTCATGAGATCCATGTTTGGAAGCCGCCTCGACCTTTCCAAGAGTGACGTCATGCTTGGCGCGACCTGGCTTCGGATGGGTCTCGAACGGGGCTTGCCGATCGCTGAGCTGCGGGCTCGTGCAGAGCGCGAGGCACTTCCTTTCTTGAAAATGCGCGAGGGCGCTCTACTTTACTGAGGACTGAAGCATGATGAAAAACGCACGTTCTCCTTGGTGGTTCATCCCGTCGGTTTACTTCCAGCAGGGGCTTCCGGTCATCGTCGTTCAGCAGCTTTCAGTTATACTTTACAAAAAATTGGGCGTGCCCAACGACGAAATTGGTCTTTGGACGAGTCTCATTACTTGGCCATGGGTCTTGAAAATGTTTTGGGCGCCGATGGTGGACCTCAAGGCGAGCCGGCGTCAGTGGGTTTTCGCCATGCAGATCTTGATCGCGGTCTCGCTGATGGCGAGTGCGTTCTTCGTCACCAGCCCGCAGTTTTTGGTCATCACGCTCGGAATCTTTGTCGTGACGGCTTTTTTCTCAGCCACGCACGATATCGCGCTCGATGGATATTATCTCGTCACGCTCGATAAGGAACAGCAGGCTTTTTTTGTTGGCATTCGCTCGACCTTCTTTCGCTTGGCGATGATCTTTTGTACCGGTGCACTGGTGATTTTCGCCGGAAGTCTTGAAAAATCTGGCACCCCAATCGCGGAAAGCTGGAAGTGGGCGCTCGCGCTTGGCGCAGGTATTTATGCCGCGTTGGCGTTTTACGCCCGTTGGGCCATGCCGAAATCTCCGCTGGACCGCGCGGTCGGATCGACTCCTCCTTCGTCGTCAGTCACGACCCTCGCGGCGTCGAGCGCGTCGCAAGATCGTCCGGGCTTCAGCGAGGCTTTCCGAAGCTTTTTCGCGCAAAAACAGGTCGGCATAATTTTGCTCTTCATTCTTCTTTATCGCTTCGGCGAGTCCATGCTGGGCAAGATGTCGGGTCTGTTCCTGCTCGATACGCGGTCGGATGGGGGGCTCGGGCTCGACGTCGTCCAGGTGGGGATGATTACAGGAAACGTCGGCGTCATCTCACTCGTCGTGGGCGGGCTGCTTGGTGGGATGGCGATTTCACGCTTTGGTTTGCGTGCGTGCCTTTGGCCGATGGTTCTGGCCATGAATCTTCCGAACTTTCTCTACATCTGGGCCGCGTATGCGCAGCCCGGCACCGGTGCGGTTTACGGAATCATCGCTTTGGATCAGTTCGGCTATGGATTCGGTCTCGCGTCGTATCTGGTGTATGTCATGTACATTTGTCAGGGTTCACGTTTCCAGGCGAGCCACTACGCAATTGCCTCGGGGCTCATGGCTCTGGGTGCGATGACGGCAGGAATTACGAGCGGTTATCTCCAAAAATATCTCGGCTGGTATGGATTCTTTGGCGCGGTCTGCCTATTTACGATTCCCGGCATCGTGCTGCTTCAGCTGATTCCGCTCGATCGCGAACGAATGACGGCGCAGGTTCCGGTTCTTGACGACGCTTGATCAGGCTTCGGATTTTCGACTCGGTTTTGTCGAAGGATTTTATGGAACGCCCTGGTCCTGGGTGGAGCGCGAGTCCATGGTCGCGTTCATGGCGTCCTCCGGATTTTCATTTTATATTTACGCGCCGAAGGGCGATCCGTTTCTCCGCAAGCGGTGGCTTGAGCCGCTGCCGACGGATTTTCTAACGAATCTTTCGAGGCTCGCCGGGAAGCTACATGACGCTGGGCTGGAGCTTGGCGTCGGGCTCAGCCCGTATGAGATCTATCGCTCTTTCGACGCTGAATCGAAGACGGCGCTCGAAGAAAAGATTCAGCATTTTATAAGCTGCGGCGTCGATCATCTTGCGATCCTGTTCGACGATATGCGGGGCGATCTTCCGAGACTTGCCGAACGTCAGGTCGAAATCCTTCACTGGATCCAGGAGCGCTCCAAGTTTTCTCGCCTGAGCATGTGCCCGACTTATTATTCGAGTGATCCCGTGCTTGACCGGATCTTCGGCGCGCGGCCCCCGGAATACCTCGAGGAACTGGGTACGCGGCTGGATTCGGCCATCGATCTCTATTGGACGGGGGAGCAGATTTGCTCGGCGGCGTATTCTTCTGAACACCTGAATGACGTTGCCAAAGTTCTTCGGCGAAAGCCGCTCCTTTGGGACAACTATCCGGTGAACGACGGCCAACGCATGTGCAAGTTTCTCCACCTACGTGGGTTCACCGGACGTCCCGCCGCCCTCGAAGGTTTGCTTTCGGCTCACGCTGTCAACCCGATGAACCAAGCTTTCCTCTCGAGGATCCCCGCCCTGACTTTGCGTGATAGTTATAGGCTGCGCGGCGGATACGATGCCAACCGCGCGTTCGAACTCGCGGCGGTGGAGGTTCTAGGTCCGCGGTTTGCGGCTCGGCTCGGTCAGGATCTGGCTGACTTCCAGGACGCGGGTCTTGACGGGATGACGGCCGAGCGGAAGGGCGAGCATCGGAGGGCTTACTCCGCGTTTGATCATCCGGCTGCCCGCGAGATTGTCGCCTGGCTTGATGGCCGTTACGAAGTCTCTCGGGAACTGGTGCTAACGCAGTGAGCTTGACCCCACCCGAACCCGGGCGGATAAGGCTTTCGCATGAAAACGTCACGTAGCTTCCGCATCGAGCACGACTCTTTAGGAAAAGTGCGGGTCCCCCGCGACGCCCTTTACGGAGCGCAAACGATGCGGGCTCTGGAGAACTTCAAAATCTCCGGACGTACGGCCCATCCGGAGCTCATTCGGGCATATTTGCGCCTGAAGCGGGCGGCGGCAAAAGCCAATCAGTCGAGTGGGGTGCTTAAGAAGACCGAAGCTCAATGGATCATTCGCGCGATCGACCGGGTTCTCGCGATGTCTGAGCGAGAATGGACTCGAGTTTTCCCGCTGGATCCCTATCAGGCAGGCGCGGGAACCAGCCAGAACATGAACATGAACGAAGTGATCGCCAATGTGGCGAATCGCCTCAAAGGTAAATCCCTCGGTACATACCGGCCGATTCATCCGAACGATCACGTCAATCGATCGCAATCAACAAACGATACCTATCCTACGGCGATGCGGCTGGCGCTTTTGGAGGCGTCGATTCCGCTGGAGACTGAACTCGTAAAACTCGCGAACGCATTTTCGTCCAAAGCGCGCGAATGGCGACGCTTGCCTAAATCCGCGCGAACACATCTTCAGGACGCCGTTCCGATGACACTTGGCCAGGAGTTTGGAGCCTATGCGGTCACGCTTCGGAAGTGCGCTGTCTGGATCGCGCGCGCACGTGATGAACTTCGGGAGCTCGGCATCGGTGGGAGTGCCGCGGGGACGGGACTCACGGTTCCCGCGACCTTCCGAAAAGCGATCGTGAGCGAACTTTCAAAGGTGACGGGCGAAAAGCTTCGGTCCGCTCCTGACCTTTTCGAAGCGATGCAGTCGCAAGCGTCCGTGAGTTATTATTCATCCGCTTTACGCGTGACGGCGCTGGAGCTGACCCGAATCTGCAACGACATCAGATTGCTTTCGTCGGGGCCGCTGACCGGGTTGGCGGAGATCGTTCTCCCGTCTGTGCAACCTGGGAGCAGCATCATGCCTGGGAAGGTGAATCCATCGATCATCGAAATGGCGAACCAGTCCTGGTTTTCCGTGCTCGGTTTTGATCAGACCATCGCCTACTGTGTTCAGGCCGGTCAGCTCGAGCTCAACGTCATGATGCCGATGATGGCGTATTCCGCGCTCGAGGCGACCCGCATCGCGACTAAAACTCTAACGACGGTCCGCGAAAAATGCATCGTTGGGCTTCGGGCGAACGAGGCGCAACTTCGAAAGCATTTCGAACGAACACCTCAGATCGCGACGGCCCTGAGTCCCACGCTCGGCTATGAGCTCACCGCGAAGATCGTGCAGGAGTCGCTCGCAAGCGGCAAGTCTGTGGTCGACCTTGTGCGTGAACAAAAGCTCATCAATGAAAAGGAACTCACGCGACTTTTGAACGTCCACGCCCTGACCGGATCTTAATTGTGATCGGTCGACTGGATATGGATGTGGTCCCAGTGCGCCCCGGCCGCGCCGTCCGCGAGTTCGAATTTCACGTTCTGGGTGCTGAGAAACGTCCGACGACGATCGTTCAGGCAATTGATCAGAGGACTCCAGAAGTGCGTCCATTTACGGTTTCGCGCCCGGAAGTCCGTTCCGTGATTGAAGTTCACTGAGCCGACGCGAACCGTGGAGAGGTCCATCGCGTTCGCCGTCTCGTGATAGCTCGAGTTGTCCTGACGGCGCGGGTGATAGATTCCCAGATGGCCCAGGCGAATGTTTTCGGCGCCGCTTAAACCCGGGAAACCGGTTGCGACTTCACGGATGCAGCTTTCCAGCGCACCCGAGGCGAAAACGTCGTCGTAAAAACGTTTGGCAATATGAGCCCCCGCGCGGGTACAGGCGCTGCCAGACTCGTTCGGAAAGGAAAACTTCGGGTCGTCGCATTTGATGTTGACGGAGGGCTCGTGGATTTCCTCCTGGAGTCCCGTCTCGGGATCGATGACGGCCTCCATTCCGATCGGGCGATTGTGTTCGTTGTAGAGTGTTTTTTTGAGCCTGACTATGATGTCGGACGGGCTAGCGTCGAGAACTGTCGGCGGGTGAATGTTTGTGAAAGACCGCGGTTGCGTCAGTGCCCAGCTCTCTTCGAACTCGAGCCGGTCCAGATCGCGGTGACTCAGCTGATCGTTCGGGTTCGCGGTCCCGAAAATGCGACCGTCGTTGAGGGTTGAGATCGCGCGGTCCACTTCGACCGGTGGTGTGTTGGGCAGAGCCTCTGATTGCAACGTGGGCGGAATCGCGGGTTTCGAGATCACAGGGGCTGGACAGAGGGCGTCGGACTGCGAGGCCAGAGACTGCGCGGCGAGTTCGCCGACTTCACCGGCTTCAAAAAGGCTCGCGATCGGCGCCGCCAAATCCGCGATGAGCTTGAGAGCTTGCTGCTGCTTCCAGACGCATTCAAGTCCGCACGCGCGACCGTCCGGGAGCTGCTTTAAAATAGCTTGATAAAGATCTTTGCAGCTCCAAGCGAAACCGCTTGCGCTTAGGTAGTCGGCCGCGACGAAGCCCTGCACCTTGGCGCCGCCCGGAATCTGGTAGCTGATTTTAATGTACGGATGGGCGGTGTTTGCGTCAGACGACGTTTGCCCTCGGGCGAGAAAGCGACTGAAAGCGGTCTTGACGTCTTCGCAGCTTCGGCTTTGAAATAAAGCAGCCCGATCCCCGGCTCTCGCGCCTGGGGCGGAGATCGCCGCAAATAGACTTTGCACGTCGATCGAAACGACAGCGTTTTTCGGAATTCCATTTGGCAAAGCCGCCAGGCGCTCACCCGCACGGCCGTCCTCGTGAGGCGCACTCCTCACGAGGAGGGTGGTTGACGTTCGAATGACTCGTGCGCGAATCTCGGGATCCGCCGCGCCCAGCGAGGGCACGAGCGCCGTGCACAGGGCTAAAAACGTACTTAGCCATTCAACCGACTTTTGATTCCATTTCTGCATATTCCACTCCACGCGACTCTACGGAAGAGATTCAGTGTTTTTTCCCCGCGATTTTGTCCCCTAGTTATTTCCTGGCGAAAATGTCCCCTTAACGGGTCTTCTGGTTCTCTGATTTCATGATTGAAATTAGAGAGATGGAGATTCATGGAAGGGATCG